>ENA-OQCE01000633-OQCE01000633.1-human-gut-metagenome-genome-assembly--contig:-NODE-633-length-16673-cov-2.152544_pt1 | contig 16673 bp, 27 predicted proteins | sample MGYA00242495_ERZ504572 | MGnify/ENA primary metagenome ERZ504572 (study PRJEB26092, sample SAMD00036228) | human gut metagenome | host: Homo sapiens | study: EMG produced TPA metagenomics assembly of...
GATCATCTCTCCAGGGAGTACACGTGCATGCCCATCAAACCAGTCCTGCAATGGCTTTACCAGCTTCTTTAATTCAAAATCCGCTACCATATTACAACCCGCAGGAAAAACGCACGATATCCCGGAATCTCAAATCCACCATTCAAATGCAAATTTTTTCTCCGGTGATCAGGTCGGTGGCTTCCGCTGCTCCGGCATCAAATCCTGCATAAAACGGACTGTCTGCCGCATTGATCGCAACGTAGACGCGTTCCCCTTCCCATTCTCTTTCAAACACGCACTGTCCATTGGTCAGAACTTTAGACATAAAGTTTCCATACTGCAGTGCTTTGGACTGTTTCTTTGCCTCTGCCAGTTTGGAAATCCACTCTGTCAGATCATTCCACTCCGGTTTCTCAAACGATGGACGAAGTGCCGGATCTCCATCTTCTTTGCGTCCTTCTGCGCCCCACTCACTTCCGTAATATACGCATGGGATTCCCGGCATCCCAAAAGCAAGCGCGTAAATCAGCGGCAGATGATTTTTATTGGTCAGAATGGAGGCCACACGGGTCACATCATGATTATCCACGAAAGACAACAGGTGTTTTCCCTTATATAACGTCCAGTTTCCGGTCCGAACTGACGAAGCAGGGAATGATTGATCTCAAACATGTTCATGCAGTTAAAGCTGGAATACAATCCCTTGTAACACTCATAGTTCGTCACCGAATGCAGCATTTCATCGTTCATCAGCTGGTTATAATCCCCATGCAGTGTCTCTCCGACAAGGAAAAAGTCTGGTTTTAATTCATTACAGAAACTGCGCAGTCTGCGCACAAAATCATGATCCAGACAATATGCCACGTCCAGCCGCAGTCCGTCAATATCAAATTCGTCTACCCATCCTTTGATGGCAGAAAAGATATGCTGGATCACCTCTTCATTGCGCAGGTTCAGTTTGACCAGATCATAGTTTCCTTCCCAGCCTCATACCATAAGCCGTCATTGTAGTTGGAATTTCCGTCAAAGGCAATGCGTCCGAACCAGTTCACATAAGGGGACTGCTCCCGGTTTTTCAAGACATCCTCAAATGCCCAGAACCCTCTTCCCACATGGTTGAATACACCGTCAAGTACCACGCGGATTCCTTCTTTGTGCAGATTGTTGCATACATTTGCGAAATCCTCATTTGTACCCAGGCGGGTATCAATCTTTGTATAATCTCTGGTATTGTATCCATGTGTGTCCGACTCAAATACCGGAGAAAAATAAATGGCATCGGCCCTAATTTTTTAATATGAGGAATCCAGTCATTTACTTTTTCAATTCTATGTTCCAGCACACCGTCATTTTCAAATGGTGCCCCACAAAATCCTAATGGATAAATCTGATAAAAAACACTTTCGTAAGCCCACATATATTTATTAATTCTCCTTTCGGTTTTCTATCATTTTATGTTACATTTCATCCGGCATGATAATGGCCGCAATGTATGTATGCAATCAGTCCACTGCCACCCACAAGTGTAAAGATCACCCAGATCAGACGAATCACGGTCGGATCTACGTCAAAATAGTTTGCGATTCCGCCACATACTCCACAAACCTTTTTATCTGTACTGCTCTTGTATAATCTTTTCTTCATAGTATTTCCCTCTTTTCTGAAAATCTGCAATTGTCAGGATAGTTTCAGTATACACAATCCCGAATAAAATTTCCACTGTCCCTTCAACTGTTCATGCCTGGTTAAGAAAACTTTAAGGATTTTGCAAAATCAAAAGAATGCATAACAATTTGCAAGATAGATAGATGTTGTATGAACTGTTCTGTGATAAAATCAAGAAAATAATGAAAAGATTACCAAGAGGGGAGATATAACATGCAAACCTGTACTTTAAACGGAACCTGGCAGCTTTCTGCCGGACACCGTTCTTTAGAATCTGTAGATATGCAGATTCCCGGCACTGTACTTTCCGGGCTTCTTGCCGCCGGAAAAATAAAAGATCCATTTTACCGTACCAATGAGGATGCTACACGCGCATTGTTCTGGAAGGATTATGTTTTCACCCGGACGTTTGATGTCGATGAAGAACTCTTGGCCCAACAACATATTGTTCTGGTGTGTGAAGGACTTGACACACTTGCGGAAATCAGCATCAACGGCACATTCCTTGCAAAAACAGATAATATGCACCGTACCTGGAAATTCCAGGCAAAGAAACTTCTGCACCCCGGAAAAAACGAAATTCAGATTGTTTTTCGTTCTGTGCTGCGTTTTATCGAAGATTATCCTTATGAAGCCCATAAAAAAATCAATTATATTCCGTGCGGCTCCATGAAAGGAAACCAGCTTTTGCGCAAAGCAACACTCCATGTTTGGCTGGGACTGGGGTCCACAGACCATCGATGCCGGAATTTTCCGGGACATTTATTTACAGGGATATTCCCATGCCAGAATCGAAGACATCCGCATCCATCAGCAGCATGCCAAAAACGTTTCCGTCCAGACATCCATAACACTTTCCGAATCCGTTCCGGGACAAAAACTTTGCGTGGAACTCTCAGAAGACGGTGCAGACAAACCGCTGCAGACGAAACTGTGTAAAACAAATGCAGACGGTGTGGCAGCGGTGGATTTTGTGATCGAAAATCCAAAACTCTGGTGGCCGAATGACTATGGCGATCAGCCTCTTTATATCGTCAGGACCACTTTACTGGATGAGGACGGAACAAGCCTGGAATCTATCACCAGACGGATCGGTCTGCGCACATTAACGATCAGCCAGGAAAAAGACGAATGGGGAAATGAATTCGCCTTCTGTGTCAATGGTGTCAAAATTTTTACCCGCGGGGGAAACTATATTCCGGATGACTGTCTGTACACAAGAATTACCGAAAAGAAGCTGGATTATATTCTGGAAAGCTGCCGCAGGGCACACTTTAACTGCGTCCGTGTATGGGGTGGCGGTTACTACCCTTCCGATGCTTTTTATGATCTCTGTGATGAAAAAAGGGCTGATCGTATGGCAGGATCTGATGTATGCCTGCAATGTCTACGATGTAACGGACGCGTTTGCCGAAAACTGCAGGCAGGAGACCTATGATAATGTGCGCCGTCTGCGCCACCACGCCAGCCTTGGTTTATGGTGCGGCAACAACGAGATTGAATCTGCCTGGGATCACTGGGGCGATTTCCAGAAAGAAACTCCTTATCTTCGTGCCGATTATATCAGATTGTTTGAAGAAGTCCTCCCGAAAGCCGTACAGGAGGCAGACGGTGAAACCTTTTACTGGCATTCTTCCCCGTCATCCGGCGGCTGTTTTGACAATCCGGATGATGCAAACCGCGGAGATACCCACTACTGGGATGTCTGGCATGGACAGAAACCATTTACCGACTACCGCAAATATTTTTTCCGTTTCTGCTCCGAATTCGGTTTTCAGTCTTTCCCATGTGCAAAGACCGTCAACAGTTTTACTTTGGAAGATGACCGCAATATTTTCTCCCGTGTCATGGAAAGCCATCAGAAAAATGATGCGGCAAACGGTAAGATGCTCTACTATCTGTCCGAAAATCTGCGCTATCCAAAAGATCTGACACATCTCCTGTATGCCAGTCAGGTATTACAGGGTATGGCCATCAAATACGGTGTGGACCACTGGCGCCGAAACCGCGGCCGCTGTATGGGAACCCTCTACTGGCAGATCAACGATAACTGGCCGGCACCTTCCTGGTCCAGCATTGATTATTTTGGCAGATGGAAAGCCCTGCATTACATGGCTCAGAAATTTTATGCCCCACACGCGGTCAGTATGACGCTGGAAGATCACAGGTGCCACGTATATTTTTCCAACGAATCCTTCGAAACCACAGAGTATTCTCTCACCCTGTCCATTCGTGACCTGTCAGGGAATGTGCTGGAAACATACGAAACCAAAGGGAACTCCCCGGCCTTTTCCGCTATCGAAACAGCAGTTGTCGATATCTGTTCCTGGGAAGATCAAAAAGACGATGTATTTTTGGAAGCAGTGATACATACAAAAGATCAAAAAGTGTTAAAGGATGTGGAAACACTTGTGCCGTATAAATATTTAAATCTTAAAAACCCGGTTATATCCACGGAAGCAGAAGAAACGAACGATGCTTTTATCCTGCACATTTCCAGTGACTGCTTTGCTCCGTTTGTCGCTTTGGATTTTGACGATGCAGATGTTATTTTTTCTGATAACTTTTTCCACCTGACGGATAAAACGGTACAGGACATCATTGTGAAAAAAGAAGACATCTTACAGGGACATTTTGAAAATGCCGAAGATTTCAGGAAACGCCTTCAGATTCTGTCTCTGGGCACTTCCTATGCCCGTTCCTGAAAAAATGTATTTATCCACGTATCACAAAATAAAGTGTGCGCTTATCGCACACTTTCGCGCGCGAGCGGTATGTTCAACATAAACTTCAGCGCCGGATCCACTTTCTCGGATTCCGGCGCTGTCTTTTGTTTACAGATGTTCTTCTAGTAAAAGGACATCCCATTTTTTCAATTTCATTCCGTGTTCTGTCATCTTTTGGCTGATCATGTCTTCTTTCCGTCGAGACTCTCCGGCAGAATCTGCTCCTCATCCGTAAAGTTCATGACAAAATAGAATCGCGTGGTATCACTGACGCGTGTGACAACTTCAAGTCCGGTTTCTTCCGGGATAACGGATGAAACTCCGGCCTCCTGGACTGCCTGATCCAAAATCTTTGCAAGCCCTTCTTCCTCAAACTGGGTTGCAATATAATATGTGGTACCTTTTCCGTATGTATTCTTCGATGCTGCCGGCATTCCCGCATAGAAATCTTCCTCATAAGAGGCAAGTGCTTTCGCACCCTCTAAATGCATCAGATCACACAGAAGACCGCATGCTGCTGTACTGCCGTCTGCAAACTTTGCCTTATTTTTCTGTTCCGGTGCAAGGGCATCAATCTCCTCAACCCATACCCCCGCCATCTCGCGGAGCGGTCCCGGATAACCGCCCAGATATACATTATCCGACTGTCCGACAATTCCGCTCATAAACGTAGTAATCAGAATACCACCATTTTTCACAAAATTCTCCAGCGCTTCTTTCATTCCATCCTTTACCATATAAAGCACCGGTGCCACAACAATCTTGTATTTTGAAAAATCTGCATCCACAGGAATCATATCCACACCAATATTCTTTTTGTAAAAATACTGATAGTACTGATGAATCTGATCCACATATTTTAAATCCTCGGACGGGCCGCTGGTGTACTCCAGTGCCCAGTAATTATCCCAGTCGAAAATCAGTCCGACTTCCGCTTCATTGCGTGATCCCAAAGTACGGTCTCCAAAGCTTTCCAGCTCCGCGCCAAGCTGAGCACCTCACGAAAAACACGGGTATTTTCACTTCCTGCATGTGCAATCACAGCGCCATGGAATTTCTCACATCCGCCCACACTTCTGCGAAGCTGGAAAAACTGGATCGTGTCTGCCCCATGTGCCAGTGTCTGATAACTTTGTGCCCGCATCTGCCCCGGACGTTTCAGGGAATTGTATTTCTGCCAGTTCTGCTGGCTCGGTGTCTGCTCCATCAGCATAAACGGCTCATCTTTTAAACCGCGCATCAGATCGTGTGTCATGGCAATGCTGCTCCACGGCGTATCATAGGAAGGATAATTATCCCAGGATACAACATCCATCTCTTTTGCCCACTTGAAATAATCAAGCCCCTTGAATGTTCCCATCAGGTTTGTGGTGACAAATGCATCCGGCTTGACACTCCGGATCGCGTCGCGCTCCATCTTGAAGCATGCTAACTGGCTGTCCGAATAAAATCTGCGATAATCAATGGAAATACCTGCAAAAGCAGTCTTTTCACTTCCGATTCCGTCACTTAACGCATTTGGCGGTACCACATCATCCCAGTCGTAAACGGTATGTCCCCAGAATTCCATATTCCAGGCCCTGTTTAATGCATCAATTGTCTTATACTTATCTTTCAGCCACACACGGAATGCCTTCTGACAGCTCTCACAGAAACACTCGTTTCCATATTCGTTGCTGACATGCCAGCAGGTCACATGTGGATTGTCTGCATAGCGCTCTGCCAGTTTATATGCCAGTTCACGCGCATAAATGTTTAAACACAAAAGAATTCGGGCAGGCATTGTGACGGCCGCCAAATTTGTGCTGTCTTCCTTCATAATCGGTAAACATCACTTCCGGATATTTACGCACCATCCATCCCGGAAGTGCTGCCGTGGACGTGGCAAATACGATATCGTAATTTTCTTTCGAAAGCATATCCACGATCTCGTCAAGCTCATCAAAATTATATTCATGCTCCGATGGCTGGATCTTTGCCCATGAAAATACATTGATTGTCGCGGTATTGATGTGTGCATCCTTAAAAATGCGCATATCTTCCTGCCAGATATCCTTCGGCCACTGATTCGGGTTGTAATCTCCTCCGTAGAGGATTCTCTTAAAATGCGTGCTCATAGTTTTCTCCTTTTCTTTTCGATTCTGAATTTATGTCTCATTTTTTGTTTTCGTTGATTTTTCCCTATTATACGATACAATCTTTTATATTTGTATAACATGATAAACCAATTTATATAACATTTTGAAACTATTTCTTTTTCTGTTGAAATATGCTATGATGCCATAGAAAAAAGAAGTGGAGGTATCTCATGGCAATCTATTTCAGCAACACGCTCAGCAAAGAACCATTCCAGTTTGATTCCGTTGGAAACCACTGGCTGCAGGAAGCGCTCAGCCGTCCACAAGGTTACCCAATCTATCACTATTTGCAGACAGAAGAAGGCTGTGGCATTTTCACAATTGACGGAAAAGAATATTTTTTGCCCGAAGGTCACGGCATTCTGATCACACCGCATGTCCACATGCTTACCGTGCAGCAGACACCTCTGCATGGATTACGTGTTTTGCAACATTTGGCGGTACAATGGAAGCACATCTGCCACAGATTCTTGGCAACAACCGCATAATTTTTACAGAAAAGGAAAATGCTCTGGAAATCAAAGCTGTGATAGACCGTGCTGTAGCACGTTTTAAAACAGCACCAGTCAATACACACCAGCTTTCCTGCGACTGTTATGCACTGCTGCTGCAGTTTTCCAATGGATTTTTCCACGCAAATACCAGCGATCCCCTGTGGGAAAAATATGTTGAGCCCGTATTGCGGATGATCGAAACACACTATATGGAAGACCTGACCGCCGAAAAGTTATGCCGGCAGGTCTATGTATCCCCGCAATACCTGTCCCGCCTGTTTGTGCGCTACCTAGCTGCTCCGTCTACGAATATTTAACAAATTACCGGATCACCAAGGCAAAAGAACTGCTGCTTATGCGCCGTGACCGCAAAATTCAGGAGATCGCACACGATGTCGGTTATACAGATTCCAGCCATTTTATCGTGATGTTTAAAAAACTTACCGGCATGACACCCGCACAGTTCCGCAGACAGTAAAAGGAACAGCCGGAATTGCTGTCTTTTCCTTATTCTGCAAGGAATGATAAAATTTTGTCTTTTGTGGTCAGTATGACCGACATGTGCCCAGTACCATCTTCATACTCGCGTGTCCCGTACACGCCATAGTACGATGCCGTTCCCTGATCCGGAACGAGATGCAACATGTAGGTATCTTTCGATTTTGTACGCGACAGTGTGTATGTTCCCTTCCAGATTTTTTTGTTTTCAAGATTTTTGCACCGATAGGTCTGATCTTTTTTAAATGTCAGAACGACCTTGCTTTTGGAAGGATCTTTTGCGTAGGATGAAAGCTCGTTGCCGTCTAAATCCGCTTCTTCCTCCAATTTCCATGTGACCGCTGTCAATTTTGGCTGGCTTTGTTTTCGGACTGTCCAGATTGTAACAATTCCAATAAAAACAGCAAAAAACACAACAATTACCGCTAGTTTTTTCTTTATGTGTTCCATTATTTCTTAATATTCCTCTCCTTATTTTTTCCTCTTTCGTAAAAGGAAAACCAGTGCAACCATACAGATGACCGCCAATCCCCCAAAAATCTCGCTGCTGTTTACCGGTGACGAGTTTTGCAGCACGATCATCGTCATCGCATCCCCACCGCCAATGGCATTTTTCGGCATCCGAAACCGCAGACTTTCGCCCAGTGCATACAGACAGAACAGTCCACCCACCGCCAAAAACACTACAGCAACTTTTCGTTTTCCGGACAGCGGCATGGTCTGTCTGCCACAGCCAAGCGCCTGTGCATACGCCTGCGGTTTTCCGAGCTGTTTTATGATCTGGCTTTCGCTTTTTCCATGCTCTTTTCCAGAATCAAAAATCTCCTGAAGATCCCGCACGATCTCCTCTTTTTCTTTCACGGAACAGTCTAGTTGTTTTTTTACTTTCCGTATATAGGTTTCTCTGTTCATATTACGCATCCCCTTTCATAAATCCATCCACACAATCCTTGTAGTTTTCCCAGAAATTTTTCATTTTTTCGAGCATATCTTTTCCCTCTCCGGTAAGCGAATAATATTTTTTTTCGCCCCCGTTTGCTTTCGCCGGCACCAGGCGGTACTGGATAAGTCCTGCCTTTGTCAGACGGTACAAGATCGGATAAATGGTTCCCTCTTTGGCAAATGCAAAGATTTCACCACCCTGTTTTTGTATTTCCGTCAGAATCTCATAACCGTATGTTTCTTTTTGGGCGATCAGCGAAAGCAGGATCATTTCGTATGCGCCCTTTTTAAACTGCTGAATATACTTTTCTTCCATTCCCATCCCTTTTCTTTTTATTTAGTGGTGCTATTTAGCATTGCTAAGTAGTATAGTACTCTCACACTGCTTTTCTGTCAATCCCCTTATGAAAAAACCGCCGGAGGCATCCTCCGGCGGTCTGGTATCTGTTCTTATGCGATATTGGTCGGTTTTCCCACATACTGCACTGCTTCCGCAGTATCATATACCAGGGGAATTCCGTAAAACTCTTCGTAAATCTGTTTCCACACAGCAGCATTTTTTTGGCGCATCTCATCCACATTTTCTGCCTGTGTTTTCTGTGGGTCCGGATAAATCGGCTCTGCAATGTGTATCGTGTATTCCTGCACATAAAAGCCATCATCACCGAGGATATCGCTGTCTTCCATGGTGATAAAGCAAGGCAGCACCGGCACATGGTTTTTGGCGGCAAATGTATAGGCGCCTTTCTTTAACGGCTTCGGTTTGCGGTAATTCCACCACATACTCTGCTCCGGATAGACCAGCATGAAATCTCCGTGCTGCAGCACAGTATCCATGGAACTTAAAAATTTCTTCATCGTCTCACGGTTCGAGCTCAGCGGAAACGTATAACAGTTTCGCATGAGCATTCCGTAAAAGCCCGGAAAATTCGTATAATTTCCTTCGCGGATCACACGGTAAAGTCTGCGTTTTTTGCACTGTTTTGATTTTTCATAGGCAATCTGCATGGCAAAGCTGTCAAATGCGTTGAAATGATTACAGGTAATCACCGCACCGGAAGTCAGTGCATCCATATGTTCCGTTCCAATGACATCCTTGATGATCAGCTGTTTATTTTCAATGATCTTGTTTAAAAATGTCCGCGCTACTTTGTAAGTCAATCTTGTCTTGATACGGCTCTTTAATTTTTTGCGCAGATAATCGATCTCAGACGGCTGAAGCTCACGGGTAGGCGGATCTTCCTCCACATCTTCCCCAAAACGCCCCTCTTTTTCGTACAAAGCAATTTTTTCAAGTACTTCCAGGCGGTCTTTGGACTTTAATTTTCCTGCTTTCACCAGATTCAGGTAATTATTTTCCTTGGCGATCTCATCCTTTGCGGTCTGCATCAGACGGTCACAGGACTCCGCATCCCGCTTTCTTTCTTCGTCTGTATAGCTTTCAAGCACCTTACGGATCTCGGCATACACACTGGTCTTTGTGCGCTCTCCCAAAAATATTCCTGCAGGCGGCAGTCATTGTAATGCCATGGCTTTGAGACCATAATATAATGCAGCACACAGATTTCTTCTTCGCGGCATGGGATCTGACCGAATACTTCCACATTCCACTTCTGCGGCAGCCAGCACACCTTGTTGTGGCAGATCAGATTCAGATAATCTTCATCCTGTGTGACCACAAAATTGTACATCGGGAGAAGTTCCATAAACTGCTTTAACACGTGATTTTTACGAAACTGTTCACAGTTTATCACAAGCATACCGGCGTTGAAATAATTATCACGTTCTACCCCAAGCACCTTCTCCACATAAGTGCCGTATACCTCTTCCTGAATCATCACCTGTTCCCTGCACGCTCCCACATAAGCATCTCCAAGATCATAATCATACAGTTGTGCAATATCCCCCAGCACGACTGTATCGCTGTCGATATAGATGGCTTTGTCTATTTCCGGAAACATTTCCGCGATAAACAGACGAAAATATGTTGTTTTGGAATAATAATCCCGAAGTGAAGTTTCTCCTGTATGGAATGTAAATATTCCGTCACATGATCAAACTGCACAGAAAAATTCGCATTCTCCATAGCATGCATCTTCTTTTGCATTTCTTCCGAAATATTGGTATGAAGTACATGAATTTCATACTGTGCCTCTTTGGATGCATGATCCATCATCGACTGCAGTGAAACCATCGTGTATTTCACAAAATTATCATCACATGCGTAAAACACCGGTATTTTATTCATTTTCTCTTTCATGCTCCTTCTCCTCTCCTGCATCCGTTTCGCCCAGATGCAGCAATTTATATGTGTTTACTTTTTTCATAAATATGTTTTAAGTACAGATACTCTTTTAAAATGTCATCAAATGCATGGTAATGAAATACCGTATGCACCCGCTCTACCTCCCATTGTTTGATGTTGTCCGTATGCGGATACGCAGATAAAACAGCCGTCTGGAAAAATGTCTCACGACGGTATGTTTATGTAAAAATTTCTGATCATTAAATTTCTGCGGGAGCAGCATTTTTGCCCGCGTACTGCGGATAATCGCGCTTTGATCCGCAAAAATAAGTTTTTTTGTCTGAAGCAGCTTTCGTGCTTTCATAAATAGGCCGGTTCTTCTGATATTTTTCATATTAAGCAGCAATACCCCCGCATTAATATAATCCGGAGAGATCAGATACTTGCCATAATGATCCCTTGCCGCGGCATATTCACATGTGACACATCCTTGTCATACAGCAGCCGGATATCTCTCTGAAACAGAAGATCCGCATCCAGATACAACAGTTTATCCGGCATTCCCGGCACCAGATCTGCCAGCAGGCGCAAAAGTGTATATGGCGAACAATAAGCACTTTCATTCGGACATCCTCCGAAATAACGCTCATATAATACTGTTACATCCACCGAAATCACCCGATTCTGCGGATGAAATTTTTTTGCAACGCGCTCCAGAAAATCTGTCATATCTTCGCTGATCGGCGTATATTCCGGTCTGATCCGCGTCATGTCCATTGTGAAAATATAAAAACAGAACGGATCTGTTGCATGTGTTCTTTTTAAAACAGACAACATGCATGTAAGCACACCATCAAATACTTTACTGTTTCCACAAAAAAGAATATTTCTCATATGAATGATTTCTCCCTGTCAGTGTCTTTTTTTATATAACGGATCATTTCCATATTGCTGTTTTGCGCCCGTTTTCCCATGGCTTCATACACCTGATCCCTCAGCTGCGTTTTTTGCAGTTTTGCAGGCAATTCTGCATCCGGATAAAATGGCCCATCCAGATACGTTACGATCTGCGGAATGTGAGACTTTCCCCTGCGCTGATAAGTATTGGTCAGACAGAAAACCGGAAGTTTCTGCTGCACCGGATAGCGGAATGAGGTATCAGGAAACGGCCGTATTCCGGTATAAAACGGCCAGATATGTGCTTCCGGATAGATCATAATACAATCTCCACAATCGGTATGCCAGGTCAATGCCTCCAGAAAATGTTTCATGGCACCTCTGTCATCCGGCAGCGGAAGTGCCCCAAGATATGGTGTAATCCGCCCCAGCACCGGCATGGAAACATTGTTCGGATGCACGATCACCGCCGTTTCCCGCGGATGATTTACCAGCGTTGGTATCAGCGCATCCGCCAGAAAATGTGTATGATTCCCATACAGATAAAATCCACTGTTTCCGGCCTGCTTTAACACTTCTTTGTTTATTATTTTATGTGAAAAATGCAGTTTCATGTAAAGACGTGCAAGCGGAATTGCAACTATGCCATACCAGAATCCGTGCAGCATACGTTCCAACGGACGCACCCGGATATACCGGTAATCCTGTCCAATATGTTTTGCTTTAATATGATCTCCGGCAAACTCGTCATGCAGTTCATCCTGATAATAAATCGTGCGCTGTTTCAGCTTCATCCCGCCTCCGTTTTCTACTCCTTTTATGTCACACATCATATTACACCATTGTCATCGCATGTCTACTATCTTATGTGGTTTTTATTACTACATCATGTGATTTATATCATTAAATGTCGTTTTATCGTTCTGGTCTTATAATAAATATTTATTTTGGCTATTTTCATATATCCAATCAAGTTCTATAATGACCGGCATAAAACAAATTTTAACAAAAAAGGAGAAGAATACCGATGAGCACAGCAGAACAGTATGAATTAAATAAAAACCTTGCACAGATGTTAAAAGGTGGCGTAATTATGGATGTCACCACACCGGAACAGGCAAAAATTGCAGAAGAAGCCGGCGCATGCGCCGTCATGGCACTCGAACGGATTCCTGCCGACATCCGTGCAGCCGGCGGCGTTTCCCGCATGAGCGATCCTCAGATGATCCGCGGCATTCAGGAAGCCGTATCCATCCCGGTTATGGCCAAGTGCCGGATCGGTCATTTTGTAGAGGCACAGCTTTTAGAGGCTATCGAGATCGACTACATCGACGAGAGTGAAGTGCTCTCTCCTGCCGATGACGTCTACCATATCGATAAGCACCAGTTCAAGGTTCCGTTTGTCTGCGGTGCCAAAGATCTCGGTGAAGCACTCCGTCGTATCAGTGAAGGTGCATCCATGATCCGTACCAAAGGAGAACCTGGTACCGGTGATGTCGTACAGGCCGTCCGCCACATGCGAAAGATCAACAGCCAGATTGCAAAAGTTGTCAGCCTGCGGGAAGATGAACTTTTCGAAGCAGCAAAGGAATTACAGGTACCGTATGATCTGGTTGTCTATGTCCATAATAACGGAAAACTTCCGGTGGTTAACTTTGCTGCCGGCGGTGTCGCTACCCCTGCAGATGCTGCTTTAATGATGCAGCTCGGAGCAGAAGGTGTCTTTGTCGGTTCCGGAATCTTTAAATCCGGCAATCCTGCCAAGCGTGCAGCTGCTATCGTAAAAGCCGTCACAAACTATACCGATGCAAAACTGATCGCAGAATTATCTGCCGGGCTTGGAGAAGCCATGGTCGGAATCAACGAACAGGAAATCGCCTTACTGATGGCAGAAAGAGGGAAATAAACATGACTGTTGCAGTACTTGCCCTGCAGGGTGCATTTATCGAACATGAACATGTATTGGAAGAACTTGGGGTAAAGACCGTGGAACTGCGTCAGGCGGCAGACTTAGACCAGCCGTATGACGGACTGATCCTGCCGGGCGGGGAAAGCACTGTACAGGGAAAACTTCTCCGGGAACTCGGAATGTTTGATCCCCTGAAAAAACAGATCGCTGATGGAATGCCGGTGCTTGGCACCTGCGCCGGGTTGATCCTTTTAGGCTCCCCGGAACATTTTGGCACAATCCCGATGCAGGTAAAAAGAAATGCCTACGGCCGCCAGCTCGGCAGTTTCCATACTGAGGCAGAATTTAAAGATCTCGGACTGGTTCCAATGTCGTTTATCCGCGCCCCTTATGTAGAGAGCGTATCGGACGGTGTGGAGATTCTCTCAGTAGTCGATGACCATATCGTCGGTGTACGCTATGGAAATCAGGTCGCAATTGCTTTCCATCCGGAACTCGACAGCGACCGGAAGATCCATCAGATGTTTTTGGATATGATCAGCTAAAAACAGGGAGAATGCAACATTCGCTGCAATCTCCCTGTTCTGTTATCTAAATCTGATTCTGTTTTTTCCACTCCGATGTCAAAATTTTCTGAGATATTCCGTAAGCATATCAATAACGGCATGACTCTCCGGAAGAAACGGTTCAAACACAGAAAATGCATGCGTCAGTTTTTTATTTTTCGGAAAATCGACAATCTCATGCTCTTTCTTTGCTGCTGTCAGAGCCTTCTCAAAACGGATCGTGTAATTTCTCAGATGATCGTTATGGCTTGTCACCAGCCATGCCGGTGCAAGCGCATAAAGCAGCTCCGGATTTTCCGGGTTTACATAGGCCGCAAATGGTGCTTTCCTGTACTGTTTTCCATACAGATATTTCGGAAGAAACAGACCGATCTTATCAAACTTTGTCGTATAAAACATCCCGCTGATGAGACCAAGTGCGTGCACCTTAAGCTCAGACGGTTTTATGCCCGCTGCCTTTGCAATTTTTTTGCTGTTCTGTATTGCATTTGCATAAGTGGCCAGACAGGCACCACCACTGTCCCCGACAAGATAGACATGCGACAGATCTCCTCCGTCTGCTGCAGCATGTTCCTTTACAAAATCCATTGCAAGAAAGATGTCACGCAGCTGATCAAAAAATGTACAGTCCGGGATGAGCCGGTACTCCATGCTGTACACCAGAAATCCCTTCTTACTGAGCAGCGCACAAAAATACTTGTTAAATTCCTTATTTCCGAGAAGCAGCCCTCCCCCATGGACATTGATAATCACTGGAAGTATCTGCGTCTCTTTCCCTTTTGGACGATATCTGTCCAGACGGTGCGCTTTGTTTTTATCCTTTGCATATGCGATATCTGTTTCAAAAATCACTCCTTGCGGAAAGTGGTATTTTTTATCTCTCTCCACACAGGATTTTTTCAAAAATCATTTTCTTTTGTTTTAAAAACTGTTTTTCCAGTATGTTACTCATTTTTATCGTTTGGTAACCTCTTCTTTCACAGCATTTTTCTTTATGTTTCTGCTAGTATAACACGTTACGACGGTTTTTTCATCGAAAATTTTACACTTTTTCAGCGATAAAAAATAAACAACAAAAATCGAATTTTCAGTCTGTACTTTCTTCAGCCGCAAAGATTTTACTGGCAAATGCGGCATATTCATCACTGGAAATTTCTTTTCCATTCAATACATATTTCTTTCCAGCCTTCGGATTATTTGCATCAGCAAATTTTTCACTAAAATTCATTTTCGCAACTAACTTGTCAGCTCCCTCGTATTTTTCCATATGATAACTTTCAGCCCCCTCATTCACACTATTACTGTACAAAATCCAAATTTCTCCATTGTAATAAGTATATGAAAGTATATTTGCATCACCATCTCCCCTGGCAAAGGCATACACCTTATTGTCACGAGCATCGAAGTATACCCCACCATAAGTACCTCTAATTATCAGCTCATTTTCTCCATCATTGTCAAGATCCATTTTCTCTCCAATCGAATATGAATTCTTTTCTCCAGAACCTATATGAAAATCAGCGATACTATACTTTGACGTCATATCTTTGGAATCAACTGCATCTATTGATCCATTGACAAATAAATCCAACAGTTTGTCTGATGTCAATTTCTCTTCTGTACCTTCAACCTTCTGCATACTGCTTTGCGGCTGTTTTATGGATGAATTCTCTGTATCTGTGTCTTCCTCTTTTTTTATCCCAGAATCCTTACTCTCTGTATTTTCATCATTGTTTATTTGTGAATCCTCACTCTCTGTGTTTCATCATTGTTTATTTCTGAATCTACAGACTCGCTTTCCTGCTGTGTTACGGTGAACTCATCTTCTTTTGCTTTTCCACAAGCTCCCAGACTCATCACCATAAAAAGAGTACATGCCAATATGGTTATTTTTTTCTTATTCACAATCCATACCTCCATCATTTTGTTCAGAAAGTTGTCTTTCCTATCATTACTATATTTATTTGACAAAATCATTATAAATCACGGTTCTACACCTCATATATCGAATTAACCACTTACACACAATCTCTTTTTTTATTATTGTCTTTTCTTTTCTAAAATTCAACATAAAATAATATATATTTTTACAATAAGAAAGTATAGAACAGATTCAATCTTTGAAAATATGATTGCAAATGGGAATTTCTACGAAGCAGCGGAACAATTCCATGTTTCACAATCTGCTGTTTCACAGCAGATTAAAAAACTGGATGTAAATTTGTTAGATCGACATAACCGCACCTTTTCGCTCACTGTGCAGATTATCATCGGAAGACATGTTTAAAATTGTAACCGGACAGGATTATATGCCTGTAGATGTAATTGGGGAACAGGTCTGGTTTGACACTACCGTATTCCGAATTCCACTTGTCCGAAACAGAGAACCTGTATTCTTTTAACGCATCCTCATATACCCGGACATAACACACACACCTGCTGCTCCCTCCCTGATACAGGATGCCGCATTTTTGTCGTTGATTCCTCCAATTGCGTATACCGGAATTTTCACAGAGCTACACACCTCATGCAAAAAATCAAGTCCTCTCGGTGCCAGTCCTTTTTTACAATCAGTCACAAACACATGCCCTGCTGTCACATAGGTTGCCCC
>ENA-OQCE01000637-OQCE01000637.1-human-gut-metagenome-genome-assembly--contig:-NODE-637-length-16569-cov-2.444715_pt1 | contig 16569 bp, 25 predicted proteins | sample MGYA00242495_ERZ504572 | MGnify/ENA primary metagenome ERZ504572 (study PRJEB26092, sample SAMD00036228) | human gut metagenome | host: Homo sapiens | study: EMG produced TPA metagenomics assembly of...
GTTCTATGGGCCCTTTGAAAAGGAACTGGAAATTGCGACCGTGAAATTCCTGTAAAACCTCAGGAAGTCATTGTAAGTGATGTAAAGTGTGAGAAGTGCGGCCGTATGATGGTCGTAAAAACAGGGCGTCATGGAAAGTTCCTTGCCTGCCCTGGATTTCCGGAATGCCGCAACACGAAACCTTATTACGAAAAAATTGGCGTCGCCTGCCCGCTCTGCGGTCATGATCTGATTGTAAGAAAAACCAAGACAGGACGGACTTTTTATGGCTGTTCCCATTATCCGGAATGTCATTTTACAAGCTGGGATAAGCCCATCAACGAAACATGTCCCTTTGCGGTCATATCATGCTGGAAGCGGTTCAGCGCGGCGGGAAGGTCGTGCACCACTGCAGCAATCCTGAGTGTCCAAACAGCGGCGCCAAAAAGAGCGGACTAAAGAAAGTCAGTGCCAAGGCCGCTCTTGCGAAAACAGAAGGAACCGCTGAAAAAACAGTGAAAAAAACGACTGCAAAAAAAACAACAACGGCCAAAAAGACTGCCGTAATGAAGACCGCGTCTACCAAGAAGACCGCTTCCACTAAAAAGACCGCCGTGAAAAAAACTGGAAAGGAATGAAAGAAACTATGACTGTTCATGTGATTGGTGCGGGCCTTGCAGGCAGTGAGGCCACATGGCAGCTTGTATCGCGGAAAATCCCTGTCAAGCTGCACGAAATGCGTCCCAAAAAATCAGATCCTGCTCACCATACGGCATATTACAGTGAGCTTGTCTGCAGCAATTCCCTACGGGCCGATAACATTGAAAATGCCGTCGGCCTTTTAAAGGAGGAAATGCGGCGGTTGGACTCCCTCATCATGGCTCAGGCGGACGCACACCGCGTCCCCGCTGGCGGGGCATTGGCTGTCGACCGTATGGGTTTTGCCCAAGGAGTTACGGAAGCCATCAGGAATCATCCGCTCGTGACAGTCATTGAAGAGGAAACAATCGATCTTTCCTTTCCAGAAGAAGATTACGTCATTGTAGCAACAGGCCCCCTTACGAGTGAACCCTTATCTGGCGCAATCCAGAATCTTGTTTCCCAGGACTATTTCCATTTCTTTGACGCAGCCGCGCCTATTGTGACCTTGGAATCCATCAACGAGGAGATTGCCTATAAGGCATCCCGTTATGGAAAAGGGGAGGCCGCCTATTACAACTGCCCTTTGAACAAAGAGGAATACCTGCGTTTTTGGGAAGCTCTGCGCACAGCCGAAGTGGCCGACGTAAAGGACTTTGAACATGGATGGTCTTTGAAGGCTGCATGCCGATTGAAGAAATGGCCGTTCGCGGCGAGGATACCATGCGATTTGGTCCCTTGAAACCGGTTGGGCTTCCCGATCCCCGAACGGGGGAAGATCCCTATGCCGTTGTCCAGCTGCGTCAGGATAATGGGGCAGGGAGCCTCTTTAACATGGTTGGTTTTCAAACGCATTTGCGTTGGCCAGAGCAAAAACGAGTTTTCCGGATGATTCCCGGCCTTGAAGAGGCTGAATTTATCCGCTATGGTGTGATGCATAAAAATTCTTACCTCAATTCACCGCTTCTTCTCGATGCCGATTACAGCCTGAGGAGTCATCCTCACCTTTATTTTGCCGGTCAGATGACAGGTGTGGAAGGGTATGTGGAATCGGCAGCCTCCGGCCTTGCTGCAGGCATCTACCTTTCCCGTACCCTTTCTGGAAAGGCAAAGCTTCTTTTCCCCAGGGAAACGGCCATTGGTGCCCTGTCTCATTACATCAGCAATCCAGAAGTCAAGCATTTCCAGCCCATGAATATTAATTTTGGACTCATTGCCCCGTGGGACGGTCCACGTATCCGTGGTAAAAAAGAGAAGAATCACGCCATCGCGATGAGAGCACTGGATATTTTGGAAAATTATAAAAATTTGTTGCACAATTAACTTATATGTGCTAGTATGAATTATCAGGATTTTACCTACAATTTCATGAATGGGGGAGGTGCTTGCCATGAATAATGTACTGGACCCAATGGCTGAGCGTTTTCTTCGTTATTTGCGTGTAGAACGCAATGATTCCCCCAATACAATCCTGAACTACAAAGATGACCTGATTGCTTTTTCCGTGTTTTTGTCAGGTCGGGGGAAAGCTACTTGGCTTGAGGTATCCCTTCTTGATATCCGTTCTTATCTCGCCCAGCTTCATCGGGAGGAAAAGGCGAGACGAACTATTGCCCGACGCATTTCTTCCCTGCGGTCCTTTTATCGATATCTCATGCGTGAAGGCCTTACGGACAAGAATCCCTTTACCAAGGTCAAGACCCCAAAACTCGAAAAAAAACTGCCTGTTTTTTTAGAGGAGTTCGAGATGAATCATCTCTTGGAGCTGCCTGATCTTTCTACGGAGCTAGGTCAGCGGGATCGGGCACTGCTGGAGTTTCTCTACTCAACAGGCTGCCGCGTGTCGGAGCTTGTGGGACTGACGTTGACCCGTTTGGACCTATCCAATCGCTATGCCCTACTTTTGGGAAAGGGCCATAAGGAACGGATCGTTCCCTTAGGTCATCCCTGTATTAGGGCCATGAACGCTTACTTGACAGGAGCTCGGCGCGTACTCATGGAAAAGTATGAAGTCCCTTCTCATGACTTCATCTTTGTCAATCATCGAGGTACGCCTCTTACAGCACGCAGTGTGAGACGTATCCTTGACCGTTATGTGGAAATGGCGTCCATTCAAAAACACGTCAGCCCTCATACGATTCGGCATACTTTTGCCACACATCTACTCGATCACGGAGCGGATTTGCGCTCCGTTCAAGAACTGCTTGGACACGCAAGTTTATCAACAACGCAGATTTACACGCATGTCACAGCGGACCGAATTGCATCGGTGTATAAGAAACATCATCCAAGAGCGTAATGGGAGGAGACAGCATGCTGGCATTATTAGAAAAAACAAGAATGATCAACAAGCTTCTGCAGAACACGGAAGTCATCAGCTACAAAAAGATGGCCGAAGTCCTCAAGGACGTCATCAAGGCCAATATCTACATTGTTTCCAGTGAAGGTGAACTGCTGGGCTATTCAATCCTTGATGGATTTGAATGTGAACTGATGATCAAAAAGGTCCTTGACGTTGGCCGTTTTCCTGAAAATTATGTAAAGTGGCTGGAACAGATTCGTGAGACCTCTTCCAACTATCGACTTGTCAAGAATATGTGTGCCTTCAGTGATGATACCAAATGTCTTTTTGAAAGCAAATATACAACGGTTGTCCCTATCTTTGGAAACGGGGTCCGTCTAGGTACACTGATCCTTGGAAAGTTCAAGAAGGAGTTCATCGATTCCGATTTACTCCTGTCAGAATATGCAGCTACTGTCATCGGCATGCAGCTGCTCCATGACAAGGCTGTACACATCGAGGAAGCCTCCCGTAAAAAGGCTATGGTTCAGATTGCTTTTTCAAATCTGTCCTACAGCGAACTGGAAGCCATCTCTGAAATCCTGAAGGCACTGCCAGGGATGAAGGCCTTCTGGTAGCCAGTAAGATTGCTGACCAGGCCGGTATTACGCGCAGCGTCATCGTCAATGCCCTGCGTAAGTTTGAAAGCGCGGGCGTCCTCGAGACCGAATCCCTGGGAATGAAAGGAACTTATGTCCGTATCCTCAATGAATATCTGCGGGATGGTCTAAAAGAACATCGAAAATAATCTGCATCAAGGGTGCTGGTCTATTCGGCACCCTTGCTTTTATCTGAAGGGCAGCGGACAGTTCCGCGTCATGCTTCCTTATGTTGTTTCAGAAAGGAATACCATTATGCTTTCCCTTGATGCAACCATTATCTACCGCATCCCGGCCCTGCTTATGGCCCTTACGGTTCACGAATATGCATGGTGCCATGAGCACGCATTTGGGTGACCCAACCCAGGTGCGCAGGGGCGCCTTACGATGAATCCTTTGGCCCATTTGGATATCATCGGAACCTTGGTCCTGCTTCTTGTCGGTTTTGGTTGGGCCAAACCTGTCATGGTCGACTCAAGATATTATCGGCACCCCCGACATGACATGATGAAGGTGGCCCTTGCTGGACCCTTGGCCAATTTGTTTCTCTGTTTCCTGGCCCTTTCACTGGACGGATTTTTCCTGCGCTATTTTGCTTCCCGAACGTTTTACAGCGTCCATTTTTTCCTGCAGTGGCTAAGCTTATACAATGTTTGGTTTGCCTTCTTCAATTTGGTGCCTCTCCCACCTTTGGATGGATTCAAGGTCCTGAGCTATTTCTTATCGCCCAGTGCGCAATATCGCTATGCCAATCTTGTTGGGCCTTATTCGAACCTTATCTTGATTGTCCTGTGTTTTACAGGTATAATTGGAATCATCATCAGTCCTCTTGCAACGCTTTATCTTCGTTTGGCCAGTGAAGTCAGCTATCTTCTGCTGACGCCTTTTGCCTTTTTCCTGCCGTAAGGGAAGCGGCCTTGCGTTACGGGGGACAGCTTGTGGGGGATTGCGTTTTATGTCGGAAGCCTTGACCGTCAAACTGCCTGATTTTGAAGGACCGCTGGACCTGCTTGTCCATCTCATTGAAAAAGATAAAGTCGATATCTACGATATCCCCATCGTATCAATTACGCAGCAGTATATCTCATACATCAATGAGATGCAGGTCTATGACCTTGATATGGCAAGTGAGTTTCTACTCATTGCAGCGATGCTGCTTCAAATTAAATCCCGTATGCTCCTGCCAAAGGATGATGCGGAAGAGGATGAAGAGAACGATCCGCGGGACATGCTCGTAGAAATGCTTGTTCTCTACCAAAAGTTCAAGAAAAGGCTGGACTCCTTAGGGAATGCCTTACGGAATCCCGCCTTTTTGCTGTTCGGGCACCTATGAAGCTGGATACAGGGACAAGAAAGATCAAGTCCTACACCATGGCCGATCTGCTTCGCACCCTGATCAGGATGATTCCTGCTCCAGACGAGCGCCCGGCTGTTATTCCGCGGCAGGAGTTCCATGTCCAGGACAAAATGGAAGAAGTTCTCCACCTTCTGAGAAAAAAGAAAAGTAAAAAACAGAAACTGGCTTTTACCGACTTTATCCATGCCAGACATAATCGGAGTGAAACCATTGCTGCCTTTCTGGCCCTTTTAGAACTGCTGCGCCTAAAGCAGATTTCCATTCAGCAGGATGGCGCCTTTTCCCCTATCTATATTACAGAACGAAAGGAGACCGCTCATGGCGATATCGAAACTGGGACAGCTTGAAGCCTTGCTTTTCGCCGCTGGTGACCCCCTATCCCTTGACAGGATAGCCAGTGCGCTTCATCTTTCGCTGAATGAAGCCGATGATCTCTTGAGTCTGCTTTCAAACGTCCTATCAAGAGGAGGAATCGGGGCCTTACACTAAGGCGAGTCGCTGGGGGCGTTCAGGCGGTCACTAAAAAAGAGGCCATTAGTGTGATCCGGGATCTTTACGAAAAGCAGGAACAGAAGATTTCGAACGCAGCTATGGAAACTCTCGCCATTGTGGCTTATAAACAGCCGGTTACCAAAAGTGAGATTGAAGCCATTCGTGGGGTCAAGGTTGATGGGGTTGTTAGTACCTTGACGGAGATGGAACTCATTATGGAAGTTGGCCGCAAGGAAGTCATGGGGCGGCCTATTTTATATGGCACGACAGAAAAGTTTCTTATGACCTTTGGCCTTGAATCCCTCTCTGCGTTGCCGGAACTGCCTGAAGAACTTCTGGATGGGGTCTTTAAAAGGGAAGAGGCGGCGGACATAGGAAGAGATAAAGAATCTGTACATGAGGAAGGAGTACCATCTGGACCAGACGGGGCATGAATAAATGACGGAAGTACAAGTTGAACGGCTGCAGAAAATGATGGCAGCCTCTGGCGTTGCAAGCCGCCGGGAGTGTGAAAAGATCATCCTGCAAGGACGGGTCACCGTGAATGGCAAGCCCGTGATAGAACTTGGAACAAAGGTCTCTCCTACGGATCGGATCCTCATTGACGGGCGTCCCTTGCGCAAGGAAAGACACCGTTATTTCCTGCTCAATAAACCGCCTGCGTCATGACCACCATGAAGGACCCGCGGGCCGCAGGACGGTCGCCGAGCTGATGGATAAGGAACGGGAACGCGTCTATCCAGTGGGCCGTTTGGATTTCATGACGGAGGGCCTTCTCATTATGACGAATGATGGCGCTTGGCCCAAGGCATGACCCACCCCAGTTATCACATCAATAAGACCTATGAATCGTTGTCGACGGGCACGTTGAAGAAGAAAAGCTGGACAAGCTGAGGACGGGTATCCGTCTGTGTGATGGGATGACAGCGCCTGCCCTCGTGGAGGTCAAACGCTATGATTCCCGTCGTGATCAGTCAATTTTTGAAGTCACCATTCACGAAGGACGCAATCGCCAGGTTCGGCGCATGTGCGAAGCCATTGGCTATCCTGTGAGGAAACTCAAACGGACTCAGGTCGCTTTCCTTTCTTTACAGGGTGTCAAAAAAGGAGCCTATCGCGAATTGACAGATGATGAAGTCGTGCATTTGAAGAAGCTGGTGATGCATCATGAATAAGGTCATTATCATTGGCGGCGGGGCGGCGGGACTTTTGGCGGCAATCTCTGCAGCCCAGAGGGGAGCCGACGTAACTATCCTGGAGCGAATGGAACGGGCTGGCAGGAAGCTCATGATTACGGGGAAAGGGCGCTGCAATATCACCAATCACTGCACGATGGATGAGATGATTGCCCATATCCCGGGTAATGGCAAATTCCTTTTCGGTGCTTTTCATCGCTTTACCAATGAAGATATGATTGCTCTTTTGGAAAGCCATGGACTAAAAACCAAAGTGGAGCGGGGAGGCCGCGTCTTTCCCCAAAGCGATAAAGCTTCCGATGTAGTTCGGACTCTGGAAGGAATCCTTTATGGACTTGGAGGAAAGATTTTCTTTCACCGCCGAATCACGCAGCTAGCGTGTCAAGAAGGTAAGGTCAGTGCCGTATATGATACAGATGGTCGCTATTATGAAGCTGATGCCTTTATCATTGCGGCAGGAGGGGCTTCCTATCCGCGAACTGGATCAACGGGGGACGGCTATGACCTTGCCCAGCAAGCTGGCCACACCATTATTGCGCCGAGTCCTGCTTTGGTTCCCTTGAATTGCGACCTGGGGGACATGAAGGCCCTCCAAGGCCTATCCCTGCGCAATGTAGAGGCTTCCCTTTGGGATAAAGGAAAGCTGGTAGGAAAGGAATTTGGCGAAATGCTCTTTACTCATTTTGGAGTCAGCGGACCCATTATTCTTACCCTTTCCCGGGAAGCGGCGCGTTATTTCAAAGCCCATCCGCAAGGCTTTTTGAATCTTTCCATCGACCTTAAGCCGGCGCTTACCCGGGAGCAGCTTGACGCGCGGCTTCAGCGGGATTTTCAGAAATACAGCCGCAAAGGCCTCAAAGCGGGCATGCACGACTTGCTGCCCCAGGCCCTTATCCCCTTTGTCATAGAAGAGGCCTGTTTGGTGCCTGAGCAGCCTGTCAATCAGCTGACACGCAAGGAACGCCTTCGTCTCGTTGATGTCCTCAAGGGTTTTCCCTTCCGGTTACGGGGACGCGCCCTCTTGAAGAAGCCATTGTTACAAGCGGCGGCGTAAGCATCAAGGAAATCTCACCATCGACCTTTGCTTCCAGCTTTACCCGAATCTCTTTTTTTGCCGGTGAAGTCATGGATGTAGATGGCTTTACAGGCGGTTATAATCTGCAGGCGGCTTTTTCCTCCGGCTATGTAGCGGGAAAAGAAGCAGCTGAACTTTGAAAAGAGGAATGACATTGAAAAAGATCATCATTGCTATAGATGGCCCTGCGGGAGCAGGGAAAAGCACGATTGCAAAGAAAGTCGCTGCCAGTCTTGGCTATGCCTATATCGATACAGGGGCCATGTATCGTGCTGTGACCCTTTCCTGCCTAACTGCAGGACTTTCTCTTACAGAATCGGCTGCGACTCAAATGGCCCAAGGCATCAAGATTTCTTTCCGCTATGAAGATGGCCGGAACCAGGTCTATCTCAATGATCACGAAGTTACAGATGCCATTCGTAGCCTTGAAGTTTCCCGGAATGTTTCACAGGTCAGTGCCTATGGCGGCGTTCGCACAGCAATGGTTGCTCAGCAGCGGAAGATGGGAAAAAACGGTGGGATTGTCATGGATGGACGTGATATTGGCACGGTCGTCTTTCCGCATGCCCAGCTTAAGGTCTTTTTGACTGCCTCCGTGGAAGAACGGGCTCGCCGGCGCTTTGAGGAACTTAAGGTGAAGGGGGAGACTGTTTCTTTGGAAGACCTTAAAAAGAGAATCAGTGAGCGGGATCGTTTAGATGAGACAAGGGCGATTTCTCCTCTCAAAAAGGCAAATGATGCAGTGCTCATTGATTCTACACAGATGTCCATTCAGGAAGTCGCGGAAACAATCCTGTCCTTGGCTAAAAAGGAGAGATGAATCTCATGTGGTACCGATTTGTACAGCTGCTTTTTAGAGTACTGTTTTCCATCTTTTTCCGTTTGGAGACCATTGGCCGCGAAAACATTCCTCACGAAGGACCTGTTGTCATCGCTTCCAATCATGTCAGTCTCCTTGATCCTCCTATGATTGGAACGGCGGCTTCAAGACCCATTCACTTTATGGCCAAATCAGAACTTTTTGTTCCTGTTCTAGGAACGCTTTACCGCTCCTTGGGCGCCTTTCCGGTCCATCGCGGGGCTGCCGATACGCATGCCATTCGTCATGCCTTGAAACTTCTGAAAGACCGTAAGGTCCTTGGAATCTTTCCAGAAGGGCACAGGATCCGGACGGGAAAGCTCGGAAAAGCAGAACCAGGTGCCATGCGATTGCCATCAAGGGAAAGGCACAAGTAGTCCCCACAGCCATCCTAGGGTCCAACCTGGGAGCTCAAAAAGGCTTCTGGCCCCATATCAAAGTTGTTTTTGGTCAACCTATTTCTGTCTTTGGGGCTGAAGGCAGTAAAAAAGATACGGAAGCCTTTACGGAGGAACTGATGGGTGAAATATCCCGTCTCATCAAGGAAAATGGGGGCATTTGAGCCATGCAGATCATTGTCGCAGATCCCTGTGGATTTTGTTATGGAGTAAAACGTGCGATAGACATTGCACAAATGAACGTAAAAGGATATAATACTAGTATTGCCACCCTAGGTGAAATTGTTCATAACCCTCGGGTTGTGGAATCGCTCGCGCAAAAAGGTGTACAATGCAAGGAAACACTGGCCGATTTTTCCGCTGGTGATACGGTTATCTTTCGTTCCCATGGTGCAGCTCCTCAAATTTATGAGGAAGCCGAACAAAAAGGACTTAAGATCATTGATGCCACTTGCCCCCATGTGCGGAAAGCACAAAAGACAGCCGCCGCCCTTTCCAAGGAAGGTCGGTTTGTCATCATCATTGGGGAGAAGCGTCATCCTGAGGTGCAAAGTATCAAGGCTTGGGCAGGTAAGGATTCTCTGGTCATCGAAACAGCTGATGACCTGGAATCTCTTCCTGTAAGAGATAAGTTTGGTGTAGTGAGCCAGACGACTTTTGAGGCAGGGAAGTTTAACCTTCTGCTTCATCTGTCGCAGGAGAAACGATCTGGTGACTACAAAGTGGAAAGGACCATCTGTACAGCCACTGCTGAACGTCAGGAAGCAGCAAGGAAACTTGCTGGAAACTGTGACGCGTTCTTTGTCTTTGGCGGAAAAAACAGTGCCAACACACGCCATTTGGCGGAACTTGCACGCCCTATCAATCCCCGAACCTATCTTTTGCAGGACGCTAGCGAGATTACCTTATCCATGCTTGCCGGAGCAGAAAAAATTGGCATTACTGCTGGTGCATCTACACCGCAGGAAATTATTGAGGAGGCTATTGTAGCTATGGAAACGATGGAAGAACTGTTGGGACAAGAAGAAAGCATGAAACTGCACATTGGTATGATTGTTGAGGGCACGGTCATCGACGTAACCAAAGATGAAGTGGTTGTTAACTTTGGTTACCAGAGCGAAGGTTCCGTACCCTTTGACCGATGGGTTCAGGGTGGTACCAAGGAAACCGTCGCTCCCACTGTAAATAAAGGCGATAAGGTCACGCTGAAAGTCATTGCCAGCGAAAATCAGGATGGTCTCGTTGTTCTTTCCAAGACGAGAGCTGAAGCTGACCAGGCTTGGCTGAAACTGCCGGAAGAATTCACTGATGAAAAGAAAGTGGTTACCGTTAAAGGCCTGCGTGCCGTTAAAGGCGGCCTGACCGTTGCCTATGAAGGCCTAACAGGATTCATCCCTGCTTCTCACCTTGATCTTAGACATGTGGATGATGTCAAGGAATATGAAGGTAAGGAACTTGAAGTTTCCCTTCTTGAAATCAACCCTGAAAAGAAACGTCTTGTCTTCTCCCGCAGAAATGTCCTGAGAGAAGAACGTGCTGCCAGAAACGCTGCCTATAAGGAAGAACGCGCTCGCCGTGAAGAAGAACGCAAGGAAGCCATGGATAAGGCTTTTGAAACCTTCCATGAAGGTGAAACTGTTGAAGGGACGATTCGGAGCATCGTCGATTTCGGGATGTTCGTTGAAATTGCACCTTTTGTTCAGGGCCTTGTTCATATCTCTGAAATTTCCTGGGATCGTAGCGTCAAACCGGCCGATCTCTACAAAGTCGGTGACAAAGTTGAAGTCTACATCAAAGGCCTCGACGCTGAAAAAGGCCGTATTAGCCTTTCTGTTAAAGCGCTTCAGGAAGATCCTTGGCAGGCTGCTGCAAAGAACATCCATGTCGGTGACATTGTTACCGGTACGGTTCTTCGCTTCCTTCCCTTCGGTGCGATTGTCAAATTGAATGATAAGAACGAAGGCATGATCCACATCTCCGAAATTTCCGAACAGCGTATCGAAAAACCGGAAGATGTTCTGGAAGTTGGTCAGGAAGTCAAGGTCAAGGTTCTGCGTGTTGACACGGAACATAAGAAGATTGCCCTCAGCATCACCAAAGCAAAGGAAGATGCTGAAAAGGCTGAAATGAGCCAGTACCTAGGCAAAAAAGGCGCTCTCTCCCAGGATCTGGGTGAAAAACTCGCTGAGGTAGAAAACGAAGCCAACTAATTAAAGGAGTCTCCAATGAAAAGCCGGGAAAGTCGTAAGCTCGATCATATCCGATACGCACTTTGTGTCGGGGATGGGCCTTGCGCTTCCGGCTTTTCTGACGTTCATTTGCTTCATCATTGCCTGTCAGGCATCTGCCGTAATGAGGTGGACCTGACTTGCTTACTGCCAGGCCTGCCCGCTCTGGCCCATCCGATTATCATCAATGCCATCACAGGCGGGGCAGACGCGGTCGCAAAAATCAATGAATCACTGGCCATTGTCGCCCGCGAAACGGGTTCAGCCATGGCCGTTGGTTCCCAATTTGGTACGGTGCGAACGGGGCTTCATCGAGATAGCTATACGATTGTCCGAAAGTGCAATCCCAAGGGGCTCATCTTTGCTAATTTAAGTGCTTTTGCCTCTGTAGAGCAGGCAAAGGCCGCTATTGACATGATTTCTGCCGACGCCCTTCAGATTCATTTGAATCCTGCCCAGGAACTTGCGATGGAAGAAGGGGATCGGGACTTTTCGAACTGCCTATCTCATATAGAAGCTATGGTACAAGGTGTTGGGGTCCCTGTTATTGTCAAGGAAACAGGCTGCGGCATGGCCAAAAAAGAGGCCCAGGACCTCCTTGATGTTGGCGTAACACTCCTTGATATTGGTGGGGCAGGGGGAACCAATTTCCCTGCCATCGAGCATCAGCGTTACCCAGAAGGCAATGAAGAGCTCTCGGAATGGGGCATCCCCACGGTCCTGTCCCTGCTATCCGTCGTACAGACGGTTGGTTGGGGAAATGGGGTCATTGCCTCAGGAGGCATCAGGAGCGCCCTTGATGTGGTCAAGGCCCAGGTCCTTGGGGCTTCAGCGGTTGCCATGGCAGGTAATCTGCTGCAAAAGATTCAGCAGGAAGGAACTGAGGAAACCATTCATTTTCTGCAGCGGTTGCTGAACAAGGTTCTTGACTTTTATACCCTTCTTGGCTGCAGAACCTTCAGGGATCTTCACGAGGCGCGATATTATCTAACCGGCGAGACGGCCCAAGCTGTTTCATGGCTCCGGAAGTATGACCAGAATGATTGAAAGAGGAATCCTATATGAGTAAACCCATTGTTGCCATTGTCGGCAGACCGAATGTCGGCAAGTCAACTTTATTCAATATTTTTGCGGACAGCCGCATCTCCATTGTGGAAGATACGCCGGGTGTCACGCGGGACCGGCTTTATGCCGAAGCAGAATGGCTCGACCGCCGCTTCATGATGGTCGATACGGGCGGGATTGAAATTGCCAATACCGACTCCATTGCCGTTTCCATCCGGGAGCAGGCTAAGATTGCCATCAAGGAAGCCGATGTCATCCTCTTTGTCTGTGACGCCCGTACAGGGGTTACGACAGAAGACCAAGAAGTGGCCAAACTGATCCGTATGGCCCAAAAACCGGTCGTCCTTGCTGTTAATAAAGCCGATACGCCGACCCAGGAACTGGAAGCCTATGAATTCTATAACCTGGGCATTGGAGAACCCTATATGATTTCGGCGTCCAACCGACTTAACCTCGGCGACCTGCTTGATGCCGTTGTATCCCACTTTCCTGATGAGGATGAATCCGATGATGATGATCATGATGACGTCATCAAGGTTGCAATCATTGGACGACCGAATGTGGGCAAATCCTCCATCTTCAATGACATCATTGGGCAGACCCGCTCCATCGTCAGCGATGTGGCAGGGACAACCCGTGATGCCATTGACGTTCCTGTCATGAAGGATGGTCAGACTTACCTCTTCATCGATACGGCAGGGATGCGCCGCAAAGGGAAAATCGATGAACCGATTGAAAAGTACAGCATTATCCGTACCCTACGTGCAGTGGACCGTTCCGATGTTGTCCTCATGGTCCTCGATGCCGTTGATGGCGTTACCGAACAGGATAAAAAGATTGCAGGCTATGCCCACGAGGCAGGCAAGGGTATTGTCCTTGTTGTCAATAAGTGGGATCTGTATCAAAAGGATGAGATGTCAACTGTTCATTATACGGAAACTATTCGAAAAGAACTCATCTTCATGCCTTATGCCAATGTCGTTTATGTTTCGGCCCTGACGCAGCAGCGCATCAGCCGCCTGCCCGATCTTATCAAAGATGCGGCCGAAGCTAATGCCATGCGGATTTCAACATCCGTCCTCAATCAGGTTGTGACCGATGCCGTGGCTATGAACCAACCGCCCATGGAAAAGGGCAAGCACCTGAAAATTCTTTATGCAACCCAGGTCAAGGTCAAACCGCCGACCTTCGTGATTTTCTGCAATGAACCGGAAATCATGCACTTTTCCTACCAGCGTTACCTTGAAAATAAGCTGAGGGAAGCCTTTGGATTCCAAGGAACGCCCATCAATCTCATTGTACGCGGTAAGAATGAAGATAACTGACCCATAAGGAAGGCGCATTGGAATGAGTGTATTGTTAGGAGCTCTTATCGGGTATTTCATGGGGTCCATTCCTTGTGCCTCGTATTTGTAAAAGCCATCTGCGGCATTGATATTAGGCAGTACGGAAGCCATAATATTGGGACGACGAACGTCTTTCGAACGGTCGGTGCGCGCATGGCTTCCCTGGTCCTATTGGGGGATCTGGGCAAGGGCGTTGTGCTCTTTTGTTGGTTAGCCGTTTTGTGTCCACTGACCTTTGGCCGCAGCTTGCTTGTGCAGCTGCCTCCATCTTGGGGCACAGTTTTTCCTGTTTCCTCCATTTTAAAGGCGGACGAGGCGTTGCTACCGGGCTTGGTGTCCTGCTTTATTTCATGCCTGATGTTTCTGTTTTTGCCCTCACCGTATGGCTTGCCATCGTCTTTGTCACACGCTATGTCTCGTTGGGTTCCATTGTGGCTGCCTTTTGCGCACCTCTTGGCGCCTATTATTTAGGCTACGATCTTCCTCTTGTTATTTTTACGGCAATCATCGCTGCTGTTGTCATTGTCCGCCATTATGAAAATATGGTCCGACTCTTTCACGGCACGGAAAACAAAATTCGGGAAGGTCATCTGTCCGTGAAAGATAAAAAATAAGGAGGAAACCATGTCCATCGCTGTAATTGGTGCAGGAAGCTGGGGAACCGTCCTTTCGAAAATCCTTGCTGATAATGGCCATGACGTCGTGCTTTGGGCTCGGAATCCAGAAAAAGCCGCGCTCATTGAACAGACGCGGATCAATAACGATTATCTGCCAGACCTTACGCTTTCACCATCCATTCATGTAACCCATGATTTTCAATGGGTGGGAACAGCGGAGGTCCTTGTCTTTGTTGTCCCATCAAAGGGGATGGGGACTGTATGCAGTGACCTTTCCAGGGTTACGAAAGGGAAAGGAAAGATCCTTCTTACCTGTACAAAAGGATTCTCTCGGGAAACGGGAAAGCTGATGTCGGATGTGTTGGAACGCTATTTTCCTGAGGCACAGGCCATCGCAGCATTAAGCGGCCCCAATCTTGCTAAGGAACTTGCCCAAAAGCAGCCAAGTGCTTCCGTCATCGCCTCAAAAGATCCAAAGGCAGCAAAAATCCTGCAGGATCTGTTCCTCAATGGATATTTTCGGCCCTATATTTCAGACGATATCCTTGGCGTTCAGTTATGCGGTGCCCTGAAAAACTGCTATGCCTTGTGACAGGGATGATTTCGGGTCTGGGGCTTGGTGAAAACAGTCAGGCAGCTCTCATTACCCGAGCCCTTGCAGAAATGACAAGACTTGGGCTTAAATTGGGAGCCATCAGGAAACTTTTGCCGGGCTAAGTGGAATCGGAGATCTTGTCGCGACCTGCACAAGTCCTTTGAGCCGCAACCATACGGCAGGCACCTTGCTTGCCCAAGGAAAAGCTGCCAAGGACATAGAGCAAGGGACCCATATGGTCATTGAAGGCATGAGTACGACAAAGACCGTTTATGCCCTTTCTCACAGACTTGGTGTCGAAATGCCTATTATCGATCAACTTTATGAAGTTCTGTACCATCATAAGGAAATCACTCTTGCGGCCCATGATCTTATGTCACGATCGGGGAAGAAAGAGTGGAACTAATTATTGAATTATGATATAATGTCCTTCTAGAAAGGATAAACATTCTTTGGAAAAGGATAGATGCAACATGACAAACGAAAAAAAAATCAGAGTTCTATTTAGTCAGAGAGGAAATCCTACCTGAAGCCATCAAAAAAACCATTATGGTCAAGGAAATCCTCAAACGCGGTAAACTTAAGACTGTCAATGAAGCTGTTGCAAAGGTTGGGCTAAGCCGTAGTGCATACTACAAATACAAGGATTACGTCTTTCCCTTCTATGATGCAAGTCGTGAAAAGGTCATCACTATTTCCCTGCTCCTGGAACACAAACCAGGTGTTCTTTCTAGCGTTCTCAACACAATTGCCGCTGATGGGGGAAGTGTTATCACGATCAACCAAGGTGTTCCCCTGCAGGGTGTTGCCAACACAACCATTTCCGTGGAAACAAAATTCCTCACCATCGATATGGAGGCCCTTTTGGATAAGGTTCGCCTCATCGAAGGAGTAAAACGGCTGGACGTGCTTGGTCAGGTCGATTAAAGGGGTCCTTATTTTGAAAAAAGAAATCAATATTGGGCTTTTGGGCACAGGAACCGTCGGTGGAGGCGTGATTCTTGTCCTAAAAGATCATGAAGCGCTCATTACGGAACGGGTGGGGACACCTATCCGTATCAAAAAGGTGTTGGCAAGGCATCCGGAAAAGGTGCATGCTTTGGATCCGTCCCTGCCAGTTGTCACGGATATCGAAGAAATCACCGGTGACCCTGATATTGATATTGTTGTTGAACTGATTGGCAGGGAGCATCCTGCCCTTGAGTACATGAAAAAAGCCTTATTGGCCGGTAAGAACGTTGTTACGGCCAATAAGGATGTTGTGGCTGTTCACGGGAAAGAACTCTTTGAGTTGGCAGCAGCCACCATGTCGATTTTCTTTTTGAGGCATCGGTGGCTGGGGGAATCCCCATTATTCGACCGCTGAAAGAATCCTTGGCAAGCAACCGGATTTCCCTCATTATGGGAATTATCAATGGGACGACGAACTACATGCTGACCCGGATGACTGAAGAGCATATGGATTTTACAGAAGTGCTCAAACAGGCACAGGAAAAAGGTTATGCCGAGTCGGATCCAACCGCTGATATCGGTGGCTTTGATGCAGCGCGAAAAATTGCCATCCTTTCTTCCATTGCCTTCAATACACGGTCCATTTGGATGAAGTCGAAATTGAAGGTATTGAAAGATCTCCCTTCGTGATATCGTCTATGCAGAGGAACTGGGCTACACCATCAAACTCTTGGGAATCGCCAAGCAGTTGAAAAATGGGAAGATTTCTGTGGGGTCCATCCAACGATGCTTCGTAAGAATCACCCGCTTGCGTCGGTGGATGATGTCTTTA
>ENA-OQCE01000638-OQCE01000638.1-human-gut-metagenome-genome-assembly--contig:-NODE-638-length-16549-cov-2.198210_pt1 | contig 16549 bp, 20 predicted proteins | sample MGYA00242495_ERZ504572 | MGnify/ENA primary metagenome ERZ504572 (study PRJEB26092, sample SAMD00036228) | human gut metagenome | host: Homo sapiens | study: EMG produced TPA metagenomics assembly of...
CGTATGAACTGGAAACGGGAAATGTCATCGTAAAACGCTTTGAGGGGCTGAACCCGGTACATACTCCCGGAGTATTGGTAAAGAACCACGGTCCTTTCTCGTGGGGAAAAGACGCACACGAGGCGGTACATAATGCCGTAGTGATGGAACAGGTGGCAAAAATGGCAAGTATAGCCTATGCCGTGAACCCCAATCTGACCATGAATCCGCTGCTGATAGAAAAACATTTCAGCCGCAAGCACGGTCCTAACGCTTATTATGGACAGAAATAACTATCATTCTTTAAATATAAACTATAAAAATAAATCGTATGAACGCATTTGAACAATATGAAGTATGGTTCGTAACCGGAGCACAGCTCTTGTACGGAGGTGACGCAGTTATCGCAGTAGACGCACATAGTAATGAAATGGTGAAAGGTCTGAATGATTCCGGGAAACTGCCCGTAAAGGTAGTATATAAAGGTACGGTCAATTCATCCAAAGAAGTAACCGCTACCTTCAAAGCCGCCAACAACGACGATAAGTGTATCGGAGTCATCACCTGGATGCACACCTTCTCTCCTGCCAAAATGTGGATTCACGGTTTGCAGGAACTGAAGAAGCCATTACTACACTTCCATACACAGTTCAACAAGGAAATTCCCTGGGAGACGATGGACATGGATTTTATGAACCTGAACCAATCGGCTCACGGCGACCGCGAGTTCGGACACATCGTGACACGCATGCGAAAGAACCGCAAAGTGGTAGTAGGCCACTGGCAGGACGAAAAAGCCCAAAACCAGATTGCCGCATGGATGCGCGTAGCTGCTGCATGGGCTGATGCGCAGGATATGCTCATCATCCGCTTCGGCGACCAGATGAACAACGTGGCTGTGACAGACGGTGACAAGGTCAGCGCCGAACAAGTATTGGGCTATCATGTGGACTACTATCCCATCAATGATGTGATGACATACTACAATGCTGTCAGCGACGAGGACGTGAAGGCACTCGTAGCAGAATACTTCAAGCTCTACGACCACGCTCCCGAACTGGAAGACGCACGTACGGAAGCCTACACCAAAGTATGGAACTCCGCCAAGGCCGAAATCGCCATTCGCCGCGTGCTGAAAGACACGGGTGCCAAAGGCTTCACCACCAACTTCAACGATTTGGGCGACTTTGACCAAATCCCCGGACTGGCCTCACAGCGACTGATGGCGGAAGGTTACGGCTTCGGTGCCGAAGGCGACTGGAAAACTGCGGCACTATACCGTACCACTTGGGTGATGAGTCAAGGCATGCCGAAGGGGTGCTCCTTCCTCGAAGACTATACGCTGAACTTCGACGGAGAAAAGAGCGCCATCCTGCAGGCACACATGTTGGAAGTCTGTCCACTGATTGCCGAACAGAAGCCGAAACTGGAAGTGCACCGTCTGAGCATCGGTATCGACAGCGAAACAGCCCGCCTGGTATTTACCAGCAAGCAAGGTGAAGGTGTAGCCGCTACCATCGTAGACCTGGGCAATCGCTTCCGCCTCATTGTGAACAAAGTAGAATGCATCAAGAGCAAGCCTCTGCCCAAGTTGCCCGTTGCCAGCGCACTGTGGATTCCCAATGCCCAACCTCGAGGTGGCGCTGCAGCCTGGATTCTGGCCGGAGGTACACATCATACCAGCTTCTCCTACGACCTGACGGTGGAATATTGGGAAGACTTTGCCGAAATGGCCGGCATCGAAATGGTGGTCATCGATGAAAATACCACCATCAGCGAGTTCAAAAAAGAACTGCGCATGAATGAAGTCTACTATATGCTGAACAAGGCACTTTGCTGATAATCATTACGGATTACCGATTACGGATTACTAATTACGCGTACCACAAACGTAACCAGTAGTTTGCAATCAGTAATCCGTAGTTTATAATCGTACTATAAATCCGTAATTTATCATTAATACCATGAAATTAGATGCAAAATCAACCATTGAGGCAGGTAAGGCCATCCTTGGCATAGAACTCGGTTCCACACGAATCAACGGTTTTGATTGACCAGGAAAACAAACCCATCGCCCAGGGAAGCCATACTTGGGAGAATCAGTTAGTCGACGGACTGTGGACATATAGCGTCGAAGCTGTCTGGTATGGGTTGCAGGATGCTACGCAGACCTTCGTGCTAATGTAAAGAGCCTTTACGATACAGAGATAGAAACCCTGGCAGCCATCGGTGTCAGTGCCATGATGCACGGCTATATGGCATTCAACGAAAAAGAAGAAATCCTTGTACCCTTTCGTACCTGGAGAAATACCAATACCGGCCAGGCTGCCGCAGCCCTATCCGAATTATTTGTCTACAACATCCCTCTGCGTTGGAGCATTTCCCACCTCTACCAAGCCATCCTGGATAATGAAGAACACGTTCCATCCATCAATTACCTGACCACCCTTGCAGGTTTTGTCCACTGGCAAATAACCGGTCAAAAGGTACTGGGCATAGGAGATGCCTCCGGTATGCTCCCCATCGATCCCATCACCAAAAACTATTCTTCTGAATGGTGGATAAGTTCGACAGACTTATTGCTCCGAAAGGATACGACTGGAAGCTTCGGGATATTCTGCCGAAGGTATTGTCGGCCGGTGAAAACGCAGGCTTCCTTACTCCCGAAGGAGCCGGTCGCCTCGACATATCAGGACATCTGAAAGCAGGAATTCCCGTCTGTCCGCCCGAAGGTGACGCAGGAACCGGCATGGTTGCCACCAACGCCGTAAAGCAGCGCACTGGAAACGTATCGGCAGGCACCTCCTCTTTCTCAATGATTGTATTGGAGAAAGAATTGTCCAAGCCCTACGAAATGATTGACATGGTAACCACCCCCGACGGAAGCCTCGTAGCTATGGTGCATTGCAACAACTGCACTTCCGACCTCAATGCCTGGATCAATATTTTCAAAGAATACCAGGAACTGATGGGTATCCCCGTAGATATGGACGAAATCTACGGAAAGCTCTATAACCACGCCCTGACAGGCAATGCAGACTGCGGAGGCCTCATCTCATACAACTACATATCAGGCGAACCTATAACGGGACTGGCAGACGGACGTCCACTGTTTGTACGTTCGGCAAACGACAAGTTCAACCTTGCCAACTTCATGCGCACCCATCTGTATGCTTCAGTGGGAGTTCTCAAAATCGGCAACGACATCCTTTTCAATGAAGAGAAAATCAGAGTAGACAGAATCACCGGTCACGGAGGACTCTTCAAAACCAAAGGAGTAGGCCAGAGAATACTGCAGCTGCCATCAATTCACCCATTTCCGTTATGGAAACAGCCGGCGAAGGTGGTGCCTGGGGTATTGCCCTCCTCGCTTCCTACCTTGCAAACAACGGAAACGACCAATCCCTTGCCGACTTCCTGGACAAGCATGTATTCACCGGAAATGCCGGTATTGAAATCTCACCGACAGCCGAAGATGTAAGCGGATTCAACACCTATATCGAAAGCTATAAAGCTGGTTTGCCCATCGAAGAAGCAGCAGTAAGATTCAAGAACTAAGTATTTAATAACACTAAAAAACTATGAACACAAAGTTATTTATCAGTAGCATATTTCTCTCCACCTCGTTGTCACTCTTCGCACAGAAAAGTGCCACTATTACTTTACACACAGACCAGAGCGAGCAAATCATTCCCAAAGAAATCTACGGCCAATTTGCAGAGCATTTGGGAACTTGTATCTATGGTGGACTTTGGTAGGTGAAAACTCCGATATTCCCAACATCAACGGTTATCGCACCGACGTATTCAATGCACTAAAGGAGCTCCGTGTACCCGTCCTTCGCTGGCCAGGAGGCTGCTTTGCCGATGAATACCACTGGATGGACGGTATCGGCCCTAAAGAAAACCGCCCCAAAATGGTGAACAACAACTGGGGAGGCACTATCGAAGACAACAGTTTCGGAACCCATGAGTTCCTCAATCTCTGCGAAATGCTGGGATGTGAACCCTATATCAGTGGAAACGTAGGCAGTGGTACCGTAGAAGAACTTGCCAAATGGGTGGAATACATGACCTCCGAAGGAGACTCCCCCATGGCACGCCTGCGCCGCCAGAACGGTCGCGACAAAGCCTGGAAAGTAAAATACCTCGGCGTGGGTAACGAAAGCTGGGGTTGCGGTGGAAGCATGCGTCCCGAATATTATGCCGACCTCTACCGCCGCTATTCCACCTACTGCCGCAACTATGACGCAATAGCCTTTTCAAGATAGCCAGCGGTGCCAGCGACTACGACTATAACTGGACCAAAGTGCTGATGGACCGCGTAGGCGGCCGTATGCACGGTCTTTCCTTGCACTACTATACCGTCAGCGGATGGAACGGCAGTAAAGGCGCCGCCACCCGATTCAGTAAAGACGATTATTACTGGACACTGGGCAAATGCCGCGAAATAGAAGATGTCATCAAGAAGCATTGCACCATTATGGATAAATACGACCCTCAAAAGAACGTGGCTCTTATGCTTGACGAATGGGGAACCTGGTGGGACACTGAACCGGGTACCAATCCCGGACATCTGTACCAGCAGAATACATTGCGTGATGCTTTTGTCGCCTCCCTCAGCTTCGACATCTTCCATAAATATACCGACCGTCTGAAAATGGCAAACATTGCCCAAATCGTCAATGTATTGCAATCCATGATTCTGACCAGCGGAAAAAACATGGTACTCACCCCCACTTATTATGTATTCAAAATGTACAATGTACACCAAGATGCCACGTACATCCCTCTTGAGCTGAACTGCGACATGATGGATGTACGCGACAACCGCAGAATACCAATGGTCAGTGCTACCGCCTCCAAAGATCAAAACGGCAAGATACACATTTCCATGTCCAACGTAGATGCAGACAATGCACAGGAAGTGACCATCAATCTGTCTGGAACGAAAGCCAAGAAAGCAGTTGGTGAAATATTGACTTCCACCAATCTGACGGACTACAATTCATTTGAAAATCCCGACAATGTGAAACCCGTTCCGTTCAAAGAGGTAAAAATTAATAAAGATATTCTCAAGATTAAACTTCCGGCCAAATCAATCGTTACTATTGAATTACAGTAAAACTACCGTGCACCGCACAAAATCAGCTAAATACGTTTAGTATCATTTTAGCAGCAAAAAGGCAGTAATACTGATAAAAAAGACACTCTTCGAGTGTTGTGAATTACGCATAAAGAGTTATCTTTGCCCTTGGAAAACCTACAAGGCCCCAATAATCCATTGATAATATTCAAAATTAATTAGATTCAATATGAACGACAACAAACTTATGAACCGTGCGGCGGACAATATCCGTATCCTTGCTGCATCCATGGTTGAGAAAGCCAACTCCGGGCATCCGGGCGGTGCCATGGGTGGTGCTGACTTTGTAAATGTACTCTTCTCAGAGTTCCTGGTATATGACCCTGAAAATCCGGCTTGGGAAGGTCGTGACCGTTTCTTCCTTGACCCGGGACACATGTCACCGATGCTTTACTCTACATTGGCCCTGACCGGCAAGTTCACGCTGGACGAACTGAAAGAGTTCCGCCAATGGGGAAGCCCCACTCCGGGACATCCCGAACGTGACATCATGCGCGGCATCGAAAACACTTCCGGTCCGCTCGGCCAGGGACACACCTTTGCTGTCGGTGCAGCCATTGCAGCCAAGTTCATGAAGGCACGTTTCGAGGAAGTGATGCCACAGACCATCTACGCCTACATCTCGGACGGTGGCATCCAGGAAGAAATCTCCCAAGCTCAGGCCGTATCGCCGGAGCATTAGGGTTGGATAATCTCATCATGTTCTATGATGCTAACGACATTCAGCTTTCTACCGAAACAAAGGATGTGACCATCGAAGATACCGGCAAGAAATACGAAGCTTGGGGCTGGAAAGTCATTAAAATCAATGGTAACGATCCCGATGCCATCCGCGGTGCACTGAACGAAGCCAAAGCTGAGAAAGAGCGTCCGACGCTGATTATCGGCCATACCGTAATGGGTAAAGGTGCCCGCAAGGCAGACGGCAGCAGCTACGAGGCCGATTGTGCCACACACGGTGCTCCTCTGGGCGGCGACGCTTATGTAAACACCATCAAGAATTTAGGTGGTGACCCGACAAATCCGTTTGTCATCTTCCCCGAAGTGGCCGAACTATATGCCAAGCGTGCAGCTGAGCTGAAGAAAATCATGACTGAAAAATATGCAGCCAAAGCCGCATGGGCAAAAGCCAATCCGGAAAAGGCTGCCAAACTGGAAATGTTCTTCTCCGGCAAGACTCCCGAAGTGAATTGGGCCGCCATCGAACAGAAAGCAGGCGTTGCCACCCGCGCAGCATCCGCCACTGTACTCGGTGCTCTCGCCACTCAAGTAGAAAATATGATTGTTGCTTCTGCCGACCTTTCCAATTCCGACAAGACAGACGGATTCCTCAAGAAAACACATGCCTTCAAGAAAGGTGACTTCAGCGGTGCATTCTTCCAGGCCGGTGTTGCCGAGCTGACTATGGCTTGCTGCTGTATCGGTATGGCACTGCACGGCGGTGTAATCCCCGCTTGCGGAACATTCTTCGTATTCTCAGACTACATGAAACCTGCCATACGTATGCAGCCCTGATGGAAGTTCCCGTGAAGTTCATCTGGACGCACGATGCTTTCCGTGTAGGTGAAGACGGCCCTACCCACGAACCGGTAGAACAGGAAGCTCAAATCCGCCTGATGGAAAAGCTGAAAAACCACAAGGGACACAATTCCATGTTGGTGCTCCGCCCGGCAGATGCAGAAGAAACAACTGTAGCATGGAAGCTGGCAATGGAAAATACCAAAACCCCAACCGGTTTGATTTTCTCCCGCCAGAACATCGCCAACCTGCCCGAAGGCAACGATTACGAACAAGCTGCCAAAGGCGCTTATATCGTAGCCGGCTCCGATGAAAATCCGAATGTAATCCTCGTTGCTTCAGGCTCGGAAGTTGCCACATTGGTAGCCGGCGCTGAATTGCTGCGCAAGGATGCCATCAAGGTGCGTATCGTGTCCGTCCCTTCCGAAGGCCTGTTCCGTAGCCAAGCTCCGGGATATCAGGAAGGCATTATCCCGTGTGGTGCCAAGGTATTCGGCCTGACAGCCGGTCTGCCCGTCACACTGCAAGCTGGTAGGTCCCCGCGGTAAAGTATGGGGATTGGAATCATTCGGATTCTCGGCACCTTATAAAGTGCTGGACGAAAAGCTCGGTTTCACCGCAGAGAACGTTTACAAGCAAGTAAAAGCAATGTTATAATCATTATCCGATGTGCTGATGTGCTGATTGCCCGCGCCCCACAACTGCAGGCATCAGCACATTGACACATCGGTATATTAACTGACCATCATGAAAACAATAGGAATCTGTTCCGACCATGCAGGCTTCGAATTGAAGGAATATGTCCGCGGCTGGTTGGAAGCCAAAGGCTGGGCTTACAAGGACTTCGGACCTACTCAACCGAGAGTTGCGACTATCCCGACTTTGCACATCCGTTGGCACTGGCCGTTGAAGCCGGAGAGTGCTATCCGGGAATTGCCATCTGCGGAAGCGGTGAAGGTATCAGTATGACGCTGAACAAGCATCAGGTATCCGCGCCGCTCTCTGCTGGACGGCAGAAATAGCCCATTTGGCACGCCAGCACAACGATGCCAATGTACTCGTCATGCCAGGGCGATTCATCAGTACCGAAGAAGCGACATGATTATGAAGGAATTCTTCAGTACACCATTCGAAGGCGGACGCCACCAACGAAGAGTGGACAAGATACCGGTACACTTGTAAAGCAGTAGAACCATATTCTTTATGATATCTGCCCGAAGTTCTGACATTCTGATAGAATCGTGAGAAACTTCGGGCTTTTTATTTGCCCCTTTTTCTTATTTTTCACAATGAAGATGCTCATTATCTTCAAATAAAAACTATCTTTGTGGTTCGATAACCCGGATATTTTTTAGATATGGAACGACTGAATACCATAAAAGAGCTTATCAACCAGGGAAATGTAGAACAAGCCATTCAGCAGCTTGACGAAATACTGCAAACAGACTTTCCCGGCAAAGACGAAGCTTACTACCTGCGGGGAAATGCCTATCGGAAACAAGGCAACTGGCAACAAGCACTGAACAACTATCAGTATGCCCATCGACCTGAACCCCGAAAGCCCCGGCACAGCATGCCTATCAAATGGCTATGGACATCCTGAACTTCTACAACAAGGATATGTACAATCAATAAATAAAGAACGTAAATTATGGCAAAAATCAAAGGAGCAATCGTAGTAGACACCGAACGTTGCAAAGGCTGCAACTTGTGTGTGGTAGCATGTCCGCTCAACGTAATAGCCCTCACCAAGGAGGTGAATGTGAAAGGGTATAACTATGCCCACCAGATATTGGAAGATACTTGTAACGGCTGCGCCTCGTGCGCCACAGTATGTCCGGACGGATGTATCTCAGTATATAAAATAAAAGTAGAATAAATCTGTAAATCAGTAGAATATGGCAGAAGAAGTTGTATTAATGAAAGGAAACGAAGCCATCGCCCACGCAGCCATCCGTTGCGGTGCAGACGGATACTTCGGATATCCCATTACTCCGCAATCGGAGGTATTGGAAACTCTTGCCGAACTGAAACCTTGGGAAACGACCGGCATGGTGGTTCTTCAGGCAGAAAGTGAAGTGGCAGCTATCAATATGGTGTACGGCGGTGCCGGAAGTGGTAAAATGGTCATGACCTCCTCCTCCAGCCCCGGTGTCAGCCTGAAGCAGGAAGGTATCTCTTATCTGGCAGGTGCCGAGCTGCCTTGCTTGATTGTAAACGTTATGCGCGGCGGTCCCGGTCTGGGAACCATCCAACCGAGCCAGGCCGACTATTTCCAGACAGTAAAAGGAGGCGGCCACGGTGACTATCGTCTGATTGCCCTTGCTCCGGCTTCCGTACAGGAAATGGCAGATTTCGTAGGACTGGCATTCGAACTTGCCTTCAAATACCGCAACCCGGCAATCATCCTTGCCGACGGTGTCATCGGCCAGATGATGGAAAAAGTGGTGCTCCCGGCACAAAAGCCACGCCGCACCGATGCGGAAGTCATCGAACAATGCCCATGGGCCACTACCGGCAGAACCAACGGCCGCAAGCCCAACATCATCACCTCATTGGAACTGAAACCGGAAGAAATGGAAAAGAACAACATCCGTTTCCAGGCCAAATACAAGCAGATAGAAGAGAATGAGGTTCGCTTCGAGGAAATTCATTGCGATGATGCCGACTACCTGATTGTAGCCTTCGGCTCCATGGCACGCATCGGACAGAAAGCAATGGAGCTGGCGCGCGAAGAAGGAATCAAGGTAGGTATGCTCCGCCCCATCACGTTGTGGCCGTTCCCGACCAAAGCCATTGCCGCGTACGCCGACAAGGTGAAAGGCATGCTCGTTACAGAATTGAATGCCGGACAGATGGTAGAAGATGTCCGCCTTGCCGTGAACGGTAAAGTGAAAGTGGAACATTTCGGACGTCTCGGCGGCATTGTTCCCGATCCGGATGAGATAGTAGATGCATTGAAAGAAAAACTGATTAAGAAATGAATCCTGATAAAATAAGAAACGTACTGAACATTCTCTTCATGGTACTCGCCCTAGCAGCTATCATTATATATTTTGCTGCAAAAGATGACTTCAAGCTGTTCATCTACGTCTGCGGCGCGGCGATATTCGTCAAGCTGATGGAGTTTTTCATACGGTTCACCAACAGATAAGGAGAAGTGATTATGACAAAAGAAGATATTATCAAACCCAAAAACCTGGTTGCCAAGAAACCGACTCTGATGAACGATAATCCCATGCACTACTGCCCGGGATGCAGCCACGGCGTGGTTCACAAACTGATTGCCGAAGTAATCGAAGAAATGGGACTGGAAGATAAGGCCATCGGCATCTCCCCCGTGGGATGTGCCGTGTTTATCTACAACTATATAGACATCGACTGGCAGGAAGCCGCCCACGGACGTGCTCCCGCCCTTGCCACTGCCATTAAGCGCCTGTGGCCGGACCGTCTGGTATTCCCCTATCAGGCGACGGCGACCTGGCATGTATCGGTACGGCCGAAACCATCCATGCGCTGAACCGCGGTGAGAACATCACCATCATCTTCATCAACAACGCCATCTACGGTATGACCGGCGGACAGATGGCCCCCACTACCCTTGTGGGCATGAAAACCTCTACCAGTCCTTACGGACGTGACGTACACCTGCACGGTTATCCGCTGAAGATGGCCGATATAGCCGCCCAACTGGAAGGTACGGCATACGTAACCCGCCAAAGCGTAGATACGGTTCCCGCTATCCGCAAGGCAAAGAAAGCCATCCGCAAGGCGTTCGAGAACTCCATGGCAGGCAAGGTTCCAACCTCGTGGAAATCGTTTCCACCTGCAACTCCGGCTGGAAGATGTCTCCGGAGAAATCAAACAAATGGATGCAGGAGCACATGTTCCCCTTCTATCCATTGGGTGACTTGAAAGATAAACAATGATGCTAAAAACAGAAGAACAATGAAAGAAGAAATCATTATAGCAGGCTTCGGCGGACAAGGCGTATTGTCCATGGGAAAGATTCTGGCATATTCCGGACTGATGGAAGGCAAGGAAGTTACCTGGATGCCGGCCTACGGACCGGAACAGCGTGGCGGTACGGCAAACGTTACCGTAATCGTGAGCGACGAGAAAATCTCCTCGCCCATCCTGAGCAAGTATGATGCAGCTATCATCCTGAACCAACCTTCACTGGAGAAGTTCGAGAGCAAAGTAAAGCCGGGCGGCATACTTATCTACGACGGCTACGGCATCATCAATCCGCCTACCCGCAAGGATATACACATTTACCGCATCGACGCCATGGATGCAGCCAATGAAATGAACAACGCAAAGGCTTTCAATATGATTGTGCTTGGCGGATTGCTGAAGATTGCTCCCATCGTAACGCTGGAGAACGTTATCAAGGGATTGAAAAAGACACTCCCCGAACGTCACCACCACTTGATACCCATGAATGAAGAGGCTATCAAACGCGGTATGGAGCTGATTAAAGAGGTCTGAAAAAACAGACCGTCCGTTTGAGGTAAACAGATGGTCTGTCAGCCCCGAACGGACGATGCGTTCAATATAAACGGATGATGTATTTCAAAGCGATACATCATCCGTTTTTCATTGCCCTCATATCACCAATGGTCAGGCATATCGGAATAGTCCGTCAGTTTTGTGCAATCTCCGAAGCAACGTACATATTCTTGCAGTGCAACGAACTCGGTCGGGTAGTCTCCGCGTTCATACAAGTGTACCTTTTTATTGCCTATATTATTATCAATTATAAGGACAAACTCCCGTATCGCGCATCTTGCATCTGGAGTTTGTAATCTTGCATATCCCCCTTCCGTTGATTACATCATCGGTCAGATTTTCACAAGTCACTTTATACTTACCTTTCCCACCCGAATTGCCGGCAGCGGAAAGGACTATATAAAGAATGAGCAGCGCAATTGCCACGAATATCAGAATCCAGGTGATAGTGAACACCGCATAGGTAGTCAATACCATATATCCGCACCGCCATGCAATCTGCTTCCTGCCTTCGGGTGCGGCACTGCGTATCTGATACCAGGCATAACCGATGAGGCAAGCACGGATATGCCACCAGCCCAGCCGATTACCGCCTCCACTGTCCGAACCCCACGAACCCTGACCGTACAGTACCAGGCAACCGCAACCCACACCAGCACCGTAATCCAGTAATAGCTATTCGACTCCGGCACAACGTCCACTCCGGACATCTCACGGAGATGCTTGGGGACGAAACTGTTCCATTTCGTAAAAGACAAGATGACCGCCACAAAAGACAAGATGACAAGCAACAGCAAACCGCCGAACAAACCTGCCAGGTTTACCGCTACGTCGTAGAACAGACGCCATCTTTCCGCTTTCCTGTTTTCCGCACGACTGCAACGCACGATACGGCGTATCACGCGCCAAACCGGATACACCAGCGTCAACGCTACAAACGTACCTGCAAACCAATACATCTGTGTATCCGTAGGCGTCTTATCTATAAAAAGCCCCACGCTGCAAAGCAGGGCCACCATCATCATTACAAACCCCAACACCCCGGTTACAATCAATGTGCGGAGAGAACGGAAGCTGAATGAGGATACAATCTCCGTACCTGCCTTCTTATTGAACCAACCTTTTACTTTGCCGAACCTCAAAAATAAAAGACATGAGAAAACAAAGCCGAACAGACCCAATATTTGAGAAAGCAAAGCCAATAATACAATTATAGTTTCCATAATACCTTGTCCATTATCATTCGTAATAAGTAATGCTGCGTTCCGCAATACCATAGGGCTGTCCGTTAAGGGTTATCACCATGCGTGTCCAGTTGCCCCGGTCGTCCGTTTCCGGATAATCGTAAGACACCTTATTATCATCGGAAGATACGCAGGTTTCCAGCCAGCCTTTTTTGTTATAGGTATACTCCTTTACGATGAGATAATCGTCCATCTCGCTGTAAGCGGACTCTTTCAGCACACGTCCCAGAGCATCTTTCACAACATAATCGCGTTCCGTATCACCATGTTCTATGCAATTGCCATCCACATACTCTGTCTTTGAAGCATCCACCGGATACTCATTGGTAGTCTTTTCGCCGCCGATATACATGTCTTCGATTGTACTTGCCAGCTTGCCGTCCCGATAAACATATCTGCGGTCGGTTAGCAGTTCACCGTTCTGAAAGAGTTTCTCATTGCTGACATTCCCGTCCCGATAGACATAGACCGTAATGTATTTGACGGCGTCCACCACACTCACCACAGAATCGAGCTGCCCGGCAGCATTATAAATCCGGGTATCTTCTTTCGGAAAGAAATCCGTTTCACGATAAGAATCCGGTTTGCCGTCCTTTACTGTTTCATTGCCCTGGGACTTCGCGTTGTAAATCAAGGTTTGCACCTTATGCACTTTACCGTTCAGTCCTTCTTTGTCCGTACCGTTGCCGTTTTGTGTGGATACGCCACCACAGGTGCCAGCACAATAAGTGCCGCCGCCATTAAAAGCCTGTTCATAGTTGTTTGCCTTTAAGATTAAAGAAGTTTGTTTCTATCAGAAGCCGTAAGCCTGCTTGCGTATAGCCATATAATCTTTCTCTGCCAGAAATACAATCTTGGCAAATTCCGTAAAGTCGTAGGTATGGCAGTTGATGTACACCGGAGCTCCTTCGCTATGGCAAGGTACGCCGGCTTGAACCATCTGTCCGGGAGCATATTCGGCTTTCAAAGAGCTGTTATAAGAATTACCGTTGAAAGGGTTCAACTGTCCGAGTTCAATCAAATGGTCGTTGGCTTTCATCAAGGCGAAATACAGACGGGTATCTTTCAGCGGATATTCGCCTTCGGCACATTGACGTTTGGTTTCACGTACTACAATATCCCGTTTGGGAGTGACCGTAACCCTCACAATTATACTGCCCGCCTCTCTGCCGGCATGATATTCCGCCACCTTAGCACCCGTTATCTGAAAATCAGGGTAGACATCTCCCGTACAGACAATTTCACGTCCGACAAGTTTCTCGCCTTCTTCCGCCGCCTTCTGATAACTCTTGGCAGCATATTCATCAAACTCTTTCAGTTTCTTTTGATACCGGTCCAAATCATCCTCCTTACGCAAGCTTTCGTCCAATGCTTTTTTCTTGGCAGCCACCTCTGCAAATATCGCAGGCACACGGCCCAAAGGCGCATCGCTACTTGCAGCCGAACCCGAAGCGGCTCCACCGCCGCATGCCGACAACACAACCAGTCCGCAGAACATTGCGGATAAAGTTATAACCGTAAACTTTTTCATACTATTGAATTATTTAAATGAGTAATGTTGTCAGCATTTACGGATAGGGATTATCCCTTTGGAGATAGCTGTCATAATGAGGTCGGCCACATTACGTGCATCCAGCTTGTCCATCAGATGACGGCGGTGCGTATCAACCGTATTGGTAGAGACACAAAGTTCCTGAGCTATTTCCTGCGTGTTCTTGCCCTCGGATATCCGTTTCAGCACATCAAGTTCGCGCAAGGTCAGTTCCTCACGCCGCCCTTCGTCCGAACGCCGCATCTGTGCACGCACATGCTCGGCATAAGGGCAATAGTAAGTTCCACCATCCAACACCCGGCGAATGGCTTCGGCTATTTTCGTAGAATCGATGGATTTAAACAAGATACCGTCTACTGCACTCTGAATCAAATCTTTGATAAACCAGATTTCTTCGTGCATGGTATTGACTATGATGCGTGCCCGCGGGTCTTTCTCCCGTATCCGCACAATGATGTCCATCCCGGATATGTCGGGCAGTTCCATATCCAGCACGAAAAGATTGAAACGTTGAGATGCGATAAGATGCAATGCCTCCTGTCCCGACGATGCAGTACATACGTTTTTTATTTCCGGTAGCGAACATTCTACTATCCGCTTCAAACCTTGAAGCACCAAATCATGGTCATCCACCAACAAAATGCGTATATCTCTTTCTTTCATCAACTATCTTTGTGTTCTGAATTATGTTGCAAAGAAATAGCATTTATCAATATGCGGCATCATCAAAAATAGTGATTTTACTCTCCGGCATACCGGTTTTCCATTAAATGGATAACGATATTTCAAGCCTGAACTTTTGGCTTCCGTCCTGAATATCCGTGGTAAACAAACCGCCGACGGCTTTGGCGCGTTCTTGAATGGTAGTAAGCCCGATGCCCTTTCCCCGCACCTCGCCACCACAGTAGTTTTTACCGTTATTTGAAATTTGCAGAGTCAGCAACTTCCGTTTCAATGTAAGAGTCACATCTATCTCGTCGCTCCGGAATGTTTCAGGATATTGGACAGCAACTCCTGCATGATGCGATAAACTTCATAAGACACCTCTTCGGGCACTTGGCTCCATTGAATCTCTTCATTTTCTTTACTGAACGCAAGTTGCACGGACGCAGGAAGGGCAAGCCCTTCCACATAGGCCTCCACCGTCTCGGCAAGGGTAGTAACCTGGAACTTAGGCGGCATCAGTTCGTGAGAAATACAGCGTACATCGCTGCGCACCTGCTCCAATAGAGCCAGAATCTCCCGTTTCGACTCGTCCGTAGGCTGCATGTACTGCATATTCATACCGATACCAAGCAGGTCGTTACACACACCGTCGTGCAAATCCTTGGCAAGACGCGTACGTTCGCGCTCCAAACCGTCTATATAGCTTTGGGCAAGTTTCAATTCCTCCTCTTTCCTGATGCGCTTACGCCGGAAGACATAATAGGCAGCCAGCAGCAGGAAAGCGGAAAAAGCCGCCACTGCCGCCACACTCCATTGCATCGTCTTAGCTTTCTGTTCCAAATGCTGCTGAGTGAGCCGCGCTATCTCAAGTTCCTTTTCCTGGTTCTCGTATTTAATGGAGAGTTCCGACAATTCCGTCTCCACCTCTGCCTTATGCAGGCTGTCTGCCGTATGATAGGCCTTTGCGTAATACTCCATAGCCTCCGGATAGTTTTTCATTCCGGCATAGTTGCGTGCCATTCTCTCAAAAAGCCGGTCTACGGGAGTCTGCGAACTGCTGTCCCTCGCAGCCAGCATCCGTTTCTGGATATGCAGCTCTCGCCATAGCGTCCCATTTTAGTCAGTATGTCACACAGACTTTCATGATACCCCTGCACTTCGGCATTGGTAGCGGGCAGTCCTGCCGCCACTTTATCGCCTTCTGCCATGTAATGATTAATGGAGTCGCGATTGTCCAGCCTGTAATAGGCACTCAACAAATACGCTATGATTTTCAGTACGAATCTCGGCTTCTGCTGCTCCCGTGCTTTGGCAAGTACGGGATAAAGCAGTTGGGCTGCTTCCGCATAATTTTCCCTCAGCGTAAAAATACTTCCCGCCGTAGCGGCAGCATACATCACCATGTCCATGTCATCACTCTTCTCCGATACCTCCAATGCTTTCCGGATGTAATATTCGCCTTCTTTCAGCCGGGCGGTGTTCGTATAGAGAATGGCTATACTCGTCAGCAATTGTGTCCGTTCATCATAAGCCTCGCGGTTATCAAGCAACGCCAATGCCCGGTTATAGCACACCAGCGCCGAATCGGGCATCTCCTTTCTACGGTATATCACGCCGACAGAAGAAAGCACGGAAGCTATCTCGACCTCGTCCCAATGCAAACGTCCGGCTTCTTCGAGCACAAAACGGAAACGCTTTAACGATTCGTCCAACTGCCCCGAAGAAAAATAAGCGTCTGCCAGATTATTCAACAGGTAAAGGTAAGGCTCGGCTTTATCCGTTGCGGCATATTTCAATCCCTGTTCGCAATAATACCGGGTACTGTCCGCCTGGCGATAGGCGTAGTATTCTCCCAAATGACAATAAGCTGCGGCAATGCTGTCGCGGTTCTTCTGGCTCATGCCGCGCACCAGCTCTTCCCGGCAAGCCTGCA
>ENA-OQCE01000639-OQCE01000639.1-human-gut-metagenome-genome-assembly--contig:-NODE-639-length-16542-cov-2.501675_pt1 | contig 16542 bp, 20 predicted proteins | sample MGYA00242495_ERZ504572 | MGnify/ENA primary metagenome ERZ504572 (study PRJEB26092, sample SAMD00036228) | human gut metagenome | host: Homo sapiens | study: EMG produced TPA metagenomics assembly of...
AGGATAGGGCCAGAAAGTTTCTGCGTAGATTGGTAAAAAGGCCTTTTGATGGAAAAGAAGATAGACTCCATCAAATGCTTTTTGCTGCCCGAAAAGATGAAATGCACATTCGGGGTGAACTGGATATACGATCTCAACAGGCCTTCCACTCCTTTCTCCGGATATTCCATTATTTGCTGGAATTTATCAATGGCTATGTAACATTCTACTCCCGATTGGTTAGGTAGGTGAAAATCTCTTTCAAGGTTTCTTCTGAACGTTCCGGAATAAGTCGAGTGTTACAGATGGCATCCCTGTAATTTCATCGGTACTGATGACCGGACGGCAACTCTTAAAGAATGAGAATAGCGATTTTAAGGTACTCTGTGATAAGGTATCTGATTTTCCCAACACACTTCGTCCCAGTAGAGATACAAACTCCTGAAGATTCTGGGTTGAAATATATCCAGATAAAAACAGGCGGCAGATTTATTTTCTTTTTGAATATAGTAAAATACATTCTTTATTAGTCCTGTCTTTCCCATACGGCGTGGACTGATTAATGTAATATTTCTGCCATTCTTTAATGCTGACATTAAAGAAGCTGTTTCTTTTTCGCGGTCACAGAAATAGTCGGGGCTTGGTAACCGGTTATTAAAAATGGATTAGTAGGAATATTCTTCATTGCAGTTTTTATGTTACATAAAACATGTAACGCAATAAAGTTTGGATTGAGCAAATATGAGAGTTGTATTTTTGTGTTGCCCATTGTACCATGCTCTGACTTGACATGGTCCATGGCAATAATTTAATGTGGCAGTTACAAGATATCTAAAGCAGAAGTTATGCAGATAATGATCATGTTTCATGGATAAGGACATGATACCTGGAGCATTATGATCCTTTGGAAAGCATCAGGAGCAGAAAACAGGAAGAGGGTATATAGCCGGAGCCGGCTGTTATACCCTCTTCCTGTAATGAGGTAGATTCCTTATTTCATCTTATACACCAAAGTCCCACCCTTCAAAATATCTTCATGCGAGATATAATTCTTTGTATAGGGTTCACCGTTCAGTGTGATGCTGTCAATGTACTTGTGTTCCTTTGACAATCCTTCGGCAATGATCGTGAAAGTCTTTCCGTCGGCCAGATTCAAAACGATTTCAGGCAGCTGCGGAGCGCCGAAGACATAATTGCCACTTACCGGATCTACCGGATAGAACCCCATAGCCGAGAACATATACCATGCTGACATCTGTCCGCAGTCGTCATTGCCACAGAGTCCGTCGGGTTCGGGACGATATTGCGTATCAAAGATTTCACGGATCAGTTCCTGGGTACGTTCGGGGCGGCCTGCCAACGTATATAAATAAGTAATGTGATGGCTGGGTTCGTTGCCGTGTGCATATTGACCGATCAAGCCGGTAACATCTGCCTGGGTGGTTTCCAGTTTCAAGGTGAACAAAGAATCCAATTTGTTTAAGAATGCCTGTTCTCCGCCGAATAGCTCAATAAGCCCCGGCACATCATGTTGCACATGCCAGGTGTACTGCCATGCATTACCTTCGGTATAGTCTCCACCGGTACTTTCCATGTGGGCAACCTGACTAGGGTTGAAGGGAGATTTCCAACTTCCGTCAGCATTACGGGGACGCATGAACTGCGTTTCTTTATCAAACAGGTTCTTATAAAAATCGGCACGTTTGGCAAAATAAGCGGCATCTTCCTCTTTGCCCATACGTTGGGCCATATCGGCTGCGGCATAATCGTCATATACCGATTCCAGTGTGGAGGATACTGATTCTGTCTTAATCAAGTCTGTAGGGAAATAACCGTATTTCATATAAGTTTCCCAATCGGATTTCAGTTTATGAGATACGGTCTGGGTATTTTTGATAGCATTAAAGGCACGTTCGGCGTCAAAACCCCGGAACCCTTTGCGGTACGCTTCGGCGATAACTGAAACACCGTGGTTGCCAATCATGGTATATGTCTCTTTTCCCCAAAGTCCCCAGATAGGCAGGAAGCCCTGTACTTCAGCCTGTTCTACCAATGAATTGACGAATCCGTCTACTTTTTCAGGAACCATTAAGGTGTAAAACGGATGGGCGGCACGATAAGTGTCCCATAAAGAGAAAGTGGAATAAAAAGCTCCGTTACCGGCTTTAACGATGGAATCGGCTGCATTACGGTACCATCCGTCTACGTCCGAGATTTGGTTGGGCTGTATCAGGGCATGGTAGAAGCTGGTATAGAAGTTGGTCTTCTCGTCATCCGTACCCGTTACTTCAATGCGGCTCAGATAATTGTTCCATTCGTTGTGGGCTGCTTGCTTCACTCCTTCAAAATTCCAGTCGGCTATTTCCGCTTCCATATTCTTCTTGGCTCCATCCACGCCGGTGGTGGACATGGCTACTTTCATCAGCAGTTCCTCTCCCGGCTTCATGTCAAAAGTAGCGATGATGCGTTTCCCTTTTTCAGTTTCGGCCATGGGCAGATACAGGGTATCTATGACAGGACGATTGAACTTCATAACAAAAAAGTAATCCTGGTTCACCCATACGCTGTTGCGTACATGTCCGGTCAAGGTTTGTGCATCTTCCCAATTGGTTTCGCAACTTTGTACTTGCGAATGGTATTGGTTTTCGTTCCACGCAGGTCCGTGCTGAAGGTCAATCAATACAGATGCCGAGTCGGCGTTATGATAGGTATAACGGTGCAGGGCGGCATGGGGAGAGGCGGTCAGTTCGGCCTTCACGCCGGGGTCGGTCAGCTCTACGGTGTAGTATCCGGGAGTCGCTGCTTCCTTGTCTTTGGGGAAGTGGCTGCGATAAGCGTCCCAGGCACGGGCGCGTGTTCCGGTAACCGGCATCACCAGGATGTCTCCCAGGTCCATACACCCTGTTCCATTAAGGTGTGTCTGGGTAAATCCCCATATCAGGGAGTCGGTGTACACATATTCCGAGCAATATCTCCAGCCGACAGCTCCGGTTACGGGGCTTGTCTGGATCATGCCGAAAGGACGGCAGGCACCGGGAAAGGTATGTCCGTTGTCTGCTGCTCCGATGAACGTGTTAACATACTGCGTGTAGTCAGTTTCGCCTGTCTTCTGCTGTGTTGTGGAACAGCCGAAGAGCGAGCCTGCCAATACAAATGCGCAAAGGATAGAATTGGTTTTCTTCATAGATTCGCAATTAATAAATATTTTGCGTAAAGATAAAGAGTTTTCTGGAAAAATGGGTCAAGAAATCAAAACAAGAAACGAATTAATAAGAAGTAAATGAATATCTTTGCATCTCTTAAATTAATAAACGACATGAAAAACCTTAGTTTGGGATCTCTCATGAGGATACTCTCTGCATTCATTTTCCTTTTATCGAACCTTCTTTAGATTAATCCGAAATGTTTCAACGCATTGGCTATTCCGTCTTCATCTACGGAGGTGGTCACATAGTCGGCCACAGCTTTGACATGAGGTTCGGCGTTTCCCATAGCTATCCCTGTGGCTACGTGTTTCAGCATGGGAATATCATTGCCGCCGTCACCGAAAGCCATGGTGTCTTTCAGGTCAATGTCAAAATATGCCAGCACTTTGTCTATTCCCGTACTTTTACTGTTTCCCCGTGCAATGATGTCGGCAAACAATGGATACCAGCGCATCGGTTCGCAATGGGTCAGCACTTTGCCGAATATATCTGTTTCTTTTTCCTCTTCGGCCGTAAAGTACCCCATTATTTGCAGGATGTCTTTTCCACGGGCTTCTTCTATGGAGGCGACAGGGGGAACAGGAATTTCAATCAGATCGGAAACAGCCTGTACTCTGTCATTCACTTCAGTGACGAACATTTCATTGCCGTATGCAAAAACGAAAGGTACCGGATATTTCTGTTGAAAAGTTATTAGCCGTTCAATGTCTTCTTGCGGGATGCAACCTTTATAAATGGGCTGGTGGCCGGCGGTAAAACAATAGCTTCCGTTTACGGTGATATACCCGTCAAACTCTAAGTCACCCAGGTTGTTTATTAAACATTGTGGGCGTCCGGTAGCAATAAATATTTTAATGCCTTTATCACGGAGTGCCTTTAATGCTTCTTGGGTCGAAGCAGGAATCTTATGTGTTTCAAAAGAAACCAGTGTACCGTCAATATCGAAAAAAATAGCTTTAACCATACGTTTGCCTATTGAATATTATCGTTATATATTTTCATTTTGCAAAGATGAGAATTAAAATACATGCACACAAATACGATTAAGGTTAATTTTTGGCTTATTTGACTTTACAGATTGATTTTAATATCTATATTTGTGTTTCTAAAATAACAAGAGAAATGGCAGTTCAGTTTACAAGAATAGCAGTAAAGATCGGTAGTAATGTGTTGGCGCGTAAAGACGGTACGCTGGATGTGACGCGTATGTCGGCATTGGTAGACCAGGTGGCGGAATTGCGCAAAGCCGGGGTGGAAGTCATTCTGATTTCATCCGGGGCGGTAGCTTCGGGACGCAGCGAGATCAAGCCTTCCAAGAAATTGGATAGCGTGGAGCAAAGGCAGCTTTTCTCGGCGGTGGGGCAGGCAAAGCTGATCAACCGGTACTATGAGCTGTTTCGCGAACACGGTATTCCCGTCGGGCAGGTGCTGACTACGAAAGAAAGTTTCGGCACGCGCCGTCATTACCTGAACCAGCGCAACTGCATGATGGTGATGCTGGAGAACGGTGTCATACCTATCGTAAATGAGAATGATACCATTTCGGTCACCGAACTGATGTTTACAGACAATGACGAGCTTTCGGGAATGATCGCTTCCATGATGGATATGCAGGCGTTAATCATACTGAGCAATATTGACGGCATATACAATGGTTCTCCTTCTACCCCGGTACGCAGGTGATACGGGAGGTGGAGCAGGGAAAGGATCTTTCGGACTATATACAGACGGAGAAATCGGGATTCGGCCGGGGCGGTATGCTGACAAAGACTACCATTGCCCGTAAAGTGGCCGATGAGGGCATTACCGTCATTATAGCCAACGGCAAGAAAGACCATATTCTGGTCGATTTGCTGCAACATCCGGCAGAGACGGTTTGTACGCGCTTTATTCCGGCAGAAGGCGGAGTATCCAGCGTGAAAAAGTGGATTGCCCATAGCGAAGGCTTTGCCAAAGGCGAGCTGCATTTGAACGAACAGGCCGTGAAAGTGTTGAAAGGACAGAAGGCGGTAAGCCTGCTTCCTGTGGGAGTGGTCCGCATAGAAGGGGAATTTGAAAAAGATGATATAGTGAAAATCATAGACCACCGGGGCAGGCAGATAGGGGTGGGACGCATCGGATTTGATTCGGCAGAAGCGCGTGCATTGCAGGGGAAACATGGACAGAAACCTATGGTACACTATGATTATTTGTATTTGGACTGATGCGGTGTGGTAATGATTTAGATAAAATGAAGTGACTATGGAACAGATAAAAGATATTTTTAAACAGGTGCGGCAGGCAAAAGGATCTCTTGCTTTCTGCAAGGAGGAGATCATCAATGACACCTTGTATGCATTGGCCGACAGGGTGGAGGCTGCTACGGACCGGATTCTGGAAGAGAACGCCAAGGATCTGGCGGCGATGGATCCGTCGAATCCCAAATATGACCGTCTCAAACTGACGGCGGAACGTATTCACGCCATAGCCCAAGGCATACGGCAGGTAGCCACGCTGCCTTCTCCATCGGGAAGGATACTGAGCCAGACCGTGCGTCCCAATGGCATGAAGCTGACCAAGGTAAGTGTGCCTTTCGGGGTGATAGGCATTATTTATGAAGCTCGTCCTAATGTGACTTTGGATGTGTTTGCACTTTGTTTCAAATCCGGCAACGCCTGTATATTAAAGGGGGGGAGCGATGCCGATTTCTCCAACCGTATCCTGGTGGAGATTATCCGGAATACCTTGCTGGATGTAGCCCACTTGTCTCCTTATCTGGTGGCATTGTTGCCGGCAGGACATGATTCGGCCGACGCGCTGCTCCATGCCCGCGGCTATGTGGATCTGATTATCCCCCGCGGCGGCAAGGGGCTGATAGACTATGTGCGGCAGAACGCCACGATTCCCGTTATCGAGACAGGAGCCGGTGTGTGTCACGTTTATTTTGACAAGGAGGGTGATGTGGCGAAAGGAGCCGCCATTATCCGCAACGCCAAGACACGCCGTGTCAGCGTGTGCAATGCCTTGGACTGTCTGATTATAGATGTGAACCGGCTGACCGACCTTTCCACTCTTTGTAGCGGCTTGCAGCAGGACAACGTGGAAATCTATGCCGATGACTTGTGTTACAATTATCTGAAGACTTCTTACCCTTCCCACTTGCTGAAACATGCTTCTACGGATACTTTCGGAACAGAGTTTCTGGACTACAAAATGGCAGTGACGGCGACTATGACCATACAGGCGGCTGTGGCCCACATTTCTATTTATGGTTCGGGACATAGTGAATGTATTGTGACGGAGAATGACCGGGCGGCCGATTATTTTATGAAAATGGTGGATGCGGCTTGTGTCTATGTGAATGTGCCTACTTCGTTCACCGATGGAGGTGAGTTCGGATTGGGAGCGGAAATAGGTATCAGCACGCAGAAGCTCCACGCCCGTGGTCCGATGGGACTGGAAGAATTGAACACATACAAGTGGATTATTCAGGGGGATGGACAAATAAGACAATAATACTATAAATGAAAAAATTATGAGATACTTTACAAATGTACACGATTTGGGCGACTTGAAGAGTGCCCTTGCCGAAGCTTTCGAAATCAAGAAAGACCGCTACAAATATGAAACCCTGGGAAAGCATAAGACTTGCCTGCTGATTTTCTTCAACAACAGTCTGCGTACCCGTTTGAGCACCCAGAAGGCAGCCCGTAACTTGGGCATGGATGTGATTGTGCTCGATGTGAACCAAGGTGCATGGAAGCTGGAAACTGAGCGCGGTGTCATTATGGATGGCGACAAGAGTGAACATTTACTGGAGGCTATTCCGGTGATGGCTTCTTATTGTGATATCATCGGTGTGCGTTCGTTCGCTCATTTTGAGAACCGCGAGGATGATTATACCGAAAAGATTCTGAATCAGTTCATCAAGTATTCCGGCAAGCTGTATTCTCCATGGAAGCCGCTACCGGTCATCCGTTGCAGGCTTTCGCCGACCTGATTACCATCGAGGAGTATAAGAAGAAAGACCGTCCCAAGGTGGTCTTGACTTGGGCGCCGCATCCGCGTGCATTGCTCAGGCCGTTCCCAACTCGTTTGCCGACTGGATGAACGAGGCCGATGTGGATTTTGTCATCACTCATCCCGAAGGCTATGAGCTGGACCCGAAGTTTGTCCGTGGCGCGAAGGTGGAATACAACCAGATGAAAGCCTTTGAAGGGGCTGACTTTATCTATGCCAAGAACTGGGCATGTCCCGGTGTCACCCGTCCTGCCGACTATGGAAAGGTCCTGAGCAAGGATATGAACTGGACGGTAGATGCGGCGCACATGGCAGTGACAAACGATGCTTTCTTTATGCATTGTCTGCCGGTGAGAAGAAACATGATTGTGACCGATGAGGTGATTGAAGCGCCTACTTCGTTGGTTATTCCTGAAGCGGCCAACCGGGAAATTTCTGCTACAGTTGTTTTAAAAAGAATGCTGGAAGGGTTGGAATAACCGGCGGTCGGAATGATGTATTCTTCCTTTTCAATTTATCGTTTCACCTGAGTGATGAAACCGTATCACCCATGTGATGAAAATTGATCACCTTAGTGATAAAACTTCATCACTAAGGTGAAACGATAAACTGAAAAGGGCAGCGCAACGATTTCTATCGGATGAAAAACTGTGTGTACCCTTGGCTTGACTATATAAGATAGCGCGTGGCAAGATTGCCATTCAAGAGGAAAAGGTCTCGCTTCGGAAATAGAAGACCGGGCGGGGGAGTCTGGGACAAACTTACAGAGATGAAGAATTTATGAAGGATTGAAAAAAAAATCCTTCATAATAAGTGGCAGTAAATCAACTTGCTAAGCCATAATGAAGGATTTGAAGGAAAAAAACGGTTAAAAACTTATTTCCTTCCCTAATTCCTTCCAGTCCAGGATACCCTTATCCAGATTATACACCTTGAATCCTTTTTTTACCAGAATGTTGGCGGCATTGCGGCTGCGTCTTCCACTTTTGCAGTAAACGGCTACGGGGCGGTCTTTTTGAAGAAGCTCCTCGATGTTTGTGCCAAACTCATTGTCCAATACATTGATATTGATGCTGCCCGGTATATGGCCTTCGGAATATTCGGCTACCGTGCGTACATCAACCAGTTGGATGGTCTTGTCCTGTATCATTTCCTCAAACTGGTCGGAGGATAGATTCTTGAATTTGTCACTGTCTTTGCCGGTACATGCCCATAATCCTAATGAGAATGCGCAGATGAAGAATACAAAATAGATGGTCTTTATCATAAAATGGAATGTTTTGATGTTTTTGTTTGCTAAAAATAAAAGATACGACTGGTCATACCTTCTTTGTAAGTACGGATGTTGAATACAATCTTATCGCCTTTATGCAGTTTGCCGGCGTATGCCACAAGGGAACAGACAGATAGACTTTACGGTTGAAACCTTCGATGTCATTATTCCTGTCATGATAGAGTGTCAAGTATAATGTTTGTTCTCCGTCTTTGTTCTCCAGTTTGTTCTCAATAAAGTGATAACCGTGTTTCTGGTCTTTGACTTTGACTTGTAAAATCAGGTTCAGGTAATTCCCACCCCGCCAAATGCTTTGAATGGCTACCGGGTCGGTCTTTATCTCCTTGAATTTAGATTCGGACAAGGGAACAGGAGAAATAACCAGTTGGGTATTGTAAAGCATGGCTTCTTTTTCTGCTTCTTCCGAGTCTGTCAATGGAGCGTACATGGTAACCGTGCGGTACGTGGTGTCTGGTGCCAGTCCGTCAAGACCGGTACGTGACTGGATGCGCCACTCTGTCCCTTCATCCGTTATCAGATACCGTCCGGTTCCTGTATGGTCGGTTTTCAAGTCGATCATATCTGTCAGAACATTAGGATATACATAGTCGTCTTCACCGCACGCGCCGAGAAGCAAAGAGGTTAGAAAAGATAAAATAACGACTTTCCTCATGTTTATTATTTTCTTTTTCAGGGTGGACTGTAACATCCACCCTTTACGGTAAACGTTCTTATCCTTTTGCCGCTTTCAGGTAATTGATGAGCGGATTGGCATACATAGTCAGCAAAGCATGACGCAGGAAGGCGGTGTCTTTGTTGGGAAGATCGACTTTGGCAATCTGCTGTTCCAGATATTTTTCAAAGTGCTCTTTTTCTTCTTCTGTGTACTCGGCCGTGAAACGGTTGTCTCCCATCAAGAGGTCACACGCCACATAATTACCTGCAAACAGGCGGTAACTGCTGTGTATATGCCGGTCTATGGTTTCCGATATGGCGGTAAACAAATCACATTTCGGCAAATTGAGTTCTTTCAGTTCGTCCAGTTCATGATTCAGACAGGCGGAAGTCTGGAAATGGATGCGTCCCTTGTATCCGTAAAGGCCGGTCTGCATATTGATCAGGTCGTCTTCGGGACTTTTCTGGAAATGTTCGTCGTCGCGTTTTTGCTGCAACTCTTTTGCTTTCAGGAAGTCACACGGGTCGTATTCGTAAGAAATGGCTAGTGGAACGATGTTCAGTTCTTTCAGTCTTTCGGTAACATCGCCTTCACCTGCATGGCCATCATTTTCAATACACTGTCCTGGGTACGGTCATTGGAATCTTTGGCACGTCCCTGACGTTGCGCTATCCATAAATTCTCATGTTTTTCCTTCATGGCGAAATGCATGTAGCGCGACATCAAGCAGATGCTTCCAGTTTCTGCCGCATGTTGAGGCCGCGTTTCACGATGAATGATTTATTGACACGTACCAGCTTATGAATCCATGGGTAGATGAGCAGGTTGTCGCCGATGGCGATCTCTACGGTTGTCATTCCGTTGTCTATCAGTAGGATAGATAGAAAAGCCGAGTCCAGAATAATATCACGATGATTGGAGATGAAAGTGTAGTTCCGGGTTAAGTCGGACAAGGCGGAACAGTCGAATGTCAGTCCGTTGGCTGTTTTTTTCACTAAATCCCATAATAGTCCGTAAAAGAACGCTTTTTGGAATTCCAGGTTTGTTTTGCATTGACGCATCTTCATGGCAAGACCTTCGAAAGGTACGCCCGGCATAACAGACTCTACCACTGTCCGGAAAGCGGGATCAGCGATTAATTCTTCATAGATTTGCGGCAACTCTTCGGGAGTGTACGGACGAATCTCGTTAAATTCAGCTGGTATGTTCATAATTTATAAAGGTTAGTCAGTGATATCACTAAAATTTATTTTCTATAATGTCAGTCATCACATCTTTTATATCCAATCCTGCTGCACGCACCTGTTGGGGAATGAAGCTGGTAGCTGTCATGCCCGGAGTGGTATTGATTTCGAGCAAGTTTACTTTTTCGCCTTCGGTAATGATATAGTCAATGCGGATAAGGCCGGAGCACCCCAGAATGTCATAAATGGCCGAGGTGAGCAGACGTACACGCTCGGCTGTATCTTCGGGCAGGCGGGCAGGTGTGATTTCCTGTGACTCGCCGTTGTATTTGGCTCCATAGTCAAAGAATTCGTTGGCACTTACCACCTCGGTGATGGGGAATACCACTTCCTTGTCCGAGGTTTTGTAACAGCCGCATGTGATTTCCGTTCCTTTCATAAAGGCTTCAATCATTACTTCGTCACTTTCCTCGAAAGCTTTTTCGATGGCGGGTTGTATATCTTCCTTAGTCTTTACTTTGGTGACACCGAAGCTGGAACCGCCGGCGTTGGGCTTGATGAAACAAGGCAGACCGATTTTGTTGATTACTTCTTCGTCTGTAATTTCAAATCCTTTACGCAGGATCAGTGATTCGGCTACGCGGATACCGAAGCCTTTCAGGTATTGGTTGCAGGTGAATTTATTGAAAGTCATGGCCGATACCAGTACGTTACAACTGGAGTAGGGGATTCCTAACAGGTCGAAGTAACCTTGCAGGATACCGTTTTCCCCCGGAGTTCCGTGGATGGTGATGTAGCGAAGTCGAATTGTTTCTTTTCGCCGTTCTCCATGAAACTGAAGTCATTACGGTCTATCGGGGTTTTGGAGCCGTCCGGAAGGACTACTTCCCACCGATGCCCTTCCATCTCTACTATATATAGGTTATAACGCTCTTTGTCAATGAAAGAGTAAAGTCCCTGTGCACTGCGCAAGGAAACGACAAGTTCGCTGGAATCTCCTCCGGCTACTATGGCAATAGTACGTTTCATAGTTCTTCTCTGTTACTGATATAGTTTCTCCACTTGTCTATCAGGTTTGTCATATCCTCTGGCAGCGGAGAGGTGAAGAACATCTCTTCGCCTGTACGGGGATGGACAAAGCCCAGCGTCATGGCGTGTAATGCCTGGCGGGGGCAGGTCTCGAAACAGTTGTTTACGAATTGTTTGTATTTACTAAAATGAGTTCCTTTTAAAATTTCGTTTCCGCCATAACGCTCATCGTTGAACAGCGTGTGTCCGATGTGCTTCATGTGGACACGTATCTGGTGGGTGCGTCCCGTTTCAAGTACACACTCTACCAGCGTGACATAGCCCAGACGTTCCAGTACCCGATAGTGGGTGACGGCGTGCTTTCCTTGGGCGGGGTCACTCAGTACGGCCATTTGCATGCGGTCTTTGGGGTTTCGCCCTATATTCCCTTCTATGGTTCCTTCGTTATTTTCTACGACACCCCATACCAGAGCATTGTATTTACGTTTGGTGGTCTTGTTGTAGAACTGAAGTCCAAATGAGTCTTGGCATCGGGGGTCTTGGCTACCACGAGCAGGCCTGAGGTATCTTTGTCTATACGGTGGACTAATCCCACTTGCGGATCGTTAGGGTCGTATTTGGGATTGTCTTTCAGATGCCATGCTATGGCGTTGACCAGCGTGCCGTGGTAGTTTCCGCATCCCGGATGCACTACCAGTCCGGCCGGTTTGTTGACTACCATCAAATCGTTGTCCTCATAGACTATATCCAATGGAATATCTTCGGGAATGATATCATTATCATAACGTGGACGGTCCATCATCACCGTCAGCACGTCGCAAGGCTTTACTTTATAACTGCTTTTCACCGGTTTGCCGTTCGCCATGATAAGACCGGCGTCGGCAGCCTTCTGAATACGGTTGCGCGAAGAGTTGACAAGCCGTTCGAACAAATATTTGTCCACGCGCACCTGTGACTGTCCTTTGTCTACTACTACACGGAAATGTTCATACAGTTCGGCAGGGTTGTCCACTACCGGTTCCACATCATCCAGTGTGTCGTCCAGTTCATCCACATATTCTTCTTTCATCATCACTGTGTGTTAAGTTTAAAACCAGGATTCGTCTACCACCGGTTTGTCATCGTTCGCAGTTCCGGATTCATTTACCAATGCAGAATCTTCGGGCATGGTTTCATTGCCGTTGCCTACCGTGAGTGTCAGTACGGCTTCGTGAGGAACCTTTTCTCCGGCTTTCAAGTCGCGTCCTCGGTATTTTATGCTGTATACCCAGTCTTTTTCGCCGCTGATATATTCGGGTTCGGTTATTTTAAAACCTAATGCACGTAATTTGGCTTCGGCCTGGCGGAGAGAACTATTATCCATGACATCGGGAATGGCTACCTTGGGGGCGCTGTCTGCATTGACGGTCAGATAGACGGTTCTGCCCGACTTCACCTTGGAGCCACCGGCGGGATTCTGTTCCAGAATAGCACCGGGGGCTATTCCTTTTACATAGCTGGAGTCTATGACGATTGATTTTAGTGACTGCTTGTCGAGTTCATTTTCTGCGATCCGCAGATTCATTCCTTTTACATCGGGCACTACCACTGCTTCGCCGTGGCGTGTATAGCTGTCCAGCCATTGAAGGGTTCCCCAGGCTGCTGCCACAATGACCACTACCATCGCTATCAGATTGAGCCAGAAGAAGCGGTTATTCTTGAATGAAAAGAATTCTTTGAATGTTACCATATCTAACTTAATTATTTCGGGTCAAAGATACGACAATTTCATTTCTGTTCCTACATTTAGTTATGAATATCATATACTTTTTGTACCTTTGCACCCCGAAAAAACAACCTGTTTCCTGTCAGAGTAAACAAAATTGAGGTAAAAAGAAGATGAACGAGACAACAAATGAACAAGAGGTGCTGCTATTGCGCCGTAAACTAGACCTTTTATTACGTACCGGCAAGCTGCTGATGGAGAGTGCGGCAGACACTAACCGGATTGAAAGAAACATGAAGCGCGTGGCCGCTTATCTGGGCATTCCGGAAGAGAAACTGCATATTGATATCCGGTGGACGATGCTGATGGTCAATGTGAGTGACGAGAAGCACTCTTTTTCCAAGTTTCAGAAATGCGAGAAACATGGCATCAATATGGAAGCCATTTCAAAAATCAGTAAACTTTCGTGGCGTGCCATTGAGCAGGATTATTCATTGGATAAATACGAGGAAGAACTGGAGAAGATTGCTCGTCAGGAGCGTAATTATACCCCCTATGTCGTGGCAATCTGTACCGGGTTTGCCTGTGGAGGGTTCTGCAAGCTGTTTGGTGGTGACTGGATTGCTTTTCTGATTACGGCTATTTGTACTTTTGTGGGGTTCCGTACCCGTGCCCGTTGCATTGAGTTCGGTATCAATGTATATATGAGTATTGCGATCTCTGCATTTTTATGTACTTGTCTGGCTTATGCGTTTTCTTTTTCAGGTTTATCTTCCACTCCGTATCATCCGTTGCTGGCCTGTACCTTATATATAGTTCCCGGTGTGCCGCTGATAAATTTTGTGGACGATATGATTGACAATCACTTGTTGGTAGGTATTACGCGTGCAGCCAACACGGTAATGATGGTAGGAGCATGGCGTTTGGTATCGCTTTTGCCTTGAGGCTGTTGGTGATGAGTGATGTGACTATCGACCAGAAGTTCAGTGAACTGAGCATGGTGCCGCACGATGCTTATTGGGTATATGCTGTTGCGGCTGCTATTGCGGCTATGGGATTCGCCACTATATTTAATGTGCAGAGACGTTTGTTGTGGGTGGTGGCTGTAGGTGGAATAATTGCAGTATGTACCCGTAACTTTGTAAACTTTGAATTAGGATATGGTCCGGTGATCGGTTCGTTTATGGGAAGCTTTGTTGTGAGTTTGATAGCTGTCAAAGCCGTTCATTGGTTTCATGTTCCTAATCATGTGCTGACTATTCCTTCTGTCATTCCGATGGTTCCCGGTGTCTTGATGTATCGTTCGTTGCTGGCGCTTATCAATATGCGTGGAGTGGTAGGAGAAGTGACACTTGCTTTTTCCAATGGTATTAACTCGGCGCTTATCATTTTCTGTATAGCCTTGGGGGTAGCTGTTCCTAATATTTTTGCCCGGCGTTACATAGCAAGGACCGCCAGCGTTTTCTTACACAGATGTTGGCGGAACGCAGAGCTCGTGGTAAATTTATAGAGTGGTAGCTGGTGTATGTAAGCAGTATTCATTAAAACTTGATAGACAAAGAAAAAGGATTTTCCTGCATGGAAAATCCTTTTCTTTGTCTATCAAGTTTACTCTATTAATTTCTGGGTAAGGCTTCTTTTACTACCATTGGACGACCGGCATATTCTACGCCGTTCAACTGTTTGATAGCGTTTGAAGCTTCTGAAGTTTCCGGCATTTCGACAAAGGCGAAACCTTTTGATCTTCTTGTATCACGGTCAATGATTAACTTGACTGAGCCTACTGTTCCATACTCTTCCATAACTTCTCTCAAATCTACTTCCTTAACGTTGTAGCTAAGGTTTCCAACATACATATTCATAACTGTCAATATAAAAAATTAATAATCTAACAACGAAATTTCAAGAAGCTCTAAATCAGGAATGAATATACTCAATGTGGATAACTGAGAAGATACATGATGAGAATAAAACTAGAATAAATCTCTAATTGTTTGTTGGACAAAGTAAACTCTTTCATTTGGATAATGCACTATATCTCTGCTTTTATTCCATATTATATATCATTTATTATTATAAATGGTCGGAAATTAACATAACATGGAATGAAAACAGGGTTTTATAGGGGTTATTGAGTGTTGACAGGCGGTTTCTCTCTGTATTGGGTAGGGGAGCAACCTGTATGCTGTTTGAATACAGTGCTGAAATATCTGGCGGTCGAGAATCCTGTCTTATCTGCTATGTCATTGACACTGAGTTCTGTATGGAGAATAAGCCAGATAGCTCTCTCCATACGTATTTTGGTTATATAGTCGTTGGCTCCCATATCTGTCAATGCTTTCAGCTTATTGTATAAAGAAGCTCTGCTGATTCCTATTTTGTTGCAAATGAATGGAATACCCAACTGTTCGTTATCCAGATGTTCTGTGATTATCTGATTCAGGCGATTTAAAAATTCTTCATCGGCCGAACTGAAGGTTCCTTCTTCGGGTGGCGGCAGAGGACCGATGTCTGTATAGCGGGTACGCATCCGTTCCCGGTTATGCAGTTGGCTACAGACAATTGCATACAGCATACTTACTTCAAAAGGTTTTTGTGATGTAGGCGTCTGCTCCGTTTTTATAACCATATAGTTGGCTTTCTTCGTCATTACGTGCAGTGAGCAGGATAACCGGGATATGGCTTATTTCCAAATCTTCTTTTATTTGTTTACATAGCTCATAGCCGTTCATATGGGGCATTTGGATATCGCTTACAACTATATGAGGACGTTTTTCCCGGCAAAGACGCAATGCTTCCTCTCCATCGGCGGCTACCCATATTGTCTTAAACCGGTCTTTCAGGGCTGTTGCTAGATAATCGGTCAGGTCTTTGTTGTCATCTACTATTAATAAGGTATGGCTTTGGGCTGTTTTATTTTCTTCCTGTTGTTCGGGAATGCTTTCTGTTTCTTGCGTGGGTGCCAAAAGTGTATTCAGATATTCTTGTGGGTGCAGCGTGATATTTCCCGGTTCGGTATTTAATGGAAGTTCGAACCAGAAAGTGGCTCCCGGACTTCCGAAATTCTTGTTGTCGTAGGCTCCAATGTTGCCTCCGTGTTGTTCGACCAGTATTTTAGAATAGGACAATCCGATTCCTGTGCCGGGACGACTGTTGTTGCCTTGGTAAAAGCGGACAAAGAGATTGTTGGTATCCACATCTTTCAGTCCCGGACCTTGGTCGGAAATGGATATGCGTACTCTTGTCCTGTCTTCCGACAAACGGGTTGAAATGCTGATTGTACTCTCGTCGGGAGTATATTTCAATGCGTTAATTAATAGGTTGGTCAGGATAGTGGTACATTTTTCTTTGTCGAAGCACAAGGTTTGAATCTCCGGCTCAGGTTGATAGACGAGCGTGATGCCTCTGACGGAGGCTTCCGGTTTAAAATCGGAAATCAGTTGCTCCGCCCATTCATCCAATTGTATGCTCTGGATATGGAGTGTGCTTTG
>ENA-OQCE01000641-OQCE01000641.1-human-gut-metagenome-genome-assembly--contig:-NODE-641-length-16495-cov-1.964076_pt1 | contig 16495 bp, 19 predicted proteins | sample MGYA00242495_ERZ504572 | MGnify/ENA primary metagenome ERZ504572 (study PRJEB26092, sample SAMD00036228) | human gut metagenome | host: Homo sapiens | study: EMG produced TPA metagenomics assembly of...
TACATTCTCTGCAAGAGCTAGATATTTCAGAAATAACTAAAGATAACGCATTCATTTTAAAACAGAAACTGACTATCACGTTTATGTGGAACGGAAAATATTTTGCGACTATTCATTCCATACCGAAAGAACTGAAAAATATACCACTTTATATGAAAGGAGATTACCATGAGAAAGAATAACACTATTTATAAACATACTTTTCAGACCTTTATTATTTTTTTATTACTTTTATGCATGATCCGTGTTTACCAGCAGATGCTTCACCTTTTGAAACTTCCGTTTCTGTTTCTGACACTGATAATGATATCTTAAGCATAGAAACAAGGGCTTCTGATATTGGATGGAGATATAAATCTGTCAATGGTGTCTTATATAAACGTAAATATGATTACACATTAAGAAAATGGATTGGAAAATGGATTCGTGTCGATTAAATACTACTATTTTACCGTCTGCCAACAAATCTGCAGGCGGTAAAATAATATACGAAGAGACTGTAACAAATTCTGTGTAAACTAAAGATATGATATATATCCTCTTGGATTGATGTTAAAATAAATATTAATCTAGGAGGATATTTTTATGGCACGAAGAAGAAAAATGGATCCAGAACGTAAAGCGTTCATCAATAGCTTACTGGAGCATTATCAACCGAAAGATGCACAGGATATACAAGAAATGTTGAAGGATCTGCTGGGAGAAACTCTGCAGGGAATGCTTGAAGCAGAAATGGATGATCATTTAGGATATTCCAAGTATGATTACAAAAACAAAGAAACCGATGACAGCAGAAATGGTTACAGTCCTAAAACAGTAACTTCATCAATGGGAACGATTGATCTGGATATTCCAAGAGACCGAAAAGGTGAGTTCGAACCACAGATTGTCAAAAAGAACCAGACAGACATTTCCAATATCGAAGACCAAGTACTTTCCATGTATGCAAAAGGAATGACAACTAGAGATATCTCAACCCATTTGCGTGACGTGTACGGTGTAGAAGCTTCTGCTGAAATGATTTCCCGGATGACAGACCGTATCCTTCCGCTGGCAAAAGAATGGCAAAATCGACCATTAGAGCGCAAATATGCGATTGTTTTTATGGATGCCGTCCACTTCAATGTTCGCGAGGATAATAGAACAGTCAAAAAAGCTGTTTACGTTGCCATCAGGATAAAGTTGAATGGTAAACGTGAGGTTCTTGATATGTGGATCGGTGGTAATGAAAGTGCGAAATACTGGCTTGGTGTGCTTAACGAGATCAAAAACCGTGGTGTGGAAGACATCATGATAGTGTCTGTTGATGGGTTAACTGGATTTGGAGATGCGATTCATGCTGTATTTCCAAAAGCAGAGATACAGCGCTGCATCGTTCATCAGATCCGCTACTCGACTAAATTTATTTCCTACAAAGATTTAAAGCCTTTTTATGGCTGATCTAAAGTTAGTATACAAGGCAGATACTGAAGATTTGGCACTTTCCGCACTAGATGATCTAGAAGCAGAGTGGGGAAAGAAATATCCGCCTCTATAGCTTCCTGGAGAAATAACTGGTCACAGCTGTCCACGTATTTCAAATATCCGTCAGAAATCCGGAAACTGATATATACAACGAATTCCATTGAAAATTTCAATCGTCAGCTCCGAAAGGTAACAAAAGCGAAGGCGATTTTCCCAACAGACGATGCTCTGTTTAAGAGTCTTTATCTGACCATGATGGATGCTACAAAAAAATGGACCGGAAAGGCCTGGGATTGGGGCTTGACCCTGGATCAACTATGCATTTACTTTGAGGACCGGATCAGACCAGAGGATATTGACTAGCATAAAACATCCTACATATCAAGGATAGATAAAACGCCCGTTTTTAACGGGCGCCCTTGACATGCAAAATGATCCATGCTAGAAAATAAACAAGGCAGAACGGCTCAAGCTGCCATTCTGCCCCATCTAATCATATACGATTCTAATTAAACCTGAGATTTTTTCATCAATCTGAGAGGTTTACACAAAATTTGTTACATTACCTATACGAGACTCCCGAGGAAAATCCCGGCTAAAAACTGCAGAACCCCAGCGCGTTTTCCCTCTTTTCTTCATCTGATCCCGCTCTCCACCTGCTTTTTCTATCTTTTTTCCGTCTCACCAGCATATTGTTTTTTACTTTATCTGTTGTTCCTTTTATCCTTAGACATAACTCCGCACTTGCAAAAAACTCCTGACGTTTGTCAACAAAAGCTCTGCTGTTTTCTGAATCATCCGTCCGACCATCATAATAGTCGCCCACCCGTAAAAACGAGGTCTAGCAGAAACGACTATAAGCCTTATTACTAGGCCAGCGTCTCCAGACGCTGCCTTTCACTGTGTTCAATCCACTATACTCTTGACTCATCGCCGCTCCTAAATGGCATTTGTACTACTTAGCCTTTAACCCTTAAAAGAGTCCTCGTATTCTTTTACGCTTAATTTATCTTGCATTATGTCATACTTTTCCTGATCTTGGATGTATTTCTTTATTGTGGCTTCATTTAGTCCCACTGTGCTCACATAATATCCTTCCGACCAGAAATGACGATTTCCAAATTTATACTTCAGATTTGCATGCCTGTCGAACATCATCAGCGCCATTTACGATCACCTGAACGCGCCTTTATCGCTTTCGGTGATTCCATTTACTTCTCTTAAAAGTTAATGTATCCTTGCAGCCATATCGTTCCTTTAAAGCGCCTTCCGATCTCAGGTTCTCCCATCGTCTCGGATACGGGAACACATATATCAAATTGAAGTTCAATTTACATTAAGCTTCATCTGATAAACTTCCCTGTTCGTGACGATGTTTTTCGTCTGCGGACTGCCAGTATCTCTCCCATGATAGAATAAAGATCGCACTCTATTCCATACGGCATAAAATACGTATCCACTATAGAAAATATATCCTCATTTGCAAGTCTTTTTGAAACTTGAGAATACATATCTATATCGTCTAATGTCAGTGTTTCTATCGCGCTCTGATCTCCGTTTCTTGCTGCATTAATGAGCATCTTCCGGTTATCCGAAGCTTCTTTTTCCGACCTTACGCTTTTCTCGTCTTTGCTTACCGGAAGCAATATCATTCCTGATAAAGCAAGCCCGGATAAAGTAACTGACGTCGTCGGATCTGCCGGGAATCCGGCCTGACGCTCTCTCATATATTCGATTCCGTTCTGCACCGTAAATATCAGACTTATTCCGATCTTAGAATCTTCACACATTCCGAGATATTGTTCTTTTTCAATTTTTCTCTCTACGGCAATTTCTGCATATGTGCTTATACCGCTTCCTTCAAAATACGGAAAATAATAATAAGGATCAAAATATTCTCTTTCATCTAATCCGCCGCACAGTGCAATTCCCATACTTTGTCCGTATTCTTTTTTCAGCTCACAGAAATCTTCTCCCGGCTTATAAGAAACTATTGTCTGATGAGTACACTGCTCTTCAACTTCTTCCAACAGCTTTTTTAAGTCTGATCTTGTTTGAATATTATCAAATCCTAAACGCTTTTTAAATACTTATGCATCTATTTTTCATCTTTCTGTCTTGATTGTTTTCAGATCTTTTTACTCTTATTTTTTCTTGACTTCTATTTTCTCATTTCCGCCCATATACGGTCTGAGAACTTCAGGAATTTTTACCGATCCGTCAGCCTGAAGATTATTTTCCAAAAATGCAATCAGCATTCTCGGCGGAGCGACAACTGTATTATTCAGTGTATGTGCAAAATAGCTTCCGTCTTTACCTTTCACGCGAATACCGAGACGTCTCGCCTGTGCATCTCCGAGATTTGAACAACTTCCTACCTCAAAATATTTTTTCTGACGCGGAGACCACGCTTCTACATCTACAGACTTCACTTTCAAATCTGCAAGATCTCCCGAACAACACTCAAGTGTTCTTACCGGAATATCCATAGAACGGAACAGATCAACTGTATTTTTCCACAATTTTTCATACCACTCCATACTTTCTTCCGGTTTGCAGACAACGATCATTTCCTGTTTTTCAAACTGATGAATACGGTATACTCCTCTTTCTTCGATTCCGTGAGCTCCTTTTTCTTTTCTGAAACAAGGTGAATAACTTGTCAGTGTCTGTGGAAGTTCCTCTTCCGTAAGCTGTGTATTAATAAACTTTCCGATCATAGAATGCTCGCTTGTTCCGATAAGATAAAGATCTTCTCCTTCAATCTTATACATCATCGCATCCATTTCCGCAAAACTCATTACGCCTGTAACAACATTACTTCTAATCATAAACGGAGGTATACAATATGTAAAACCTCTGTTGATCATAAAATCGCGGGCATAAGATATCACTGCCGAATGCAGTCTTGCTATATCTCCCATAAGATAATAAAAACCGTTTCCTGCAACTTTTCTCGCACTGTCAAGATCAATGCCGTTAAACGCTTCCATAATCTCTGTGTGATACGGAATTTCAAAATCAGGAACTACCGGCTCTCCAAAACGCTCGAGTTCTACATTCTCACTGTCATCTTTTCCAATCGGAACAGACGGATCGATAATATTCGGAATGGTCATCATGATTTTCTTGATTTTTTCTTCAACTTCTTTTTCTTCTACAGACAACTCCTCGATTCTTCCTGCGCTTTCACTTACTTTTTTCTTAAGAACTTCTGCTTCTTCAAATTTTTTTCTGAGCCATCATTGCTCCGATTTCTTTTTGAAGATTTATTCTTTTCTGCACGAAGAGCTTCTACTTCCTGCTTTATCTCTCTGTTTCTTAAGTCTAATTCAATTACTTCATCAACAAGAGGAAGTTTTTCATCCTGAAATTTTATTTTTAATATTTTGTTTTACGATTTCTGGGTTACTTCTTAAAAATTTAATATCTAACATAACATATACTCCTTTTTCTTCTTTACTCTTTTCCTAATTAAAATTCACATTTTATTATTGCTAAAACTTATATCTTTTCTTTATGATCACATCTTTTCTATACGGTTATTCTTCCATATCTCTCAAATCATATTTTTCTTGATACACCGCTTTTTCCAGACATTCTTTTTCTTCGGATGATAACTCAATATAGCTTTCACCGTTTACAACTTCTTTTATATAAGTGTAACAGCCTTCTCTGCTGTGCATTGCATTGAAGATCCATCCGTTATTGTTTTCATCCAGCATTGTAAGTGCAAAACTCAATTCTCCGCCCATTTCGTGAAAAGCATCGTATTTGACAATTCCGACCTTCTGATAATGTGTTTTCATTTTTTCCGAAATTTCTTTTACTTCTTTTTCATTTGCTCTCACAAGTTCTGCGATTTCATCCAGTTCATCAAATTTGCCGAAAATACTTTTTTCAAGATTTTTTCCGTTTTTTCCACGCATAAATGTTACATAACTTTTCTGTAAACGTCTATATTTTGTATTCAGCATCACATACAATACGATCATTACAATCTGTATGATAAACATAACGACAAACAGATAAAACGGATCTACTCCCCAACTATCCAATATACCTTTCATTTTCTTTTCATCTCCCCATATTTTATGACTTTTGTCTTCATTCTTTTTCTATTACGTTCTTTCCTTTTCACATTTCTATTTCTTCTTATTTTGATTGAATAGACATGATCAAATCATAGATTCTTTCAAGTTCTTCCTCTGAATAATATTCTATCTCAATCTTTCCCTTTCCATTCGCTTTTGGGTTAACACTCACTTTTGTTCCTATTATATTTTTCAAGTGTTCTTCGAGATTATCGTACACAAACATGTGTTCTTGTTTTTGTACTTTTACTTCTTTTTTGGGATTTTTTAAAGCTTTTACAAGTTTTTCAGTTTCCCGAACGCTTAATTTTTCATCAAATATCTTGTTTGCCAATATATACTGCTGTTCTTCATCGTCAAGCGCCAACAAAGCTCTTGCATGTCCTGTACTGATCATATCATCAACTATCATCTGCTGTACACGCTCACTTAGTTTAAGCAGCCGCATGGAATTCGTTACCGCTGTCCGGCTTTTTGAAACCCGCTCTGCAACTTCATCTTGTTTTAAATCAAATTCCTCTAGCAGACGTTTATATGCCATTGCTTCCTCGATCGGATTCAAATTTTCCCTCTGAATATTTTCAATAAGAGAAATTTCAACAATCTCCTGATCCGTATAGTTTTTCACAATAATCGGAACATCTTTAATTCCCGCAAGCTTTGCAGCTCTCCATCTTCTCTCACCCGCTATGATTTCATAATAATCTTTCTTTTTTTGAACAAGAAGCGGCTGTAATATTCCAAATTGCCTGATAGAATCTGCCAATTCCATAAGCGAATCTTCATCAAATTCTTTTCTTGGCTGTTCTCTGTTCGGTTCAACTTCATTTATTTTTACTAATATTTCCCCGGATCCAACATTTTTTTCTTGTTTTTCTTTACTTACTTTCTGCTGAGATGCTGATTCTTCCTTCACAGTCTTATTCGGGATAAGACTATCCAATCCTTTTCCAAGACCATTTCTTTTCCCTGCCATAATCACTCTTCTCCTTTATGAATAACTTCTTCTGCCAACAGCATATAACTCGTAGCTCCTGTTGACTTCGGATCATAAAGATTGATCGGCATTCCATAACTAGGAGCTTCCGCTAATCTAATATTTCTCGGAATAATTGTCTTATAAATATTCTGATTCAAATTATCCTTAACGTTTTCCACAACTTGTAGGGAAAGATTCGTTCTTGCATCATACATTGTAAATACGACGCCTTCTATCTCAAGATTCGGATTCAATCTCTCCTGTACAAGTTCAATCGTATGTATCAACTGACTCAGTCCTTCCAATGCATAATATTCGCATTGTATAGGCACTATTATAGAATCAGCCGTTGTCATTGCATTTATTGTAAGCATGCTCAATGCAGGCGGACAATCAATTACAACAAAATCATATTCATCTTTTACTTTTTCCACTTCAGTTTTTAATATATATTCCTTATTTTCAACACCGATCAATTCAATCTCTGCCGCCGAAAGGTTTATATTAGAAGGAAGAACGTCAAGATTTTCAAGTGCATCTTTACATATACACTCTTCAATTCCCGCATTTCCTATTATCAGATCATAAACTGTTTTTTCAGCTTCGTCTTTATCAACACCTAAACCACTTGTCATATTTCCTTGTGGATCCATATCAAGAGCAAGAACTTTTTTCCCTTTACTTGCAAGAGCAGCCGATAGATTTATAGAAGTTGTTGTCTTACCTACCCGCCTTTTTGGTTGGCAATAGCTATTATTCTCCCATTTTTGCCTCCTCATATGCGTTCTTTTAACATATTTTATATAATATTGCTTCATATTCCAAGACGCTCGCAATAAGAACACTGATGTTTTCACAATCTAAATTCCTTATGTTCGCGTATTTTATATTATACCACTTTTCAAATTATTAATCTATAACTTTTGAATGTTTCACGTGAAACATTTTATTAACTTTTTCACGTTTTTTATCTTTTAAAATAACCTTTTATATCTACCATTACTAACAAAAAATCATTTTCTATTTTCGACTTTTTTATTTCTGCTTCTGCTTTTTATTACAATAAAATGTTTCACGTGAAACATTTTATAAATCATTTCTATTATCTCTTAAAATATTCTTATTATTTCTTTCATTCTTGAATTGATAAATTCAGTGTAGTATAATAATTAAATAAAGTATTGAAAGATGGTGAAATCCTATGGATAAGAATAAGTTTATTAAAGAGAATTGCTGTTTTTACAGGTGTTTCTTTAACGGCAATGCATGTTTTTAACAGAATCTCTACATATATTGCTACTGCTGATAATCTTCTTGGTGCAGATGATTATAACGTCTATGATTGGAAATACGGAAAAATTTCTTATAAAAAGAAAGGGGCAGGAACGCCTCTTCTTCTTATACACAATTTTAATGTTTTCTCATCTTCTCATGAATGGAATAAGATCATAGATCACTTTTCAGCAACAAACACTGTATATTCTATTGATTTGCTTGGATGTGGTTGTTCTGAACGTCCGATCTTAACATATACTAACTTTTTATATGTGCAGCTGCTTACCGATTTTATCAAAAATGTAATAGGTGAAAAAACAGACGTCATTGTTTCGCGGGACTCCTCTCCTTTTGTTTTAATGACATGTGCAAATGACGACACCTTAATCGATCGTATTATAATGATAAATCCTCAAAGCTTAGTTTCACTTGCAAAAGTTCCTTCTAAGCAGAGCAAATTATTAAAAAAACATACTATATATGCCTGTTATAGGTACTTTTATATATAACATAAAAACAAGAAAATCCATTATATACGAGAGATTTACTTCCGCATATTTCTACAATCAAAACAAAGTAAATGAAAAAGATATATTAGGATGTTTTGAATCATCGCACAGAAATAAATCTCATTCAAAATATGTATACGCCTGTCAGAAATTGGGTTATACAAATGCAAATATTTCTTTTTGTCTGGGCAAATTAAAAAAATAAAATTTACAATTATTATAGGAAATGATAATCCTGAAAATATTCTTTCCGCAAACCAATATCAAAATCAAATTCCGGAGATAGAAATCATCGGAATAGATCATGCTAAAATGCTTCCTCATGTGGAAAAATCGGATGAATTTATTGAAATAGTAAAACCGCTCTTAGAGAAATAGCTTATCAATATATGACATTCATAAATTTATCTTTTTAAATTCATTTTATAGAATACTTTTTAAAATTTAAATTTTAATAAATAAAAACGCCGCATTCCGGCGTTTTTATTTATTCCTCAATTATACTTATTCACATTTTTTAGTTATATATGCTCACTTTTAGTTATATATTCTCTCTTTTTCTTGTATTTCCGTTTTTATAATATTTTTATGCGCAACCTTTATATGCCGACATGTTATAACGGCTCTCTTGAAGGCATTCCGGCCTTCCTCGGATATTTTGCCGGTGTAATTTTAATCTTTTTAATATTTACAAGCGCCCTTCCCATATCTGTTTCCGGTAATAAAAATTTGTCTGTTTTTTCGATTTTTCCGCCAAGTATATTCACTGCCTTTTCTGCCTGTTGAATTTCTTCATCAGATGAGCCGCTTTTATATGAAACAAAATATCCGTTTCTTTTTACAAAAGGAATACAATACTCACTCAAAGTTGATAAATTTGCAACAGCTCTCGATACGCAAAGATCAAACTGTTCTCTGTATTCCTTTCTTTTCGCATAATCTTCCGCTCTTCCGTGAAGTGTTTCGACGTCTGCAAGATCTAATTCTTCTATAACTGCATTTAAGAATTTTATTCTTTTATTTAATGAATCAAGCAAAACAACGTGAATATGCGGAAACGCTATCTTTATCGGAAGTCCGGGAAAACCTGCTCCTGTTCCTATATCTATTACCGCATCTATCTTATTCATATCTATATTTCTTACAAGCGTCAGACTATCTGTAAAATGTTTCAGATTTACCTCATCATAATCGGTAATTCCTGTCAGATTCATTACATTATTCCATTCTACGAGCATTTCATAATAGCGATCAAACTGCTCTTTCTGATGTTCTGTAAGATTAATATTCAATTTTTCAAGTTCTTCTTCAAACTTACTTTTTTCTGCCATCATCTTTTCCTCTTTTAACTGTTCCACTTTTCAGCCCTGTTCTATTTGTAATAGAATAGGGATTTTAATGATAATACTTCATACAAATATAAAATCTATTTTATATTTTATTCTCTATCTACATTCTAAATACTTCTCATCTGCTTCCTAAATAAACAAGAAGAACCGATACATCTGCCGGAGATACTCCTGATATTCTGGATGCCTGTCCTATCGATGCAGGACGGATCTGATTTAATTTCTGTTTTGCTTCTATACGGAGACTTTTTATTTCATCATAATTTATATCTTCCGGTATCTTTTTATTTTCCAATTTTTTAAATTGTTCCACTTGACGCATCTGACGTTTTATATACCCGTCGTATTTAATGTTAATATCAACCTGCTGTGCCACGTCTTCGGGAAGATTTTTTCTGTTTTTGTCTATCGGAGCAAGTTTTTCATACGATAATTCAGGTCTTCTGATCAGTTCCGCAAGAGTTGTTCCTGATGTTAACGGGGTGCTTTCATATGTTTTTAACAGATTCTGAACTTCTTCCGACGTTCCGATATTTACCCGTTCCACCCGATGTATTTCTTCTTCGATCAACCGTTCTTTTTCAAGCAGTTTCTCGTATCTTTCTTCGCTGATAAGGCCTATCTCATATCCTAATTTTGTTAATCTTTGGTCTGCATTATCCTGTCTGAGCAAAGTCTGTACTCTGCTCTTGAGTCATCATCCGATATGGCTCGCGACTCTCTTTTGTAACGAGATCATCGATTAAAACACCTATATACCCCTGTGATCTGTCAATGACAATTCCTTCTTTTCCCTGCAATTTTCTTGCCGCATTAATTCCGGCTACGATTCCCTGTGCCGCAGCTTCTTCATATCCCGAACTTCCGTTAAACTGCCCGCCGCTGAATAATCCTTCTATATTTTTAAATTCCAACGTACTTTTTAACTGCCTTGCATCTATACAATCATACTCGATCGCATATGCATTTCTTACGATCTTTGCATGTTCCAAACCCGGAACACTTCTATACATTGCATACTGAACGTCTTCCGGTAATGAACTCGACATTCCGCCGACATACATTTCATTTGTATGGATTCCTTCCGGCTCAATAAAGACCTGATGTCTGTTTTTATCTGGGAATTTTACTACTTTATCTTCTATCGACGGACAATATCTCGGTCCTGTTCCTTCAATCGCACCGGAAAACAGCGGCGATCTGTCCAGATTTTCCCGAATGATTTCGTGCGTCGTTTCGTTTGTATATGTAAGCCAGCATGACACTTGATCGATCTGAACGTCTTCCGGATCTGTCGTAAAAGAAAAAGGCACGACTCTTTCATCACCTTTTTGTTCTTCCATCTTTGTAAAATCGATTGAGTTTTTATCAATTCTTGCAGGAGTTCCCGTTTTAAATCTATACATCTTAATTCCAAGTGATTTCAAACTGTCGGTAAGATAATTTGCGCTCTGCAGCCCGTTAGGACCTGTCTGCGTACTTATTTCTCCGTAAATGCAGCGGGCTTTTAAATATGTGCCTGTACACAAAATAACGGCTTTACACGGATATATAGCCCCCGAATATGTCTGAACCCCTTTTATTTTCCGAATTCCAGATTCATTCGGATCGTCTGCTATAATATCTGTCACTTCCATCTGACGGATATCAAGATTGTCCTGTTCTTCCAAAACCCTCCGCATCTCTTTGCTATAGTCGGATTTATCTGCCTGTGCACGAAGAGAGTGAACTGCCGGACCTTTTGACTGATTTAACATTTTCGACTGTATAAATGTCTTGTCGATCACCTTTCCCATTTCTCCGCCGAGGGCATCGATTTCTTTTACAAGATGTCCTTTTGAACTTCCCCCTATATTCGGATTACACGGCATCAATGCAATACTGTCTACACTTACCGTAAACATTACCGTTTTAAATCCTAACCGGGCGCACGCCAGCGCTGCTTCACATCCTGCGTGTCCCGCTCCTACAACCGCAATATCATATTGATCTTTATTTTCCCATACAGAATTTGCTGAATATTTCATTTATCAAGTCTTCTCCTACTGAATTTCCCGTAATATACCCGAGACTTTCATACGCATCCATCAAATCGATCGAATAAAAATCTTCCGGCATATTATCATCGATACTTCTTATTACCTTTTTCATACTTTCGAGAGCTTCCAACAGAGCGTTTTTCTGACGAACATTTGATATATACACTTGATCATTAAATGAAATGTCGCCTTTTAAAAACATCTCTTTCACTTTATCTTCCAGGTCTTTGATTCCTCTTTCTTCTTTTGCAGATATTGAGATGATCGGAATATTTGAAACTTTTTCTTTTATATGTTCTGCCGAAATCACAGTGTCGATATCTGATTTATTTAATAAAACAATCGACTTTTTGTCACTGATCATATTAATGATCTTCTCATCATTTTCATCCAGACTTCTCGATGCATCGACTACATAAATGATCAGATCTGCTGTCTCTGCATATTCTAACGCTTTATCTACGCCGATTTTTTCAATCAGATCTTCTGTCTGGCGGATTCCTGCCGTATCGACAACATTTAAGTTGAGTACGCCTAATTTGATCGTCTCTTCTAATACATCTCTCGTTGTTCCTTCTATATCTGTTACGATTGCTCTCTCATGTCCTGCAAGAACATTCAAAAGTGACGATTTTCCTGCGTTCGGTTTTCCGACAATCACCGTTTTGATTCCTTCTTTTATCACGCGACCGTCATCTGCCGAATGAATCAGTCGTTCCAATTCCTGAATAATCTCTTCCGCCGAACTGCGCAAAGTATCGGAATATCCATCTACGCTGATATGCTCCGGATCATCAAGCGCTGTCTCTATAAATGCCGTATGATAAATAATTTTTTCTCTTATATCATTAATCTTCTTTTTTACGCTTCCTTTTAGCTGGCTGACAGAACTTTGAAGTGCATATTCGTTTTCGGAATTGATTACATCTATAACCGCTTCAGCCTGTGAAAGATCCATCTTTCCGTTTAAAAATGCCCTCTTTGTAAATTCTCCCGGTTCGGCGGGACTTGCCCCGTTTTTTAACACGAGTTCCAACACTTTTTTTACAACAAATGTTCCGCCGTGACAATTTATCTCCACGGTATCTTCTCCTGTAAATGTTCCGGGAGCTTTCATCACAGTTACAAGAACCTCGTCTATTACTTCTTCCGATTTCTTTTCTGCCGAAGATATTTCTCTGTCTACAATATATCCATAATTTATCGTATGGCTTTTTACTTCACAAAGCTTTTTCTTACCTCTGTAAATACGGTCTGCAACTAAAACAGCTTCCTCTCCGCTGATTCTCACAATTCCTATTCCCGAGTTTGTCATTCCGGTCGATATGGCTGCGATCGTTTCTTTTCTCATTTTATCCCGTTCTCCCGATTTCTTAATTTAATACTTAACTTCCCGCAAACTAAAAATAAAGCATTACATTTTATTTTAGATTGAAAGTTCCCATTCGTCAACTTAAAACATTTCCGTAAACGTCAGCTTATTTATCCACTTATTTATTCACAAAAAAACGCCTGACGTTTCACGATATCCGCAAACTATCAGACGTCTTTTATTTTATTTAATTATCTTTTTAATGTAACTACAACTTTTCTGTACGGCTCTTCACCTTCACTGTGTGTCGTTACATATGGATCTGACTGCAGTGTGGAATGAATAATCCTTCTTTCATACGGGTTCATCGGCTCAAGTATAACAGGTCTTCTGTTCCTTTTTACCTTATGTGCAATATTTTTCGCAAGATGTTTTAATGTCTCTTCTCTTCTTGCACGATAATTTTCTGTATCGAGTTTCACTCTTACATAACCTGACTGATGTTTGTTTGCAACGCGGTTTGCAAGATATTGAAGGGAATCAAGAGTTTGTCCTCTTTTACCGATAAGAATTCCCATATTCTCACCTTTCATATCAACATAAAGAGCTCCGTCTTTGTCGATTGACGATGTGATCTCAACATCCATATCCATCGCTTTTAATGTGTCTTTTACAAACTGCTCTACATATCTGATCGTCTCATCTTCTACTTTTGCAAGAAGCTCTTTTTCTTTTACAGATACCGGCTCTGACTTTTCTTCTTTTTGCATTTGCTGAAGCTTCTTCTTTTTTCTGTCTTTTTCTTCCCGCACAGCTTCTTCCTTTTTTCGCTGCTTCTTCTGCCTGATGTTCTTTTACATCATCTTCTTTTACATTGTCTTCTTTTGCAAAATACTCTTTTACGGGATTCTCTCTTATTGTTTCTTCGACAGCTTTCAGAAACTCTTCTTCTTCTTTATCTTCTTTTTTCCACGCTTCGATCACAGCCTGTTTCATACCGATTCCAAGAAAACCTGCGCTTCCTTTTTCAATGACATTATATTCAAGTCTGTCGCTTGTAACACCTAATTGAATCAACGCTTCTGTAATCGCATCGTCCAAAGTTTTCGCAGATACTCTGATACTACCTTTCATACCATTCATTCCTTTCCCGCAAACAGTTTACTTCTTCTTTTTATTATCCTGCTTCTCCGGAATCACTTCTTCTGTTTTTACACCGCTGTTATATTTATTTACAAGATTTGCCTTTGATGTAAGACTTCCGGGTTTTGCATTTTTCGCAAGTTCCTGTGCTTTTCTGATCTTTTCTTCTTTTTCGGCATCGATTGCTCTTCCCTTTGCCTTAGAAGAAGATGTTCCTACGTTCCGGGTACTTGTTGTTGCCATCTTATTGATTTCTTCTGCCGAAGTACCTTTTTTCTCGCGTTTCTTTTTCGCTTTTTCCTGATTTTCTTTTATAATATCATCAATACTCTTTTTCGACAAATATTTATTTACCGCAAGCTGCTGAACGCTTCGTACAGCCGCGCTGGCTACCCAGTATAAACCAAGTCCTGCCGGGAGTGTAAAACCGAATACAACAGAGATCAACGGCATTGTATAAGTCATTGTCTTCATGGAAGCTGCCATCGGATTATCATCACTCATTGCCGCTCCACCTGCGCCTGCCTGTGAAAGTTTCACGCTGATAAACTGTGTCAAACCTGCAAGTACCGGAATCAGTACTGCGATAATAACTCCTGCGATCGAAGCCGCCGCCAAAGCATCTGTAAGAAGATTCCACGGATGTGCTCCTATATCGACTCCCAAAAAGTTATTCAGATGAGAAACTTCTGACATAGTATTATTTACAACGCTTTCAAGTTTCGGCATCTTATCGACCAGCTCATTCCATGTGGAACTTTGGAATTTATACATCACTTCGATCATATTGCCCGCTTTAGTATAATCTAATGATTCAGCTCCCGGAACAAGACCTGTCGCAAGAGATGACATAATCTTCTCATACCCTGTTGTTGCCTGGATTTTCTCAACAAGAGGTATATATACGTTTCTTACTTTTGTAACATATTCCGGAATATTTTGTACTACCGGATAAAGTCCGAACAGGAATACGAGCTGCAATAATGAAGGAAGACATCCGCTTGACATCTTCAGACCATATTTATCGTAAACCATATTCATCTCTTCCTGCTGTTTCAGCATGGAAGCCTGATCCTTTTTATTTGCATATCTTTTCTGGATCTTCTGAATCTCCGGCTGCATTACTGCCGACATCTTTGTAAACTTCTGCTGTTTGATCGTAAGCGGAAGAAGAAGCGTATATACGATAATCGTAAATACGATAATCGCCACACCGATATTTTCAATTCCGATTGCGCTCAACGCGTTGTAGATTCCGTTCATGACCTGACCTAACAGCCATGATACTTGCTTAATGATCGGCCAGTCATAAATTCCTGCAGCCGACATTACAAAAATTTCCATTACTTGTCCTCCTTAAGGTACCGGATCATACCCGCCTTTTGAAAACGGATTGCAGCGCAGGATTCTCCAGACGGTCAGTGCACCGCCTTTAACCGCACCGTATTTTTCTATCGCCTCGATCCCATACTGGGAACATGTGGGATAATACTTACATGTGCTGTATCCTTTCATACCGGATAAATACTTCTGTAAAACCGGATCAGCATAACATCACCTGCTTCATCCGCGCCACTTCCTTTTAATTATTTATATATTTTATGAAGCTTTCCGAGGTGGATCAGTGCGCTCTCAATCTCATGATAATTTCTTCCTTTGGCACTTGTTCTTGCAATTACAACTATATCTATTCCACACCGGAAATGTTCTTCCGACAGTCTGTAACTTTCTCTTATCAGTCTGGTCAGATGATGTCTGACAACACTGTTTCCGACTTTTTTACTTACCGATATCCCTATTCGGTTTTCCTGAAGTCCATTTTCTAAAATGTACATAACAAGATAACTGTTTGCAAAAGACGTTCCCTTTTTATAAACATTCTGAAAATCTCTGTTTTTCTTTAAAGACTGGGAAAATTTCATTCAAAACCTCTTCTTCAGTCTGTCCTGACTGCTTAATAAAAATAAATAGAAGAAAAGGCCACATATATGCGGCCTAAGCTGATAACTGTTTTCTTCCTTTTGCTCTTCTGGCAGCTAATACTTTTCTTCCGCCTGCTGTGCTCATTCTTGCTCTGAATCCGTGAACTTTGGATCTGGATCTCTTCTTCGGCTGAAATGTCATCTTCATTATACATACACCTCTCTTTCCATACTTTAAGTGTCAAAGAACACTGCGGTGTCCTTAAATCCTATATCTGAATCTCTTTTCTTCCCTATATATCATAGAAGACAAAAAGACACTGCTCTTAATTATATTCTGAAAATGTCAAGAAGTCAAGGTAAAATCCGTCATTTTTAAAGTTTCCACATTACAAAAACGCCTGCAAAC
>ENA-OQCE01000643-OQCE01000643.1-human-gut-metagenome-genome-assembly--contig:-NODE-643-length-16468-cov-2.557493_pt1 | contig 16468 bp, 18 predicted proteins | sample MGYA00242495_ERZ504572 | MGnify/ENA primary metagenome ERZ504572 (study PRJEB26092, sample SAMD00036228) | human gut metagenome | host: Homo sapiens | study: EMG produced TPA metagenomics assembly of...
TGAGCATCATAATCGGACAGGACCATCTGCCATGGTTTGCGCCGCCCTGTCCAATGAATGATTGTCCCTTTTTGCTGGGGTCATCTTCACCACCGCCAAATTCATTGTAAATAGACGGCAAAAAAGCATTTGTCCCATCAAAGACAATGTTGAGGATATCCTGGCTTTGACCCAAAAAACGTTCTTTTGGTTCCTTCTGTAGGGAAAAGGCCTTTTCCGTAATGTTTTGTTTCTGCCACTCTGGGATATTCACCATCATACTCGTCATTAAAGTAACGGCCATTATTAAGATGAAGATAGTCACCACGGCGCTTGGCATCGGGCATCCGTTCTGAAACAGCCCCCATAGCTTTTCCCGTAAGGTCCAATGATAGAGCTCGTCAAGGGGCCGGATGACCATAGTATCGGCATCAAGATAGAGAAAATGGTCCGTTTCTGCAGCAAGGATGAGGGGCATCACAATCCTTCCATAAGTAATCCGGGAAAAACGCTCCACTTTGACATGAAAATCAGCAAAGGGCTCCATATGAAGGGTATAGAGCTTGATGACGCAGCCATAGCGGTCAGCCAGCTGCTCCATCTTTTGGGCATTTTCCTTGCTGTACCCATCAGTAAAGATGTGAAACATCACCGCACGATGGGCATTATTTTCAAGGACACTGACAAGCTTGCGCCCATGATCTGAAAATAGCCGTCATTGACGTTATAGGCAACGTGCAAGGGCGCTTTGTCCGTCTTTTCCGCGTTTTTTGAAAAGGTCTCCACCCTTTTAGGAAACGGGCGGGGACAAAGTAACCGTCTTCAAACGTTTTCATAGGGATTCAAGCATCTCCTTCACAGTCTCTTGGACCATAGATAAGGTCACACTTTCTTCGCAAAGGTTCTTTGGACATTTCTTGGGTCCGATGCAAACATGCTTTCCCGAACAGAACATGACCGCTGACAGCCCAAGTTCGTTCCCCACATCCCTGATAGATCTCAGGGGAGTTAAAGGTAAAAATTGTCAGGACGGGACACCCTGCCGCGGCGGCAATATGGGTTGTGCCCGTATCGAGGGTAATGGCGCAGTCGGCCCGTCTCATAAGCGCCACCAAAGCGGGAAAGGTCGTTTTTCCCAGGGTATCGATGATGCTTTCGGGATGCTTCATCCGGTTTTTGATGGCGTCCATCTTAGGACGATGCGCTTCAATGCCCGTTATGATGACGGACGCATCATAGCTCGTGATGAGCCAGTCAGCAAGGGCGGCGAATTTTTCAGCCCGCCAGTCCTTTGCCTTTGCGGTCGTCTCCACGCAAAAAAGCACCTTTGGTCCCTTGGCAGAACATCCAGCAAGCAGGGCATCAGCGGCGGCAAGATCCTTTGAGGCTGATGGGACAAGGGCAGGAGGAATGAATTCCTGTGATTCATCACCAAAATAATCCCGCATGAGACGCTGATAGCTTTCTCCCATGCGGTGATTTTTATAATCCCAAGACGCTCGATAAGAAAGGTCCTGGTATAAAACCACTTTTCCCAACCCAGTTCCCAGCCTAAGGCACGCTCCATACTGAGCCGAAGGGGAATGCGAGCAATCCATTTCATGAGGGTAACCCGCTCCCTAGGATCGAGGGAAATCCCCAAATCATAGCCCTCTTGGGACAACTTTTTCCCCATTCGGATTACATCCAAGGCCCCTCCGCCGCTTTGATAGGTATAAGGAATAACACGATCGACACCACAGATCAAAGAGGCAGGCAGAGCGACGGAATCTTTCACCAAGTAGTGGATTTCACTATGAGGATACTGTTCCTTGAGAACGGGAATCACAGACGCTGCTGTAATGACATCACCCAGATGCATGATACCGTCAAGAAAAATCTTTTTTATTCTATTACGTGGCTTAGTGTCTATATTCATCATAATATAACTCTTGTAAGTGCCGTACTACACGCTTCAATTGGAGTATAATTTTTTGCGATGGACTATTTTGATTGTATAAGGCCTTTACATTTCCATCTTTAATTTTTTTTGGAAATTGACAACTATCGTCATAACGTTTTTCCATTTGATCAATTATAGAATTAGAAGACATAGTAGGATTGAGTTCAACGTAATTGAAATCTGTACTATATAATTTTATGTATCCCAGTTGTTGATAAATGGCCCAAGCATCATATTCTATTCTTACAGGAATTAATGCCTTCACCAGATTCTCAGCAGCCTTTCGATTGATAATATACCGCATGCCATTGTACCTGCTAGCATATGAAGAACATGATGATTACCACCTAATGGGTACACAACTTTTCCTTTGCCATTATTTCTTCTTAGGAGCAAGACGCTAGGTTCTATCTGAGAATTCATAAACGATTCAATTCTCGGATAAGCATCTAAAAATTCATTAGATAGATGAATATCATCTTCAAAAATAGTCCAATAAGGTGCATTCGTTGATAAAAAATCTTTGCACACCTTTAAATGGGATAAAACGCACCCAACTTCTCCAATAGTAAGAAGACCGTTATCCCCGCGGCATTCCTTTAACTGGGTTTCATTGAGTTCATTTCCCATAATGGCTTCAAAAAAGTTTGGTTCAATTCCAAGGTCATGAAAATTGCGGGAAACACTCTCGCTTCTTTCTGCCGCTTTTGCTGCATTGATAATGGAATGATTAAAAATCATAACGTCTTCTCCTCCTTATTGCCTAAGGAAGTTTCCAATCGTAAGCAGCATCCTGTCATGAAAAGAAGGGTCTTTACAGCAGCAGACAGACCCAGCGTGTAATCAAACATCCCCACTGTGCAAAATCCTATCCAAGCACAAAATCCTGCAAACGCATAGGGATTTTCCACATGACGAAAAAGATAAAAGGAGGAAAGGATCCAGGAAGCAAGTCCCATAAGGCCGACAAGACCGCTGTCCACGGCCGTTTGGACATAAATGTTATGAAAATGATGCAAGCCCTGCGTATCAGCTTGGTGCGGTAATGGGCCAGATAGGCCTTCCCCCCTTGGAGGATGCCAAAACCAAAGACCGGTTTATCCTGAATCATGACAGCCGCTTTCTTCCATGCTTCGATTCGGTCTCCATTGGACCGATCGGTCGTTACATTCGAAATAGAAAAAAACCGTTGGGAAAGGGCGGGACTTGCGGCAATCACGGCAAAAGAGCAGCTTAATGCCAAAAGGACCGCGACAATCCTTGAATTTCGTTCCCGCAAACTCTCTGCGGTCACAAGAATCACAGATACGAAAATGCCCACCCAAGAGCTTCTTGTGCCGCTGCCAATGCGCCTAGGACAATGAGAACGGCTGCCACTAGAAGCCCATTCCTGTGGGAAATCTTTTCCGCCTTTTGCAGCCAAAGGATAATGCTTGCAGGAAAAACGGTAGCAACAATACTAGCATGACGCAGCCACCCATCCCCCAAGCCATGGGCACGGTCAGCTCCCGTAATGAGCCGTTCACCAAAAGTACAGAGTCCATCAAAGGCAATAAAAGCAATGAAACAGAGAAGCGCCTTTTTGATGGCTTTTTCATCGACATCGAGAAAGAGCAGCATAGGAAGGACAACAATGCGGCCCACTATGGAATTGAGATATTTCCCAAAGGAAAAACTCACATCAGGGCTCAAAAGGGCCGACGGCAACAGGGTCAGGGCAAAAAAGGCATAGGCCCAAAAATAGTGCTTTACGTGCGGCGCCAAATGAAAGGTTTCCCCGCGGCGCCTGCGCTCGATAACATCAACGAGAAACAGTACAATGGCAAGACCATAGAAAATATTCCCCACCGCAATGGACATGCGCTGCGTGCACATGGCAAGGGTCAGCGCTGTAAGCGAGTACACTTAACTTCTTTTTCATCATCATACTCCTCTTGATTCAAATTCCTTTCGTTGGGAGCGATTTTCGCGTTAGGTTGTCGCCTTATTTTTTCCCCAGAAGCCGTGTCCAGATTTTTCCCAAACGAATCCGCATTTCCTGACGCCACAGGGATTTCCCCGTCATATCCCCGGGCTGTGGCATGGGTGCGTCGCAAAAAGCCGTCTTTTTGAGGACGTCGTAATAGGCACGGTTAAAATGCTCCGATATCTGAAATTCCCACGGTTTATAGCGCCCTGCCCAGTGGATGACGGCCGGGTTTTGCAGGGCCTCGATTGCTTCAAGCCGCAAAGCCCCTTTTTTGAGGACCTTTAGGGGCATGCCAAAAACAGGAGGAATGACATTCCAGCGAAGGGCAAAATAGACCAATTCCCCATAAAGACTTTATTGAGCCCATCTTGGTCGTGATGGCGGTAGGCATGGCTCGTGACGCATTGCAGGACCTTCTCCCATAGCCTTCTTTCCGAAAGGCAGCAAGATCCATGATCATAACGCCCGAATTAAAATAAGGAGCGCCCAAGGGCAGGCCTAAAGATTCCGCTTTTTGGCGGCGCATCCTTGATGAAGCCATGATACCAAAATCCTTGACGGCACCAATAGGATGACCGTCAAGAGGAAAGTCCCACAGCTTTGCCACATCATCCTTTACCACAAGATCCGTATCAAAATAAAGGGCCTTTGCAACCGCTAAGGGCAAAAGTTTTGCAATAAGAAGGCGAAGGTAAGCCGCCTTATGGATATGACCGCTTGTGTAGGCATCTACGGCAATGCCCTTTGTATCAATAAAAGTCACAAGACCTTTGAGGTCCTTGATGGTGCGCTCCACCATCTCTTTTTTTACACCGGTGATTCCATCATCAAAGAGATAAAAATGAAGGGGCCTGGAATCTGTATGGCAAAGCAGCATAGAAGCTGCTGCAACGGCTGCGTGCTGGGCATAGCGATCATCACAAGCAAGGACAATGGCAATTTCGTCCATAATCTACTCTCCTGTCGTCTGACACTTCACATACTCCTTATCATACAATGGAAATGGCAGGAGCACAAGGGAGGCGGCAGGAATTCCTGCCGCCTCCCTTGTGCATTCGACGGTTATCTTCCTAAAATAGACTTATACCGCCGTTTATTCGATTGACCTAATCGCATTGCCATTTTTGATTCTCCAAATGGCAATGGTCCGGGCCGCTTCGATTTCTGCCTTGAATTCCTTATCTTTGAGGTCCTTTTCTTCGCCGATTTGTCCATTCTCAATATAAAGGCGATGGTTGAAGGCTCGCCGGGAATCAAAAAGGGAGGGAAGCAGGGATTCATAGGTCTCTCCTTGGGGCAGGATGAGTTCTGCCAAGTCGGCGCAATCTGGAGATGGCTGCCGGCGGCGTCTTTGGCAAAGAGGTCCGTAGGAATGCCAGCGCCATAGAAGAAGCAGGGAATGCCGCTTTTTTCCCATAAGGAAACATCGTTGCTGAAATTGAAGCGCTCCGCGTGATCGCCTGTAACGACAAAAAGGTGGATGGGTCATAGGCTTCGGCGGCTTTGATGAATTTTCCCATCACGTCGTCGGCATACCAGATATGGCCCAGCTGGTCCAAAGTCTTCTTGTCCTTGGGAATGGCAGGTCCCCGCTTTTTAGCTACACGGTCCCGGGAAAATCCCTTGCTGTCCACATCAAAAGCAAAGGGCGGATGGTTGCTCGTTGTAAGGATGAAGTAAAAGGTATCTTCCTCATCTTTTTGCATGGCCTTCAGCACTTCCTCAAAGAAGGGGCCGTCGGCAATCCCCCAGGAAGAGCTTTCTCCAAGGCCGGAGAATTCGTCGGCACAGTGGAATTCATCAAAGCCTTCGCGGCGCGTAAATTTTTCAATATCCTGCCAGCTGCGCAGGCCGCCATACCAGAACTGGGTCCGGTAGCCCATCTTCTTCATGACGGCGCCGATGCCGAGGCCGTCGACGGGATCCCCGTTCTTTCCCATGATATAGTTGACGTAAAGGCCAACATCGGGAAGGCCTGTAACGAATCCATTGAGGCTCGTCATGGTCCCCGTACTGTTTGCGAGGAACTGGTACGTATGGGCCCCGTGCGCTTCAAGGAATTTCCCCGTTGAGGCAAGGTTCATATCCTCATAGGAAGGCAAAAGGGGCCAGAGGGCATAGTTTTCCCCTAAGATGACCACGACATGGCGGGGCCGCTTGACGCGGGCTGCCGTCTTTTTGGTGCGCGTAAAGCTTCATCGATGGTCGCCGCGTTCCCATTGCCGCCAAGAAGCCAAATGGCCGCCCGCACTTCCTCCACCGTAAGGGGGCGCAGAACTTTTTCCGTCGCCCGTTTATGGGTGGCATAGGCGCGGTACAGGGCCTGTCCATCATCGAGGATGGCTTCATTGAGGAGTTTCGATTTGGTGCGGGCTGCGCTTTCCCAGTGGATTCCATCATCGGAATGAAAGCCGCCGCCAAAGCGGCAGAAGATGGCAAAAATAGGGATGAAAAGCAGCGCACCAGCAAAAAGGGCCTTGACGCGGCGCTGAGGCGCAATGCCCTTTCGTTCCTGCAGCCGATGCCAAAGATGGATGACAAGGGCCGATAGAAGGAGGACACCCACAAGGCGCGGGAAAAGCTGATATTCTTTTACGGCTGTATCCCAAATGGCATGCATATCATCTTTCATGCCGTTAAAGAGCATGATGTTGTATGTTTCCTGGAAAATGGCATAGTAGGGAATGCGCGCCACAAAAAGAAAGGTCATGACAAAGAGGGAAAGGCCTGTAAGGAGGGTCCTCACGCTTTTTCCGGATAGCGGGAAGAGAAGCTTCCCGGTACGGTTGCCAAAAGAAAAGGAAGCCCCACAAGAAGGACCGTCGTCTTAAGACTGATGCGAAAGCCAAGATAAAGGGCATAGAGGATTTCTGAAGCGGAAACCGCATTCAGCTGGCTGCGGAAAAGAACGAGAAAAGCCACTCGGAAAAGCATGAGGAGCCCTTCCAAATAGAGAAAATATCGCAGATCTTTTTGCAAAAGGGTAAGAAAACGGTGCATATCGTTCCTTTCAAAAATAAAGAAAAAATCCCGCAGTCACAAACTGCGGGATGAGCGTTTCATTGGAGCGGAAAACGAGATTCGAACTCGCGACCCCCACCTTGGCAAGGTGATGCTCTACCACTGAGCTACTTCCGCAACGAAGAGAATTATACCAGATGGCAGCGGTTCCGTCAAGGATGTTTTTACTGCGGCACGGCTTTAGTAGCACTTACTCCATCCACAGTTCTTACAGGTATTGCAGCCTCCTTCAAAGACAAGGGGTTCCCCGCATTGAGGGCAAAAAATATCTTCCGCCCGTACTTTTTTGGTGACGGCTTTTTTCACTTCTTTGGTGGGAATCTGAGGGGCAGTTTTGACTGTCAGTTCCTGCTGTACTTCGTTATACATATCAAGGAGCGCATTACCAACCGCCAAGGGACAGCATGACCCACGGCTTGTATCCCCTCTTGTGATCCGCCGCACGGCATAACTGGGGCAGTTGCCCGTGGAATTGAGCTGATCAATGATGGTATAGATATCAATACCAGCACGGGCCGCAATGGAAATCATCCGGGACAAACCAATCATGAAATTGTTGCAGCCGCCGGTGGATCCTTTGCTCAAGTAGGTTTCCAGAAGGGCTCCTGTTTCTGGATCAAAAAAGGCCATGCAGTGCAAACTGCCGCAGCCAGTGATCAGTTTTCGTTTCTTGCCGATGACATGGTCATCAATGGCAACGATTTCTCCGCGGGCAAGGCCTTCCCCTGCAATGGGGGCCTCTTTTTTATGATCTTCCACATGCGTCGTGAGGATACCGGCACGCTTGCAGCCATCACGGAAAATGGTGACACCCTTGCAGCCGCTTTCATAGGCAAGCAGGTAAAGATGTTCCGTATCTTCAACAGTAAAGCTGTTGGGGACATTGACAGTTGAACTGATTGAAGCGTCAATATGCTGCTGGAAAGCGGCCTGCATGGCGATACGATCCTCATAGGGAAGGGTCATAGCCGTGACGAAATAAGAAGGCAGCTGGGAGTCATCCTTGAGATCATGCTGCTTCATATAGCGTTCCACAATGGGCGTATAGACTTGTAATAGACATCGGCCGCATGAAGGGATTCTGTTTTACGCTCATAATAGTTTGCATAAATCGGCTCAATGCCGCCGGAAATACCCAGCATCGTTGAAAGGGTTCCCGTCGGCGCAATGGTCAGAAGCTGGGAATTGCGAAGGCCATATGATTTCACAAGCTGTACGGTTTCTTCCGTCGTATTGGCTTTGAAATAAGGGGTTTCCATCACTTCTTCTGCGCAAAACTGCTCATAAGAGCCGCGCTCTTTGGCAAGAAGGGCAGAAGAAGCAATGGCCGTATCTGCCATAGTAAAGCCCAAGGTATGACAAAAATCAACCGCTTCCTTACTGCCGTAGGTCAGGCCCATTTTAAGGAGCATATCACCAAGCCCATAATGCCAAGGCCAATCTGGCGCCATTTGGCAACACTTTCCCGCTGTTCTTCCAAGGGATGGAGCGGGAGCCCCTCTTCAAGTACATCATTCAAGGCTCGGACAGCCACATGGATTGCTTGCTTGAATCCTTCCTGATCAAAAGAAGCCTCTTCCGTGAATGGGTCCTTGACAAATTCCGCAAGGTTCATGCTGCCAAGAAGACAGGAACCGCCTGCTGGAAGGGGTTCTTCCGCACAGGGATTGACACCGGCAAACTGGAAGGATTTAGTGTTGGACAATAGGTTCCAGCTTGTAATCCGGTCCCAGAAGAGCGCACCCGGTTCCGCGTAATCCCAGTTCGTCTCCGCAAGAAGATGGAAGACCTCCGCCGCATCTACCAAGACTCGATGGTCTCGCCCGTTTCTTTGCGCGTATAATGAAGGCGGAACTTGCGGTTTTCTTTCACGGCCTCCATGAAGTCGCCACTGATCCGAACGGAAATATTGGCTTTTGTCACTTTATCCAGGTCTGTCTTCAATTTAATGAAGTCAACAACATCAGGATGGGAACAATCAATGGAAATCATGAGGGCTCCACGGCGCCCATTTTGCCCAATCAGCTCTGTTACAAGGGAATAAAGGGTCATGAAGGAAATGGAACGCTCGTCTGCTTGGCCGCGTTGTTGATATGGGCTCCTTTAGGCTCAATTTTGATATATCAATGCCACAGCCCCCACCGTAACTATAGGTCCGAGCCAGTTTCCCTGCCCTGTCAAAGATGCTCTCAATGCTGTCTTCCGGCGGTTCTACCACATAACAATTGGAAAGGGTAATCTTCTTTCCCTTGTTTTCAAGGCCTCGGTTAGCCAGGATGCGTCCTCCAAAGAGGAATTTTTGTTCCTTGATCAATTCCCGGACTTGCTCATCACCGCCGCTTACCCTGTCCAGCCAGGCATCAAAAGTTTCACTGTCATCGCGGTACTTGTTTTGCCAAATATCAAGACCCAGCTGATTATCTGCGCCAAGCCATTCCTGAACTTCCATAATCGTCTCCCCTTTTCAATATCTTGTTGTTCGGTTTTCAATTACTCACTATATATAGTGTTTTTTTATTTATACGGTATTTATCGTAGCAGGAAGTCCAGCTCCCGTCAAGAAAGCATTTTCCAAAACCTTGTCAAGATGGATTGGACCATTTTTTCTCATTTTGGTTAGCCGGTAAATACCTCCGTTCTTCCTTTCTTGTAAGATGATCAATGAAAGAAATCGCCTGCAGCACAAGAATAAAGCCCTGCAGGCATATAGTTTTTGGGAAAGGGAAAACCGTGCCATGAAGCATCATCCTTCACAGCACGGTTTCATTCAAATAAGAATCAGAACTCACCCAGCACGATTTCGCACAGATTTTGGGCGTGATCGGAAACACGTTTCATATTAAGCAAGAGTTCCAGCATGACAAACCCCGTTTCCGGCGTACAAACGCCACGATTAAGTCGGTCCACATGGGAGCGGCGCATGGCTTTTTCCTTTTTCCGGACTTCATGGGAACGGGCAAGTGCCGTCTTGGCAAGATTTACATCATTATCTTCCAGGGCCTGAAGGGCATCCGCCGTGGTCCGTATGACCATGTCCCCGATTTCCTTCATCTCTTCCGCAGCTTCCGGAGAAAATGAAATTCCGTCTTCATTCATGGACTTGACTCGCTTGGCAATGGTTTCGGCATGATCTCCAATACGCTCCAAATCCATGCAGCAGTGAAGCAGACCTGTATGGATATTGGTCAGTTCCACGCTGAGGTTCTTTTCCGACATCTTTGTCAAATAGACCGTAATGGCTTCTTCCAAGTTGTCAATGACCGGTTCATGTTCCTTAATATACTTGACCTTTTTGGAATCATACTGATTGATACAGCTGAAAGCCCGTTTGGTATTGCCCAAGGCAAGGCTTCCCATACGGCTCACTTCTTTTCTTGCAAGGCTTAAAGCAATGGCCGGTGTATCGAGCATGCTTTCATTGAGGAACTTGGGCTGGTAGGAGATCTCGCCATTTTTATTGGGCATGATCTTTTCAATGAGTTTCGTGAACTGTCCCGCAAAAGGCAGGAAAAGAATGGTATTTACAACGTTAAATACTGTATGGGTGTTTGCAATCTGTCGGGAGATATTTCCCGCTGGAGAAATCTTCAAGACCAAAGCCAAAAACTGGCTCAATAAAGCAATGGCGATGATACTCCCGATTAAATTGAAGAGCACATGGGAAAGGGCCACACGTTTTGCATTGATGTTGGCCTGCAGGGTTGCCAAAACGGCGGTAATACACGTCCCGATGTTATCCCCCAGCAAGACAGGGACAGCCCCTTCCAGCGGGATAAGACCTTGACCGGCCATGGCCATCAGGATACCGACCGTTGCTGAAGAGGACTGGATGACAACTGTCATACATAGACCAACCAAAAGGCCCAGGATGGGGTGTGTGGAGAAGCGGCCGATAAATTCCACAACGGCCGTATTATGACGCAGGGGAGCCACGGAATTGCTCATCATCGCCATCCCTAACATGAGGATACCAAACCCCATGAGTACTTGGCCAATATCTTTCATTTGTCGTTTCTTTGCCACTGTACGGATCAAAAAGCCGATGGCAAGGAGCAAAGTGATATAATCTGTCAGCTTGAACGCAATGAGCTGAGCCGTAATGGTTGTCCCAATATTGGCCCCCATGACAATCCCAAAGGCTTGCTGCAGGTTCATGAGACCTGCGTTGACAAGCCCCACGGTCATGACCGTTGTTGCGCTCGAAGACTGTAAAATGCTTGTGACGCCGGCACCTAAGGCAACACCATAAATCGTGCGCTTCGTCAGTGCCCCTAAAATCCGCTGGAGCTTACTGCCGGCAGCAGCCTGCAGGCCGTCGCCCATGAGCTGCATACCGTAAAGAAAGAGCGAAATCCCACCAAGGAACAAGAAAAATTGAAGCAAGGTAATCTCCCCCGTTAACATAGATCATACTGGATGCGGTCTACCATTTCATTACAAATTATTTACTTGTCTATTACATGATTTTACCACAACTTTTTCCATCAAGCTATGGGAACTGACCTGATTCCTCCTATTTTTACGCGGATTTTACACGTCCTAATGGCAGCAAAAAAAAAGTACGTTTCATCAAATAGTCATATATTTTTCATGAAATAAAATTATCGTTCGAAATATATCGAACATTATTTGCTATCTCTAAATTATCATTTTTAAGCTTAAATTTGGTTCCAAAAATCTTTTTTATTTTTTTCTCTGTTTAAGTCTATTATTAAAAGACTTTTGTGTTTATATAAAAGATTTTACTTTGGATTGTATTTCTTTTGTATTTCTGTCATATCCTTGCTTTTTTCTATGATTACAAAAAGGATGAGCTCGTTATCAGAAATCAGATCAATGCCTTGATTCTTCCCATTAAAACTAGGAAAAAATAGATTCTTACTACCAATATTAATTCTTAATTAAAGTTTTTTTTGCTTAAAAGGCTTCTTTTTATCCACCTAACGTCCCATTTTTATGACGGGAATCCCTGATTCAGTTTCTGTTTTGCACATTGTATGCAAACTCCACTATACAAAAACAGTCTCATATGTTACATAACAACTATGCTGTCTTATTCTTGACTTTTTGTAACATAAAGGTTACACTATTCATAACGAACAAGGCACGGAAAGACTTTTTCTATTGTTCGGTGTTTTCGTTGGTCTGTTTTTTTATTACACTGTATGGATGGAGGAGAGAACGATGAAAGCAAAAAAAATGGTAGCGGCATTCCTCGCAATGGCAGCAGCAACCGCTCTGATTGCTGGCTGCGGCGGCGGTGACAAAAAGGAAAGCAGCGGCGGTGAAAAGAAATTCATCAACATCGCAACAGGCGGTACGTCTGGGACCTATTATCCTTTGGGCGGGGCCTTGGCTGATATCCTTAACAAAAATGTCAAAGGCGCCAATGCTTCGGCTCAATCCACAGGCGCTTCCGTCGCAAACGTCAATCTCTTAAAAGAAGGCAAGGTTGATATCGGCTTTATCCAAAACGATATTTCCTACTATGCCGTAAATGGCGTTGAAATGTTCAAGGATAAAGCAGTAAAGAATCTTAAAGGCCTTGCCACCCTTTATCCGGAAACAATCCAGATTGTAACGACAAAAAAGACGGGCATCAAGACATTTGCTGATATCAAGGGCAAACGCGTCGCTGTTGGGGCTGCTGGCTCCGGGACGGAAGCCAACGCCCGTCAGATCCTCGAAGCAGCCGGAATCACCTACGATGACATCAAGGTCCAGTACCTTTCCTTTGGGGAAGCCGCTTCTGCCTTGAAGGACGGCAATGTGGATGTTGCTTTTGTAACAGCCGGATTCCCTACGGCAGCAATCCAGGACCTTGCTACCCAGCATGAAGTCGTGCTCCTGCCCGTTGATTCTGCCATGCTGATGCCTTGATCAAAAATATCCGTACTACACCAAGATCAAGATTCCTGCCAAGACTTACAATAATGTAGACACTGACGTAGAAGCTGTTGCGGTCAAGTGCATGCTCGTTGTTACAGATAAGATGAGCGATGAACTGGGCTACGATATTGTGAAAGCTCTTTATTCCAATCTTGACCGGATGAAAGCAGCTCACAACGTTGCAAAACTCATCACCAAGGAAACGGCCAAGGAAGGCATGTCCATTCCTCTGAACAAAGGTGCTGAAAAGTTCTTTAATGAAAAATAAGTAAAAAGCGGCGATCTCATATGGCAAATTGCACAGACCGGACACCACCCTCCAGTGGGGTTCGGTCTTTTTTTAAAAAACCCCTGTTTTTCATTATTTTGATTCTCCTTCTTGCAGGAGTCTCCTTCTCATGGTACGCAACAAGGCTCATCCTCGTCCTGAAACCTTCTGACGGTGCAGCGCCTGTAGTCTTTTCCGTCAACGAAGGAGACGAATGGGTTTACCATTATAAGCATTCGGTCCAACAGACCCCCTGCTATGAATACTTCCGGATCAATGGGCCCCATAACATGACCATGACCCACACCATCTATGAATCTTATGGAGTTGGCCTTCCCTATAGTCTCACGGACGGCGCCTTCAAACCATTAAAAAAAGAGGGTAAATTTGAGATGATCATGAACCGGCCCTATGAAAAGATTGCCTTTCGGGCGGCCAGCGAGGCCCGCCCCAGCGTCACCTATGGAAACAGGACCATTGATCTTGTGAATCAATTTGGTCAAGGCACACGCGTTGATGTGCTCAGCATGAAACGATATACTTTCTGGTTCATGGAATCATGAACTGGAGAAAGGAAGTGGCTCTCACTATGACAGAAGAAAAGAAACAGACAGCGCCCCAAGAAATGTCTGCGGAAGAAGTCATGAAAAAATATGATAAGGAATCAGACAAAGAGAAACCCCGTAGGTGCCTGCACTATATCATTTCCGGCATTTGCATCCTCTTTGCCTGTTTCCAGCTGTATACTGCAATCTTTGGGGTGCTTGACGCCCATCTGCAGCGCACCATCCATTTGATGTTTGGCTTGACGCTGATTTTTCTCCTTTACCCAGGACGCAAATCCTGGTCCCGTTCTTCCATGAATCCCATTGATGTCATTTGTGCCTTCTAGGGATTGGCACCACAGGCTATCTGCTCCTGAACTACCAGGAACTGGTCCTGCGTGCGGGTCTCAATACCCAGACAGATATCATCGTGGGCATCATTGGTGTCCTCATGGTCTTTGAAGCAACACGCCGCACAGTCGGCTGGCCGATGCTGACCGTTGCGCTCATCTTTGTAGCCTATGCCTTCCTCGGCCTTATATGCCGGGGATTCTCGCCCACCGCGGCGTTGGCTTTGACGAACTTGTCAGTCACCTCTTCTTTACGACAGAAGGCATCTTCGGTGTACCCATGGGGGTATCGTCCACTTTTATCTACCTCTTCATCCTCTTTGGTGCTTATCTTGATGCCACGGGCTTGGCAAGTTCTTCATAGATATGGCCAATGCCCTTGCAGGCTGGGCCATTGGCGGCCCGGCTAAAGTTGCCGTTCTGTCAAGCGGTCTGATGGGGACAGTTTCCGGTTCGTCTGTAGCAAACGTTGCTGGTACCGGATCTTTTACGATTCCCATGATGAAAAAACTGGGCTATCGTCCTTCCTTTGCCGGAGCAGTTGAAGCGGCGGCCTCCACAGGCGGTCAGCTTATGCCGCCGGTCATGGGTGCTGCGGCCTTCTTGATGGCAGAATTTGTTGGTGTCCCTTACATCGAAGTTGTTAAAGCGGCCGTCATTCCGGCCCTTCTCTACTACACAGGGATTTGGCTGAGCGTCCATTATGAAGCCAAGAAATACGGCCTTAAAGGAACGCCTCGCGACCAGCTTCCAAAATTTGGCCCCTTACTCCGGGAAAAAGGTCATCTGGCGGTTCCCCTGATTGTCATCGTTTACCTGCTTGTATCAGGCTATACTCCGATGCGTGCTGCCCTTTATGCCATTGGCCTGACGATTGTCTGTGCCTGCATGAGAAAGAATACGCGCATTACCTTTGCACAGTTTATAAATGGCCTGGTTGAAGGGTCCCAATCCGTACTGGGTGTCCTCATTGCCTGCGCTTCGGCAGGCATCATCATCGGCGTCGTCACAAAGACCGGCGTCGGCCTAAAACTTGCTACGGCTCTGCTTGACCTTGCTCAAGGCAAGATGATTCCGGCCATGTTCTTTACGATGATTACCTCCCTGATCCTCGGCATGGGCGTTCCGACGACGGCAAACTACGTCATCACCTCGACAATTGCAGCCCCAGCCCTCGTTCAGATGAAGGTTCCGGTTCTTGCGGCCCATATGTTTGCCTTCTACTTTGGGATCGTCGCAGACGTTACGCCGCCAGTTGCCTTAGCTGCTTATGCCGGATCCGGGATTGCTGGCTCCAACCCCATGAAAACAGGCGTTACGGCAGCAAAACTGGCCATTGCCGCCTTCGTCGTGCCCTACATTTTCGTATTGGCACCGCAGCTCCTCATGATCAATGCCACGGTACCCATGATCCTGATGGCCATGGTCACAGCTATTATCGGCATGTGGGGCCTGTCACTGGCCATGATTGGATTCTGCCAGCATCCCCTGACCGCACTGCAGCGTATCGCCTTCTTTATTGGCGGCCTGTGCCTCATCATTCCTGGCAGTATGACCGATATCGCCGGCATCGGCATCCTCGTCCTCTGCTATCTCTGGCAGAAAAAGAATCCGGGTGGCCCGCTGCCAAATGTAGGAGACTGATTTGCGTACTGTCGAAAAGGAATGCTATGGATCATAGTTTTCCTCGTTCGCTTCTCTTCTTACGGGAAACACCCCTTACCCATTGCCGCGGGTAAGGGGTGTTTTCTCTTTGGAAAGGTTGGAGGAGTCGGCGCACAAATCGCGCCGATACTCCAAAAAAGCGTGCCACCATTGCTCAATTTCTCATTTTTATGATGCAATGGTAGCATGACGATTCGTAGTTTGTTTCGTTTCTGATTGGGGGATACCTTACGCCTGGGCGCTTTCCCTCCTAACCTCGTGTCGTCACCTCCAGCGCCCAGCTTATCAGGCAAGAAGCTTTTATCAGCCTATGGACCTAGACGCAGCCATCTGCGTTGTCGCCCACGACTCAATCGCCTCGACATACACAAACCGTATGCCGTCGTCGATGAGGCCGGGTGCTCCTAGCATCTGACTACGTCTAGGCCATATTTGAAAAAAGCAAATGGGACAAAAAAATTGTGAGGGAAAAGACCGTAAGGCCGGCGCCAAACTGTCTCCCTTCGGTCGTGGGCGCCGAATTAATTTCGCCCTCAAACAGGTTTCTCGGACTTCCGCTATCGCTCCAAAAGCGTCCTTCGAAACTTCGGGCGAATGGTCCTCACTACCGTTCGTAAGGAAACGTCGCTGCGCTCCTCATCCACCACCGAAAGGGCATGCTATCATGCGATTTACAATCCTACTAAGAAAAAATGTTTGCAACACCTTCTTACTGAAATGTACCCTCTTTACTGGACACCCAGTAAGGAGGGTACATTTTGCGTTATACGACTGAATTTAAGCTGATGTGTGTAGAACTTTATCGTCAAGGTAAGTGGGTAAAAACACCTAAAGGAATTA
>ENA-OQCE01000645-OQCE01000645.1-human-gut-metagenome-genome-assembly--contig:-NODE-645-length-16450-cov-2.104331_pt1 | contig 16450 bp, 21 predicted proteins | sample MGYA00242495_ERZ504572 | MGnify/ENA primary metagenome ERZ504572 (study PRJEB26092, sample SAMD00036228) | human gut metagenome | host: Homo sapiens | study: EMG produced TPA metagenomics assembly of...
CCGCGCTGGCGCCATCCGGCAGGCGGACATCTCCAGATGCTCCGGCAACGGCTCCGGGGCGGGAACGATCCGGTTGTGATCCAGGCAGTACCGGATGTCCAGATGGGTAACGACGGTCCGGGCTGTCTCGGCCGCCCGCGGCTCGGCCCTCCAGAGTGGCTGGACGATGCCGTCCGTCAAGAGGACGTCATGGCCTCTCCTGTCGCCGGGAAACAGAGGCAGGCAACGTACCAGCTGCAGGACCTGCACCCCATTGGACAGTCCAAACTCTTTCACTCTGTCATTGGGCAAACTGTAGTAATGCTCCAGCGCGTCCCGCCAGTTCAGGAACTGGGACAGCCGCCAGCCGGTCACGCCTTTGGGGTCATGCCCCAGCCGGAGATCGTCAATGGTATAAAAAGAAATCCTCATTTTCTTCTTGCTCCTCACTTCATCGTCATATCACCCATAGCTGGGTGCTCACTTTGCGTTTGTTCCATGCCTTTTAATTCCGCCAGTTTCTCCGCGGCCCAGTCCGGCAGAAACTGATCTTTCAGCACGCCCATAAAATCCGCCCGGTTCCAGCGGGTCATCTCCCCCGTCGCCCAGGCAGGTACAGCGGATGGAGCGCCCAATGGCGTGGGGACTGCATCCAAAGCCGTCGTGGGCGTACCAGAGCATGGCGCCCTCATTCCAATAGGACTCTTTCAAGATGTCGGGAGAGAGGACCAGCACTTTGCCTCGTAGTCCAGAGAGGAAAAGGAGTCTGGGTGGCAGTGCTCCGGTCCGAAAAGCCCAAGCGCCTGATACGCCTTGCAATACTGTGTGACAAAGCCATCCAGCACTGCCGGATGGCTCTCTACTACAAAATCGCTGTTGTGCCAGTGATCTGAGGGAATGCAAGTTCTCTTGGCCCATTGCTTATTCGCTGGGCTGAAGCGGCCATCCTGATCCTTTTGCTGGATCGTGTTTGACAGTACCACGCGGTCCTTTTGTATCCATACTTTGCAATGACCTCATCCACACAGCCATTGTTCAGGTGCATCCCATCGAAGTTCTGGCGGATGCTCTCCTCAATGGCCCGCTTACAGGAAATATTGGCCTGGTGGCTGGCCCGCCAGAGCGCCAGTTCCCCCCGTTTCCGAGCCTCATTTGCGGAATAGGATAGAGATATGTCTCAATCTCCATACACTACGTCTCCCAGAATCAGCCGCTCCTCCAATTCTCCGACACAGATCTCTGCGTCCCTGAACATCTCCAGCACCTCCTCCGGCACATCCCGCAGGTCATAGTCATAGTCCGCTTCGGAGATAGTCACCGTGTGTTCATCCTCGTCCACGCTGGCGCACAGCTTGGCTTTTTCCGGGATGCCGGCTTCCTCCGCAGATAGTCCGGCAGCTCCACCTCGTCCCCGCCCCCAAAGGGGCACTCTCCGTCACAGCCATCGCAGTGGCCGCATACTCTCGCCAGATGGACATGCAGGTCCGTGGCCAGCTTCTGGAGGGATCTGGCGGCGCGGAGCAGCTCCATGGCGGTCATACGCTGCTTGAGCACCACCAGCGTGTCCTCCGAGGCGTGGAGCTCCACCTTGCCGCTGCTCTCAAAGCCAGAGAGCTTCATCGCTGCGTGGGGATCTGGAGGCCCTTGGAAGTGGTTTCTTTTACAAATTTCATGGTCAGTCTCCTTCATATCAAAATCAAACAGATTCAGTTGGACCGAGGCCCGTTCCCGCTCATGCAGGTCGTAGTTGGCGATGAGCAGCTCGGCAAACTGGCAGTTGGGGTCATACCGCTGGCGGATGTTGTTCAGCCGGGTCACCGGCTCGATCTGGATGCCGGGGCGTCGTACAGCTCCCGGACAAAGGGATCATCATTATAAGACAGCAGGAATTTCCCCTGAATGGACATCAGAGCATCCCGCAGACGGATGTGGTCTTTCTCTGTAAAGCCGTCCTCTCCGATATTTGAGTAGTAGCCTTCCGTGCAGTGGTAGGGCGGATCGCAGTAGAACAGGCTCTCCGGTCGGTCGTAGTGCCGGATGAGCTTCTCAAAGTCCTTGTTCTCAATGACCACTCTGGCCAGACGGCGGTGGGCCTGCTCAATGAGCGGGAAATCCGCCCACAGATCGTGGGGCTGATTGCCGAAGCTGGTGAGGGCGGAGGCGTAGCTCTGGCGGATGATCTGGTAAAACCACGCCGCCCTCTGGACCGATGTGGTCCGCTTGCGCCGCAGGGCCAGCCGCGCGCGGTCAAAGTCCTCCCGCGCGTTCAGTACGTACCGCAGGGAGCCCATGAGCAGGTCCGGCTTCTCCCGCACACAGCGGTACAGATTGGTCAACAGGCCGTTGAAGTCGTTATAGACTCAAAGTCGTTGCCGGGATTCTTATGGAACAGCACCCAGCCTCCTCCGCCGAAGACCTCAATATACCGCTCATAGTAGAGGGGAAACCGCCTGACCACCTCCTCCCGGAGCGCCTTCTTGCCGCCCACCCAGCTCATAAAGCTGTTCAAGAGCCATCACCCCCTTCCAGTGGGAGGCGGGTCTGGGCGGTGTCGAACACATCCAGCGACCGGGTCAGCCCACGGATCGCCGCGGCGATGCCGCCGATCCGGTGGGTCAGGTGGGCGATGGTAGCCCGCACCTCCTGCTCCGTGGCGGCGTAGAAGTAGCCGCTGCCATTGCTGGCGATGGGAACGCCCTCACGCCGCAGGGCGTTGACCGCGTCCCGCAGCTCCTTTCCCTTGATGCCAAAGGCACACTCCAGCTCCCGGCTGGTGGCGGCGTGGAGGCGCCCGAATGGTAACGCTCCAGATGCTCTGCCAGCCGTTCCTTCTCCATGCTCGCTCCTTTCCGGGGCTGTCTCCCGAAAATGGGCGCAAAAAAAGAAGGGGCCGTCGTCCCCATCGGGAAAACGGCCCCTATGTGTTAATAAATTGGTTACTGCTGTTCCATGCTCAGCCCCGCCTCCTCCGGGGCGCTCCAGTCACGGAGAAATTCCAGGTTATTTCTGGTGATGTAGCGCTTTCGTCGGCGGTCAGGACATAGCCTGCCTCCTCCAGCAGATCCGCCCCATAGCCCTCTAAGTCGATGCAGCCGGAGTCCAGCAGTTCTTCAGATACCCCCGCCTCCAGCAGCTTCCGCCTGCCGAAGTCCTTCAGGCCATCGCGGGGAACCCATTCATAGCAGTGCAGGTTCTGGCTGATGTCCAGGGCAAGACGGAGGTCACGGCAGTGCTCGAACTCCAGCGCAGCGGCAAAGCGTTCCATAAAGTGGGGCATTCCCTGCCCCTGCTCATCCAGAACATAGCCCAGATCGCTCCCGTCATTGACCAGTTCCAAGGCGCTGTCATACTGCTCCATCAGATTTCCCAGCTCCGGCAGGCTGCACCGGACATCCAGCAGCATACAGTTTTCCAGGCTTCTGGTTTTCAACTCATCCAAAGCCAGCGCCACCTCATCAGGCCGGTCGGTCATGGCGGAGTAGTCCGGCAGACGGAGCCACACCCCCTCCGGCACCGCCGAAGAGGCCAGCTTCACCTTCATGCTCCAGCCGTCATCCTCCGGGATGAGTCCCTGGCCGGTGCAACGAGGTGCGGAGGGGTGTTCCGGGTACTCCACATAGCAGTTTCCAACGAACAGGCCGGGGTGCCGGTCCTCATAGCGGCGGCCCAGCGCTCCAGGTCCGCATAGTACATGGCGCGTTCCGGCAGATGGCTTTCGTGCCGTAGATAGAAGCTCCCCAGCTGCGCGTAGCTCCCCGCGGGGAAGCAGATCTGGTAATCCTCCAGCGACAGCAGGCAGTTGACCGCATCCACAGCCACTTCCGGTCCATGTGTAATATGGCGGTTTCCAGTTCCCAGCCAGTCTTGCCCGCCAGCTCCTCCAGCTTCCCGGTCCGCAGGATCGCCGCGGACAGTTGGTACTGTTCCTTAACAGAGAGCGTGTCAAGGCGCTCCATGATCCACCGCTGCTCCTGTTCCATGAGCGGAAGGCTCATCAAAAGATCCCGCTTCTGCTGGATGTTCATCATATCATCTCCATTCCTTGCTCTTCGGCCTGCTTCGGCTCAACAATAGAGAAGCTGCTCCACCGCCCGCAGTGCGGACAGGCCACTGTTCCAGTACAGGCGCCATCGATCTGTTCCTGCGTCACCTCACCCGGTTTTCCGCAGCACTCGTTGATTACAGTGACGAGACTAGCGTGTTCCAGCACCTCCGGCCGGTATTCCCGGTTAAACGGGATGAAGTTGACCCAGCGGGGGTTATCAAAGATGCGGCTGATATGGAGCTGTAGGGCCTTGTGCCGCACAGTTCGGGCGGAATCCTTGGCGTAGTTGTGTCGGCTCTCCCAGTCGGTCAGCGCCTCCAGAAGCTTCTGCTCCCCAGCCTTTTGGATGAGGGCTTCCGCCGCCTGGTACCACACGCCCTTCTCGATCTCACCCAAGCTTGTCTGTACGCCAATCCAGGCGCTGTATTGCTTATCCCGGCCGGCGCCGGTACTGGTTGGGTGGAACACACCATACCGCCATCGGATGTCCTCGAAGCTCAGGTGTTCCATGTCGATCTCGCTCAGTGAGTTGATTTGACCGTTTCGCAATACAATCCCTCCATTTTTGTGCGCTTATGGCTTACATCCCCGTCATCTGGGGACCAGCGAATTCTTCCCTCTGCGGCTTTCCGGTGAAGACTGGAAGCGGCCGTCCGTCTGTTCTGCGGATCAGCCATACTCGGTGATCGCCCCGTTTCCCTCCTCCAGCATAGTCCTGCCAATTTGGGCGGCCTGGGGCGTCTGGAACAGTTCAGACGGCAGATCCGGGTATTTCTCCCGCGCCATCAGCTCCGCGTAGTCCCAGGTTTCCGCCACCTCGGGGAGCAGTTCATACTGCTCCGCCTCCTCCAGAAGCTGGGCGGCGTCCCCCAGGCTGGGCTGGCCGCTGGCCGCCAGGAGGGCCTTGTATCGGACAAACTCTGCCTCACTCCAGGACCGCTTTTTCTGGGCAAGCTCACGGGCAAACTCATTGACTTGAGCCAGGCCTCCGTCCTCCAGAGCCTCGTCGATGGTATCCCGCAGGGAGGGGATGAGGCACTCTGTGCAGTGAAACGCGCACTCCTCTGCGGAAACGGCCTCCACCGCTTCCACCGCCTGCCAGACGCCCTTGTCTATCGCTGGGAGGTTCAGGATAGCGGTCTTATCATTGTCGTACTGTGGGTCGTTGAAGAAACCCTTGCGGACCTCCAGCACCACTGGGCCCCGGACCGCTGAAAGTAGGTTGTTTCCCCCGGCTGATATGCGTAGACAGGTCTGATCTCCCCGCCCAGCTCCGCATAGCCCCGTTTGGTGAACACGCCGCCATGATCCTCCTTGTGCTGTTCGCCCAACAGCTTTAGCAGACTGGCACGGAATTCGCTGTCTTCCTCTGTGGTATCCAGCAGGGCCATGGCTCCTTGGAGAGCATCTCGTTCTCATACAGAAACGCCCCAAGCTCCTGAAGGTTGGAAACTTGAGGCGCCAGACAGCAGACGTCGGTATTGTAGGTCAGGTTGATGAGGTGCTCCAGGGAGACGGGACCCCTGCGACGGCTCCACTCCATTGCCAGCAGAGCTCCATCCCCGTGTTTTCCTCCGGCGTCAGTGCGGTCAGCCGCTGGGCCAGCAGATTCAGGTCATATAGATTGATGTTCCTGCCGATCATGCCACGTTGAAGCCCGTCATACCCAACATAGAGAAGCTCATTGCCGCAGGATCGGCCATCCTTGATCCGAGCCTTTTGGAGTGCGTCGTGGAACTCCGACCAGGTGGCCGGCATCCGCAGGGAGACGGCTGTTTCATAGCCCTTGGGTCCGTTGTTGCGGATCTCCACTTCAAACATCTTCTTAGCCAAGGGTCATTCCTCCCATCGGCTCCTGCTCCGGAGCATTGGAGTGCTCTGTTTGAGGATAGAGATCATTCACCGCCTCCAGTACAGTGTTCAAATCTCTGTTTCGGGCGATGTTCGCCAGATCCTCTGAGTGGCAGTATACCTCGCCGTCTCTGCCTACCGCGCAATGCGTCTTCTGCTTGCCCCGTATCTTCTCCGAAGTCACCTCAAGGCACCCATCCTCAATGATGCGTGTGGAGAATCCCTTTTCCTTCAGACGCTCCGACAGCTTCTCATAGAATTGCTCTGTTGCCTGATCCAGTTCCATTTCACATTCCCCCCATTTGAAGCGCATCCTGCTCGTAGGCTTTCGGGTCGGCGCCGGGAACATCCCATCCCGCAAGGCTTCCGATCTCCATAGCCTGCCGCTGAACAGGACTGACGCCCAGGTTTTCATTCATCTCATCTGCCAGTTCCACATTTCGCTCCTTATCGCCGGTATCCCAGTCCGAGAGATAGTAGCCGCTCTCGCCCCGCTTGATGCAGATGAGCTGGCCGGTGGTTTTCAGGATGGAAAAGCACAGCTCCGGCAGGCCCTCGGCCACCTTGGGGGCAAACCGTTCTTGCTCAGTCTGGATGCTCCAATCATCGCTCTGCCACAGATGGACATATAGCTCGCCGCCGTCCACTTCAATGGGCCGCTGCTCGAAGCCCTCGCCCCAGGCATCCGAAGCCTGTCCGGTGACATATTCTTTGAGTGTATCCAGTTCTTCGGGAGAGAGGGGGCCTGCCACACGGCATTCCACCACACCCCAGAGCCGGCCATTCCGTTCCTCTGCGGTAAAGACCGCCGACTGAACCTTTTCGTTTACAGCATCATCCTCGCCATACCAGTGCATGAGGCCGCGCTTGGACTCCTCCGGTACACGATTTTTTACCAGGGCTGTCAGGACGCCCCCCTCATGATCCAGGAGCGTGCGGCCGTCCCACTCCTCGCTGTCCTCCGACATGTCCCCCCACTCGTCCCGTTCGTAGAAGTCAGCGGTGAGGGGCATGTACAGCTTCATAGTGGTGGGCTCAGGCGGCAGGACAGTGAAGCTGTCCTCTCCAATGATCAGGGCCAGACCGCTGCCATTGTCCCATTTCACATGGAATTGCCCAGCGTCATCGATGTTTTCCAGTGTGCCCATGGTACCGGACGGCACTGGGTGGTAGGGGTCTTTCATCTCTCTGAGCTTGATCCGGCTCCCTGCGGGGTACTGCTCCCGCAGAAAGGCCAGCCATTCTCTCGGCGGCGTGTTCATAGCGAAATTCCTCCCATTGTCATGCCCTCCTGGGGCGCATTTTCATAATCCTCCAGCGGGCGGGGGTTTTCCTCGCCGTAGAGGTCGTACAGGATATCATCAGCCTGTTTACGGACAGCGGGATCATCCGTCAGCGTTTCATACCGGAATCCGGTAGCGGGATGGTCCGGCAGTTCCTCCCGGATGCACTGGAGGTACGCCTCCGGGTCCGTATATTCCACCTGCTCGCCGCTGGCGAAGGAGACCCGGCCTATCACCGCAGGCTGCTCCGCCAAATTCTGCCGCTGGACACGGAGGTCGAAGGCCGTCAGATATGCCTGATAGTCGCCGGGAACAGGGTTGCATCGCAGACAGTAGCGGTAATTCTCCGTCTCTACGATATAGCCATAGTTGGCCGGCCAGCCGCCCACCTCTCCGCCATGGCCCCAACAATACTTGGTCATGCCGGCCAGATCTTTCAATACACTGGTTCGCAGCTCGTCCACGACCTCTTGTAACTCAGCCTTGAACTCAGGACTGTTCAGTTCCTCGGGACCTCGGGGCCACCAGTGTGCCAGAACTCTTGTCCCGGTGGCCGAAGTCCATTCGGACATGTCCAATGCACCAAGCCTCTGGTCCTCCTCCGGCGTCATGGCATAAAAGGGCCGCTTCATCGAAAGAAGCGGCCTTGATGGTAAATTTTCTATCATCTTGGGGATATTCCAAAGAATGTTCTTCACAAAACTGTTCCAGTGTCATTTCCTCGCCCAACAGGTGGAACGCACTGTTGACCCGGCGTGAAGCCGTTCCTTCCGCTTAAGGGGGTGGGGAGAGTACCGTGCCGGCATGATACCTGGCGGTTTTGTCCACCAGGGCAATCTTTACGTTGGGGGACTGCCGCGTGCCCCGCAGGTCATAGCAGTACCAGTCCTTGGGGATCGTATCCCGCTGGATCAGCCAATTGGTAAACAGCACAGGTTCCCAAACAGCTCGGCATGCTGCATGAAGTCCGTTCTGATGTTGATGCTCATAGGATCACCCCCCAATTTTATAGCAACAACAATTACCACAAGTCACTGGGAAAGTCTACTATTTTTCGGTATCTACATAGAAATCTCCATTCCCTGTCCCTGCTCCTGTTCCGGCAGCTGGGAGAGCCCCATGAGGCGTTCCGGGTCCACGATTACTTCCTCCTCGTTCCTACCCAAGAATACGGCATAGATGTTCTCTTTTTTGACCTGCGCCTCATATACCGTGCCATTTTGACCAAATCGATGAGCAAACCACTCAGCAACCTCACGGTTCAACGTCCACGAAAGCGCCTTAACATTTTGAGCGTTGTAGGAGGTCACGCCGCGGTAGACCGTTACCACATCGTCCAGGCTCTGGAACAGCCCACGCTCCTCCTCATCCATCAGCATCTGAGGGTCGATGGAGCGGAACATGGCCAGCAGGCTCCTTTTGCTGAGATTCGGGTCATCGTTGGGGGATTCTGTGCTGATCCACGCATACGAGAGAAACAGGGCCGCGTCCTGCTCGCACAAATACGGCGCCGCCAATTTCAAGTAACCCAACCGATACGGCTTGGTGACCAGCAGGAGCAGCCCCGCGGCAGTCTCCGCTTCATTGATCTGCTGCCTCACGTTTTCCCTCCAGGAGTGGAGCGCGCCGGGATCATCCAGCAGATTTCCAGCCGACAAGCTGCCGTCCTCATTGCGGATACCGACCAGTCCGCTGTCCGTAAAAGGGTGCTTGACAACCAGCGGCGATAGTTTCGTTGGCTGGATATCGAACCACAGCAGTGTGTGAGCCAGCGTCTTCAGGGCGGCAAGGTTGGTCTCCGCGGGCCACCTTCGTTTCTTCCCGCTCATCTCACACCCCCTTGGCGGCGGTTGAAATACTCACAGCCGGTATTTTTCTTTCCCATGGCCGCACCCCGCTCAGAACACCTGCTGGAGCGGCGTCTGGCCGTCAAAAGGCTGCTCAGGCGGCGCACCAGGCCAAACTCCGTCTGACGGACGCCGTCCTCTTTCATGGAGTCCTCACCAAACTGCTCGAAATCCATATAGCCGTCTATGACGCTGATCAGCTCTTCATCCGCTCCGATACGCCGGAGTACAGACTGTCCGTATTCATAGCTTCCCTCGGTGATCCGCTCATAGTCGTCCAACTCCAGAGCAAGGCGCAGGGCGCCAGGGAAGTCCGCTGGCGGCTCTACCGACAGGACCGCCAGGTATTTCAGCAGGTCGCCGTCCGGCATCTCCCGGATCGTCCGCGCCAGTTCGTTGGCGCTCTCCACGCTGACACAGTCCATAGGGAGGAGGCCGGCCAGAGGTCCATCTCACACTTGGTCTGGTAGATGGCAGCCTGGGCAAAGTCCTCGACGCCAAGGCGCCGCTTTGTCATATCCAGCTGTAGCTCCTCCGCTGGGAGATCCAGGCGGTATCTGATCTGACCGTGGAGCAGATAAAGCTCAAAAATGGGTTTACTCTCCTGCACTTGCTGCTGTCCATCTTCCCGCCGCATCACATAGCCGCTGACAGTATAGGCGCCGCCGTGGCCGGCAAAATACTCCGCGCCGATTTTGGCAAAGTCCAAATACGGCCACGCTTCTTCGGGAAACCGCCGGTCGCCATGGATCTGGCCGGCAACAGCGACATATCTGCCCAGTTCCTCATCGGACCGCACATTGGGACGAACGTGTACGCCTCCAACGAGTCTGAGACGCGGAGCACATCATCCAGGCTGTCGGCGCTCTCCGCGTCCAAAGCCCCAGAGAAGATATCTTGCTGCCGTTCGTCCATGCCGTCGATTTTCTCCGCCAGCCGGTTCAGCTTGTCAAAGGCGTCCGAATCGGTGAGACCGGCGCCTTTGAGGTATTTGGCGAGGCTGGGGACGCCGCTGTCCACCCCAATGATTTGGACTTCTCCGGCATAGCGGCTGGCCGCGTCCAGCGCGGCAAACGCCTCGCCCATCTCGCCAGAGTGGTGGGGAGCCGTAGAGGGACACTCTCATAGTTGTCCCCGCGGGCCAGTTTTATTGTGATCATGTAAGTCCTCCCATCTGCGGCCCCTGTTCCATCCGCTCTGCCGGAATATTCCGGGCCATGATCTCATTCATTTCCGGCTTTGTTCCCAGATAGGCCACATAGCCCCGGTCCCCGAAGAGGCCGCCTTCCTCCTGGACACGGCGTTCCCCGTAGCTCTGGTAGTCGATGTAGTCCTCCAGATTTGGGTCCACCTCAAAATGGCCGGACTCCCGAATGATATACCGCCCATATTCCTCCGCGGTGCTGATGTCCGGTACACCGTGAACTCATGGAGATTCTCCGCCAGGGACAGGACCTCCTCCGGCGTCTGGGGCCAGGCTGTGTCGAAGACTGTATGGAACTTCTCCAATGCCTGTTCATCGAACGCTTGGAGGTATCTGGTCAGCGCGTTCAGGGTGTCCAGATGCTCATTCAGTGGGCATTCGTGCCCAAATACACCCCTAACTGCGTCGCTGACCTCGGCAAGTTTCAGCGTTGCTGTACATTGTTCCGGCCTGTCTACGCCCAGCCGCCGCACAGCACGGCTGATTTTGCTCTCCGCGCAGGGAAAATAAAGCATTTCCTGTTGTTCCGGGCGTCCATCCGCAGAAAGCATGACAGAGACCGTGCAGCGTGTGTAGTAATACTCCGGGAGATGGCGCCCGTCATAGTCTTGTGACAGCCTCATGCAGTTGTCATACACTACGCCATAGGGGGTGATGACTCCATCTCCGCTCTCTATCAGGAGCAGGGCGGTTTCAGTCCCGTCCAGGTTATCCAGTTCCTCCATTCTGGCGCTTCCGCCATTCAGGGTCATGTAGTGGTTTCGTCCAATACTCTCCAGGTCGGAAAAATCCGTGATGACCGTGACCTCCTGACAGGAGAAGGTCAGGTTGATGAGGTCGACGATATTGGAATAGTTATAGCTGACAGCCGCACTTTGGAACTGTGCCAGCTCCTGGTCCGTGAAGCTGTCCAGCCGCTTGGCCAGATAGTCCAGCTCATCCAGATTGACCCTGCTCCCCTCCAGCCGCTTCAGGATGGGCGGGCCATCCTGGACCTCCTGCACCTTGCAGTCACGGTTGACGGCATTTCCGATCTCCAGTGCCTCCAGCAGCTCCAAACAGTGGCCGTATTCCTCCTCCGGGATGGGGAACGGGATAGTCACCACGCCATATTCCGGGTGTACGGCATTGCTCAGCGCCATCTGCATCATGCTCTGCCCTCCAGTCTGTCAAAGGCCAGCATGGCCCTGCCGTAGTGGGCGATCAGCGCCGCGTTCAGGATCAGCTCCAAAGTCTTGTCTTCCACCAGTTTCCGGTCACACAGTTCCGGAATAGTGATGGTCCTCTGGCTCTGCCAGATCCCCTTTGCGGCCTGGAACAGCACATACTCCTGCTCGCTGAGTGTCCGCACGGCACTCCAGCTCCTGATGTCAATACCCCAGAGATCAAATATGCGGGGGATGGCGCAGCGTCGGAGTGTTTCCGTTACGGTCAGCAGGTACATCGCCGCCAGTGCCCGGTGATCGCTCCGGTGTCTGGCCAGAAACAGGGCGTAAAGTGCCAGCCGGTCAGTGTGAGCGGAGTCATAGTAAGCGATAGACCGTTTTCCCCGGAGCAGTTCCTGGATCCGCTCCCCAAGTGCGGTTCCCAGCCACTTCCGGTAAAATTTAGCGGCCAAAGATGTATAGGTGACGGTTCCACCTCGACACGCTCCTCCAGCCAGGGGCAGACCTCCTCCGTACAGCCACCGCGCCGGTACTCCGTACAGTGCTTGCAGACTACGTCTTCCGGCCGGTATCGGAACCGGCAGAGGACGGTTTGCCCTCCTCCTCGGGGAGAAAAGTTGGGCGGCGTCATCATCTGCCGCTCCAGTTCTGCCAGGGGTGTGTCCTTGAGAAAATACTTTGTCATACGCTTGTCCTTTCCGGACAGAGCAGTGATCCCGAAAAAGGGCGCCCAAAAAGGCCGTTTCCCTCTGCGGGATCACGGCCTCGTCCTGTTTTATAATTTACATACAGTTACTTGACGCCCTTTTTGAATCGGGCAGAAAACCAGCCCCGTGTGATCGTTTGTGACCGATCACACCGGGGCCGTTTTTCCTATTGGTCTGTTTCTCAGCTTCGTCCCTTATCTGCGGCGTGGAGAAGCTTAAAGGTCGGAGGTAAAGTCAGGACTGCGGCACTCGTCGATGCTGATGATATCGTCCAGGGGAACCGTTGTTTTGTCCTCCATGACCAGAACACGCTCAACCTCATCGATCCGCTTCAATCGTCCGGTCGTTGTAACATAGCGCCCGCCATCCTTTTTCCCGTCAGGCTGGAACCATGTCACCGACACATCTGGATGTTCATCGATCCGATCCACCAGCATCTGCTGTTTGAGGTCCAGAGCCGCTTTCACATCCTCATCCAGCTCTATGCGCGCTCTGTTAACCGGGCAGTCTCCACGAGCTGCGCTGTGTCCGCTCAAAGCCGCAAAAGGGGCAAACTGGGCGGCACGGTCCGAGAGGGACATCCGGGGATGCCGCCTGGAGGTGGGGTGCGGCAGGTTCAGCATATCGTCGTAGGGTCCCGTCATGCCTGATGTCCTCCTATGGTTTCATTTCGTTCCTTTGCGGTAGCGCCCTCCTCCAGATTCATGCCTTTGAGAATGGCGTTCTTCCCATATTTCTTCTTTATATCCAGCATGGTCTCCTGGATCCTCCGCTCCCGCGCATGGGTGGCGCTTGCCTCCGCCTTTTGTTTTTCTCTGTCCGCATAGTCGGTGAAAAGGTCCATCTGTTCGCACCCATCATCCATGGGGACAGCTGATTCATCCAGCAGGCGGTTGGCGCTGATGCTCAGCCGGCGGATCAGCAGGTCCGATCCACGATCCGGTCATAGAGGCTGCAAACCGCTCTCAGCAGATCGTTGGCGGAGGAGGTGTAGTCAAAGTTTTCTGTGCCAACCGCGTGCTTGGGGATTTTCCGCCCGTAGCGGTCGGTGGTCACCGGCCCCTGATAGCGATGATTTTCTACAGAGAGATTTTCAATATCGTAGCCGACTGTGAGTACCAGCTGATTGGTGGCCAGTCCCTTATCCACCAGGTCCAAGGCCAGAGCGTCCGCCATCTCCCGCACGACAAGTCTGGCTTTCTCAAACGTATAGGGGCACTGGAGCACCTGGCCGGAGACGATACTTTTATGCTCCGGCTTATACGCTTTTACATCCGCGATGGTACAGGGTTCCCATCCCCATGCGTGATCAATGAGCAGTTCGGCGTTGACGCCGAAGAGTTGATACAGCAGTTCCTCGTTATGGTAATCTGTTGGTTTTCCTATGGAGCAGCGGGCGATGTCGCCCATCGTATAGAGGCCGCAGCCTCCAGCTTTGCCGCGTAGCCTTTGCCGACCCGCCAGAAATCGGTGAGGGGACGGTGGTTCCACAGAAGACGCCGATAGGTCATTTCGTTCAGCTTGGCTATACGAACTCCGTCTTTATCCGCATGAACATGCTTCGCTACAATGTCCATGGACGCTTGGCCAGATACAGGTTCGTGCCCATTCCCGCCGCGGCGGTGATACCAGTAGTTTTCAAAATATCCAGAATGATGGTCCGGGTCAGTTCCCGTGCTGTCATCTTGTAGGTATCCAGGTAGTCGGTAATGTCCATGAACACCTCATCAATGCTGTAGGGATAGATGTCCTCCGGAGCAATGTATTTCAGATATACCTGATAGATCCGCGTGCTCCAATCGATATAGTGGGCCATCCGGGGCGGGGCCACAATGTAGTCCAGCTCCAGCGACGGATCCCGCCGCACCTCCGGGTCATTCCAGGAGGAACCGCTGAACTGATGTCCGGGCGCGTTCCACCTGCGCTGGGCGTTGACCTCAGCGACCCGCTGCACCACCTCGAAAAGCCGTGCCCGACCGGAGATGCCATAGGCTTTCAGCGAGGGAGTGACGGCGAGGCAGATCGTCTTTTCTGTGCGGCGTTTGTCTGCCACTACCAGATTCGTGGTCATGGGATCCAGCCCCCGCTCCACACATTCCACCGAAGCGTAAAAGCTTTTCAAATCACAGCAAACATAGGTCCGTTCTTTCATGCCCCGGCCACTTCCTTTCAAGTCCTGATATAGTGTGTGCCCTGTGATAGCCGCTCATTCTGTCCATCTGACCGTGGATAGCGCCCTTTTTGCGGAGCTTCCCGGTTTGTATGAGAGCCCGCCGAGCTTGTGGGATACCATTGATTATAGCACAAATGTTTCATTGGTTCTATGGAAAAATATATCCCGCAGATTAAAAATTAATTGCTTTGCTTCTTTTTTGTGTTTCTGCGTTTAGCGCCCTTTTTGAACGGTACAGGAGAAGACCCGATCTACATTTCCATCGTCACGTCCGGTTGTTCCTCCTCTGACATTGTCTCCAGTTCTCTTTCATTGGACTGGCTGACCAGCTCCGGCAGATCCGGCACAGCCCATCTGATCTGTTCCGACACGCCCTCCAGCAGCTTCTGCCGTTCCGGAGTGATGGGATATGCGCTCTCCAATGTTTCGCTGACACAGCGGTAGACCTCGGCAAGCTGTTCATTGGTGAACAGGCGGTGCTGATCTATGAGGCCGGAGCGGACGCAGAAGTCTTGTTTCGCGGACAGGTACCCATTGGGGCCGCTTCCGGGGTCATAGTAATGGCCCTGCCACAGCCCGGTTCGACCATAGCTCCACTCCCATGTGACAAACTCAACTCCGTACCTGCTGGGGTGGCCGGCAAGCACAGCGCCGTTAAACTCCGCCAGATGCTTATAGTTCTCGCCCAGTCCATCTGCTTTCAGGTCTGGGGCCTGCTCGATGAGTGTCATGTACTCCCTGACCACACCGGCAATATCTGTGACCCGGCCTCGAGCCACTTCTGCTTCCGGGTCTGTAGTATCATCCGTTCGGAAGCGGATGCCGCTGCTCTCGGTGACTTGGCACAGTCTGCGGTCGTTCCATTCAATTGGCAGGAGACCATCCTCCACAGGCTGTACGGTGTAACCGGCTTTCTGGAGAGCAAGTTTAAGTTCCGCAAAATAGGTGTGCTGTGTGTTGTCCATTCTGATTCCGTCCTTTCCTGGCTTAGCGCCCTTTTTCATTTGCGCCGGAAAACGAAGAACCCCGGTCTGTTGATTCTCTGATACCAACAAACCGGGGCTCTATTTTTCGTATATAATTTTTCTGTTCTCAAGCTCGCCCTTTTGGTTAGAAAAGCGCCCGCTGCTGCCTTGGGTTTCAAAAAGTCTAAATCCAGAGTTCAAGTCCATTCGGTTTAAAAAATTCCTGTTCGGCATCTTTTTTTGAACTTCAGAAATTTTGCAAATAAAAAGCCGCAACACCTTGGCACAGTAGACTTACACCTACTATATCCAAATTGTTGCGGCTTTTTGGCGGAGTAGGAGGATTCGAACCCTCGAGCCGTGTTAGCGGCTACACGATTTCCAGTCGTGCTCGTTATGACCACTTCGATACTACTCCATATTCTGTTTCAACTGCCCTCTCAAGCCGTTTCGCTCAAGCGCTCTCGTGTGACAGCGATATGTATTATAACAGATATTCTCCATTCGTCAAGTACTTTTTGAAAATTTCTTTTTATTTTTTTAGACCCACAGTACACCTCGCAGATGGTCCCACGCCGGACCGATTGGGGAATCCAGGAATGCCCGGGCGTGGGTTCTGCTCCAAAATTCGTTCTGATGGAACGGCAGTCTCAAATCTGATCCAAGCTCCCCTCACTCGGCCGCTTCTCGAACACCTGCCCCTCTCCCCTGCTTGACATAGATCTGTCACGCCTCCTTCAGTCTTTTTTCTGTAAATAGTAGGTCCCACACCGGCCCCCACAGCCGGGTGTCCAGGTTTTCCTTTCTGATGTCTGCCACCTGCCGAAAGACCGGCGCGCCCCGAATGCAGGCTCCTACAAAATAGAGGGCTCCGCAGCTGCGGCACCGCATATAGTGGCAGACGGTATAATGCTGTTCGGCTTCCAACACTGTATTGGTGTCCTCCAGCGGGCAGTCGCCGGCGAACAGTTCCACATTACCCTGCCGCTCCAGTTCCATAAGTTTCTGGAGAAGCTGGTCATATTGGCGATAGGAGCCGCCGCTGGCTTCCTTCATCTGCGCCGCCAGCTGACCGCAGGAGTGGCAAATCAGGTTTTTGTTTTTCATCCTTCTCCCTCCCATTACAAATTACTTTCTACAATCATTGCACTGGTGTGGGTCAGTGCTGTTTCCATCCACTCCAAGATAGAGCGGAGGAAGGCTGCTTCCTCTGCGGTCATGCTCAGCAAG
>ENA-OQCE01000647-OQCE01000647.1-human-gut-metagenome-genome-assembly--contig:-NODE-647-length-16442-cov-1.940484_pt1 | contig 16442 bp, 24 predicted proteins | sample MGYA00242495_ERZ504572 | MGnify/ENA primary metagenome ERZ504572 (study PRJEB26092, sample SAMD00036228) | human gut metagenome | host: Homo sapiens | study: EMG produced TPA metagenomics assembly of...
CGAATTTATCGTAGCTTGCGATGTCAACACCCCCTTTTGCGGACCGGACGGAGCTGCCCGTGTCTTTGCTCCCCAAAAAGGAGCGAACCCTCAAACCACGGAAGCCCTGGACCGCGGCATGCGTTCCTTTGCCCAGGTGATAGCCGGACAGTTCCAGACCGACATAGTACCCCTGAGCGGAGCCGGTGCAGCCGGCGGATTAGGCGGCGCCTTCAAAGCCTTTTTAAATGCCAGGCTGACCGCAGGGATTGAAATGGTGCTCGACGCCATTGCATTCGACTCGCTTCTCGAAGGAGCGTCCCTCGTCATCACGGGCGAGGGACGGATAGACGCCCAGACAGCAGCGGGAAAGACAGCAGCAGGAGTCCTGAGGCATGCCGCACGAAAAGGAATCCCCGTCATCGCCATAGGCGGATCCGTGGCAATGTGCCGGGAGCTTAAAGAGATGGGATTTATCGGCATATATTCCATCATAAACGCTCCGGTGAGCCTTGAACAAGCCATGCGGCAGGATTGGGCCACTGCCCGCATCCGATGCACGGTAGAGCAAATCCTGACCACCATGAAACATTGCGCCGGGACATTGTTGTTTCAAAAAGGCGGAGATTGAAAAATAAAAGTGTAACTTTGCACAGACCAAAAACGACAACGCTTATGGAATTCCCACACGTCGACCTCCCCGTAGACCTGATTGCATGGACAGATGTCACGGAAGACATCCTGAACATCTACAAGCAATCGTGCCGGCTGAAAGCATGTATCTTCGCCTTGTGCACCGAAGGTCCATCACGGTATCCATCAATCTTATAGATACCGAAATCAAGCAAGGCGACTTCATCATCCTGCTTCCGGGCACCATCATCCAGTTTCACGGGCAGAAGGAGAAAGTGCGCATCTGCTTTGCCGGATTTTCCGAACATTGCCTCAACGGAGTCAACATCATCCAGTCCACCATGAGCTCGTACTCCAAGATTATAGAAGCTCCCGTGATACCGCTCAACGAAACCGTCGCTTCCTATTTCCGGGATTACTTCGCATTGCTTGCCCGCATATCCACCGGGCCGTACATGCCCAGGACGCGAATGGCGCAGAACGTGCTGGACACCCTTCTTTATGGTGTCAACGAGCTATACAGCAGCCGTCCCGACTCCCAAAACAGGATTAAAAGCCGGAAAGAGGAAATCTGCCGTGAGTTCATACAACTGGTCATCGAGAACTACACCACCGAACGCCGCGCGCAGTTCTATGCCGCGAAACTGGGCATATCGCTGCAACACCTCAGCACCACCATCAAGCAGGTGACCGGGAAGAATGTGCTGGACCTCATAGCGCATGTCGTTATCATCGACATAAAAGCCAAGCTGAAATCCACGGACATGACCATCCAGGAGATAGCCTATTCGCTGAACTTCCCCAGCGCCTCGTTCTTCGGCAAGTATTTCAAGCGGCACTTGGGAATGAGCCCGCTGGAATACAGAAACAGCTAGCCCCCTACCCCTTCACCGGCATGATGCAGGAGAGCGCTATGACCGTTACAGCCAGCATGGGCGTCAACAGTATTCCGTACACCGGATAGAGAATGCCCGCAGCTACCAGCACGCCTGCCAGATGAAAGGCCATTGTCCGGAAAAAGTTACGGCGCATCAGCCGGAGCGTATGGCGGGACAGGTCGAACAGCCGGGGGAGCGACTGCAAATCGGCGGATTTCATCACTATCATAGCCTTGTCCGTCAGCCCATCACCGGCACTTGCACCCGCGGCAATACTTACATCGGCGGCAGCAGCGCCTGTGCGTCGTTGACGCCGTCGCCCACCATAACCACCTTCTTCCCCTGCAAGCGGAGTTCGCGGATAAAGGCCTCCTTATCCTCCGGCTGGGCGTCGGACATGTAACGGATGATGCCCAGCTTCCCCGCTATGGCCGAAGCGGTACGCTCACCGTCGCCCGTCAGCATACAGATGTCCAGCCCCTGCCCCCTAAGTTCTTTGACTACACCGGAAGCGGTCGCTTTCAGTCTGTCCTTGACAGCTATTATGGCAAGCAGCTCATCCTCACGCCCGAAGTAAACGATGCTGTTTCCCTCCGACTCATACTCCACCAGCATATCTCCCAGCACATCGGAAAGATAAGCCCGATAGTCTTTCAGCAGCTTATGGCTGCCTACCCAATATTCCGTACCGTTGCAGAGGGACTTCATCCCCTTGCCTTTCAGCACCCCGCAGCCGTCCAACGGTGCGGGAGTTATGCGTTCTTCGCGCAGGGCGGCGGTAATGGCTGCTGCCAGCGGGTCGGGCGAGTTCATTTCCGTGGCCAGCAATATCCGCTTGAAATCCTCTTCCTGATACTGCGCCCACAGCCAGGCGGTGACCGTAGGCTGCCCCTCGGTCAGCGTGCCGGTCTTGTCAAAGACCACTACATCGGCCTTGTCCAGACGTTCCAGCGCCAGGGAATCCTTTATCCGGATGTGCATATCGGCAGCCCGGCCTATGCCGCGCGTCAGGGCAAGCGGAGCGACCAGCCCCAGCGCACACGGGCATGCAACGATAAAAACGGAAACGACCGCATAGAACGCATGCGGCACAGCAGTCATACCGCCCCAGAATATCCAGATAAAAAACACGGCAACCGCCGTTCCCGCCAGGACGGGAAAGAAAATCCGGGCTATGCGGTCTGCACCGTGCCGCTCTTCGGGCAGGAAGCGGAACACCTTGCCGGTGAGCCCCACCGCTACAACCAGCACCGCCACTTCGTAGTAGACATACGGGTGAAGCCCCACCCTGAGCCAATAGTCCGGAAAGAACGTGTTGAACAGACTGAAAAGGAAAGCAACGGAAGCGCCGAAGGCAATCAGCGTATCCAGCCCGATGCGCCCCGCACAAAGCTGCTTCCGGGCGGCCGCATAGAAAGCGTTTCCCGGAAACAGCAGCACAAGGGCAGCCAGCGACATCTGTATTTCGTTGACATAGGACACCTCACCGCCAAAGACGGAAAGCAGCGACAGCAATACGGCAAGCGCCCACGCGGCGGCGGCTTCATCTTCAGGCACGCGTACCGGCTGTTCCGCTCTTCCATCTCACGGTGTTCCATACTACCGGCATGTTCCGCGCCGTGCAGTTTCTGCGCAGAACATACGTTCTTCAATATATTGTTCATTCTATATAAACTTTAGGGGGTTGTTACTTTGAACTTAGTAAACAACCGGAACGGAGCGTTTGTTCAATTCCTCCTTCCCCTCCGGCCTGCGTGCAAGCTGTGGCGCGTATTGCGGAGCGGGAATATCCGTCTTGTGAGGCGCACGGGCGGGGATTGCCGGAGATAGGAAGTTTTAACCGCCTGCCGGGATTATTTTTTTCCTTTTTATGCGTGGAGTTCACTAATAAGTTCTATATTTGTCGATAAAGTTTCCTGAATGAAATGTTGTTTTATAAACGAAATCCAATATGAAAAAACAAACTGTCAGCCTACTTGTCCTTCTGCTTGCGGCAAGCGGCTTTTTCTTTTCCTGTGGTAACACCATGAACAAAAACGCCGGAGCGCTGGAGTTCGACAGCATACAAGTGAACGAAACCGCCCATCTCTTCGGTGATACCGCCAAGCCGGCATGCAACCTTATCATTAACCTTGCGTACGCTTCCCAATCTTCGGACGAGAAGATGAAGGACAGTCTGAACACCTATTTCCTCTCCGCCTGCTTCGGCGAGAAGTACATGGGCATGACTCCCGAAGAAGCCGTAAAGAAGTACACCGAAAAGTACATGGGCGACTACCGCAAAGACCTGGAACCGATGTACCGCAAAGACGAGCAGGACAAGGAGAATGCCGGAGAGATAGGGGCATGGTACTCCTACTATAAAGCATCGAAAGCCATGTGCAACTGTACACCGGGCATCTGCTCGTTTACCGCATCGACTACAACGAATACACCGGCGGCGCACACGGCATCTATATGTCCACCTTCCTCAACCTCGACCTGCGCACACTCGCTCCCATCCGCCTGGACGACCTGTTTGCCGGCGACTACAAGGAACAGCTCACCGACCTCCTTTGGAACCAGCTTATGGCGGACAACAAAGTAGCCACCCGCCAGGAACTGGAAGATATGGGATACGTCACCACCGGCGACCTCACGCCGACCGAGAACTTCTACCTGGGCAAGGACGGCATCACATTCTATTACAATGTCTACGACATCGCCCCCTACGTAATGGGCCCCGTAAAGATAACACTACCGTACGAAATGATGCAGCACCTGCTGAGCGACGAAAACAATGGCACTGAACGACGTGCGCAACCCATAACCCATAACTTTTATAACTCATAACACAACAATGGAACTTATCCTGAAATACTTTCCCGACCTGACAGAGGAGCAGAAAAGGCAGTTCGCCGCCCTCTACGACCTCTATACGGACTGGAACTCCAAAATAAACGTCATCTCGCGTAAAGACATTGAAAACCTGTACGAGCACCACGTGCTCCACTCCCTGGGCATAGCAAGGTAATCCGCTTCAAGCCGGGTACGAAAGTCATGGACTTAGGCACGGGAGGCGGCTTTCCGGGCATCCCGCTGGCGATACTCTTTCCCGAAGTGCAGTTTCACCTGGTGGACAGCATCGGCAAGAAAGTGCGCGTGGCCACCGAGATAGCCGGCAGCATCGGACTGAAAAACGTAACCACCCGCCATGCACGCGCCGAAGAGGAGAAACAACTGTTCGACTTCGTGGTGAGCCGTGCCGTAATGCCCCTTACCGACTTGCTGAAAATAATCCGCAAGAACATCTCGCCCAAACAGCAGAACGCACTGCCCAACGGACTCATCTGCCTCAAAGGCGGAGAGCTGGAGAGAGAGACAATGCCCGTGAAGAACAAAACCACGATGTGGAACCTCAAGGAATTCTTCGGGGAAGAGTTCTTCGAGACCAAAAAGGTGGTGTACGTGGCAAACTGAACGAGCACTCCGGAAAGCTAATGTAGTACTTTAGAAAGCTGAAGTGGCACTCTGGAAAGCTAATGTAGCACTTTAGAAAATTAATGTAGCACTTTAGAAACCGTAACAAACAACATATCGAATTAAACGCCTATATATACGCCATGAAGATAAAGAGATTTGAATTTAACATGTTCCCGGAAAACTGCTACGTGCTGTGGGACGAAACCCTGGAAGCCGTAGTTATCGATCCCGGCTGTTTCTACGAAGAAGAGAAACAGGCTTTAAAGAACTTTATCATCAGCAACGGGCTGCAAGTGAAGCACCTGCTGAACACGCACCTGCACCTGGACCACATCTTCGGCAACCCCTTCATGCTGAAAGAATTCGGACTGAAAGCGGAAGCCAACCAGGCGGATGAGTTCTGGATTGACGAAGCACCCAAACAAAGCCGCATGTTCGGTTTTCAGTTGCCGGAACCGCCCGTGCCGCTGGGCACTTACCTGCACGACGGAGACATCATCACCTTCGGCCATACGGAGCTGGAAGCCATCCACGTGCCGGGACACTCGCCGGGCAGCCTGGTGTACTACTGCGCGGCAGAGCATTGCATGTTCTCCGGCGACGTACTGTTCCAGGGCAGCATCGGCCGTGCCGACCTTGCCGGCGGCAACTTCGACGAACTGATAGAACACATATGCAGCCGCCTGTTCATACTGCCCAGCGAAACGGTTGTCTATCCGGGGCACGGAGCCCCCACAACCATCGGCACCGAAAAGGCGGAGAACCCGTTCTTCAGGTAAGCCTCCCCCGTTCTCCGGATAAAAAAGCCCGCCGCAGGCAGCGCAGGACACCGGTCCTTCCGTAGCAGACGCAAGTACCGGTCCGCCCCCTGCGGCGAAAACAATAAACTTCTAAATCATTACCGTTATGAAAAACGACCTATTGGCTAACCGCCACATCGGCATCAGCAAAAAGGACGAAGAGCAGATGCTCCGCAAAATCGGAGTGAGCAGCCTGGACGAGCTGATTGATAAAACCATCCCCGCGAATATCCGCCTCAAAGAACCGCTGGCACTGCCCGAAGCCATGACCGAATACGAGTTCGGACAGCACATCGCGGCACTGGCAGCCAAAAACAAACTCTACACCACTTACATCGGCATGGGGTGGTACAACACCGTGACGCCTGCCGTAATCCAGCGCAACGTGTTCGAGAACCCCGTTTGGTACACCTCCTATACGCCCTACCAGACCGAAGTGTCGCAAGGACGCCTGGAAGCCCTGCTGAACTTCCAGACCGCCGTATGCGACCTCACCGGCATGCCCCTTGCCAACTGCTCCCTGCTGGACGAGGCAACCGCCGCCGCCGAAGCCGTAACAATGATGTACGCCCTGCGCCCGCGCGATATGCAGAAGTCGGGAGCCAACGTGGTGTTCGTGGACGAAAGCGTATTCCCGCAGACACTTGCCGTTGTCACCACCCGCGCCATCCCGCAGGGCATCCAAATACGCACGGGCAAGTACGGCGAAACGGAACTCACGCCCGACACCTTTGCCTGCATAGTGCAGTATCCGAATGCCGGCGGAAACATAGAAGACTACCGCGCATTCGTGGAGAAAGCGCACGCCGCAGGCTGCAAAGTGGCGGTTGCCGCCGATATACTGAGCCTCGCCCTGCTCACCCCGCCGGGAGAATGGGGAGCGGACATCGTATTCGGAACCACCCAGCGGCTGGGTACGCCGATGTTCTACGGCGGCCCGTCGGCAGCTTATTTCGCCACACGCGACGAGTACAAGCGCAATATGCCGGGACGCATCATCGGCTGGTCCAAAGACAAATACGGAAAACTGTGCTACCGCATGGCGCTGCAAACCCGCGAACAGCACATCAAACGCGAGAAGGCCACTTCCAACATCTGTACCGCACAGGCATTGCTGGCCACGATGGCAGGCTTCTATGCCGTATACCACGGGCCGGAAGGCATCCGCACCATCGCCGGACGCATCCACAGCATCGCCGCATTCCTGGAACAGGAAATCAATAAATTAGGATACAGGCAGATGAATGCCCAATACTTCGACACGCTCCGCTTCGCCCTGCCCGACAATGTATCGGCACAGCAAGTGCGCACCGTAGCCCTGAGCAAGGAAGTGAACCTGCGCTACTTCAAGAACGGCGACGTGGGCATGAGCATTGACGAAACCACCGACCTCGCCGCAGTAAACGTACTGCTCTCCATTTTCGGCATCGCCGCCGGAAAGGACTATACCAAAGCCGCCGACATCCCCGAAAGCTGCACCATTGCGGAAGCGTTCCGCCGTCAGAGCGCGTACCTGACGCACGAGGTGTTCAACAAATACCACACGGAGACGGAGATGATGCGCTACATCAAGCGGCTGGACCGCAAGGACATCTCACTGGCGCACTCCATGATTTCGCTCGGCTCGTGCACCATGAAGCTGAACGCCGCCGCAGAGATGCTGCCCCTCAGCCGTCCGGAATTCATGGGCATGCACCCGCTCGTTCCCGAAGACCAGGCGGAAGGCTACCGCGAGCTTATACACAACCTCAGCGAGGAACTGAAAGTGATAACCGGATTTGCCGGCGTAAGCCTGCAACCCAATTCCGGCGCTGCCGGAGAGTATGCGGGGCTGCGCGTAATCCGCGCCTATCAGGAGAGCATCGGGCAGGGACACCGCAACAAGGTGCTGATACCCGCTTCAGCGCACGGCACCAACCGGCTTCCGCCGTCCAGGCCGGTTTCACCACCGTTACCTGCGCCTGCGACGAACAGGGCAACGTTGACATGGCCGACCTCCGCGCCAAAGCCGAAGAGAACAAGGATAGCCTTGCCGCGCTGATGATTACCTACCCTCCACCCACGGCATCTTTGAAACGGAAATCGTGGAAATCTGCCAGATTATCCATGCCTGCGGTGCGCAGGTATATATGGACGGCGCCAACATGAATGCACAGGTAGGGCTGACCAACCCCGGATTTATCGGCGCCGATGTATGCCACCTGAACCTGCACAAGACATTCGCGTCTCCTCACGGCGGCGGCGGACCGGGCGTAGGCCCTATCTGCGTGGCAGAGCATCTGGTTCCGTTCCTGCCGGGACACGGACTGTTCGGCAATGCCGCCAATGAAGTAGCGGCAGCACCCTTCGGCAGCGCGGGCATCCTGCCCATCACCTACGGCTACATCCGCATGATGGGTGCGGAAGGCTGGCACGCGCCACCCAAACGGCCATCCTGAATGCCAACTACCTGGCTGCATGCTTCAAGGATACCTACGGCATCGTTTATCGCGGGGCAAACGGCTTTGTCGGCCACGAAATGATACTGGAGTGCCGCAAGGTGCACGAGGAAACGGGCATCAGCGAAAACGACATCGCCAAGCGCCTGATGGACTACGGCTATCATGCGCCTACCCTCTCCTTCCCCGTTCACGGCACGCTGATGATAGAGCCCACGGAGAGCGAAAGCCTTGCCGAACTGGATAACTTCGTACACGTAATGCTCGCCATCTGGCAGGAGATTCAGGAAGTGAAGAACGGCGAAGCGGACAAGACCGACAATGTGCTGGTAAATGCCCCGCATCCCGAATACGAAGTGGTGGCCGATACATGGGAGCACAGCTATACCCGGCAGAAAGCCGCCTATCCGATAGAAAGCGTACGCGACAACAAATTCTGGGTGAACGTGGCACGGGTGGACAATACGTTGGGCGACCGCAAACTGCTGCTACGTGCTACGGGTGCTTCGAATAGGGTAGTGAAATATACTCGATGATTTCATTAGGCACGGATTACACGGATTTCACGGATTTACTTGATTTTTTCTGTTTCTGCGAAATCTGTGTAATCCGTGCCTGAAGTATGCCATATAGGCGGTGCGGCGTTGTATTCCATACGCAGCGTGCGCTATATGCACTCGGCTTTTCATTTCTTCGTACTGGCTGGGTCGGGCTGCCACCTTGTTGCCGTATGGTACATTCTGGCGGGGATATAAACAGGCTCTCCGCCTATACATGATACATGCACCGTCAGCGGATTACGGTTACCGTGCCTGCTGCCAGCTTCTTTTCTTTCACGGGAGCGTCCGCAGGGGCATAGCCCAAGGCGGCACAGCCGTACACACGGTGATTTTCGGGGATGCCGAGGCGGGTGAGGAAAGCACGCACGTCGGGGTCGTCGCAGGTCTGCCCCAATTGGTTAATCCAGCAAGAGCCGATGCCCAAAGACTTGGCGGCAAGGAAAATATTCTGCAAGGCGCATGCGCAGTCCATAGGCGCCCACCAGCGGGTAGGCTCGTTGGAGACGATGACCAGCGTCGGAGCATGGTAATAGCAACAATAGGTTTCGCTATGTCCGCGCTCCTGCAAATGAGGGTCGTCGCTCTTGGCAAAAGCGCCTTTTATCTTTTCATTCAGTTCGGTCAGCACGGCGGCATCCTGGATGGCGGTGAAATGCCACGTCTGGAAGTTCATGCCGCTGGGGGCATACGCTGCCGCTTCCAGTATAAGGTTCAAATCTCCGGCGGAAACCTGCCGTTCCGTATAAGTACGCACGCTGCGGCGCGACTTGATGTTTTCCAATACTTCGTTGCTCATTGTCAGGATATATGTTTTTTTTATGTAAGGAGAGTAAATGCGTTAAGTTTCAGTCTGCCGTTCCGCCTATACCGGCGCTAAACAGACGGTCAGCGCTTTACCAATCCTATCTTTACGTTCAGTTTAAAGTAATACACACCGTTCTCCCGCTCCAGGAAGCCGTATTTGTCCTTATCTACCGACCCCTTCTCGAAACGGGTGTTCCGGTAAAGGAAGTCGGCAAAGGTCTGCCGGTCGGACTTATGGTAGCAGAGCACCCCACCGTCTCCATTGGTCAGCAGCATGCCTTCCACGGCAGAGTCCGTACCGTTGTAAATCTTTGCCGGACGCATGCCCGTTGCAAGCGCCAGCAGGAACTGTTTCATCTTGACTCGTAGAAGCGGTGCTTGTTTATCAGTTCGTCCTTGATTTTCAGGGGATTCATTTCCTTAATGCGTTCCGTTAGTTCGGCAACACGGGTAATGCCGTCCAGGTGCATGATACGCACCATCTCGGCCAGCATACGGGGGAAGTGGAGGTCTATCATCAGCAGGTTGCAGCGGAACACACGGTCGGCAACGTCGGAATACTTCAACACGCCGCCCAAACGCTCAATCATCATCATGCGTTCGGCAACTTCCATAGGCGATTCGGGCAAGGCGTTCACCTTGTTTACCGTGGGTACGGCAAACTTCACACCGCTCTGCTCCAGCTTCAGATTGGCTGTGCGCCCGCCGTCCAGCAAAGGATTCATGCGGCTGAGACGACAACGGACGGTGAAGCCGTGAGCGGAGCGTCCGCACTCCAGAAAGCTACGGAGAAGTCGGTACGGTCATCGGTTCTGGACTCCAAGTCGTAGATGTTCACAGCATCCAGAAAGGCTTCCAGCCCTTCGGAAACTTCCACCTCCTCGCCTTGCTCATTTCTGAGCAGATGGAGTATGATTTCCGCCGCATCGCCAAAGTCCGCACGGGGAAACGAAAGCGGCTCTTTTCCTGCCGATGCGGTAAACGTACCGTCCTTCTCCACCGTACCGCTGACAATGCGCACATCCTCTTCCCCGATATAATAACGGCGCGTGCGTCATGTTCCTCTCTCTGTATCAGCGCCACAGGCCAACACTTCCTATCATCTCTCTGCGCGTCCGGCGTTCCCGGAAAGACCTTTCCGTCCGCCAGCAGACGGAAGAAGGTATACAGTTCGCCCAGCTCGCGCTTGGTTGCTTCAAATGCCATATCAACTCGATTTTGATTAAATAAGTGTGCAAAGATAAGTAAATCCGTACAAAAGATATGGAAAACCCGGAGACTTTACGCTTCCTCAAAACGTAAAGTCTCCACCTTCTCCAGACGCGCCCTCAACTTGGGCATTGCCGACTTGCGGATGCGGAGCGTCATGCGGCAGTCCATGTCGTACGACTGCTCCAGCATCTCCGGCTCCTCTTCCTTGACAATGCGCATCACATCGTTCATGAAAGGATACTCGAAAAGGACGGTCACCGTTTCGTCCACCGTCTTTTCAATGACGGTGGCAGCAGCGATAGCCTCGGCAGCGGCAGCCTTATAAGCCACTATCAGTCCGCTGGTTCCCAGCTTTATGCCGCCGAAATAACGGACTACGACAATCAGGATGTCCGTCAGCCCGTTCGAGTTTATCTGCCCCAGGATGGGCTTTCCCGCCGTACCGGACGGTTCGCCGTTGTCATTGGCACGGAAATCCTTGCGCTCGTGCCCCAGCATATAGGCATAACACACGTGGCGGGCATCGTAGTATTTCTTCTGATAAGTTTCCAGATGCGCCTTTACTTCTTCAACCGTACGCACCGGCAAGGCAATAGCGATAAACTTGCTGCGCTTCTCGGTATAAATTCCTCGGACGGGACGGCTATGGTTTTATACGTATCTTCGCTCATGCCGCAAAGATACTACACTTTTTGCTATCCGCCTTTTGATAGCCGGCAAAAAACTTTATCGCGGCAGAAGAAAGAGCCGCTTTTCAGCCGATGCGCCTCCTCACCAGTTGCAACAACGCTTCGCCGCAATTATCAGTGTTACGGCAGTAAGTATCATCAGTACGCCGAGCATGATGCGCGGAGTGAGCTGCTCGCCAAACACCACTACGCCGAAGAACAGCGCCGTCACCGGTTCCAGCGCCCCCAATATGGCAGCCGGCGTGGAGCCAATGAGGTGGATGGAGAGCGTCATCAGCACCAACGAAATGATAGTGGGAAACAAAGCCAGCGAAAGGACATTTGCCCACAGCACCGGCGAAGGGACGGGCTGCAAAGCCGTACAAAAGTCCAGACGAACCACATAGATGCTGATGCCGAAGAGCAAAGCATAGAAAGTGAGTTTCGCCGTAGGCAGCTCCTTGAGTGAAGAGCGGTTCACACCGACGATGTATATGGCGTAGGTCAACGAGGAGAGAATAACGAACAGTACGCCCAGCATGCTCAACGTCTTCCCGTCCCCACCCTCGTACAGCAGGGAGATGCCCGTAAATGCCAGCGCTATGGAGAACATCGTGATGAAGGAGACCTTCTCGTGGAAAAACACCGCCATGATGATGGCAACCAGCACCGGATAGACAAACAGGATGGTGGACGCAATGCCCGCATCCATGTAGTTATAGCTCTCGAAGAGAAAGAACGAGGAAAAGGAGAACAGCAGCCCCATTACCGCCAGCGGAAGTATATCCGCCTTCTTCAGCGCAAAGGACTGTTTCTTCACCTTCATCAGGATGCCCAGCATCACAACGGCGAAAAAGTAACGGTAAAAGAGGACGGAATCCACACTCATCCCGCCCCGTACAAGGGCAATGCAAACAACGGGTTCAATGCCGTAACTGGCAGCGGCAACGGCTCCGTAAGTAAATCCTTTAAGACGATTATTGGTCATGGCAGTATCTCTTTCTGAAAAATCGGGCGCAAAGATACCGCTTTTATTGATACTTGGCTCCATGAAGAACTAAAAAGAATCCTGCACAACGCAAGCATGCCGCAAGGGAATTGTTCATGCCCCGTTCTTCATTTTATAATACAGCATACCCACGCGTCTGCCAGCAGCCAACCGATGGGAATAGACCACCAGATGCCCGTTACCCCGACAGAAGGAATAGCCGCCAGTAGGTAGGAAAGCGCCACACGAGTGCCCAGCGAAATCACCGTGAGCACTACCGACATCCCCGGCTTCCGGACAGCCCGGTAATAGCCGTAAAGCAGGAACAGAATGCCGATGCCGCAGTAAAACGCACCCTCTATGCGCAGGTACTCCACTCCGGTAGCAAGGATTTCCGTTTCGCCCGGATGAACGAAAATCAGCATCAGCGGTTCTGCAAAGACGAACACGAGCACGGAGACGATAATCGAAAAGATAACCGTAGTAAGCAAGGCGCTGCGGACACCCCGGCGGATACGCCCGTAACGTTTCGCCCCGAAGTTCTGCGCGATGAAAGTGGAAAAGGCGTTCCCGAACTCCTGCACGGGCATGTATGCAAAGGAGTCTATCTTGACGGCAGCGGCAAAGGCGGCCATGACTGCCGTGCCGAAGCTGTTGACCAGCCCCTGTATCATCAGGATGCCGAAATTCATGACCGACTGCTGCACACAGGTCAGTGTGGAGAAAGAGACTATCTCTTCAGGCTGCCACGGTCGAAGCGCATGTCCCCGATATGCAGCCGCAGTTCCGGACGCTTCCTCCAGGTATAGAGCATAATTCCCGCAGAAGCGACTCCCTGTGCCATGACCGTGGCTATCGCAGCCCCCTCGATGCCCCAGTCCAGTTGCAGGATGAAAAACAGGTCGAGAACAATATTCAGTGCCACAGAGAGTGCCAGAAACCAGAGAGGAGTTACCGAATCTCCCACCGCCCGCAGCATCGCCGCATAGAAATTATAGATAAACGTAAAGACAATGCCGCAAAAGATTATCCACAGGTAACCGCGCATCATGCCGTAAATGTCCTGCGGCACTTGCAGCAAACGGAGAATGGGGTCCAGCCATACGAATACCGCCATATTCAGCACGCACGTGACCGCCCCTATCAGTACGAACGACACGAAAATGCTGCGGCGCAGGCGGAATGGTTTCCCGCACCGTAATGCAACGAGAATACCGTGCCGCTGCCGATAGACAAACCGAGAAGGATGGAGATAAGGAAGACCATCAGCGTATACGCCGACCCTACCGCCGCCAGTGCATCCGCACCGATGCACTGCCCTACAATCAGCGTATCGGCTATGTTATAGCACTGTTGCAGCAACGAACCCGCCATCATAGGCAGGGTGAAACGCAACAGCGTACCCGTTATGCCACCCCGGGTAAGGTCTCCGTTCCGTAACATGATTGTTCACACCCTCTCTCAGGCAATGCCCAGCAGTTTCACTTCGAATATCAGTGTGGAGAAAGCCGGAATAGGCCCGCTGGTGCGTGTGCCGTATCCCACGGTGTACGGGATGTAGACCATCCAGTGGTCGCCCACGCGCATCTGCTGCAAGGCTATCTGCCAGCCGTCGATTACTTCGTTCAGCCGGAAAGCCTCCGGACAGTTGCGCTTCCAGGAATTGTCAAACTCCCTGCCGTTAATGAGCGTTCCCTTGTAATGCACCGACACAATACTGTTTAATCGAGGAGTAGCACTACTGCCCTGCCCGCTTTCCAGGATACGGTAAAGCACGCCGGCAGCCAACTCCTTTACGCCTTCTTCGGTACGCAGATTTTGCAGGAACTGTTCGTTCTTCAGTTTGTATTCTTCCTTTTTGCCCATATCGTTCTTTTGGTTTTAATAACTAATGCCGAATAACGGTATCTTATTTTGACGGCAAAGGTCGGTATTTCCGTATACCGGAAAAGGGAATGGCAATATAAAATAGCGAAGGTGCATCAAAACCTGCCAAGTTTCCATGCACCTTCTTCTTATCCGTTCTTTGAAATTATATCTGAATCAGTCCAGTTTATGAATTACCAGTCCCGAACGCAGCTTCGGTTCGAACCAAGTGGTCTTGGGCGGCATGATATTGCCGGTATCGGCAATGTCCATCAACTGCTTCATGGACACAGGATAAAGCGCCAAAGCCACTTTCATCTCACCGCTGTCCACCCGCTTCTTCAATTCGCCCAGCCCGCGGATACCGCCGACAAAGTCGATACGCTTGTCGGAACGGAGGTCTTTGATACCGAGAATTTCATCCAGTATCAGGTTGGACGAAATGGTAACATCCAGCACGCCGATAGGGTCGTTGTCGTTGTAAGTGCCCGGCTTTGCCGTAAGGCTGTACCACTTGCCGTCCAGGTAAAGGGAGAAGTTATGCAGGCCTGCCGGCTTGTAGATTTCCGTTCCTTTCTCTTCTACCGTGAAGTTCTTGCCTACGGCAGCCAGGAATTCTCCGGGAGTCAACCCGTTCAGGTCCTTCACCACGCGGTTGTAGTCGATGATAGTCAACTGGTTGGCGGGGAAACAGACTGCCATGAAGTAGTTGTACTCCTCGTCTCCGCGATGATTGGGATTCTGTCCGGCCTTCTCCGCACCCACCAGGGCTGCGGCTGCACTGCGGTGGTGCCCGTCGGCAATGTAAAGTGCAGGCATCTTGGCAAACTCTTCGGTTATGACTCAATATCTTCCTGCCGGTCGATAATCCAGAATGTATGGCCGAAACCGTCGTCCGGAGCCACAAAGTCGTAAACAGGCTTCTGTGCCGTGTAACGGGCAATGACCGCATCCAGCACTGCATTGTCGGGATAAGCGAAGAATACGGGCTCGATGTTGGCATTGTTCACACGGACATGCTTCATGCGGTCTTCTTCCTTGTCGCGGCGGGTAAGCTCATGCTTCTTGATAACGCCGTTCATGTAATCGGGCACGTATGCGCCCACCACCAAACCATATTGCGTCTTACCGTTCATGGTCTGGGCATATATGTAATAATTCTCCTTATCGTCCTGCACCAGCCAGCCTTTGTCCTGGAACATTTGGAAGTTCTCGGCTGCTTTCCGGTACACACGTTCATCGTGCTCGTCCGTACCGACCGGAAAATCTATTTCGGGCTTGATGATGTGATACAGGGATTTTTCGTTTCCTGCCGCTTCTTCACGCGCTTCGGCGGAATTCAGGACGTCGTACGGACGGGATGCCACCTGCTCTACCAAATCCTGAGGGGGACGAATCCCTTTAAAAGGTTTTATTGTTGCCATGGTTGTCAGAGTATAAATCCATTACTTATTTACGCGGAACTTCTCGCAGCCGTCTTTCAGGAAGCCCACAATCTGTCTGGCAGCGGCAATGCCGGCATTGATATTGGCCTCGGCCGTCTGCGCACCCATCTTCTTCGGTGTGGAGAAGTAACGGCCGGCAAACTTGGCGGCAAATGTATCATTGGCTGCGGGCATAATATCGGTCATGTACTTCAAGTCGGCACGTTCTTCCATCAGTTGTATCAGCTCGGCTTCATTGATAACTTCCTTGCGGGCGGTGTTCACCAGCAGACCGCCTTTCGGCATCCTGCCCACCAAAGCATAGTTAATGGAGTTCTTGGTTTCCGCCGTTGCGGGAATGTGCAGCGAAACGATGTCGCAGGCAGAATAAAGTTCCTCGGCCGAAGCCACAGCCTTTACACCGTCTTTCTCGATAACCTCTTTCGGGCAGAAAGCGTCGAATGCGTAAATGTCCATGCCGAAACCCTTGGCTATGCGGGCTACATTGCGGCCTACGTTACCGTAAGCATGAATGCCCAACTTCTTGCCTTTCAGCTCCGTACCGGAAGTACCGTTGTACAGATTGCGGACAGCCATTACCATAAGCCGAAAGCCAGTTCGGCCACAGCGTTTGAGTTCTGCCCCGGAGTGTTCATCACACATACATTGTGGGCGGTTGCGGCATCCAAGTCCACATTGTCATATCCCGCACCGGCACGCACTACGATTT
>ENA-OQCE01000648-OQCE01000648.1-human-gut-metagenome-genome-assembly--contig:-NODE-648-length-16440-cov-2.411880_pt1 | contig 16440 bp, 20 predicted proteins | sample MGYA00242495_ERZ504572 | MGnify/ENA primary metagenome ERZ504572 (study PRJEB26092, sample SAMD00036228) | human gut metagenome | host: Homo sapiens | study: EMG produced TPA metagenomics assembly of...
TACGAACTCAGACGGCTGTATATTTATGCCTGCAATTTCGAATCCCAGCTTTGCCCCGCCGGAAATCTGTGCGAACAATGCAACTGCAAGAAGAGCTGCTCCTCCTACTGCCGCATAAATATATGTCCACTGATCAAGGAACTTCATTTTTCGGATCAAAACCGGAACAACAAGTCCAAAGGTAATTCCCAAAGCAACAAATACAAGCTGTCTTACCGCCGTGCCGTAAGGAGACGGATTATCTGCGGACAATCTCGTGATCATGATCATCCCGACAGTGATCAGCATACACATATTATTTACAACAAGCCTTGACACATTCGGATAAATCAAATTATACAAAAGAATGACCGCAAGAAGAATCACCGTCAATACTGCATATAAAAACAAGATCCGAATATCTTTTGTTGCCAAATACATTGTACCAAACGCTGCAAACTGCAAAAGAAACATCAATACATCCTGCCGGATAAGCACTCTTTTTTCTTCATCTTCATAATTTCTCGTAAAAATCGAGAAACAGGAAAACGTATAAGCAGCCATAAGTATGATAATTACATATTTAGATAATTGAATGATAATATTTACCACGTTATTTCTCCTGACGATAATCGAGCGCACTTACAGTACGCCGCGTTTGAAATGCTCCTGTGTATAATCAAACTGCGGTTTTTCTCCAAATGCATCGATTGCTTGTTCTAATACTTTCTTTACTTTCTTCCTTTCGCTCTGCTCCGAATCGAATCCTCAGTCTTTTCGGTGAAAGCTTTTGAATCTTTACTTTTTGTGTGCCCAAATATAAAGGAGCGCTGTTATAAACGATATTATAACATTCATCACATCGGTTTTGAACGAGAAACTCTTCTCCTATCCTGTCTTTCATCTGCGTAAAGGAAGAGTTTTTTGTACATTTTCCTCTCGTCTTCATAATACATTGCGCCGAAATCATAACCGGGCGATAACCATATACTGTCAGTTCCGCAGTTTCAAGTCCAAGTATTTTAAGCTCACTCTCATTTAATTCTGCCGGCGCTGTAAACTCAGAGAAACCTGCTTTTTTCATAAACTCTTTTGAAAACCGATTAAACACATATAAATTATCATCCGAAATTACTTTTTTGTCAAATTGTAATTGACAAAGCAGCGTATACTGTTCCCAATTCCTAATAAGTACGCCGTCTAACTCTTTTTCCGAAAACCGACTGATACATTTTTCAATCCGTTCTGCGCTTCCTTTTCTGAATACATGCGGAAGAGCAAGATAAAATTCTATCTTTTTCTTTTTTAATTTTTCGATGTATCCCGGGATATCTTCCTGAAAAATATTGCTTTCGGCGTAGATACGTGCGATTTTTATATTCTCCGTTTCTCTTTTCTCCAAATAGGCGCAGACTGCCGAAAGCTGTTCTTTATTTTCCACGAGAACCGAATAAGAAAAGTTTTCTTTTCTTTTAAATTGATCATAAGTATTGTTCTTTTCTTCTATAACCTCAGCTGCAATTCTCTTTTCTTTTTTTTCATCTGTTGTTTTTCTGTAATATTTCCCCGATAGTGCCTCGCACAATCCGCTTACCGCTTCTCTGCGAAGATCATTAAGTGTTTTAATCGAGAGAAAAATCGCTTCATCCATCTTAATATCCAAAGTTTCAAAAACAAAGGGCGTATTCCCTAATTTTTCTATTTGAGAAACGATCCGTTCTCTTTCCATCGGGCGGTTCTGCGCCTGTTCGACAATTTCTTTTGAGTACGCAGTATATGTACTTTCATTACAGTACAATTTCAAACTTGCCGGCTTTCCCACTTCCAGCGTAAGTTTTCCGTCTATCTTCTGTCTGATTGATCTCCGATATACTGCTTATGAACCGAAGTGATAAGACTTTCGTTTCTCACTCTGTTTATTGTCGATCCCTGTTTTATATAAACTTGTTTCTGCACTACCATTGAAAAAGCTTCCCCTTTTTTCTGATCTTTTCCAATAGTATAGCTTCCTGAAATATCCAACACATCCCCTGCATGCAGGTCTGTAAGAATTTTTCCTTTGATCAATCTTCCTTTTTGGCTTTCTACCTTTACTGCCGGAACGCCTGCGTGGTTTGGACGATCCGACGCTATCATATTCTGCCCGTTATGCTGTCGATAATAACCTGCCGAAAATCCTCCTCTGTTATACAGATCCATCAGTATACGTTTATCCTCGGAAGAAACTTTATATCCCTTTTTTCCGTTTTGCATATATAAATCTGTGTATTTCCGGTACATTGCAGTTACTGCCGCTACATACTCCGGCTTTTTCATACGACCTTCGATCTTGAACGAATCGATTCCCGCCTCCGCAAGTTCCGGGATCAGATCCAGCGTACAAATATCTTTCGGACTTAAATAATATTTTTTTTCACCTTCTACTGTATACGGCAGTCTGCAAGGCTGAGCACACTGACCTCTGTTCCCGCTGCGTCCGCCGATCATGCTGCTTAAAAGGCATTGACCGGAATAACAGTAACAAAGTGCACCATGTACAAAACATTCTATCTCCAACCCTGTTTTTTCTTTGATCATACGCACTTCTTCAAGAGATAATTCCCTTGCCGGAACAACACGGCTGATTCCCTGCCCTTCCATAAATGCCGCTCCGCGATACCCTGTGATCGTCATCTGCGTACTCGCATGAATATCCATCTTCGGAAAGTACTCTCTTACAAGTTCGAGAACTCCTATATCCTGAACGATCACCGCATCTAACCCCGCTTCATAAAGCGGACTCAGATATTCGGGTAACTCTGAAATTTCGTTGTTTTTCAGCAGTGTATTTACCGTAAGGTAAAGCTTTCTTCCGTATATATGAGCTTCTTTGATCGCTTCGATCAACTCTTCTTTTGTAAAATTATCCGCATATGCTCTTGCTCCAAATTTCGGACCTCCGGCGTACACAGCATCCGCTCCTGCGTTGATCGCAGCTTTAAAAGAAGCATAAGATCCGGCAGGCGCCAATATTTCAATCCGGCGTTTTTCCATGCTGACTCCTTTCCCTACATCCCCTTTAACATACAGGTGTTTTCCCTTTATATAAAACAACAACTATCTAAAAAGACACTATCCAAAAGAAACAGGCTGTCATATGACTGACAGCCTTATTTTTATCTTCTGCGATTTTTCATTTCTGTCTCGAGCTTCACAATCTGCATTTGAAGATCGTTGTTCTCTTCTTTTAATTTTGCCAACTCTTTTTCCGCATTCTCCAGTTTGATCTGCGCTGAAATAAGTTCATGCTTTAAATCATACATTTCCTTATCTTTTAGTTCAATGTCACTCTCCAGCGAATCACCCTGTTTTTTTGCTTTGAAGTAATCATCGGCAATGTTAAGAGCGAGAAGTACATTTCTTGTGTCAGCGCTCTGTTTTCTGTATCCTTCACTATTTGTACATTCTGTTATCTTATGATTCAAATAGGAAGACACTTTCTGCAGATACTCTTCGCCCTCAAATCCGCTCAAAGTATATACTTTTCCTCCGATCAATACTTCCGTAAAATGTTTTGCTGAACTCATAGCTTCCTCCTCGCGTTTCTTAAAATTCATTATAAACTATTTAGCGGTAAAAACCAACTACTTTTTCGGAACTATCCGTTTCATAACTATTCCGAAATTATTCATCCGCAAAAGATTCTATCCCGAGATGCCGGTATGCCAGATCAGTTACTATGCGTCCTCTCGGAGTCCGCTGTATAAATCCGTTTTTCAAAAGATACGGCTCATACACATCTTCCAATGTTCCTGCATCTTCTGAAATCGCCGCCGCCAGTGTATCCAAACCAACCGGACCGCCTTGGAATTTTTCAATCATTGTCAGCAGAATCGTTCGATCGATATGATCCAGACCATACTTATCGACATCAAGAAGGTCAAGCGCATAATCTGCCACTTTTTTTCGTGATTTTGCCATCGTATTTTACTTGAGCGAAATCTCTTACACGTTTCAACAGACGGTTTGCAAGGCGGGGAGTTCCTCTGGATCGGCGAGCAAGTTCTAAAGCCCCGTCCTCTTCGATCTCTACATTTAACACAGATGCCGAACGTAATATGATCGTTTTTAGTTCTTCCGGAGTATATAATTCCAAACGGTGCATAACACCGAAACGATCGCGTAAAGGAGCTGTTAACATTCCCGCTCTCGTTGTTGCGCCGACAAGTGTAAATTTAGGCAGGTTCAAACGGATCGAGCGGGCGGCCGACCCTTTTCCGATCATAATATCAATGGCAAAATCTTCCATAGCAGGATAAAGAACCTCTTCTACTTGTCGGTTTAACCTGTGAATCTCATCGACAAACAAAACGTCTCCTTCCTGAAGACCATTTAAGATTGCCGCCATTTCTCCCGGTTTTTCGATTGCAGGTCCTGACGTTACCTTCATGTGTACACCCATTTCATTCGCAATAATTCCGGCAAGCGTTGTTTTTCCAAGTCCCGGAGGCCCGTAAAAAGCACATGATCAAGTGTTTCCCCGCGCGCTTTAGCAGCTTCTATATAGATGCCAAGTGTTTCTTTTGCCTTTTCCTGACCGATATATTCGCCGAGAGATTGCGGACGCAATTCTCCTTCAATCTTAATGTCTTCCTCTAAGTTTTCTGTCGTTATGATTCGTTTTCCCATTGCCGTCCATTATTTCCTTTCCGCCTTATCCACATCCTCTCATCAGAAAAGATACTGCAGCGCTTCTTTCAATATATCTTCTACAGTCTGACATTGTACAGAAGTTTTCTTTACCGCGCGAAGGCTTTCCGCACTCCCGTAACCAAGCGCAACAAGAGCCTGTACCGCCTCCGATTGCATTTCATTTGCCGATGTTTTCGCCATATCTGTCTGTATTGTTTCTTCCGGATGAGCAGCATGATCAAGCATTTTTTCAATATCTACTTTGTCTCGAAGTTCTACAATTAGTTTTTCGGCAGTCTTTTTCCCGATTCCAGGCGCTGACGAAATCATTTTTGCATCTCCCGACATGATTGCAAACCGCAGTTCATCCGGAGACATACATGACAAAATATTCAAACCGCCTTTCGGCCCGATCCCGCTTACTCCGATCACAAGCCGGAATATTTCCAAATCATCTTTTGTCAAAAATCCAAAAAGCTGCATGGCATCTTCCCGCACATTCAGATAAGTGTAAAGTTTCACTTCATTTCCTACAGAAGGTAACATCGCCAGTGCCTGATGTGGCATAAACACACCATACCCTATGCCGCCCACATCAATAATTGCTTTTTGTTCCTCGATCGCAGCTAATTCACCTTTTACATATGAAATCATTTTTTTATTCCTTTAATCGTAAATTTTTAGTTCGTTTCAGTACTTCGGCAGATATCATTCCTATGAGCATTCCCGTCAAAAGCCCCGCAATCAAAAGTACAGGGAAGTAATATCCTACTTCGTATGTCTGAACCACAGCCATGGCAACCGCAAGCTGACCGACATTATGAAAAACACCGCCGCAGACGCTGACACCGACTACAGTAAATTTCCCTGTTTTTTTCAATATTCCCATAACGATCAGACTTAAAATCCCGCCTGCCAGACTATATAAAATAGAAAATAGATTACTGAATATAAAACCGCCTAAAACAACGCGGGCAACAGATAAGAGAAACGCTTCTTTCCACCCCATTTTATATAGAACAAGAATTGTTATAAGATTCGCAAGTCCCAGTTTTGCTCCGGGAATCCCAAAGTGAATGGGAATCAGCAGTTCCACATAACCTAAAATCAATGCCAGCGCTGTAAATATACCGAAATATGCAGCTCTGGTTCTCAAATCACTCTCTCCTGACTATTGTACAGTTCCGTCAAGTTTTTCTTCGCCTCCGCCTTCTATCGACACAACGACTTTATTCGGAAGACATATAATACTTTCTCCACTTCTTTTGATCCTCTGATGGTGAACACAAATCTGATCCGGACAATCAGCGGACTCCATTGAAACCGTACCCTCCGTAATTAAAACTATATTCGTTTCGTTCACTGAAACAGTTCGATCTTCAGACAACAGATATGTGCCAAAAACCTTCCCGTCTACAGTAATTTTTACTTTCTCCGTACCGTTTGCCGAGTGTAATAGCTGAATTCCCAGCACGACCAGCGCAATGAACAGGATGCCAAGTATAAGAATGTTATCGTTTTTCTTCATTTCTAACCTCACACACGTTGAAAATCCCGGCGATACACTACACTTTTAACGCTTCATTTACTCACGCTTCAAACCGTACTGTTATGATCTTTCGAGGACATTTTTCTGCACATACGCCGCAATTTGTGCATTTGTCGGCATCTATATGAGCCAAAAAGTTATTAACTGTAATAGCCCCGGCTTCGCAGTTTCGCTCGCAGAGACGACATCCGATACATCCGACTTGGCAGACGTCCATTAATGCTTTCCCTTTCTCATTTGAGTTACACTGCACAAATGTTTTCTGCTTATACGGGATCAATTCGATCAGGTGCTTCGGACATGCATCCACACATTTTCCACATGCTTTACATGCTTCCTTATCAACAACTGCTATTCCATCTACAATATGGATTGCATCAAACGGACAGGCATCCACGCATGAGCCATATCCGAGACACCCGTATGCACACCCTTTTGCTCCTCCATCCTGCATCTGACTTGCCATGATACAGTCTTTGATTCCATAATATTCATATTCACTTTTTGTCTTTTCACATGTTCCGCCGCATTTTACAAATGCAGTTTTTCTTTCGCTTGCCGAGCGTCTACGCCCATAATCTCACCGATCTTCCCAGCTACAGAAGCGCCTCCGACCGGGCATCCTCCTACATCCGCTTTTCCCTGAGCAATCGCCGCAGCGAGGCCTGAACATCCTGCATAACCGCAGCCTCCACAGTTATTTCCAGGTAAAACATCGAGAATCGCCTCTTCTCTTTCATCAACTTCAACTGCGAATTTTTTTCCGGATACACCTAGGAAAATACCGATAAATAATCCGGCTCCACCGACGATCGCGGCAGCCAAAAGAATCGCTGTTATATTCATTCTATCGCACCTCCTATATTAATCCTGAAAATCCGCAAAATGCGATTGCCATCAGTCCGGCTGTCACAAGAACGATCGGAGTTCCTTTAAATGCTTCGGGAACATTATTGTGTTCGATTTTTTCCCGAATTCCGGCCATAAGAACAATCGCAACAAAAAATCCCGCCGCTGTCGCAAATCCGTTCACTACACCGGTCAGCAAACCGATCCCGACACCTTTTTCATAATATCCGTTTTGTACGTTTGTCAGCGCTACGCCAAGAACCGCGCAGTTCGTTGTAATCAGCGGAAGATAAACGCCGAGGGCATTATATAACGGAGGCATCACTTTCTTTAAAAACATCTCTACGAACTGTACAAGAGCTGCTATGACAAGGATAAATACGATAGTGTTTAAATATTGGAGCTCTCCTCCTAAAATTTTCGGGTTTCCAAGGATGAATTTATAGATCAATCCTGTTACAAACGAAGCGATTGTGATAACGAATACAACTGCTCCGCCCATTCCGGCTGCAGTTTTTACATTTTTAGAAACACCTAAAAACGGACAGATACCGAGGAACTGACTAAGGACAACATTATTTACAAACGCAGCTCCGACTGCAATCAAAAGTAATTCCTGCATTTATGCCTCCTCCTCTTCTTTTACATTCGTCTCTTCATGATGTGGTTCGTTTTCTGCGAGATGACCTCCGCAGATTCCTTTGCTTGCACATGCAGAGCAACCTTCGCCGCATCCTGACGATACCGGAACTTTTTTTCCTTTTTTCTCAAGATTCGCTTTCACTTTATTCTGAAGAGCTACAAGACATGCCAATACAAAAAACGCACCCGGGGCAAGAACAAAAATCGTAAGAGGTTCATATGACTGCGGCATAACACGAATGCCGAACACCTCGCCTGCACCAAGCAGTTCTCTCACAATACCGATTGCCGTAAGACCGACCGTGAATCCAAGTCCCATACCGATCCCGTCGAAAATCGAAGGAAGCACCGGATTTTTTGATGCATAGCTTTCCGCTCTCCCCAAAATAATACAGTTTACTACGATCAAAGGGATATACAATCCGAGTGATTTATAAAGCCCGGGAACAAATCCCGCCATCAAAAAATCAACGATCGTAACAAAAGAAGCTACAACAACGATAAAAGCAGGCATACGCACTGATGCCGGAATCACTTTTCTCAACATAGAAATCAACATATTTGACATCACAAGTACCGCTGTCGTAGAAAGCCCCATACCGATTCCGTTGATCGCAGATGTTGTAACCGCAAGAGTCGGACACATACCGAGCATGAGAACGAACGTAGGATTTTCTTTCACAAGGCCATTATAAAGACGTTCTGCACATTTATTCATTGATACCGCCTCCTAACTCCGTTTGATAATAAATCAGTGCTGAATCAACGGCATTAGTCACTGCATTTGTCGTAATCGTAGCGCCGCTGATGGCATCGATCTTATCATCGCCTTTTTCTCCATTTTTCGTATAAGTGAATTTTTGCACTTTTTTATCCCGAAACTGATCTTTAAATTCAGCGTCTTTCGCTTTCATTCCTAATCCCGCCGTCTCTCCGATGGAGAGCATCTCAATTCCTTTCACTGTTCCGTCCGAGGCGATTCCTACAGAAATTTCAATGTCGCCGCCATACCCTTCGTGAGAAGTGACATTGATCACGTAACCGATTACTTTCCCTTTTTTATCTGTCGCTTCCGCTACTTCTGTTATATCGTCTGTATAACCGTTTTCTTTTAAAATTTTTGCCGCCTCTTTTTCATCGAAATTGCTGGATGTAAACTCTGAAGCCTCGGGAAGCACTGTCTGAAACGCCTTTTGTTTTGTACGCTCCTGCGCCTGCGCAATCGGCTCTTTTGTAACATCGTAAACAATTCCGAGCAAAAGTCCTGAAACAACTGTTATTGCAGTTAAGATCAACGTATTTTTTATAATTTTATTCATTACTTTTCTCCTCCTTTACCGAAAGGTTTCGGAAGAGTAACCTTCTCGATCAACGGAACCAAAAGGTTACTGATGATGATTGCATAAGATACCCCTTCTGCCGAAGCTCCGAACAAACGGAACAGTCCGGTTAAGATTCCCATACAAATGCCATACAAAATCTTTCCTTTGCTCGTAATCGGAGCAGTCACATAATCTGTTGCCATAAACCATGCTCCAAGCATCAGACCGCCGCCGCATAAATGAGCGGTTATGTACCACGGATCAAATCCATTGCCGCCGAAAAGCGTGATAAAAATAACAAATGATACGATATAAGATCCCGGAATTCTAAGATCTATCACTCCTGTCAATATTAAGAACATCGCTCCGATCATAATCGCGATCACCGATGTCTCTCCGATCGTTCCCCGGACATTTCCAAGAAGCATATCCATCGTATTTACTACATTGCCGCTCTTTAATTGTGCAAGCGGAGTTGCGCCTGTCACGCCGTCATACACAAAATACGTCATTTTTTGCGTAAAACAGATTAGAAGAAAGCATCTTGCAGCTAAGGCCGGATTCATAAAATTTTGTCCCAATCCACCGAAAAGCTGTTTTACAACAACGATTGCAAATACGGCTCCGAGTACCCCCATCCACCACGGAAGCGTCGGAGGAAGATTCAATGCAAGTAAAAGACCTGTAACAACTGCGCTGAAATCACCGATTGTAACCGGTTTATGCATTAATTTTTCATAGATATACTCTGCAAGCACAGCAGCCGCCGTTGTAGCAACAACTAAGATCCACGCATTTTCATGTCTAAAATTCCAAATTCCGAATACAGTAGCAGGGAGCAGGGCAATCACAACAAGAAGCATGATATTGCTGCTTTTTATCTTATCCCGAATATGCGGGGATGCTGATACATGATAATTTTCATTCACTTTTCTCTCACCTCTCACTTACTTCTTTCTTTTATTTGCAAGCGCAATTTTTCTCATAGAACCGATTGCCTGTTTCAAAGGTCTTTTCGCCGGACACACATAACTGCATGATCCACATTCCACACATTCAAGTCCATTCATCGCAACAAAAGCCTTTTCATCATGTCTTTGGGCAAGATCGGCTAATCGTGAAGGTATAATACGACTCGGACAGACATCAACGCATCTTGCACAGTTGATACATGCCGTCTCCACGCTTTTTGAAACTATATCTTCCTTAAACGCAAGAATAGAAGAAGATGTTTTTGTTACCGGAGCTTCTGCACTTACCATGGCGAATCCCATCATAGGCCCTCCGGATATCAATTTTTCCGGCTGTTGAGAAAATCCACCCGCCGCTTCAATTAATTCCATATGGTTTGTTCCAAGAAGAACTTTAAAGTTTCCCGGAGAATTTATGGCGTCTCCGCTTACAGTAACAACACGTTCCGTAAGAGGTTTCCCCTCAGCTACTGCCATATGAATCCCGATCAATGTTTCCACATTATCAACAATACAACCCGCATCTGCCGGGAGCATAGATGAATTGATCGCACGTTTTGTCACTGCATAGATCAACTGACGTTCCGCTCCCTGAGGATATTTTGTCATGAGTGCCTTCACTTCCATATTCGGGTCATTTTCTGTTTCTTTGTTTAATTTTTCAATACAGTCTTTTTTATTATCTTCTACCGCAAAGATTCCTTTTGCATTCGGAAACAGCGAAAGGATTATACGCATACCGTTCACCAGTTGTCCGGTATTCTCCAACATCCTTCTGTAATCTGCCGTAATATACGGTTCACACTCTGCACAGTTCGCAATAATATATTCTATCTTTTCAGGTTCTTTCGGAGAAAGCTTTACCCTCGTAGGAAAACCTGCGCCTCCCATTCCGACAATACCGGCTTCACCGATTCTCTCAATGATCTCTTCTCTTGTCATCTCACCAAAAGGTTTCACCGTAAGATCGTTTATTTCCGCGTATTCTCCATCATTTTCAATGATGATACATTCTGTTTTTGTACCTGCCGGATTAAACCGATATTCAATTCCTTTCACAGTTCCGGATACAGAAGCATGGATCGGTGATGACACAAAACCTCCTGCTTCCGCAATCTTCTGTCCTTTTAAAACATGATCTCCTTTTTTTACGATCGGATTCGCAGGCGCTCCGATATGCTGTGAAAGCGGATACGCCAGTTCCCCTTTCGGCAGTAATGTACGTATTTCACTGTCTTTTGAAAAACGCTTTCCGTCATCCGGATGGATACCGCCTTTAAATGTCAGAAGTCCCATGATATTCTTCCTTTCTTTCCCGCCGAAACAGAATCTACTTATCACACTCTATTCCCGCATTATTTTCATATTACGTTATTTTACTAGAATGAAGCATAAAAATCCAGTCATTCAAACGACAAAATCATACAATTCTGTATTTTCAGAAGAATGTTATCTTTTTAACATAATAAAGAGAACGACACTCTATGCAAGTATCGTCCCCTATCTTATCCATTATATAAAATACAAAAGATAATTACTCAGCATCTGCTTCGTAATCAACAGATACTGCATCTTCTTCATCACGATCAGCTTCCAATGCTTTCATGCTCAGGCTGATCTTCTTCTCTTCTTCGTTCAGGTCAACAATCTTAGCTGTAATCTCCTGACCTACAGAAAGAACATCCGATGGTTTCTCAACATGTTCTCTCGAAATCTGAGATACATGAAGAAGCGCATCAACTCCCGGTGTAAGTTCAACAAATGCACCGAAATCTGTCATACGTGCAACTTTGCCTGTGATCACTGTACCTACTGCAAAGTTCTCTGAAGCATTCGCCCACGGGTTTGTCTCCGGGAACTTCAAACTTAAGGCAACTTTTGTATCGTGAATGTCTTTCACAAGAACAGTAAGAGTATCACCTACGTGGAAGTTTTTCTTCGGATTATCAATTCTTCCCCATGACATTTCAGAAATATGGAGAAGTCCGTCAACTCCGCCAAGATCAACAAACGCTCCGAAATCCGTCACATTTTTGATCACGCCGTCTACTCTGTCTCCGACTTGTAATCTTGCAAACAGTTCTTTCTGTTTCTCGGCACGTTCTGCAACAAGAAGCTGTCTTCTGTCTCCGATCACACGGTTTCTTCTCGGATTGAACTCGCTGATTACGAATTCAATTTCCTGACCTTCATATTTTCCAAGATCTTTCTCATAAGAATCAGATACAAGGCTTGCCGGGATAAACACTCTGACTTCATCAACTGTAGCGCAAATGCCGCCTCCGAGAATCTGTGTAACTGTAGCTTTGAGGACTTCTTTGTTCTCAAACGCTTCACGCAGTCTCTCATTTCCTTTCTCGGCTGCAAGTCTCTTATATGTAAGAAGAACCTGACCCTCTCCGTCGTTTACTTTCAAAACTTTGACTGTCATCGTATCACCTACGGATACTACTTTTGTGAGGTCAACTGACGGATCGTTGGAGTATTCATTCTTTGTAATGATACCGTCTGCCTTATAACCGATATTCAGGATAATCTCTTCCGGTTTTACATCGATTACCGTTCCCTCAACTACTTCTCCATTGTGAATCGTTTTAAATGACTCGTCTAACATCTGTTCAAAAGATAATTCTGACATTATTTTGAACCTCCTCAATTATATTGTTGGGCGTGGATGCCCCTGCTGTAATACCTACTGTTTCCACTGACCCTAATTGATTCAAATCCAAATCGTCAAGTGTCTGTATATAGTACGTATTGTCACATGCTTTGCGGCAGATCTCAACTAATTTCTGAGTATTGGAACTATGTTTATCTCCAATAACGATCATAGCATCCACCGACTCTGCAATGCTTTCAGCTTCAGTCTGACGCTCTTTTGTAGCATTACAGATTGTATTTAAAACACTTATATCATAACTCTTTTTCATTATAATTTCAACTAAATCTTTAAATTTATTGTAATTAAATGTCGTCTGGGAAACAATGCAGATTTTCTCTTTTCGATCCGCTGTAAAACATTCCGCATCTTCCGCACTTTGTATGACGGTTACATTGTCTTTCGCCCATCCTTTTATCCCTACAACTTCAGGATGTTCCGGGTTTCCGATTATAATAATATGAAATCCCTCTCCGCTCTTTTCAGATACAATATTATGAATCTTTTTCACAAATGGGCAGGTAGCATCTACAATTCTAAGACCTTTTTGTTCGATCTTTTCATAAATGCGTTTTTCCACTCCGTGAGACCGGATAATGACCGTACCTTGACTGATCATATCCAATCTTCTTCAGAACGTAGTACGATAACCCCTTTATCCCTCATATCTTTGATAACTTCTTCATTGTGGATAATCGGACCATACGTATAAATCTGTCCACACTTTGTATCTACCTGCTTATATACCGTGTCAACCGCCCGCTTTACTCCGAAACAAAATCCGGCAGTCTTTGCTTTTATCACTTTCACTGTATTTTCCTCTCACTAATTACAGAAGCTGCATATTTTACTTACCACTTCATCAATCGTCATATCCGAACTGTCTACTAAGATCGCATCCTCTGCTTTTTTCAACGGTGCAATTTCTCTTGTCATGTCACGTTCATCTCTTTCCTTGATATCCCGTGCAATCTCGTCAAAGTCACATGATTCTCCTTTTGACGCAAGCTCATCATATCTACGTTTTGCTCTTGTTTCTACGCTGCAGTCAGATAGATTTTCACATCTGCATTCGGAAGAATATTTGTTCCGATATCCCGTCCGTCCATGATCACATCTTTTTCGCGTGCCAGCGTTTTCTGCAATTCTAAAAGCTTTTCCCTAACCGCCGGGATAGCCGACGTTTTTGACGCCATATTTCCAACTTCTTCTGTACGAAGCATGCCTGTAATATTTTCACCGTTTAAATAAACCTGCTGTACTCCGTTTTCGTACACAATACTTACATCTGCATCTATGCACGCTTTTGCAACAGCCTCTTTGTCTTCCGGCGAAATTCCTTTTTTCAGAAAATGGATCGCCAATCCTCTATACATTGCTCCTGTATCTACATATATATATCCTTTTTCTTTCGCCACCAGTTTTGCTATCGTACTTTTTCCGGCTCCTGCCGGGCCGTCCACCGCCACATTATATCCCATTTTCTTTCCCCTTTCTTACTGCTTTTTCTTTTATTCTTCTCTTCCGGCATTCATTCCCGCAAGATATGCCGTAGACCATGCAATCTGAAGATTATAACCTCCTGTAAGAGCATCAAGATCCAAAACTTCTCCCGAAAAATATAAATTTTTAACAAACTTTGACTCCATTGTTCCCGGATGGATCTCTTTTACGCTTACTCCGCCTTTTGTAATGATCGCCTCGCTATAGCTTCTTAAACTTGTAAGCGTCATTTTAAAATCTTTGATCAGACGTACAAACCGCATTCTTTCTTCTTTTGTAATCTCATTTACTTTCTTTTCTTCCGCAATACCTGAAAGTTCTGTCATAACAGGTTTTAGTTTTGCCGGAAACAAACTATCGACTGCATTTTTAAACTGTTTGTTATGATTCGCATCGAACTCTCTGAGAATCCGTTTGTCGAGCTGTTCTTCTGTAAGCGCCGGTTTTAAGTCGATATGTAAAGTCAGCTCTTTTTCTTTCAGCCTTTTTCCTACAATACTGCTAGCGCTTAAAATAACCGGACCTGTCACTCCATAATGGGTAAACAGCATCTCTCCGAATTCTTCATATAATTTCCTTTTTCCGTCGGTCACACGGATACATACGTTCCGAAGCGACAGACCCTGAAGCTGTTTTGCATACCATTCTTTTACTTCCATCGGAACGAGAGCCGGAAAAAGTTCGGTAACCTTATGCCCGCATGTTTTTGCAAATCGGTATCCGTCTCCTGTCGATCCTGTAGCAGGATAAGAAATCCCTCCAGTCGCTATGATCACCGCATCTGCGTCAACAAAATGCTGCTTTTGTTTTTGGGAATCATCAGAAATAATGATTCCTGTTATTTTCTCGTTTTCTACACATATTTTTTCCACTTCCGTACAAAGAGATATCTGAACGCCGAGACGGTGCAGTTCTCTTTGAAGCGCCCCGATTATATCCGACGAATGATCGGAAACAGGAAAGACTCTGTTTCCTCTTTCAACCTTCGTCTTCACACCGAGATTTTCAAAAAAGTCGATCACCTGTTCATTCGTAAAACTGTAAAATGCACTATATAAAAACTTTGGGTTACTAACTACCGCCTGAAATAATTCTTCAACATCCGATGCATTTGTAATATTACAGCGTCCCTTTCCCGTTATAAATAATTTCCTGCCCAATCTGTCATTTTTCTCATAAATCTGAACATGATGCCCGTTTTCGGCGGCAAATACAGCCGCATCATTCCTGCGGCTCCGCCTCCGACAACTATCACTTTACTCATCTTTTCCTCCTGCCGTTTCATCCGGGAAAAACGAACGTTTCATAGGATCTAATTCATCTCTGCTGTACACTTCATATTCTCCCATATTTCCTCTAACGTCTCAAGTGTTGATACAACTTCTTTTTGTCTCTTCATGCAAAGCGCCACTACGAGAGCATTCACTACGCTTAACGGCGCTACAAGAGAGTCTACGATCGACGCCATATCACTCTTGCAATCAGATTGCACGATGAATACAGATTCATAGGCGAATGGACGCTGTCCGTTAAAGTGATCACTTTTGCCTTTCGGTTACTTGCAAACTCCAATGCTTTTAATGTCCGCATAGAATATCTCGGAAAACTGATCCCTATGATAACATCATGTTCGTTAATTCTGATCAACTGTTCAAATATTTCACTGGAACTGTTTACATCGACAACAGATACGTTATCACAAACAAGATTTAAGTAAAATCCTAAAAATGATGCTAACGGAGCGCAGCTTCTGATCCCTATTACATAAACTCTCCTCGCATTCAGGAGCGTGTCAATCGCAAGATCAAATGCTTTATGGTCGATATCTGCAAGAGTCATCTTAATCTTATCTATATCGGATTGAAGAACAGTTTCCAGTATTTCACTTTGGCTGATTCTTCCATACGTCACTTCCATCCTCTGGATCGAATTCAGCTTATTACGGACAAGTTCTTCTAATGCCTTTTGAAATCCCGGATATCCTTTATAGCCAAGCTGTGTAGCGAATCGCACTACAGTTGACTCACTGACCCCGACGATCTCTCCTAATTTGGCAGCCGTCAAAAAAACCGCTTTGTCGTAATCATTGCATACATAATCTGCAAGACGCCGCTGTCCTTTACTCATTTTTTTATATTTTTCTTTAATTCTTAATAAAAGTTCATTTGTCGTTGTTTCATTTTGTCCCATTTTTGTTTCCTACTTTTTCTCAATTATCACCAACTGATTATATCTTATTTTTTCTTTACTGTCATTGTCCGATTTGCAGATGTGCATAATTTATATCGGTCTTGT
>ENA-OQCE01000651-OQCE01000651.1-human-gut-metagenome-genome-assembly--contig:-NODE-651-length-16403-cov-2.296572_pt1 | contig 16403 bp, 21 predicted proteins | sample MGYA00242495_ERZ504572 | MGnify/ENA primary metagenome ERZ504572 (study PRJEB26092, sample SAMD00036228) | human gut metagenome | host: Homo sapiens | study: EMG produced TPA metagenomics assembly of...
CATAGTTATACAATTTGTCTGCATCGTTTTTAACTTATGCATAAAACAAATGTATTGACTTTATTTGAACTGCCCAAATTATAGTCATAAAAAATGAATCGGGCGGTGTACAATAAAAACAAATAATCCCAGACTCTTTGTCAAGAATCCGGATTATTTGTTTTTATTGTTTTTGAGGGGCTTTACTTAGCAGGTTTCAGCCATTTGTCCAGCCATTCAAAGAAGGTACGTTGCCACAGCACGCCATTCTGAGGTTTCAATACCCAGTGGTTTTCGTCCGGATAGATAAGCAGTTCGGCAGGAACGCCACGCATCACGGCTGCATCGAAGGCGGCCATTGCCTGGTTGGCAAGGATGCGGAAGTCCTTCTCTCCGTGGATGCAGAGGATAGGGGTGTCCCATTTGTCGACGAAGAGATGCGGGGAGTTGGCAAAAGTGCGTTGTGCCGTAGCGTTGTTCTTTTCCCAATAAGCGCCGCCCATATCCCAGTTGGCAAACCATTTCTCTTCCGTTTCCAGATATTGCATTTCCATGTTGAAGATACCGTCGTGTGCGATGAATGCCTTGAAGCGTTTGTCATGGTGTCCGGCAAGCCAATATACGGAGAAGCCTCCGAAGCTGGCGCCTACGCAACCCAGGCGGTCTTTGTCGACGAAAGGTTCCTTGGCCATTTCGTCAATGGCAGTGAAGTAGTCCTTCATGCACTGGCCGCCATAATCACCGCTGATGGCTTCGTTCCACTCTACACCGAAGCCCGGAAGACCACGACGGTTGGGAGCTACGATGATATAGTCGTTTGCCGCCATAATCTGGAAATTCCAACGGTAGCTCCAGAACTGGCTGACGGGACTCTGAGGACCGCCTTCACAGAAGAGGAGGGTGGGGTACTTCTTGTTGGGGTCGAATTGTGGAGGATAAATCACCCAGGTCAGCATCTGCTTGCCGTCGGTGGTCTTCATCCAGCGGGCTTCCACTTTACCCATTTCCAGCTGGTCGTAAATCTGCTTGTTTTCTGTGGTCAGTTGCACTGCTTCTGCAAAAGCGTCGCCGTTGCGTGCACTGTTTACGGCATAGATTTCGTCGCCCATGCTCATGGAGTGGCGTTTGGCGATAATCTTGTCTCCGCAAAGGGCGAGTGAAGCATAGTCGTGCATGCCGTCGGTGAGCTGGGTAAGCTTGTCGTTTCCGGCAAGGTCGATGTTGTAAATCTGTGTCTCGCCATGCCATACACCGATGAAGTAGATGCTCTGGGAATCTTTGTTCCACAAGAAGGCGTCCACGTTCGATTCGAAAGCTTTGCTTACAAAACGTTTCTCACCGGTCTCGAGGTTCATGATAAACAAGCGGTTCAAGTCGGCTTCGTAGCCGTCACGCTCCATGCTCTGCCAGGCGATGTATTTGCCGTCGGGAGAGTATTGGGGATTCGTATCATATCCCTTGTTTTCTTCCGTGATGTTTTTGGTTTCCTTGGAGGCAAGGTCGTAGATATAAATGTCGGAGTTGGTGGAAATGGCATACGCCAGTCCGGTTTTCTTACGGCATGTATAGGCCACTTTATCAGAAGACGGGCTCCATGCCAGCTGCTCGATACCGCCCCAGGGCTTCATCGGGCTTTCGTATGGCTCTCCCTCAAGAATATCGGTGACATTGCTGATGGCATTGCCGTCGAAATCAGCAACAAACGGATGGGGAGCAGTAGTCACCCATTCGTCCCAATGCTTGTACATCAGGTCGGTAACGATAATGCCGGTGGCTTTAGGAAGGTCCGGATGTTTGTCTGCCGTACTCTTTACGGTCTTTACCTGGGCAATGAAAAGGAGTTTCTTGCGTCGGGCGAGAAAGAGAACCCTTCGATGTCTCCCTCGTATTGGGTCAGCTGCTTGCGTCCGCTGCCGTCGGGATTCATTTCCCATACCTGGCTGCTGCCGCTTTCGTTGCAAAGGAAGGCAAGCTTCTTGCCGTCCTTAAACCACGTGGGCTGTCCTTCTTGCCAGGCGTCATGCGTTATCTGGGTATTGTCACTACCGTCGGCATTCATGACGAAGACTTCGCTGTTACTCTTGTTCTGGGGCACGCTGTAATAAGATACCGTGTAGGCAATCTGCTTTTCGTCGGGGGATACGGCCACACTGCCGATGCGTCCCATCGCCCAGAGTGCCTCGGGTGTCATACGCTTTCCTTCAATCTTGATGTCCGACCGCTGGATGAGCGTTGCTGCGTCCTGCTGCTGTCCGGCATCTTTTGTGCCTCCGCAAGAGGCCAATGTCATGGCTGCTGACATAAGTAGTAGATTTACTTGTTTCATATATGTTTTTTGTTTCGGTTATTTCAATGCAAAGATACTAAATTTTCCTTCCTTGCCAATTTCCACGTTTGATATATAGCCAGCAGAAAATGAGAATAAAGCTGGAATAAACCATTTCCGAGGTCCAGCAGATGGCCACGTCGAGTTGCAGAATCAGAATAATGTAGGTGATATAGGCTGTGTAGATGACCAGCGTAGCCATCTCCAACCCCCATGCCGTACGCGTGTTGCCGGTTCCGGAAACTGCCTGGAAATAGACATTGGCAGGAACCAGGAACAGATAGGTGGAGCACATCACCCAGAGCGAATGTACGGCAGCGTCCTGCAGGTCGGGTATGTCGGTATAAATTCCCAGAATCAGCTTGGGGAACACCGCGAAAAGCAATGCCAGCGGAAGTACGAAGACGTAGGCTATGCGTACGTGCTGCCGGATGGTGCCTGCCACGCAATCGGAGTGGCCTGCACCGATGAGATTGCTGACCAGTGACCCGCAGGTAGAGGCAAATGCCATGAGTACCATGAACAGTATGCCGGACACGTTGCGGACAATGTTGGTCACTGCCAGCGAGCGCTCTCCCAGATGCTCCACATAAAGGAAGAAAAGGAACCAGGTGGAGAGGGAGAAGAAATTCTGTATCATGGTCCAGAAAGAGACGTTCAGCATCCGTTTCAATACGTCCAGCCGGAACTTAGGAATACGGTCCAGCCCGTACTTGCGGCAGTCGATGCGGCTGCGGGTATAGAGGATGAAGAATAACAGCGAAACCAGCTCGGCCAGTGAGGAGCCGATGGCGCTCCGGCAATGCCGAGCGCCGGGAAACCGAATTTACCGAAAATCAGGATATAGTTGAATACGACATTGCTCAACACCATGACGATGGAGTTCAGTGTCAGTGTCTTGGTTTGGGTGGTTCCCAAGAAAAAGGCACGGAACATGACTGCGCTGAACGAGAAGAAGGCACCGAATACACGCCAATGCAGGTAGCTGGTGGCTGCTTCGTAGATATGTTCCGAAGCGACGATGCGTTTCAGGATAATCGGTGAGAAACAATAGGATAGCAGGAACATGACTGCCGCCATTCCGACTTGGAAATAGATGCCCTGATAGAACAAGTCACCGATTTCCTTATACTGCTGTTCGCCGTTACGCCGGGCAATGAGTATCTGTGCCCCGATGCTGAAACCGAAGGCAACCATGAAGATGACCATGTAGAAGACACCGGCGATGGCAGATGCTCCCAGTTCGACTTCGCCCACACGCCCGAGGAAGGCAGTGTCCGTCATACCTATCAGTTGCTCCATAAGGAGACTGATTAGGATGGGGTAGGCTATAAGCCAGATCTGTTTGTAGGTGTATTTAGTCTGCATAATTTAGAGTCTGTGAGTTTTTTCATTGGCGTAAGGATAAGAAAGCCGGGCAAATGTCATTGTCCGGCTTTCTGCAAAAGAATATCTTGAACGGTAGTCTTACTACTTTTTGTTCTGTCTCTCTTTCATCATCTGTTCCTGCTGTTTCTGCATGGCTTCCAGACGGGCGGCGAAACCGGTTTTCTTCATCTTCTTCGGGTCTTTCTTGTTGGCTTCCAACTGGGCAAGAAGGGCTTCCTCATTGGTTGTCTTGCGCATGATGAGCGTTGTTACCACACTGATTAACGTAGAGATGAAGTAGTAATAGTTCAATCCCGAAGGATAATCGTTCAATATGAAGAGGAACATGATAGGCATCAGGTATGACATCCACTTCATGGCAGCCATCTGCGGATTGGCACCCGTATCCTGCTGCTGCATCATGTACTTCGTGTTCAATATGTTGGTAACCGTCATCAGCAGGCAGAACAAGCTGAGGTGGCTGCCCAGGAACGGGATATGGAACGGGAAGTTGATGAATGCATCATAAGTGGAAAGGTCATCTGCCCACAAGAAGCTCTGTTGGCGGAGTTCAATGGCACTCGGCACGAACATGAACAAGGCCATCAGGATAGGGAACTGTATCAGCATCGGCAGACATCCGCCCATCGGGCTGACTCCGTACTGGCTGTAGAGGCCCATCACTTCCTGCTGCTTCTTCATGGCATCTTCCTGCTTGGGATACTTCTTGTTTATCTCGTCGATTTTCGGTTTCAGTACGCGCATCTTGGCAGAAGACATGTAGGTCTTCCATGTAGCCGGGAATACCACTGCCTTTACAATCAGCGTCATGAACAACAGTACGATACCCATGCTCAAACCCCAACTGGACAACCAGTCGAAGATGTTGATGGTGAACCATTTGTTTATCCAGCGGATGAGCGGCCAGCCCAGATAGACCAGACGGTTCAGCTCCCACTTCTCGTCACGCCCCTTGTCGAGTGCGGTCAGAGTCTTGTAGTGATTGGGGCCGAAGTAGAAGAACAGCTGGGTAGGTTCCTTGCCGGTAGGATCGAACTTCGTGCTCATCTCTGCAGAATAGTCCTTGATGTAGCCGCTGCCTTGAGTCTCCATCTTGGAACTCAGCTTGGTCTTTTCAAAGTCGGCATCTGCCAAAAATACTGAAGAGAAGAACTGGTTCTTGAAAGCAATCCAGTCCAGGCGTTCTGGAACTTCCTTTTCATCGTTCTTGTTGGCAGACAGATAATCGGTACCCTCTCCGGTGATTTTGTAAGTCAGTTCAGCCAGACGGTTCTCGTAGGTGTAACCCTTCTCTATTTGACGGGCACGCTGAGACCACTCGATGTCCACATAATTGTTGGTAGCCGCCAGCTTGCCTTCCATATTGACAGCCTGGATAGTAAAGTCTATCAGGTATGTGTCATTGTGCATGCGATATGTAAAGTCGATATAGCTGTTGCTGTCTGCCGACAAACGCATGGTGACGGTACTGTCCGTACGGTTTACTGCGGTGAAATAATAGTCTTCCGTCTGGATAGTCTCTTTCTTGTTGTAAAAGAGGAAATTCATGGAAGCGTCGTTGCCGCTGAACAGTGTGACGGGAGTCGTTTTGTCTTGTCCCATGTATTCCTTCAGTGTGACCGAAGCTATGCGTCCGCCTTTTGTATCTACGGTTATTTCTGCCAGGTTGTTCTGGATGGTTACTTGCGAGTTGGTTCCTTGACGGGCGTCGAAGAAGAGGGCAGTGGAGTCAACGCTTGTTTCCGCTCCGCTTTCGTTGGCCAGGGCTGCTTCCGCCTTGGCTTTCAAGTCGGCTTCGCGCTGTTGCACCTGGGCTATGGAGTCGTAGTAACGTTGCTGTGCTTCCAACTGCTCCTGGCTGGGACGGCTCAGAAAGCTGAAACCTACTAACAATATCGCTATCAGAACAAGACCTGTGATGGTATTTTTATCCATTCTTTGTTGATTACAGATTACTAATTACAAATTATTTCTTTTCGTTTTCATTTTCGATGGCGGCCTTCACGAATGCTACGAACAGCGGGTGCGGATGCAATACCGTACTGCTGTATTCGGGATGGAACTGGGTACCGACAAACCACTTCAATGCGGGTATTTCGACAATTTCTACCAGATCCGATTCGGGGTTTATACCCACACACTTCATGCCTGCTGCTTCGTAGGCCTCCTTGAAGCTGTTGTTGAATTCATAGCGGTGGCGGTGACGCTCCTGGATATGCTCGGTACCGTATGCCTCGTATGCCTTGCTGTCTTTCTGCAGAACACATTCATAGGCACCCAGACGCATGGTCCCACCCATATTGGTGATGGATTTCTGCTCTTCCATGATGTCGATAACATTGTGCGGTGTCTTTTCATCCATCTCACGTGAGTTGGCATCGGCGTAACCCAGTACATTACGGGCAAATTCAATGGCGATGCACTGCATACCCAGACAGATACCGAAGGTGGGGATGTTGTGTGTACGCGCATATTTGATGGCTACGAACTTGCCGGCAACGCCGCGTTCGCCGAAGCCCGGACCGATAAGTACGCCTGCCATGCCTTTCAGGGCTTCTGCCACATTCTCGTCCGTTAGCTTTTCACTGTTCACGAAGTCTACCGATACCTTGCGGTCGTTGTAGGTTCCTGCTTGTGAAAGGGCCTCGCGGATGGACTTGTAGGCATCCTGCAAGTCATATTTGCCCACCAATGCGATGTGCAGCGGGGCAGTCTCTTCGGCTTTGTGACGGCGTTCGAGGAAAGCACGCCACGGTCCCAGCCCGGAGTGTCGCCCACGGGAAGCCCCATCTTCTTCAGAATGGTGCGTCCAGCCCTTGGGACTGCATCAGGATGGGCACCTCGTAGATGGTAGGCGCATCAATGCTCTGCACTACGGCATTCTCGTCTACGTTGCAGAAGAGGGCCACCTTCTTGCGCAGGTTGTTGCTGAGTTCGTGCTCGGTACGCAGCACTAGTACATCCGGTTGAATTCCCACACTTTGCAGTTCCTTTACGGAGTGCTGGGTGGGCTTGGTCTTCAGTTCACCGGCAGCTGCCAGGTAGGGGACATAAGTAAGGTGCACGCACAAGGCGTCTTTTCCCAATTCCCACTTCAGCTGACGGATGCTTTCCAGATAGGGCAGAGACTCGATGTCGCCCACTGTACCGCCAATCTCGGTAATAACAAAATCGAATTTGTATTTGTTTCCCAACAGTTTTACATTACGCTTGATTTCGTCTGTAATATGGGGAATAACCTGGATTGTTTTTCCCAGATAGTCACCCCGGCGCTCTTTGTCGATGACACTTTTGTAGATGCGTCCGGTCGTGATATTGTTGGCCTTGGTGGTCTGGATGCCCAGGAAGCGTTCGTAATGACCCAAGTCGAGATCGGCTTCATGGCCATCCACGGTTACGTAGCATTCGCCGTGTTCATAAGGGTTCAGTGTACCCGGGTCGATGTTGATATACGGGTCAAACTTCTGGATGGTTACCTTGTAACCTCTTGCTTGCAGCAATTTACCGATGGAGGATGAGATGATACCTTTACCTAATGAAGAGGCAACACCACCGGTGACGAAAATATACTTTGTTTCTCCCACAACTATATTATTTTATTAATTGTTTAATCTAATTCCAAGAGCCTATACGGCTTGTCGTTCAGGGTGCATACTGCTCCCGTCAATACACGTGGAACTTAAAAAGCGCAAAATTATAAAAAAAAGAGGAAGTAGAGAAAGTTTCTGTGAAACAATTATTAAAAAATACGATTTCATCGAAGAAACTCTCTCTAGCCTTTTTCTTCATGGCTTTTCTATGTTTTCTAAACATTTTAAGCTAAATTTGCGCTCGAAACATAGACTTAAGGGCATTATGAAGAATAGACACATTGCATTTTGGTTAATTGCTACGATGATCTCTTCGTCGGTGATGGCACAGAATACGCTGGATACCGCCTCGAAGAACAGTGGACAGGAAACAACTGCCAAAGCCGACACCTTGCCGGATATAATGAAAGAATACATGATTCTGAAATTGAAACCGGAAGGTACGGGGTACAAGCTGGATACTGTTTCCATATTATATGAAAGGTATTTCGGAGTGCTGGATTATCTGAATGACCCCACGACCCCGGAACGTTATATACCTTCCGATCCGAACTACTATAGGTTGTTCCTCCCCCTTACCTATTATTATGCTCCCATGAGACGCCTTTCCAAGGTGGACTGGCATTTCCAGATGCCCGATACGGTGCCTGCCATGACGCGCGAGATGCTGCCGTTCGACACACTGACTTTCACCTCGAAGGACCGCGTCAACAAGCTGGTGGACCGTACGCTGCTGAACACGTATGTAGATTGTCCCAATCTGGTTGTAATGACCGAGAAGGAGGTGATGAAGAAGATATTCAAGGATAATATAGAGAAGGAAGTTTCTTCCAAACCGTCCGTCGTGAAACTGTTTGCACAAGAGAATATGGTGGGAGTGAAGGAGGAAGCCGACGTAATTATCCACAAGCCCAACTGGTGGGTGACCGGTGGAAACGGTTCGTTGCAGATTACACAGAACTATATCTCCGACAACTGGTACAAGGGAGCGAGAGCACTAACGCCGTGCTTGCCAACCTGCAATTGTTTGCCAACTATAATGACCGTGAGAAGGTGCAGTGGGAAAATCTGCTCGATGCCAAGCTAGGCTTCAGCTCGGCACCTTCCGACGAGTTTCATAACTATCTGGTAAGTACCGACCAACTCCGGCTGTACAGTAAACTGGGTATTCAGGCTGCATCCAAGTGGTATTATACCATCACGACTGAGTTTAAGACCCAGTTCTGCAATGGCTACAAGGCCAACAGTGAAGAGCTGGTTTCCGCTTTCTTTGCTCCGGCAGATTGGTCGAGCAGTATCGGTATGGACTACAAGTTGAAAAAGCAGAAATTCAGCTTGTCCGTTTTCATAGCTCCGCTGACGTACATGCTGCGTTATGTAGGGAATAAGGGGGTGAATGAAGTGAGTTTCGGTCTTGAGGAGGGCAAGTGCGTGAAGCATAACTTCGGTTCGCAGATACAGCCTACACTTTCGTGGACCATCATTCCTTCCATTACGCTGGATTCCCGCCTAGACTTCCAGACCAGTTATGAGTGGACACGTATCGAATGGGAAAACACGGTGAACTTTGTGCTGAACCGCTATCTTTCCACCAAGCTTTATGTGCACGCCCGCTATGACGACAGTGCCAAGCCGACGGAAGGGGACAGCTATTTTCAGGTAAAAGAATTGCTCAGTTTCGGTATCAATTATAAATGGTAAATAAACAAATGGTCTGTTCGGAGTGAACAGATTATCTGTTTTGGTTAGTCAGACGGTCTGTTTTTCCTTGACAGACCGTCTGTTTTTTGTCTTTTTGTAGTCTGTGGCAGGTGAAAAAACATAAAAACATAGAAAAAGCATGTTTACGAACACAGAAAATACATAGGAAAGGTTTGCAGTTCACAAATAATGCGTAAATTTGCCGAGATTTGTAATGCACACTTTGCAAAATGACGAATACTATAAAACATCAAGGTATTGTGGAAAACATAAACGGTTCTCATCTCCAAGTGAGAATCATCCAGACTTCAGCGTGCGCTTCGTGTAGTGTCAAGGGACATTGTACCTCTGCGGATACGAAAGAGAAACTTGTCGATGTGGCCGATGCCAATGCCGCATCCTACCAGCCCGGCGACCGTGTATGGGTGACGGGCGAACTTTCAATGGGAGTGATGGCAGTTCTGTTTGCCTTTATATTTCCTTTCCTTATTCTGATAATCTCACTGTTTGTCTTTATGGCTATCTGGAATGACGAGCTGCGTTCTGCACTTTGTTCGCTGGCACTTCTTATACCTTATTATTATATATTGTGGCTGAACAAGTCGCGGATGGGTAAGAAGTTCTCATTCTCCGTACGACCGATGAACTAACTAATAATAAAACAAATAATTAATAAACAACTAATTTATGAATGTAATTCTGATTGCAGTGATTTCATTGGGAGTTATAGCGCTGGTATCGGCCGCTATTCTTTACGTGGCTTCCAAGAAATTCGCCGTGTATGAAGATCCGCGGATTGCCCAGGTAGCAGAGGTGCTTCCCCAGGCAAATTGCGGTGGATGTGGTTACCCCGGTTGTAGCGGATTTGCAGATGCTTGCGTAAAGGCAGGTTCGCTGGATGGTAAACTTTGTCCGGTGGGTGGACAGCCCGTCATGACAAAGATTGCCGAGATTCTGGCTTGGATGCCGCTGCTGCCGAACCTATGGTTGCGGTGGTGAGATGTAATGGAACTTGTGCCAACCGTCCTCGTGTGAACCAATACGATGGCGCCAAGAGTTGTGCCATTGCGGCTTCTCTCTATGGTGGTGAAACGGGTTGTAGTTATGGCTGTCTGGGATGCGGCGACTGTGTGGCTGCCTGCCAGTTCGATGCTATCCACATGAATCCGGAGACCGGACTTCCCGAAGTGATGAGGAAAAGTGTACGGCTTGTGGAGCTTGTGCCAAGGCTTGTCCGAAATCTATTATTGAAATCCGTCCTCAAGGCAAGAAATCACGTCGTATTTACGTACAGTGTGTAAACAAGGACAAGGGGGCCGTAGCACGCAAGGCTTGTACCGTGGCATGTATCGGTTGCGGCAAGTGTGTGAAGGTTTGTCCGTTCGAGGCTATCACGCTGGAAAACAATCTGGCTTACATTGACCCCAATAAGTGTAAATCCTGTCGCAAGTGCGAGGAAGCTTGTCCGCAAAACACAATCATTGCCCTCAACTTCCCGCCGCGCAAACCGAAGGCTGACGATACAGCTCCCCAAGTAAAGGTTGCAGTTCCTAAAGCTGAGGTTGAGACTCCTAAAGCAGAGGTTTAGACTTCCCAAGTTGAGGTATGAATTAATAAAGTAAATAAACGACTAAAAATACAGAATTGTATGTTGAAGACATTTTCAATTGGTGGAGTCCATCCACACGAAAATAAACTTTCAGCACATCAGCCTATCATCAAGGCAGAGATTCCGGCCAAGGCCGCTATCTTGCTGGGACAGCACATCGGTGCTCCTGCCAAGCCTATCGTTGCCAAAGGTGATGTTGTGAAAGTGGGTACAAAGATTGCCGAGCCCGGCGGTTTTGTATCAGCAGCCATTCATTCGTCTGTCAGCGGGAAAGTCGCTAAGATTGACACGATTGTCGATGCCAGCGGTTACGCCAAGCCTGCTATATTCATTGACGTAGAAGGGGATGAATGGGAAGAATCCATTGACCGTTCCGAAACGTTGGTGAAGGAATGCAGTCTGACCTCCGAGGAAATCGTGAAGAAAATCGCTGATGCCGGTATCGTAGGTCTGGGCGGTGCATGCTTCCCTACGCAGGTCAAGTTGTGTCCTCCTCCTGCATTCAAGGCAGAGTGTGTCATCATCAACGCCGTAGAGTGCGAACCGTATCTGACTGCCGACCATCAGCTGATGCTGGAACATGCGGAAGAAATTATGGTAGGTGTATCCATTCTGATGAAGGCGGTAAAGGTGAACAAGGCATTCATCGGCATTGAGAACAACAAGCCCGATGCCATCCAGCTGATGACGAAGGTTGCTTCCAGCTATGCAGGTATCGAGGTGGTACCCTTGAAGGTACAATATCCGCAGGGTGGTGAAAAGCAGTTGATTGATGCTGTCATCAGTCGCCAGGTTGCAGCCGGTGCGTTGCCTATCTCCACGGGAGCTGTGGTGCAGAATGTGGGTACCGCATTTGCCGTTTACCAGGCCGTACAGAAGAACAAACCTCTGTTTGAGCGTGTCATTACCGTGACCGGTAAGTCGTTGGCAAAGCCGTCCAATTTCCTGGCACGTATCGGTACGCCGATGAAGCAGCTGATTGAAGCTTGCGGCGGTCTGCCCGAAGATACGGGTAAGATTATCGGCGGTGGCCCGATGATGGGTAAAGCTCTGGTAAATACGGATGTACCGACAGCAAAGGAAGCTCCGGTATTCTGATTATGAACGAGAAGGAAGCCAAGCGCGGCGAAGTACAGCCTTGTATCCGTTGTGCCAAGTGCGTGGGAGCCTGCCCGATGGGGTTGGAGCCGTATCTGCTGGCTACCGTTTCGGCCCACGGAGATTTTGAAAGAGTAGAGAAAGAAGACATTATGTCGTGTATAGAATGCGGTTCATGCCAGTTCACTTGTCCTTCCAACCGTCCGATGCTGGATTATATCCGCTTGGGTAAGGGTAAGGTAGGAGCGATGATCCGTGCACGTCAAGCTAAAAAATAACGAAGTATGAATAAATTAATCGTATCCCTTTCGCCCCACGTTCACGGCGGTGACAGCGTGAAGAAGAATATGTACGGTGTGCTTATCGCATTGATTCCGGCATTCCTCGTTTCGCTTTACTTTTTCGGACTGGGTGCGCTGATTGTTACGGCCACTTCCGTAGCAGCCTGCTTGTTCTTTGAATGGGCCATCGGCAAATTCCTCATGAAAAAAAGAGACCACAACCATCACCGACGGCTCTGCCATCATTACCGGTGTGTTGCTGGCCTTTAACCTGCCTTCCAACCTGCCCATCTGGATAATCATCCTCGGCGCCTTGTTTGCCATCGGGGTAGGCAAGATGTCCTTCGGAGGTTTGGGTTGCAATCCCTTTAACCCTGCACTGGCAGGACGTGTGTTCCTGTTGCTTTCATTCCCCGTGCAGATGACGACATGGCCGGCTGTAGGCCAGTTGACAGCCTATACGGATGCCACGACGGCTGCTACGCCACTGGCTATTATGAAAGGTGTCATCAATGGTGCTCCGGGCATGTCCCTGAGCGACCTTCCGGGAGCTTTCGACCTTCTGATAGGTAATAATGGAGGATGTCTCGGTGAGGTGAGTGCCTTGGCGCTGTTGCTTGGCTTGTTCTACATGCTGTGGAAGAAAATCATTACCTGGCACATTCCGGTATCTATTCTGGTGACGGTATTCGTGTTCTCCGGTATCATGTATCTGGTCAATCCGGAACTTTATGTATCCCCGGTCGTACAGTTGTTGTCCGGTGGTCTGATGCTGGGTGCTGTCTTTATGGCTACGGACTACGTGACTTCTCCGATGAGCCACAAAGGTATGCTGATTTATGGTGTTTGCATCGGCCTGCTGACTGTCATCATCCGTCTGTTCGGTGCATATCCGGAGGGCATGTCGTTTGCCATTCTGATTATGAATGCGTTCACTCCGCTCATCAACACCTATGTTAAACCTAAACGCTTTGGGGAGGTAGCGAAGAAGAAATGAAAAAGTTAGAATCATCCTTGAAGAATATGTTGCTGGTACTTACGGGCGTTACCGCAATCTCCGTAGCGTTGCTGGCTTATGTAAACGAATTGACGAAGGAGCCCATTGCGCAGGCCAATGCAAAGACCTTGAGCGATGCCGTAAGTGCGGTGGTTCCGGGCTTCGACAATGACCCCATCGCCGAGAAGAAGATGCAGGAAGTAAACGGAGTACAGTATTCTGTATATCCTGCCACCAAAGGCGGAGAATATATCGGAGCTGCTGTGGAAGCTGTTGCCATGGGTTTTGGCGGTGAGCTGAAAGTGTTGGTCGGTTTCGATGCCGAAGGCAAAATCATCGACTACTCCTTGTTGTCGCATGTGGAAACTCCGGGGTTGGGCTCCAAAGCTGCCGACTGGTTCAAGAAAGGCAATAAAGGTGACATCACCGGCATGAATCCGGGTGAAGCGGCATTGACAGTGAGCAAGGACGGTGGTAAAGTAGATGCCATTACAGCGTCTACCATCACTTCACGTGCTTTTTTGAATGCAGTGAATGCGGCTTATGCTGCCTATGCCGGTCAGGAAACTGCCGACGGCACTACCGGCGCTACTCAAAAGAATGTTGAACAACCTGCTGATTCCGCAGCTCCCGAAGCTGTGGATACACTCAGCGCTAAATAAGAAAGGAGTAGAAGATATGAATAATTTTAAAGTTATGATGAACGGGATTATCAAAGAGAATCCTACGTTTGTACTCCTGCTGGGTATGTGTCCTACACTGGGTACACTTCCTCTGCTATCAACGGTATGGGTATGGGACTGGCTACAATGTTCGTGCTGATATGTTCCAATGTGGTGATTTCTGCCATCAAGAATCTGATTCCCGATATGGTGCGTATCCCTTCATTCATTGTGGTCATAGCATCATTTGTGACACTGTTGCAGATGATAATGCAAGCCTACGTTCCTGCATTGTACGCCACGCTGGGCTTGTTCATTCCGCTGATTGTTGTAAACTGTATCGTATTGGGACGTGCCGAGGCATTTGCTGCCAAAAACAATCCGGTGGCTTCCTTGTTCGACGGTCTGGGCATGGGCTTGGGCTTTACCATTGCACTGACATTGCTGGGTGCCGTGCGTGAGTTCCTGGGAACCGGCAAGATATTCAACTTGAGTATCCTTCCTGAAGAATACGGCATGTTGGTATTTGTCCTTGCTCCGGGTGCATTCATCGCATTGGGCTATCTCATTGCTTTAATCAACAGTATGAAGAAGGCTTGATAATGGATGATTGATAATGGTTCATTATCGATTGTCATTTTTCAATTAATAAATTAAAGAAATGGAATATATATTGATATTTATCTCGGCAATCTTTGTAAACAACATCGTATTGTCGCAATTCTTGGGAATTTGCCCGTTCTTTGGGAGTTTCCAAGAAAGTGGAGACTGCATTGGGCATGTCGCAGCGGTGGCATTCGTGCTCACCATCGCCACCATCGTGACATTCCTTATTCAGAAGTATGTGCTCGACGCTTTTGATTTGGGCTATTTGCAGACTATTACCTTTATCCTGGTGATTGCCGCATTGGTGCAGATGGTAGAGATTATCCTGAAGAAAGTTTCTCCTTCTCTGTATCAGCCTTGGGCGTGTTCCTGCCGTTGATTACTACCAACTGCTGTATTCTCGGTGTGGCCATCCTTGTTATCCAAAAAGATTATGATTTGCTGACGGGAGTGGTTTATGCATTCTCCACGGCACTTGGTTTCGGCTTGGCACTGACACTGTTTGCAGGCCTGCGCGAGCAAATGAGCCTGGTTAGTGTGCCGAAAGGTATGCAGGGCACTCCGATAGCTTTGATTACAGCCGGACTGCTGGCAATGGCATTCATGGGCTTTTCGGGGGTTGTGAAGATTTAAAGAAGAAAAACCGGAAATAAAGTGAAGGGGGGATAAGCTAAAATTTATCCCCCCTTTTTCTGTTTTTATTAATTTATTTCCTTACATTTGTGGCGTATTGATAACCTAAAAGCTAAATTGTCTATATTTAATATGAAAGAGAAAATTTTAGTTACGGGTGGAACCGGTTACATTGGTTCTCACACGGTGGTGGAACTTCAAAACGCAGGTTATGAAGTTGTTATTATTGATAATTTGTCAAACTCCAGCGCAGATGTTGTAGATAACATAGAGAAGGTATCGGGTATCCGTCCTGCATTCGAGAAATTGGATTGCTTGGATTATGCCGGTCTTGACGCTGTGTTTACCAAATATAAAGCATTAAAGCCATCATTCACTTTGCAGCCAGCAAGGCCGTAGGTGAGTCTGTCCAGAAACCGTTGCTTTACTATCGTAATAACCTGGTTTCACTGATTAACCTGCTGGAACTGATGCCGAAGCATGGAGTGGAGGGTATCGTATTCTCTTCTTCCTGTACAGTTTACGGCCAGCCGGACGAGCTTCCGGTAACGGAAAAGGCACCTATCAAGAAAGCTGAGTCTCCGTATGGAAACACGAAGCAAATCAATGAAGAGATTGTACGTGATACGGTTGCTTCCGGTGCTCCGATAAACGCCATCTTGTTGCGTTACTTCAACCCGATAGGTGCACACCCCACAGCATTGCTGGGAGAATTGCCTAACGGTGTACCGCAGAACTTGATTCCTTATCTTACCCAGACCGCTATCGGCATCCGTGAGAAACTGAGCGTGTTTGGTGACGATTATGATACTCCCGACGGTTCTTGTATCCGCGACTTCATCAATGTAGTCGATTTGGCCAAAGCACACGTAGTGGCTATCCGCCGTATCTTGGAGAACAAGCAGAAGGAGAAAGTGGAAGTATTCAATATCGGTACAGGTCGTGGACTTTCCGTATTGGAACTGATTAATGCTTTCGAAAAGGCTACCGGTGTAAAACTGAACTATCAGATAGTAGGTCGGCGTGCCGGTGATATTGAGAAGGTATGGGCAAACCCGGAATTGGCAAACAATGAACTGGGTTGGAAGGCAGAAACAAGTATTGAAGATACTTTACTTTCTGCATGGAAATGGCAGTTGAAGCTTCGTGAACGAGGTATTCAATGACAAACTTTGAATTTGTGTTTTTTAACAAATAAGCAATAAACAAATGCCTCCCCGCATTTGTTTATAATGTGCAAATCAGCCTGAAGCTGTTTATGTATATGTGAATATCCGTAACTAGTACGTATGCCTCCCCGGCATAGACAGGTAAGATTGCATAGTAGTTTTGTCGTGTTTTATTTTGTGTTTGTGTTGTGAATAAGCCTTGTCGAGAGACAAGGCTTATTTTTTTGTATATTATACCTAAAATCCGCAACTATCATCCAATACACGATTAAGGGTAGATTTATGAGTCGTTAGTAGTAGCTTTCAGTAAAAAGCAACAGCACAACATCAATATGTAGCCAACATCCCCTTACCCCACGATGC
>ENA-OQCE01000652-OQCE01000652.1-human-gut-metagenome-genome-assembly--contig:-NODE-652-length-16403-cov-1.865753_pt1 | contig 16403 bp, 20 predicted proteins | sample MGYA00242495_ERZ504572 | MGnify/ENA primary metagenome ERZ504572 (study PRJEB26092, sample SAMD00036228) | human gut metagenome | host: Homo sapiens | study: EMG produced TPA metagenomics assembly of...
TTCTTAAATTAAATTAAATATTAAAAACAATTGTTCCCAAAACCTTCTTACTATTAGAAAAAAAATCTTCCTACTTTTGCGACTTTGTAAACAATAAGAACTCATTTTGCAAATGAAAATAAAGTTTTTGACTGTCATTCACAAGGTCTTGCTTGCTGCGGCTTTTATGATTACATCTTGCTTGGACGACAACGAAGTAGAAACAGAATATAGTTCAGAATCAAGCATTACCTCTTTTGCTATAAAAGATAAAATTGAAACTCAATATACCGAAAAGGTTAATGGCAAAGACACAACGCTGACATTCACCGTTGATGGTACCAAATACCCTTTTGCCATCGACCAAGGCACAAGACATATCTACAACGTAGACTCCCTGCCAGTCGGTACAGACATCAGCAAAGTCGTAGTCAGCATAAAATCAGACGGTATTGGCATTTTTATTGTCGCTGAGGACAAAGATTCGTTGTGGAATGATACCGACTCCTTGAATTTCGAAAAGCCTGTCCAATTTAAAGTTATGGCGATGAGCGGAGTCTATGGACCTATTTATAAAGCCGAGATTAATGTACATAAACAAGTTCCCGACTCATTGCAGTGGAGCCATAGAGGAAGTAGTTTCGACAACACTATCCAAGCACAGAAAGCAGTCACATTAGGGGATTATATTTATGTTTTCGCACAGCAAGACAATGGCGCCGCTGTTACAAGCACCCACATCAATGACGGAAAAACCTGGACGCCCTTACAGGCTTTACCTGAAAATATGCAAAATGCGGACTATTCTTCTGTCATGGCATGGGGAAACCAATTATACATACTTGCCGACAATGACCTGTACTGCTCCTCTGACGGAAAAAGCTGGAGCAAGATGGGCACTAACACCAAATTCGAGAAGCTGATTGCCGGCGTTCATTCAGAACATAACTGCAAATTGTACGCCATAGACACCAACAATCATTTTATGGAAAGCACGGATGCTCTGGTTTGGGATACTAATGGCGAGGTTCCGGCCAATTTCCCGAAAAATCAGTTATCATACACAGCTTACCCGTTGGTAACCAATAAATTCATAGACCGTATGTACTAATGGGAGAAAATCCCATTGCGACCGACACGACCTCTACTGTATGGACCAGACTGACTACAGAAGACAGTTGCAGATTATCCTACAGCCGCATACGATAGTTTTTATTGTCCCAAGCTGGCTAATATAGCATGATTCATTACAACGACCAATTATACGCTTTCGGTGGTCCGGGTAAAAGTTTCGGTAAGGACATTCCCGCTTTCAGCCGATTCTACGGATCAACGGATCAAGGCGTTACATGGAAACCTGTTTCAAGATATGTATTCTTCCCTACAGAATTCACTGATCTATACAACCAGGCAGACGGCAACTATTCTTATGTTGTAGACAAGAATAACTTCTTGTGGATTATATGGAGCCGAAGCGGAGAAGTATGGAGAGGACGAATCAATAAGTTGGGATTCGATTCCAAGGAATAAAGTCAAAGAGAGTCATATAAAATAGATTGCGACATGCCATATAGAGAGCAAATAGACAAAAGCCGTATACCTGCCCATATAGCCATTATAATGGATGGAAATGGAAGATGGGCTAAACAACGTGGACAGGCGCGCAGCTTCGGACATCAAGCCGGTGCAGAAACTGTACACATCATAGCAGAAGAAGCGGCTAGACTGGGAGTCAAATACTTGACACTATATACTTTCTCTACCGAAAACTGGAATCGTCCGGTAGATGAAGTCGCTGCTCTGATGAGTCTTCTGATGGACTCCATTGAAGAAGAAACTTTCATGAAAAACAACATCAGTTTTCGCATTATCGGTGATACGGCAAAGTTACCGGTAGAAGTTCTGGAACGATTGAACCAATGCATTGAACGCACCTCAATCAATACCGGTATGTGTCTGACACTTGCTTTAAGCTACTCTTCCAAATGGGAAATAACAGAAGCGGTAAGACAAATAGCGGCCAAGATTCAAAACGACAAACTAGCCATTGAGGACATCGATGACAATTTGATAAGTGCACATTTAAGTACAAACTATATGCCCGACCCGGATTTGCTTATACGTACCGGAGGAGAAATCCGCCTTAGCAACTATCTGCTTTGGCAATGTGCTTATTCCGAACTATATTTTTGTGAAACGTTCTGGCCGGACTTCCGCGAAGAAGAATTTTGCAAAGCCATTTATGATTATCAGAAAAGAGAACGCCGTTTCGGCAAAACCAGTGAACAAATATAAAGTTAGATAAAATGCTATATCGTATTTCACTTATACTATTAACGCTTACATGCCTATTTTGCTTTTCAACAGGCAGTTACGCCCAAGAAGCAAACGTAGAAGAAAACGACAATCCAGTCATACTTTATTCCGGAACGCCCAAGAAGTATGAAATCGGCGGAATCAAAGTAGAAGGCGTAAAAAACTATGAAGATTATGTATTGATCGGACTTTCAGGACTATCGGTAGGACAGACCATTGTTGTTCCGGGAGATGACATCACCACAGCTGTAAAACGTTATTGGCGACACGGACTGTTCTCGGATGTACAAATCCTAGCTGAAAAAATTGTTGGAGACAAGATCTATTTAAAAATCATCCTGGCCCAACGTCCACGTATTGCGACATTCGTTACCACGGCGTAAAGAAAAGCGAGCGTGAAGATTTGGAAGCCAAACTAGGTTTGGTAAAAGGAAGCCAGATTACTCCCAACTTGATAGACCGTGCTAAAATATTAATCAAGAAACATTTCGATGAAAAAGGTTTTAAAAACGCCGAAGTGACCATCGTAGAGCGTGATTTGGCTGACAATAAGGACCAAGTGGATGTTGATGTGATGATTGACAAGAAAGAAAAGGTGAAAGTCCACAAGATCACCATTGACGGCAACACCGTGTTAAGTGACAAGAAGTTAAAACGCGTCATGAAGAAGACGAATGAGAAAAACAAACTTGTCAACCTTTTCCGTACCAAAAAATTCATTGAAGAGAAATACGAAGAAGACAAACAGCATATCATCGACAAATACAACGAATTAGGTTACCGCGACGCACAAATTGTTGTGGACAGTGTTTCTCCGTACGATGACCGTACCGTCGACGTGTACATGAAAATAGAAGAAGGTGACAAATACTATCTGCGCAACGTGACTTGGGTAGGTAACACCATTTATGCTTCGGACTGGCTGAACGAACAGCTCCGTATGAAAAAGGGAGATGTTTATAACCAGAAATTAATGACCGAGCGTCTGACCGGTGATGAAGATGCTATCGGTAACTACTACTATAATAAAGGATACGTTTTCTATAACCTTGACCCCGTAGAAGTAAACATAGACGGCGACTCCATTGATTTGGAAATGCGTATTCAGGAAGGTCCTCAGGCCTCTATCAGCAAAGTGCGTATCAACGGTAACGACCGTTTGTATGAAAACGTAGTACGCCGTGAGTTAAGAACCAAGCCGGGAGACCTGTTCAGCAAAGAAGCATTGGAACGTTCTTATCGTGAGATAGCCCAAATGGGACACTTCAACCCTGAAAATATCCAGCCGGATGTACAACCGGACCCGACCAACGGTACGGTAGACATCAACTGGAACCTGGAGTCCAAAGCAAACGACCAGGTAGAATTCTCGGCAGGTTGGGGACAAACCGGTGTTATCGGTAAATTAAGTTTGAAGTTCACGAACTTCTCTATGGCCAACTTGTTCCATAAGAGTGACAACTACCGCGGATTCCTGCCACAAGGTGATGGACAGACATTAACCATCAGCGGACAGACCAACGGTAGTTATTACCAGTCATATAGTGTATCGTTCTTTGACCCATGGTTTGGCGGAAAACGTCCGAATTCATTCTCTGTTTCGGCTTTCTACTCCATACAGACAGATATCAGCAGTAACTACTATAACTCAGCTTATATGAATAATTACTACAATTATTACAGCGGTTATGGAAATTATTATGGCGGATATAATAACAACTACGAGTCTTTTTATGACCCCGATAAATCTATCCAGATGTATGGAGCATCTATCGGTTGGGGTAAGCGTTTGAGATGGCCGGATGACTATTTTACCTTGTCAGCCGAACTTTCTTACCAGCGCTTTATTTTGAAAGACTGGAGTTACCTGTATATCAAGTTGAACAACGGAGAATACATGTCAACCGGTAATTGCAACAACCTGAGTTTGAATCTGACTTTGGCACGTAACTCTACGGATAACCCGATTTTCCCGCGTCGCGGTTCTGAATTCTCGGCTTCCGTACAGCTGACTCCTCCGTACTCATTGTTCAGTAACAAGGACTACTCGGTATACGGTAAAGATGATTATGATGAAGCGGCAAGTATGTTCAACTGGATTGAATACCACAAATGGAAATTCAAATCAAAGACCTATACCGCTCTTACAGGAGGTCAGAAATGTCCGGTTATCATGACACGTGCAGAGTTCGGTTTGCTGGGTCACTATAACAAGTACAAGAAATCACCTTTTGAAACATTCTATATGGGTGGTGACGGTATGACAGGCTATAGCACCAGCTACGCTTCCGAAACCATTGCACTGCGTGGTTACGAAAACGGTTCATTGACTCCTTATGGTAGTGAAGGCTATGCTTACGTACGTTTAGGTGCAGAATTAAGATACCCGTTGATGCTGGAAAATTCGACCAGTATCTATGCACTAGGCTTCATTGAAGGAGGTAACGCATGGACAGATGTAAGCAAATTCAATCCGTTCCAGTTGAAACGCTCGGCAGGTGTCGGTGTCCGTATCTTCCTGCCATGATTGGTATGATGGGTATTGACTGGGATACGGTTTCGACAAGATTAACGGATCCAGCCAGTATAGTGGAAGCCAGTTCCACTTTATCCTGGGACAAGAGTTTTAATAACTAAAAACAATGTGATTATGAAAAAGGCTATCCTATTATCTCTATTGTTTGTGGCTTGTGTATTCACAGCCAGCGCTCAAAAGTTCGCCTTGATTGATATGGAATATATCCTGAAGAATATTCCTGCATACGAACAGGCGAATACCCAACTGAATCAAGCTTCACAACAATATCAAAGTGAGGTGGAAGCAAAAGCAAAAGAAGCGGAAACACTTTATAAAGAATACCAGAAAGCTCGGCTTCCTCGTCGACCGCACAGAAAACGCAAAGAGAAGAAGCGATTGTAGCAAAAGAAAAGGAAGCAGCCGAACTGAGAAAGAAATATTTCGGTCCCGAAGGAGAAATGGCCAAAAAACAAGAGGCATTGATCGCACCAATTCAAGATAAAATCTATGAAGCGGTAAAACAAATTTCAGAGCAAAAAGGATATGCGGCAGTAGTGGACAGAGGCTCCGCCCAAAGCATTATTTTCGCATCTCCAAGCATTGATATCAGCAATGAAGTGCTCTCAAGATTAGGATATTCAAATTAATTTCCTACATTTGCAACCGATAATCCAAATTTGCAATAACTAATAAAAAATAGAACTATGTTGAAAAAATTGCTTTACTACTTTTACTTATCGCTCCGATGAGTGTATTTGCTCAGAAATTCGGGCATATTAAATCCGCAGATGTACTTACTGTCATGCCGGAATTCACAAAGGCCCAGACCGACATCCAAGCCATGCAGAAACAATACGAGGATGAAATGAAACGTGCAACTGATGAACTGACCAAAAAATATACTGAATATCAACAGGAACAAGCCAACCTTCCTAAGAACATTCAGGAAAGACGCCAGAAAGAATTGCAGGAATTACAGGAAAAAGGAATGCAGTTCCAACAAGATGCACAACAACAGTTGCAGAAATCATACGCTGATATGATGGAACCTATCTACAAGAAAATTGAAGACGCCATCAAAGCAGTAGGCCAGGAAGGTGGATATACTTATATCTTCGATTTGAACAGAACAGAAATTCCCTACGTAAATGAAGCGCAGTCTACAGATGTAACTGCTGCTGTCAAAGCTAAAGTAGGAATCAAATAATTAAGTTAAGGACCTTTATAGGCACGGATTACACAGATTTCACAGGTTTCAGAACCGTGAACATCCGTGTAATCCGTGCCTGTATTATATAGCTATACTGCCATGATCCATCTATCCTCCTTCAACCGGTCCCATCGGTGTATTCGACTCCGGCTACGGCGGTCTGACCATTCTGGACAAAATACGCGGACTGATGCCTGAGTATGATTATATCTATTTGGGAGACAGCGCACGCTGTCCGTACGGGCCGCGCTCTTTTGAAGTTGTTTACGAATTTACCCTGCAAGCCGTAAGCAAACTGTTTGAACTGGGATGTCCTTTGGTGATATTGGCATGCAACACAGCATCGGCAAAAGCCTTACGCACCATCCAGCAGATCAATCTTCCGGTAATAGACGCTACCCGCAGAGTACTCGGTGTCATCCGGCCTACAGCAGAATGTATAGGAGAAATCACCCGAAGCCGGCACGTAGGTATACTGGCCACAGCCGGTACCATCAAATCCGAATCCTATCTTTTGGAAATACATAAGTTATCTCCCGACATTGTGGTAACAGGAGAAGCCTGTCCCATGTGGGTTTCCTTGGTAGAGAATAATGAATATCAATCGGAAGGAGCCGACTATTTCGTCAAACAACATATCAACCGGCTGCTGGATAAAGATCCGATGATTGACACCATCATATTGGGATGTACCCATTATCCGCTACTACTGGATAAAATAAAGCAATTTACGCCTGAACCTATCCGCATCATTTCACAAGGGGAATATGTGGCCCGGAGCCTGCGAGACTATTTAAACCGCCATCCGGAAATGGACGCACGCTGCGATAAAGGAGGAAACTGCCGCTTCCTCACCACAGAAAGCGAAAACAAGTTTGAGGAATCCGCTTCCATCTTCTTGGGCCGGCAAGACATAAAGGTAAAAAGCATAGCATTGGAATAACTTTCTTCCGGTTTACCTGTTATATATACCATCCATAACGCTTAATTCATGAAGATATGTATACAAATAAAGTAAAGAAGATAGCTGCGGTACACGATCTGTCCGGTGCAGGGCGGGTATCCCTCACCGTCGTTATCCCTATCCTCTCATCCATGGGCTTTCAAGTCTGCCCTCTGCCCACAGCCGTATTATCGAGCCACACCCAATACCCGCATTTCTCTTTTCTGGATCTGACGGATGAAATGCCTAGGATCATCAGTGAATGGAAACAACTTGGCGTACAATTCGATGCTATTTATACAGCTACTTGGGATCTCCCCGCCAGATACAAATCGTATCCGGTTCATTGATGATTTCCGCCAGTCCGACAGCCTGGTCATGATAGATCCCGTATTAGGAGACAACGGGAAGCTATATACCAATTTTGACGAACAAATGATTCTGGAAATGCGTCATCTCATCCGGAAAGCAGATGTCATCACGCCCAATATGACCGAACTGTTCTATTTGCTGGACAAACCCTATAAAGCGGAGAATACAGACGAAGAACTAAAAGCTTACCTGCATGAAATTTCGGAGCACGGCCCCGGCATCGTTATTATCACCAGCGTGCCCGTACAGGGAGATCCTCGCAAAACTTCCGTTTACGCCTATGACAGACAGGGAAACCGCTATTGGAAAGTAACGTGTCCCTACCTGCCCGCACACTATCCCGGCACAGGCGATACATTTACCAGTGTGATAACCGGCTCACTGATGCAAGGCGACAGTCTTCCTATCGCCTTGGACCGCGCCACACAGTTTATCCTTCAAGGCATCCGCGCCACTTTCGGCTATGAATATGATAATCGGGAAGGCATTTTGCTGGAGAAGGTGCTGCATAATCTGGATATGCCTATTCAGGTGAGCAGCTACGAATTGATTTGAGGACCCTGAAAATAGAAGATCTGAAACACCCTGGAAAGAAGCTTGTACCAAGCCCTATTGCTCCGACGATTAAGGTCGTTTTCCCTTATAGCTAACCCTTATCATACAGTTAACTACTACAGACTCCGGCAGTGGACTGTACAGTCTACTGCAAGAGTTTATACAGTCCACTATATCAGACTGTACAAACCACCGCAAGAGACTATAGTACACAGCCATAAAAAAAGAGCTTAACCATAAGGTAAAACAAGGTTAACCACAAAGAAGAAAAGACTTAACCAGATAAAGCCATAAGGCCAAAAGACGAAAAGAATAAAAACAAAGAAAGCAGCCAAGCCGTACCGTACAAACCGACAAACATCAGCCGTATCAACAATAATAAATAAATTACCTGCCAGCAACCTGCGGCTGAGATAGCGCACGGGATACCACACGGAAAGAAAGCCCACCACCAGCACAGTGACAAAGACTATAACAATATCCCATACATGGACACTGACGGGATAAGCATCCACCACAAAATTACCGCCGGAATTACCACCTCCCAGCGAAAGCAATCCGAATTCCTGCTGGATAAAGCAAAGGATCAGCCCAGTATCACACCAACCACCGCACCTATCAGTGAAATCATACGCCCCTCGAACAGGAATATACGCGTGATCAGCTTGTCGCTGGCCCCCAAATTGCGCAATGTCACTACATCTGCCTTCTTATCTATAATCAGCATGGACAAGGAGCCTATTACATTAAAGCAAGCTATCATCAGGATAAAGGTAAGGAAAATATAAGATATCAGCTTCTCTATCTCCATAATGCGGAAAGTATCCGCTTGCTGCTCATACCGGTCCTGCACCCGGAAACCATCTCCCAATATTTTCTGTATCTTCGATTTTACACTCCCTACATCTGCATCCGGCTTCAATTTCAATTCTACCGAACTCACTTCTGTGTCATACTGGAACAACCTACGGGCAAATTGGAGGGAAGTCAGAATGTAAGAAGAGTCATACTTCTGTTGGTTCACCGCAAACACAAGGCCGCTGGAATATAAATCGGCAGAGTTAAAGCTGGAAGCTGGATTGGCCATATTGACTTTAGCTCCCCGTTTGGAGCATAAATCTCTAGCGGATCGAGGAATTTGATACCCGTTCCCAAGATGGAAACCAATTCTATGCCGGGAATGGCATAATCCACCACTTCATCATGCAACACGAATTGCCCCCGGCCGAAAAGAATACTGTCAATAGCGGTCAGATCCTCGAAATTATCCTCAATTCCCTTGATCACCGCCATAGTCTGACGGCCTTATACTGAACCATCGCATTCTCTTCCAAGGACTCAGAAAAAACAGCGATCTCCGGCATCCGGCGCAAAGCTCTATACGCGCTTCCTGTCCGTCAAAGACCTTTCCGGTGACAGCCGTAATTTTCAGCTCCGGATCAAAAGCCGTAAAGAAAGTGGCCACCAGATCCTGGAAGCCGTTAAAAACAGACAAAGTACATACCAATGCCAATGTAGCCAAAGCCACTCCGCAGACGGAAATGGCTGAAATGACATTAATGGCATTGTGCGACTTCTTGGAAAAAAGATAACGCTTCGCTATATAAAAGGGAAAATTCACCGCCCGGTTCTACTTTTTCAACAATTCGTCTATACGTTCGGCATAATCCAATGAATCATCCACAAAGAATTTCAACTCGGGAATGATGCGCAACTGATGGCGTACCCGTGTTCCTAACTCATAACGGATGGATTTCATATTATCATTGATATTCTTTACTATTTCCTGGCTCCTCTCAGAAGGGAACACGCTGAGATAGACACGTGCAATACTCATATCGGGACTGATGCGGACAGCACTTACCGACACCAAAACACCATTCATGGACTTGGTCTGAAGCAGGAAAATCTCACTCAACTCCTTTTGGATCAAACGAGAAATCTTATTTTGTCTGGTCGTTTCCATAATTAATAATTATTCAGTTTGCTAATTTGTTAATATGCCATACGGTTCATAGCATAACCTATTGGCACATTATTCAACATTTTCTTATGATTGTCAGCCCGTCGCGCAAGGGAAGAATCACCTTTTCAACCCGTTTGTCGGCAGCTACCAAATCATTAAATTTCTTTATTCCAATAGTCTGAAGATCTGTATGATGCGGTTCCTCCAATACATGTCCGTCCCACAATGTGTTATCGCAATGATGTATCCGCCGGGTGATAATTTCTCCAGTACCATTTCGTAATATTCAATATACTTCCGCTTATCACCGTCTACAAACGCCAAATCAAAGGTAATGTTCATGCCAGGCAGCAACTTCAGCGCATCACCTATATAAAATTTAATCTTGCCGGCGTAAGGCGAACCTTCCAGCCAGGGACGTGTAAAGTCCTCCTGCTCATCGTTTATCTCAAATGTGTGCAACGTGGCCCCCTCTTCCAACCCTTCGGCCAGGCAAAGTGCGGAGTAGCCACTGTAAGTCCCGATTTCCAGCACCTGACGGGGGCGTATCATTTGCACAAACATTTTCAGCATACGTCCCTGCAAGTGGCCGGAAGCCATACGGGGACGTAAAAGCTTGACGTGCGTATCGCGATAAAGTGCCTTCAGATAATCACTTTCTTCATCAATGTGCTGAAGGATATATTCGTCAATAGCGTCCGTTTCTTTCATTCCTATCTTCTATTATTATAGGTAACGGTTGCGGTTGGGCAGCACATAGTCCATAGCATACTTCAACACATCTCCCACTACATTGATTTCAAGGAAAGAAGTCTGAGTACCTTGCTTGCCGCTGCTCAGGTAAGCCACCATGTCGCTTTCACTCAAGACACCATCATCCAGCAATTTACGCAAAGCAGCGAAATAATATGCCTGTCCGTTAGCCTTTTCGGGCATATAGATAGCTTCCACCCCATATGACAAAGCCAGATGACGCATCGTTTTTTCTTTATAACAGATGGCCAATACAGGATATTTGCCACGGAAAGCAGCAATATTACGTGCGGTACGCCCGCTGAAACTGTCGGTAATAATGGCGCGGATATTCAGTTTGCTGGTAGCCTTTACTGCCTGTTTTGCCAGGAAAGCGGTTACATCATTGGAGTTTTCATCCAAAGGAATACGGATGTCATTCTCGGCCAGTTTATCTTTCTCGGCCTGCGCTGCAATCTTGGCCATCGTCTTCACGGCTTCCACCGGATACTTGCCGTATGCCGTTTCCCCACTCAGCATCAATGCATCCGTGCGGTAGTAAATAGCATTGGCAATATCGGTCACTTCAGCACGGGTAGGACGCGGATTATTAATCATGGTATGCAACATCTGGGTAGCAACAATCACCGGTTTCTTTGCCAGAATACATTTTTTGATCAACAGACGCTGAATGCCGGGAATTCGTTCCTGAGGAACCTCAATGCCCAAGTCACCACGAGCCACCATGACTCCGTCGGCCACTTCCAATATTTCATCAATATTGTCCACTCCTTCCTGATTTTCGATCTTGGCGATAATCTTAATGTCGCTGCCGTATGCATCCAGTATCTGACGGATATCCAGCACATCCTGCTTATTACGAACAAACGAATGTGCTATGAAATCAATGTCCTTTTCAATAGCATACAGTATATTGTTACGGTCCTTTTCTGTCAAAGAAGGGAGATTGATGCGCACGCCCGGTACATTTACACTCTTACGGTTACCCAAAGTAGCTTCATTCTGCACCTCACACAACAAATACTCGTCTGTCTTCTCAATCACACGCAGCTCCAGATCACCATCATCAATCAGAATATCGCCATCCACCTGGAGATCATGCACAAAACCGGGATAAGATACAGCAATACATTCACGGGTCGTTTCTTGTGCAGGATTGCCTACAATCTTCACTTTGTCACCAATCTGATAAGGAATAGGCTCGCCGCCCGCAATAGCAGTAGTACGCACTTCGGGACCTTTTGTGTCCATCAATATGGCAATACGGTTGGAAACCTCACGTACATTGGTTATCAATTTTTCAAAACCTTCACGCGAAGCGTGAGCCGTATTCATACGGACCACATTCATACCGGCCTTGAAAAGATCTCTTATAAACTCTACCTCGCAACGCTGATCTGAGATGGACGCTACGATTTTTGTTTGTTTCAACATCATAATCTTATCACCTTATATTATACCTAAACGTTTTATTTTCTCATTAACAAAGCCTCAATCGCCAAACGATATGAATGAAGCCCGAACCCACAAATCACTCCCGCACAAGCACAGGAAATCATCGACTTATGGCGAAACTCCTCACGGGTATGTACATTCGAGATGTGCACCTCAACCACGGGAGCTGTCACGGCGCGGATAGCATCCTGCAAAGCAATGGAAGTATGCGTATAAGCCCTGCATTCAACACGATGCCGTCATAATCAAAACCCACTTCGTGTATTTTGTTGATCATCTCACCTTCCACATTCGACTGATAATACGCTATTTCAATGTCCGGATAAGTACGGCGCAATTCCACCAGATAGTCTTCAAATGAAACAGCGCCATAAATGGAAGGTTCCCGTTTGCCTAATAAATTGATATTAAGGTCCATTAATAATTTGTATTTTCATATTTATACTATATCTGAACTTTTTCTACCTTTGCAGGGAATTTGGGTACAAAGGTAGAAAAAAGAAATGAAAAGAACCGAGAAAACAGACAAGATATTGGTGAAATACAAACAATATTTAAAGTTGGAGAAATCGTTATCTGACAATACGGTAGATGCTTATCTTACTGACCTGGACAAGTTACTGGCTTATCTTACATTAGAAAACATCAACATTCTGGATGTCCGGCTTGAAAATCTGGAAGATTTCTCGGCCGGATTACATGATATCGGCATCCACCCCGTTCGCAGGCACGCATCTTGTCGGGCATCCGCTCTTTCTACCGTTTCCTCATTATGGAAGATTACCTGAAAGCCGACCCGACAGAATTGCTGGAATCCCCCCAGACAGGTTTCAAACTGCCTGAAGTAATGACTGTAGAAGAGATAGACCTGCTGATAGGAAGCATAGACCGCAGCACCAAAGAGGGACAGCGCAACAGGGCCATACTGGAAACGCTTTACAGTTGCGGGCTCCGCGTTTCCGAACTCTGCAACCTGAAATTATCCGAACTTTATTTTGAAGAAGCTTCATCAAAGTGGAAGGAAAAGGAAGCAAACAGCGGCTGGTTCCTATTTCACCGCGCGCCATCAAGGAAATCAGGCTCTACTTCACCGACCGTAACCTGATGAAAATAAAGCCGGGATTTGAAGACTTTGTCTTTATCAGCAATTTCGGGAAGAACATCTCCCGCATCATGGTTTTCCATATCATCAAAGAACTGGCAGCCCGGATAGGTCTGAAAAAAAAAATCAGTCCTCACACTTTCCGCCATTCTTTTGCAACACATTTGCTGGAAGGAGGTGCCAACTTGCGTGCCATACAGTGTATGCTGGGACATGAAGTATCGGGACAACAGAAATTTATACACATATAGACCGTAATATGCTACGCAGTGAAATCATAGAACATCACCCCCGTAACATCAAATTCAGAGAAAAAGATAATAAAGGTTCTATATTCTAAAATATTTTAAGATAAATTGAAAAAAAAGCAGGCTAAGAAGCTAGCATATAATAGAGTTTTTCCTATCTTTGTCCCCAAAGAGACGCACAAAAACGTACTATAGCGAATTTTACATTACAAACGTTAAATTAATAAGTAACTATGATTAAAAAGTTGTATTTGCCCTTAGTGGCTTTATTGGTCCTTGCCTTATCATCATGCGGCAAGATGGGAGAATTGTCTTCTGACTATTTCACAACTAACCCTGAAGTGCTTGAAGCAATCGGTGGTAAAGTGCCTGTGACAATTAATGGTAAATTCCCCGAAAAGTATTTCAAGAAGAACGCAACTGTTGAAGTTACCCCCGTTCTGAGATGGAAAGGCGGCGAAGCTAAAGGCCAGCCCGCTGTATTCCAAGGAGAAAAAGTAGAAGGAACAATCAGACTATCGCTTACAAGGCAGGTGGCAGCTACACGATGAAAGCTTCTTTCGACTATGTTCCCGAAATGGCAAACTCTGAACTTTATCTTGATTTCAAGATTACAAAAGGAAAGAAATCATACACTATTCCTTCTGTGAAAATCGCTGATGGCGTTATCGCGACTTCTGAACTGCCTACTGCTGCCAGCTCCAACGCATCATACGCTAACGATGCTTTCCAACGCATTATTAAAGATGCTCAGACTGCCAACATCATGTTCTTGATCCAGCAAGCCAACTTGCGCAACAGCGAATTGAATTCTGACGATATCAAAGAATTCCATAAGAAAGTGGCTGAAATTAATGCCGACACAAAGAACTACAAACTGAACAACATCGAAATTTCTGCATACGCTTCACCTGATGGTGGTGTGGAACTGAACACCGGTTTGGCTGAAAACCGTGAAGCAAACACAGAAAAATATATGGAACGCCAGTTGAAGAAGGGCAAGATTGATACTAACCTGGATGCAAAATACACTGCACAAGACTGGGAAGGCTTCCAAGAACTGGTATCTAAATCAAACTTGCAGGATAAAGATTTGATCTTACGTGTTCTTTCTATGTACAATGATCCTGAACAAAGAGAAGCTGAAATCAAGAATATCTCTTCTGTATACAAAACTTTGGCTGACGAAATCCTGCCTCAGTTGCGTCGTGCCCGTTTAACTGCCAACTATGACATCATCGGTCGTAGCGATGACGAAATCAACGAAGCATTCAACTCTGATCCTAAAGTATTGAGTGTAGAAGAATTATTGTACGCTGCTACCCTGACTAACGACAACGCTCGCAAAGAAGCTATCTTCACCAAGACAACTCAACTTTATCCGAACGATTTCCGTGCTTATAATAACTTGGGTGAATTGGCATTCGCTGCCGGTGATGCTGCTAAAGCAGAAAGCTACTTCAAACAAGCTGCTTCTAAGAACGCTAACGCTCCTGAAGTAAACGCTAACCTTGGTCTTTGCGAATTGGTTAAGGGCAATGTTGCAGCTGCCGAAACTTACTTAGGCAAAGCTACAGGTGCTAACGCTGCCGGCGAAGCTTTGGGTAACTTATATATCAAACAAGGCCAGTATGACAGAGCTGTCAACTCATTCGGTGACGCTAAGACTAACAGTGCCGCTCAAGCTCAGATTTTGGCTAAAGACTATAACAAAGCAAAAGCTACTTTGTCTGCAATCAAGAATCCGGATGCAATGACTGACTACTTGATGGCTATCGTTGGTGCTCGCACAAACAATGCTTCATTGGTAAGCAGCAGCATCAAGAGCGCAATCGCAAAAGATCCTTCAATGGCTGAAAAAGCTGCTAACGATCGCGAGTTCGCTAAATACGCTGATGCTATCAAATAATATAACTAGATATCATCTTGTCTAGTTTTTTAGATGATTATGACTGAAACCGGAGGCTTCGTGATGAAGCTTCCGGTCTTTTTATGTAAAATAACCTTCATTTATACCTGCCTTTAGCCACAAAATGCGTATTTTCGCAAAAAATATCTTGAAATGAAAAAATTACTATTCTTTCTTTTCACTCTTGTTGTGCTGGCAAGCGGCTGCGGCAAGAAAAATACATTCACCTTGGAAGGAAGCATTAAAGGACTTCCTTCAGACACTATATTAGTATTTTATCAAGAACCCGATTACAAGCTGGATACCATACTCCTCTCAAAAGGTAAGTTCACTTACACCATTACCCCTGACACATTTACTATCTTCTCATTACTATTGGGAGAAAAACAAATCTTACCGATATATGCTGATAAAGGAGAAAGTGTTACCCTAAACGGAATGGCCGGAAAGATAGAGGTTAAAGGAAAGGGAGAAAACGCACAACTGGCAAAACATATCCAGTACCTTAGCACCTTAGAAAATAACAAGGCAGCTGTTATGACTGCTGTGGATTCGTTGATTAAAACCAACCCAAGCTCGTACAGCAATATCTATCTGATAGACAAATATTACGTACAGGACTCGCTTCCTGATTACAACCACATAGATCAGCTGATAAAAGGACTAAGCGGTATTATAAAAGACACACCTTATATTATAGAACTCCAGAATAAATTAAGCGAGAAAAAAGAACTGACAGAACATCGCTACGTTTCCAACATTTCGTGCACGGATAAAAAAGGAAAGACCGTCAACTGGAACAGTGTAAAAGGGAAATATGTCCTTTTGGATTTTTGGGCAAGCTGGAACAAAGAAAGCATTGCCACACAAGATTCTTTAGTATCCGTACAAAAGGCATTGAAAAAAGACAAGTTTGTTATTATCAGCCTCTCCCTTGATCTGGATAAAAAGGAATGGATGGAGAAAATCATTCAAAGAGATACCACGCAATGGAAACAAGTTTGCGAATTTCAAAGGCTGGAACAATTCCATTGTCAAGCAACAAGCATAACCCGGATTCCTGCCAATATACTGATA
>ENA-OQCE01000653-OQCE01000653.1-human-gut-metagenome-genome-assembly--contig:-NODE-653-length-16388-cov-2.765082_pt1 | contig 16388 bp, 15 predicted proteins | sample MGYA00242495_ERZ504572 | MGnify/ENA primary metagenome ERZ504572 (study PRJEB26092, sample SAMD00036228) | human gut metagenome | host: Homo sapiens | study: EMG produced TPA metagenomics assembly of...
CGCCCCATTTTTAAAGGATATATCTCCCCTTGTGCTCGGTTGCACCTGTTGAGCTGACACTTTTCTACCTCCATATGCCATACAAAATCCCTTAACCTGATATTTGCCATTTAATGAAGAATTTTTTTAACTCCCATTCATCAATAAGCAATTGATGCGTCTGTCCTAAATTGAAATGCTTATCTGCATCACAATGCAGAATATTGATTGGATGTGCTACGTTTACAGTTACCTTTGCCGTCAATGACGTATCGTCTTTGGATGTTACGGTGATGACTAATTGATCTGTAGTTTCATCGCTCATAAGTTGTACATCATATACATCACCATTAGCATTAAAGTATCCACCATTTTTGTTTCCTGAATGATCCCATGTTACGTTTTTTGAATCATACTTTCCACCAAGTATCTTATCAGTAAACTTTAAATTATTATTCGTTTTCTTCATCTCATAGTATACTGTTCCGTTGGTTACATCCTTGCCTTTGTAATATATCCTTATTCCTTCTGGCTCTACCGGTGCCACATACTCCACGTCTGCTCCGGTCGGTACCTTATTGCGCATAGTGAAGTTCTGCTTTGAAGTATACTTCTTGTCTCCTGCCTTAAAGTCCACAACAAGTCCGACAGAATTCTTGCTTTCTGCCTCACTTAAATCAGGTGTAAAGCCTATTACATTTTCTGCCATAAGTGACTCCTTGCCCTGACCATCAGCCTTCACCGCACCTGTTGCAGGATCAAGTGTATCCTTTCGCAGATAGATTTTGTGCTCTGATGGTCTGTATATGATATTGTATGTACAATCCTTGTTGTAAATAATCAGCTTGCTGTCGGATGATGTTTCCTCAGATGATGCTTCTTCGGATGACGCTTCTTCCGCTGATGCAGTTGCAATATAACCTGCCTCAGGGTTTACTGATGCCACTTCAACCGGTGCCGCCACTGTAGCAGGCTCATACTTGACACCCTTTTGCGCATCAATTATCAGGTCTCCTATCTGATTCATCGTAAGCTGTGCCTCATACTGTAAATCTACATCCTTTGAAGCGTATTTATACTGCTTCGTGCTCGTACCGATAAAGCCCACAACAGCCAAACCCAGTATTCCCATTATCGCCATTACAATGACAAGCTCAACAAGTGTAAAGCCACTGTTTTTCCTATTATTTGATTTGTTCATGCGCCTTAAAAGTTTCATGGTTCATCTTCCTCTCCGATTTCATCATATAACCTTATAACAGCCTTGCGTCAAAATAAAATATTCATCATTAAACTATGTAAATTACTCACATACCACCTTGCCAGTCTCCTTGTATATCGTGATAACCTTCTCGGTTGCTGTTTTTTTGAACCCAGATACGGCTGCAGTACTTGCCGTTAGTATCCGGCTTTTGTGCACCTGAGCTTCTGTCGAACTGAAGTTCTATACTGTCAGAGACGTTCAATTGTGTCTTGCCACTATAATCATCATTCATGGAATAGTATACTTCAATCCTGCTCTTTCCGATTTTACTCGGATCAGATTCCGTACCATTTATAGTCATCTTATAAATAGTAGGCACCATCTGATGCCTTGTATATCTTAAGAACTGCGCTGTCCTTTCCCATAGAGGTAACTCTTGTTTTGTTAATTATCGATTCAATATTTCTGGCACATTGCTTCACCTCAACACCCATGACCGAGCGAATGGATATGGTTGCCGCGCCTATCAGTACGACAGATATCGCTATCACTACTATAAGCTCCACCAGAGAGAAACCACCATTATTCTTTTTTACTTTTACAAACATATTGGATTCCTCCCTTGTATATATCGTCAAAATATGTCAAATATAAATATTTCGCAGCTGTTTTGTGTCTTGGAAACCGCTTATTTTCTACTCCTTTGTCCAGTTCTGGTATGTAATGAGTGTAGCATAATCTATTTTTGTATCCGCCTCTTTCTTGTTTGAAAAAGCAGAAACATTACCCAGATAGTTGGCACCATCCATGAACACATCATACAGGTGCAGTGCATCGTCTGCATCACTTACCTTTTCAAGAAGCAATGCCTTAAATACCTCCTGTGTACCATTATCAATCTCGCACTGCTCTTTGTTTACGATTATCCTGCCCTTTGCAATTATAGTACCTGTAAAGTCAGCATCAAGTGTCACATTTCCTGTAGCAACAATTATATCCACATTGTGTGATTTGTCATTTGCATCATAGGTGTAGTTACCGTTTTTGACAATTGCCTGGTATTTTTTTCCCTGATACTCAGTCTCAAATATATGTTTGTTACCGGAATTTGGCACTATCTTCTGCAAATTGGTATTGTTAACTATATTTGTAAAAAGCGAAACACTTGCTGCATTTGTCGGTAAATCCGCATAATTTGTCAAAAGCTTTGAGTTTAGTGCAGTATATGTGCGCTGTAAAGCATCCGACTGTGCATCCATGTCCACACCATCAGCTATGCCCTTCAAAAGGCTTAAATTGCTGCCATCGTAGATGCTGTAATTGCCGGCAGTATAGATGCTTGCTGCCTCATTTACCTTTATGCTGTCAGTATAGAACTTAGTGTATCTATTGAGCTTGTCACTGTCTGCGCCAAAATAGTCTCTGTAATACTCAGCAGCCTTATTCGTTGGAAGATTGACATAATAGTATACAAGTCCATCATCATTATTATCAGTAGAAGGAACAAAGACCTTCTTTATACAGTTGTCGATTGTCTTTGACTCCGGCATATATGCGAGAGAGCCTTACCTGTCTTTGTGCTGACCACATTGGCATTTATCTCAGTATACTTTGTCTGATCATGTCCGGTTGCAGTAATATCCTTGTACTCCTTATAGGAAAGTGGATTCTTGTTGTAAAGCGATTTGGCATCCGCACCATTTCCACTTGTGCCTATGCACTCAGGCGGCACAAGGTATGCTATCTGGTCACCCTTTACAGAGATTGACTCACCCATAGCCACATTGCTGTTTTGTGTACCCACACCACTTGAATTTACAATAGCCTGTGTATTGATATATGCAGTTCCTGCTAACATAAGCTCCCTGATATTTGACATATCAAGAGATGCCTCCCTGCCGTTTATGATAATAGCAGAGCTATCGCCTGCGACAGGATTTTCCTTGTCAGCACCTCCGTTGCCAAAGCCGACGTACTTTGCATTGTTATTCTTATTATTCTTGCCAAGTGTGACATTTGAGCCTGTACCCTTTAATGTCATGTCATCCGCCACATATGTCATGCCATCCAGATTGACTGTTGCACCATTACATTTATGTTGCCTGTCCACAGCTGACACTGTGCATCAACAGAAAGTTTACTGTTATTGTGTACACCAGCCATGTTATTTTTTTATTGTAGCCGTATCTTTTCCGGCAAAGTCTCCCACCTCTATATCGCCCTCTGCAATCATATAGCTGGTATCCTTTACATCAAGTGTGGCATTGTTTGGAATAACAACACTCGTAGTAGAAGTTCCTGTGTCTGCCGCATTTTCGCAGCCGGCATAGAGATTGCCGGATAGATTTACTTTAGTAAGTCCTGATGTAATTTTCAGTCCTTCATTTCCTACAAGAGAATATGTAAAAAGCTCCGGAACTCCTCCCGATGCTGTAAAGCTCATGGATGGAACTCCCAGAGAAATGTCTGTTTCTATTATTGATTTAAATCCCTTTTCATCGGTATACTCTACCCTGATGCCATTAATGACTGCGCGGCTGTTGTATACCTTGAGCAGTCCATTTCCATTTTCATCGGCATTTACCGCCTTGACCACAGCGTGTGGCTTTGAGTTTTCGTCTGTGAGCTTACTATCCACATAGTCTTTAAGCTTTTCAGTTTTATAGTGCATACCGGTATTGTCAGACTCAAGACTTCCCTTTAAGCTCTTTAAATACTCCTGCGCAAATATACTCTGTCTGCCGGCCTCATTTATGCTGCTGTCAGAGTAATTCTCCATAACCTTTGTATATCCTGCTGAGTAAGCCTTGGAAATATCTCCCTGCAGACCGGTACATATCTGATCCAGCACACCCTCTGCCGAGTAAAAGTTGTCTGTATTTTTTTCGTCCGTCACCTTCATCTGGAGGTTCATAAGCGCTATCCACAGCACAGTCACAGCTAAAACAGCCACTATAGCCATTGCAACTACAACCATCACAAAGGAAGCACCACGGTTATCATTACGCTTCATAATTAATACCCCATGCTTCCGGTCATCGTAACAACCGGGTCTTTATCCTTAAATATATCATCCAGTGAAGCCTTGCTCTCGTATACAGCCACCTTCACATCATACAGCCTTTCAGATGCATTGCTTTTTGTCAGATTCTTTATATCGACAATTGCCTTTACATCATTCTGAATTACATTGTTATTAAAGCCATATATAGCTTGATCGGGCTGTAGTGGATTATCCGGTGCTCCCATATTTACATTCAGATTGGTGGCTATATGAGTATAAGCATGACCTGTACGATTTCCCGGCTCACTTACCTTCACATATGCCTTATATGTACTCTCCTTCGTGCTCAACTCTGACTGATCCGATATAGTCTTTTGCTTTACAATGTTTACCGTGCAGTCCAGCTTGTCCTTATTATTGATTATAATGACATCGTTGCAGGTATTGTAAAGTGTTCCTGTAGATGTGTACCATGGATTGTAAAACAGATAGACATTCCTTAGATTATGGTTCACAGTATCTGAAGAATTATCATAAATCACCATGGTATAATCATCTTCAGTGCACTATTCGGATCCGGAAAAGTCTTTCTTACTCCATTCTTATTGATAGAATATGAATACGACACCGTAACCTTGGTAGCCTTATTACTCGAAGCTCCATACTTTTCTATATCTATGGTGATAGTTCTTTTGATATCCTGCTGAGTGATGCCGCCTACACCAGGCATATTATTAAATGCATATATAATATTTGTAGCAGAATACTTGTCTGCACTCATGCAGTCAAAATTTGCATCCATGGCCGACATATCCGCTACCTCGTCCATGTTGTACTTTTTAACCTTATTGTCCGACTCTGCGTCCGATTTTGCATCCACTGTCACAAGAGCATTGTATTTCTTTGTGCCTGACTGCACACCAGACATATAGAAATAATACTTGTGCGCATCCGACTCCCTGAAATTCCAAAGCGATGTATCGCTTATTTTGGCTGATGCATCAGTCTTGTGGATGGCAGTTCATTTCTGTGTTTCATGTGCATAATTCAACAGTATCTAAGCAGCTTCGCTATTCGCTCACCCGAGAGTATATTCGCCAGCCGTTCGTAGAGAATGAAGCCCCATCCTACTGTCAGCAAAAGAGGAAGCAACCTCCGGGCTCTCGCCCAAAGATTGCTTCCTCTAATTTACATTTCACTACAATATTAGCTCACAAGCCATTTTTTTACAGTTTCCTCATCAAAATCCACACATTCAGCTATATCTTCTATTGAGTGTCCTTTTTTCTGAAGTTTTAAAGCCGTTACTTTTGCCTGACGAATTCTGCCTTCTTCTCTGCCTAATTCTCGACCTTCTTCTCTGCCTAATTCTCTGCCTTCATTTTTCTGTTCTTCCATGCCTTGCACATATCAATCACCTCTTCTTTCTCATCTATGTCTATATCCGTTCCTGCAAACAGGTTGATTGCCTCAACCGTCTCTCTGTCCACCTTGCTAAACTTTTCATCATTCTGCAGCACTTCCTGCATCTTTTCCTTATCATAAGCATTCTGTAATACCTCGAAAAGCTGCCTGATGGATGTCCTGAATCCTGTAAAGTCTGTTATCTCCTCGGTGCCAGCAGATTAATTCTGTAATCCGGTATGAATGGCAGAAGCTCTTCATCCACATCACCAAACATATCCGACAGCTTCCTTGGACCATCCCATTCCTTTGTCCCGAGATACACTGTAATCGTAATTACTGGAATCAACTTATCCTCTTTCGTAAATCCCGAGAGAAATTCATCAGAAGTTGCGATATCCTTTTCCCTGCGGTGCTTTTTGGCTGTTTCCTTTACCTGATTGCCATATGCCATGACATCATAAAACATGTTTTTTACCGGAATGGAATAGTGTATATCCGACTGATTTTCTACTCCTATCAGTACCACATATGATTTGCCGGTATATTTGATGCTGGCATTTTTGAAAATATCCCTCAGCTTCTGCACCGCTATGGTCTTTTTGTCAAGCCCCAGTGCGGTCAGCACCTCTGTCGTGTCCCTTTCCTTAAGGTTTTCCGGCAGGATGACCTCTCTTCCTCCATACAGTATATTGTTGCACAGGTCAGCAAACCTGGCATTGTCAGCAAAGTATTCCTTTGCCATTAAGTCTTTTGCGCTCAATCCTTCTCCTCCTGTTCTCTTGTGTGAGCAGGAAAATTTGGTGCCAATGAGGGTATAGTGGTACAGTTTACAAGGTATACCTGTGCTGTTCTTCTTTAATATTTACGCACGGTATACAGTTCATCCGCCTTTTGACTACATTTTCTGCATTCTGTCTACATACGGCATTTCAATTTTCCTGCTGTTGATTGGTAAATAAAGCATTGAAAACTTCCATGTCCTTTGTAGAATAATGCGAAGTGGTCTGCCCTCTTCAAAGTGGTGCGCACCTGAAAAACTGTTATGTGGTGCCGCTTACAGAAATATAATGCTTTGAGTTGATTGTAGCATAGAGGTGGTGTTTTGTCATCACATTTTTTCTTTTTTGCCACAGCGTAAGGGGCTTTATCCCATGTGACCGGCTGGGCACACTCTCCCGCGTGAGCGAATAGCGAAGCTGCCTAGATACTGTTGAATTATGCACACGATACACAGAAATGCCCTGCCACGGATGGCAGGGCAAGGAGAACCGCGCCACGGACGGCGCGTTTCGACGGTTTCGTCGGGCATCGTAAATCTTTAAGGCATAATTCCTACAGTATCTTGGCTGCGTAGCGTAGCTCACGTGAGAGAGTGTGCACAAGCCATGGCTCATGAGATGAAGCCCCGTCCTACTGCCAGTACCTACAGCTGCTATGCCAGCTTCTTATTTTTCTCGAGAAGCTCATAGATTTTCTCAACGTCATAATCCGGCTTCATAGACAATGCCGCTTCGTAAATTGGAGCGATAACCTCCTCTTTTTCTTCCAGGTCATCTGCTATTTCTGCCACACTCTTGTCCTTTTGCAGCTTTTTTACAACCAGTGAGATTATCTTTTGTCTTTCTCCGATTTCCTTACCGATTTCCTTACCCTCTTCTGTTGCAACCTCTTCCCAGTAATCACTCACATTACACATCTCGCTCATCCTCTCGTCGTCCTATGCTCATTTTAAGTCCATAATCTTCTTCAAGTATCTTCTTTTCTCGATAAACTCTGACTTTGAGAACAGCTCTTCCAGCATTCCTATGAGTTTATTCTTAGACTGCTTTTTTATTTTTTGTTGCTCTCTCCGGACATTTATCAGTGCACCATTTAATTTGTCAATCTGTGGTATTTTCTTTATTTTACCATAAATCAGGCTGGATTTCATCCCAAATTCGATTCTGCCACAGCGTAAGGGGCTTCATCCCCTGTGACCGGCTAGGGCACGCTCTCTCGCATGAGCGAATAGCGGAGCTGCTTAGATACTGTTGAATTATGCACATGATGCACAGAAATGAGCTCCCACGGATGGGAGCTCAAGGAGAACCGCGCCACGGACGGCGCGTTTCGACGTTTTCGTCAAGCATAGTAAACCTATAAAGCATAATTCCTACAGTATCTTGGCAGTGCAGCGTAGCTCAAGCGAGAGAATGTGCACCAGCCAGGGCTCATGGGATGAAGCCCCGTCCTACTGCCAATGTCTCTGCACCAAAAAAGCAGCCTTTGAGCTTCACACTCAAAGTCTGCTTCTTTTTTATTTTATAAGCTGTCCATAGCCTGATACATGGTAAGCATAGGAGCCATAACGGCTGCCACAAGCACACCAACAATAAGTGCCAGAACAAGGATAATCATAGGCTCAATAGCTGCCATAACTGTCTGGGTAGCCAACTCAACTTCCTCATCATAGTAGTCTGCCAGTCGGGTAAGCATGCCTTCCAAGTCACCGGTCTCCTCACCGATTTTGGTCATGTGTGAAACCATAGGTGGAAACAATCCACACGCAGTAATTGGCTCAGACAGTGGAACACCCTTACTTACCTCTTCCCTCGCATTTTTCAGGGCTTTTTTGTAAAGCGCATTCTTCATGGTGTCAGCAGTGATACCAAGGGCTTCAATCATCGGAAGTCCGGAGTACACAAGTGTGGAAAGTGTACGCGCATAGTTACTGGCCGCTGTCTTGATGTTTAGCTTTCCGAAAACCGGAAGCTTTCTTGCGAGATTGCCAAAGAACATCTGACCGCTGTCAGTCTGCTTATAAAGCTTGATGGCTATAACAATTGCTACTATGACAGCAATCACAATATACCAGTATCCGGTAACAAAATCACTCATCGCAACAACTGCCTTTGTGATGCCCGGCAGCTCTGTTCCCAGGTCATTGAACATCTCTGAATAGCTTGGGATGACCTTTACAAGCATTACAATAACAACCGCAATAGCTACAATCACAACGATAATCGGATAAACTGCCGCTTTTTTTATCATGCCGTTAAGCTTTGCCGATTTTTCGAAGTGTGCAGACATTCTGTCAAAAGCTACATCAATCTTGCCGGATGCTTCTCCTGCCGCAACCATGCTCACCATGATATCAGGAAAAACATTCGGATATTTTTTCAGACCATCCGAGAGAGTCTCACCTTTTTGAATCTCGGCATGAACACCTCTGATAGCTTTCGCCATGACCTTGTTCTCAGTCTGATCGGATAGCATATCCAGCGTATCAAGAATCGTAACACCGGCATTGACCATACTGGTGAACTGGCGGCAGAATACCGATAGGTCTCTCGGCTTTACCTTTCCTCCTACACTGAATGAGATTTCCTTGGTCAGTGCTGTTGCCTTGGTGAGGCTTATGACCATGTTGCCATCCATCTTAAGCTTATTTTTTGCCTCTGCTTCTGACTCGGCTACTATATTTCCTTTTCTTTCTTTTCCGCTCTGGTCTATAATCTGATATGTCCAGTCAGCCACTTTCTTCTCCTCCTTATCCCTGTTCTGTGCAACCTCCAGATAAATTAAATCATAATTTATTAAGACTCCACAACATTATACCATAACAGTAAAATACATACGATTATACCATCAATAGTAAAGGTGTACACGGCTAGCCATGCTTACCGGATCATGTGCATATGCAACTGCAGTCTCCGGCGCTATAAGGCCCTGGCTGTAATACTGTAAAATACAGTCATCCATCATCATCATACCCTCTCTCTTTGATGTCTGTATGATAGATGGAATCTGAAACGCTTTTGCCTCACGAATTAAGTTTCTGATGGCATTGTTTGCAAGGAGCACCTCAAATGCTGCAATTCGTCCGCCATTTACCATTGGAAGCAGATGCTGTGCAACAATTCCCTCTAAAACTCCTGAGAGCTGCACTCGTATCTGTTGCTGCTGGTGTGGTGGAAAAACGTCAATCATACGGTCAATTGCATCGGATGAACTGTTGGTATGCAGTGTAGAAAATACAAGATGTCCTGTCTCCGCCGCTGTAATAGCTGTTGATATAGTTTCAAGATCTCGCATCTCTCCTACAAGTATTACATCCGGATCCTGTCGCAGTGCAGCTCTTAGGGCTGCAGCATATGAGAGTGTATCCTTTCCAACCTCTCGCTGTGCCACTATCGAGCGCCTCCTTGAGTGCAGGTACTCGATAGGATCTTCAAGCGTGATTATATTTTTGGAATCTCTTGCTGCAATGACATCTATAAGACTTGCCAGCGTAGTCGACTTACCACTTCCTGTAGCTCCTGTCACGAGGACAAGTCCTCTCATCTTTGTGGTCAGATTTACAACCGACTGTGGTATGCCAAGCTGCTGCGGTGTAGGCACATCATATGAGAGAATACGAAGCGCTGCTGCATATGAGCCTCTCTGTCTGAACACATTGGCTCTGACTCGTGAAAAACCCTCCACCGAAAAAGCGAAATCAAGTTCTCCCTTTTCCTTTAGCACATCCTTAAGCTCCTGCGGGACAATTGGAGAAAGCAGGTTGTCCGTCTCAACATTGGTAAGAACCTGATTTCCCTGCGGTACAAGCATTCCGTCAATTCTAAGCATAACCGGATTTCCCGGTGCGATATGTATATCCGATGAGTTCTGTTGCTGCGCTGCTTTTAAAATGTCTACTATCTGCATTTTCTTTTCCCCCTTAGTTTTCAAACGTGGTCTTTAACATTTCCTGGAATGAAGTAACTCCTTCGAGTACAAGCTTCTCTGCACTCTGTCTAAGTGTATGCATGCCCTCATCACATGCTGCCTTGTTTATATCTTCTATATCAGCACATTTTGAAATAAGTGACTTGAGCTTTGGTGTTACGGTCATTATCTCATATATACCGATTCGTCCCTTGTAGCCTGTATTGGCACATTTTTCACAGCCACATGGCTCATAAATCTTTACCGGACGAAATGCCGGTATATTCATAAAGGCCTTTTCCTCCTCTGTCAGCAGATGCTCTCTCTTACATGCCGGACAAAGTCTTCTTACAAGTCGCTGTGCAATGATTCCCTTTACCGAATCCGCAAGCAGATAACTTTCAACTCCCATGTCCTCCAGTCGTGAAATAGTACTTGCCGAGCTGTTGGTATGCAGTGTGCTGACCACAAGATGTCCTGTGATTGACGCCTGTACTGCAATCTGTGCTGTCTCCTGATCTCGAATCTCACCAATCATAATGATGTCCGGATCCTGTCGCAGAATGGAACGAAGTGCTGATGCAAATGTCAGGTCAGCCTTATTATTTACCTGTACCTGGTTGATTCCGTCTATATTGGCCTCGACCGGATCCTCAACTGTGATGATATTTACATCATCCTTGTTGAGCTCTGAAAGTGCCGTGTAAAGTGTGGTTGACTTACCACTTCCTGTAGGTCCCGTAACAAGTATGATACCGTTTGTATTCATCAGTATATGATTAAAGGCCTTAAGCTCTTCGTCTGAAAATCCCAGCTCCTTTTTATCTCTTGTAAGTGCCTTTTTCTGCGCAAGTCGCATAACACACTTCTCACCAAATACTGTCGGAAGGATTGATACTCGGATATCATACTCTGTCTTATCTATCTCCATAGTGATACGGCCGTCCTGCGGCTTACGCTTCTCAGAAATATCCATACCGCCTATGATTTTAAGTCGTGTAATAATTGCAGAGAGCAGATGTATACTATATGCCGCCTTCTCATAAAGCGCACCGTCAATTCTGTATCGCACCCTGACTTTATTTTCCAGTGCCTCTATATGTATATCTGAGGCCCTGAGTCTGGCTGCCTGCTCAATAATAGAATTGACAAGCAGAACAACCGGTGAATTGTTGACATCCTGCTGGTAGCTTCCTCAGCCTCGGCATTTTTCTGCTCACGCTCTTTTCTCTCCCTTGCATACTCCTGAGCCGCCTTCATCGCTTCTGTATCACCATAATATTTGTCAAGCGTCAAAAGTATATCTCTTTCTGTCGCTACCGCAGGCTCAGCCTGCAGATTTGTAACGATTGAAAAATCATCAAGCGCCACCATATCCATAGGATCGGCCATGGCCACATGCACTATATTGGCATTATTTGGGTCAAAGGCATATGGTATCATGACATGCTTTCTGAGCACTGATTCACTGACGAGGCTTTGCACCTCCTCAGGTATGTTAAGTGCGCTCACATTCACAAGCTCAAGTCCCAGCTGCTGCGACAATGCCTTTGCTATCTCAAGCTCATTGGTGAACCCAAGCTCAATGAGTGTTTCTCCTATCTTCTTATGCTTTTCTTTGGCTATAGGCAGAGCCTTTTCCAGCTGCTCCTGAGTAATTACATTTTCATTTATAAGCATATCACCGATACGCTTTTTCTCTCGTCTAAAAGCCATAGTGGCTCCCCCTCTTTCATCATTTAGTAAAATACTACCATTATGATGGCTGTATTTCAAGGGTATTTATATAAAATATACAATAAATTTATTTTAATACTAAAAAGTAACGATTCCGAGTGCCTGCAGCAACAGTATAAGCAGGAATGCCGGTGCAATAAATTTAACCATGATTATATAAAGTCCTTTTCTGGTAAATTTGCTGCCTCCGCGTGTCACCTCATCTATTATTACCTTTGGACTTACTATCCAGCCAACGAGGATACATGTGGCAAGTGCCACGATTGGCATGAGCACATTGTTGCTGACATAGTCCATGATATCAAGTATCTGTCCGACTGTGCCGTTTGGAAGCTTAACCTCCATATAAAGCTTATTGTAGCCAAGGCAGACTATTATCTCTGCAATCAGACCGTATACCGTGACTAAAATTGCGCTTTTTCTGCGGCTCCAGTGAAATCTGTCTATAAGACTCGATACAATAGCCTCCATAATTGATACAGACGATGTAACTGCTGCGAATGCAACTATCATAAAGAATATCAGTCCAACGATATCTCCTGCTATTCCCATTTCATTAAATACCTTTGGCAGTGATATAAACATAAGCCCCGGTCCTGCTGACATGCCGTCACGGCCCATAAATACATATACTGCCGGAATGATCATAAGACCTGCAAGGAATGCAACAAGTGTATCAAAAATCTCGATCTGGTTGATTGAGCCCATGAGCTTTGATTCCTTCTTGACATACGAACCATATGCAACCATGATTCCCATAGCTACACTGATTGAATAAAAAAGCTGACCGAGCGCATCAACAAATACGGTGAAAAGCTTTTGCATTGTAAGCCCCTTGAAATCCGGAATCACATAAATCTTAAGTCCCTCAAGACCACTTCTTACTGTGCCCGACGCATCCTTATAATGAAGCGTCAGTGAGAAAATTCCGATTGCAAAAATAAGCACAACAAGGATAGGCATAAGCACCTTGCTGAACCGCTCGATGCCTTTATTGACTCCACCAATGACAATTGCTGCTGTTAAAAGCAGATAAACCACTCCAAATATGATTGGTGCCCACTGACCTGTGATAAAGCCTGTGAAATATCCATCCGCAACCGCATTCTTGCCGCTTCCTGTAATGAAAAGTGTAAAGTACTTTAAAACCCATCCACCTATAGTACAGTAGTAAGGCAGAATAATAGCCGGTACTATACACGCAAGTACACCGATAAACTTACCCTTTGGATTGATAAGACCATACGCGGTGAGCGGTCCCTGTCCGGTCTTACGTCCTATTGCAATCTCAGTGGTAAGCAATGCAAAGCCAAAGGTCAGAACAAGTATCAGATACACCAGCAGAAAAAGTCCTCCTCCGTCCTTTGCTGCCAGATACGGAAACCTCCATATATTTCCAAGTCCTACCGCACTGCCGGCTGCCGCAAGAACGAACCCAATGTTGCCGGAAAAAGTGCTTCTTGATTTTTCTTTCATTTTCTACTGTCTCCTTAATATATTATATAATTTAATTTCGATTTAATATGGACATTGTTTCCATTTACAAATCTAATATACCTATTATAATCATCTAGAGTACTTTTTGCAACGGTTGATATTTTTTATTCGCATTTGCAGTACGTGTGGTGCACATGGCAGGTGTCGTGAGTGCTACGCTATACTGTCAAGATACTGTACGAATTATGCCTCAAAAACTTTCTTAACTTGACGAAACCGTCGCTACTCGCCCTCCATGGCTCGATAGCTCCTTGTCCCGGCGTCCATGCCGGGACATTTCTGATTTTCATCTGGCATAATTCAACAGTATCTAGACAGCTCCGCTATTCGCTCTCACGACACCTGCCATGTGCCACCACACGTAACGCAAATTCACCACAACATAAGGAACGTAAGCCCCAGGTACCGCGGGCGCACACGTACTCCCGCCGGAGCGCATAGCGAAGTGGCTTAGATACTGTAGAAATTATGCCCACAAAACGCAGAAATACCCAGCCATGGACGGCTGGGTAAGGCGTTATGCGCCACGGACGGCGCATAAAAGCCGGTTTCGTCAAGCATAGAAACCCATCAAGCATAATTTCGTACAGTATCTTAGCCACGCAGCGTAGCGACGGCAGGAGTACGTGTGCGCCCGTGGTACCCAGGGCTTGCGTTCCGTACTATTATATAAACGTCCTAAATAAGGTTTTTAATGCCTTCTGTTAAACGCTTTGCAACTCTCACATTGTTCATAGTGTAAAGATGAATTCCCTCCACATCATTAGCTAAAAGCTCAATTATCTGGCTCTCGCAGTAAGACATTCCGGCATCAAAAAGTGCCGCCTTGTTGTCTCCGTATCTGTGCACAATCTTCTGGAACTTCTCCGGGAACTTTGCTCCGCACATTGTAACCATTCTCTGAATCTGAGCCGCATTGATACAAGGCATGATGCCCGGGATAACAGGCACATTGATACCTGCAAGCCTGCAGTCCTCAGCAAAATTGAAGAAGGTATCATTGTCAAAGAAGAGCTGAGATAAAAGAAGCTCTGCTCCTGCATCAACCTTTTTCTTAAGATTCTTAATATCATCTACCTTATCAGCTGCCTCCGGATGGATGTCCGGGTAGCACGCACCTGCGATACAGAACTGATCACCGGTGGTATCCTTTATGTATTTAATCAAATCGCTTGCATGGAGAAAATCCTCCTTTGCAGGCACATTTGGATTTCTGTCTCCTCTTAAAGCGAGGATATTCTCGATGCCCTCATATGAAAGCTGTCTGGTGAACTCATCTATCTCTGCCTTGTTATAGCACAGACATGTAAGGTGTACGACCGGCTCCACATTGTACTGGTTCTTGATTTTCTTCGCAATCTCGATAGTCTTGTTATTGTTTGAGCTGCCGCCTGCGCCAAATGTCACGCTGATGTACTCAGGATGACAATCACAGAGTATCTCAAGCATCTCATCAATATTTTTAAAGTCCTCCTCCTTCTTTGGTGGAAAAATCTCGAAAGAAAGTGACTGTGGTTTGTTTGTATGTATCTGTGTAATCTTCATGTTATCCTCCGGTATATATGGTTATTTAAGAATTCGTAATTTTATAGTCCATATATTACTGTAGTTTTTTGTCATTGTAAAATATATTTTTCTTTTAGTTTGTCATAAATAAAATCTATATCAAAACGGGCTGAGCCTTTGATTTTTTTATATGTGGTGATATAATGAACGAAGCAAATCCAAAAGAGGTAATTTATGAAAAAAATAGATTTTGATAACGATTCGATAAAGAAAAACATATTGCAGGCTGCTCTGCCCATGCTTGTAGCGCAGATTCTAAGCCTGTTGTACAACATAGTGGACCGCATATACATCGCCCGCATACCTGATGTCGGAACTACTGCACTCGGTGCTGTGGGGCTCTGCTTTCCTATTATAATGCTGACAATCGCTTTCTCAAATCTCTTTGGAAGCGGCGGCGCTCCGCTTTTTTTCAATAAAAAGAGGCATGAGAGATGACAAGGCCGCAAATACTATAATGAATACCAGCTTTACAATGGTCTGCACATTTGCAGTCATTTTTACAGCTTTGTGCATGATTTTTGCAAAGCCCCTTTTAATACTCTTTGGTGCATCTGAAAATGCCCTTAAATATGCACTCCCATACCTGCTCATTTATCTGCTTGGAACACTCCCATCCATGATTTCAACAGGCATGAATCCCTTTATCAACGCTCAGGGCTACTCCACTACAGGCATGCTGTCTGTGGCAATTGGAGCCATTGCCAATTTGGTGCTTGACCCACTTTTTATATTTGGATTTAATTTCGGCATCAAGGGAGCGGCTATTGCTACAATCATTTCACAGACTCTGTCTGCTCTTTTTGTGCTTCACTTCCTTAGGAAAAAGGCCGAGCTTAAAGTGCGTCTTTTGACACTCTTTGAGTTTAGTGAAAACACGCGCTATGCAAAGGATATCATAAGTCTCGGCACCTCCGGCTGTGTCATGCAGCTCACCAACAGTCTGGTATCTATATGCTGCAACAATGTGCTTTCAGTGACCGGTGGCGATTTGTACATATCGGTAATGACCATCGTATCAAGCATCAGGCAGATGGTCGAGACTCCAATTTATGCAATAGTGGAGGGTTCAGCTCCTGTTTTAAGCTACAACTATGGCGCCAGAAGACCTGCCCGGGTGAGAAAATCTATTTTCACTATGGGACTGCTCGTGCTTCTATATACAGCTGTCATGTGGAGTGTGATTATACTTGCCCCTCATGCCCTGATTGCAATTTTCAGTTCCGATTCCACCCTTATGGATGATGCGGTGAAGGCTTTGAATATCTACTTTGCGGCATTCATATTTATGGATCTGCAGTACATCGG
>ENA-OQCE01000654-OQCE01000654.1-human-gut-metagenome-genome-assembly--contig:-NODE-654-length-16356-cov-4.018301_pt1 | contig 16356 bp, 23 predicted proteins | sample MGYA00242495_ERZ504572 | MGnify/ENA primary metagenome ERZ504572 (study PRJEB26092, sample SAMD00036228) | human gut metagenome | host: Homo sapiens | study: EMG produced TPA metagenomics assembly of...
TTCGAGTGGAGTTTTTCCGCAATCTCGACTATCCGGTGGACTATGTGGGGCAATCCTTCGGTCGATTCGGTTGCCTGCTATAGGGAGAAGCAGGCGGTTGGACCTGATACATTCCGTGAGGACGAACAGTTGGACGAACGCCCCCGTATTGGCGCTGTTGGCAGGCAGCCGCCGTCAGGAGATCAAAGACAACCTTCCGACCATGCTGAAGGTGGCAACCGCCTATCCGGGCCACCAGCCTGTGATTGCCGGTGCTCCCGGCTTGGAACCGGAATATTACAGGCAATATATCGGCGACGCGGATGTGAAGATCGTGTTCGGCAAAACCTATCCTCTCCTCAGTCATAGTGATGCGGCGTTGGTCACATCGGGGACGGCTACGCTTGAGACATCGCTTTTCCGTGTGCCGCAAGTCGTCTGCTATTATGTCGCGGCCGGCCGGCTGGCAAGTTTTATTTTCCGCCATTTCTTCCATACGAAATACATTTCGCTGGTCAATCTGATAGCCGGACGCGAAGTGGTGCAGGAGCTGTTCGGTGTCCGATTTTCGTATGACCAGATACATGATGAGTTAGGACGTGTCTTGAATGATCATGCCTACCGTAGACGCATGCTCGACGGCTATGACGAGATGATCCGCCTGCTTGGAAAACCGGGTGCTTCCCGGCGTACAGCGGAGCTTATCTATCAATCACTGAAGCATTAACATTTTTTGTAAACAGTCTTTGCAGCATTTGCAGAGTGTTTATCATCTTCTTTTTTAGAAAGAAAAATAAACAAATTAGATACATGTTATGAAGACGTTGAAAAGTTTTATGCTATTGGTTGGAATCTTGTTAGGTTCTACAGTTTTTTATTCATGTTTGGATGATGACGACGCTTACAGCGAATTTTGGAGAGATAGTGTCCAGGCTATTGTAACGGTAAAACCATTGAGTGATAATTCTTACTATATGCAGCTCGACGACAGTACGACGCTGTTCCCGACAAACTCATATGTGCCTGAGAATTTGAAAGAAATTCGTGCGTTCGTTGTCTATAAGAACGACGAGAAGAAGACTGAAGGCTATGACCAGTCTGTTCAATTGTTAAGAATGGATACCCTTCTGACCAAACCGATCGCTCCTGACCTGGGATCGGAAAATGATTCCTATTACGGAACGGATATGCTGGCCTTGAATGGCGGTAGCATTTGGTCAAAGAACGGAGTGTGGATCGAGGACGGATATATCACGTTCGATTTCTATATTCAAAGAGGTTACAACGACACTGTCAAGCATTTCCTGAACCTGGTACAGACAAACAGTGCCGATCCGTATGAATTGGAGTTCCGTCATAACGCTTATGGCAATATCGACTCGTCCCTCAGACCTTCGGCCGGCTTGGTGTCTTTCAAGCTGGATAAGTTGCCGAGTACGGAAGGCAAGACGGTGAAGTTGAAGATCAAATATAAATCTTTCGCCTCGAACGACTATAATACCGTCGAGTTGGATTACAAATCAAAAGATACGGGAGATACAGAAGAATAATAACCTTCCCACATAACTTTTATTTTTATCATTTAGTTCAGAGAGAGAGGCATCGGGATGATGCCTTTCTTTTTGTGTACCCTATAGCTTTTGATGTAAAAGATTATAGGCTTTTTCTTGGAAAGCTATAGATCCTTTTCAGGTATGTGCTATCTTTTTTGCTTTTTCTTGCCGGAAAGATGCAACGTTTCTCCGGATACCCTCGTTTATATATATGAAAATGGAAGAAACAAATGTACATCTGATCGAGGAGTGCCGGCGTGGTAACCGGACTGCACAGCTCGCCCTTTACAAGCAATTTGCACAGCGGCTGTATGTCGCCTGTCTGCGTATTGTCGGTAACGTGCCGGAGGCGGAGGAGGCGATGCAGGATTCTTTCCTGAAAATATTCACCCGCCTGGACCAGTATAGGATGGACAATGTTTCGAAGCATGGATGCACCGTATAGCTGTTCATACAGCCATTGATTACGTGCGCCGACAGACGCCTGACTGGGAAGAACTCTCGGATGACTACACCGAACCCGACGACGACGGGCCGGATGAGGAAGAAATCCGTTATTCGGTTGCCCAAGTGAAGGAAGCCTGCAAGAAACTGCCGGCCGGCTATCGCGTGATCCTCTCGCTCTACCTCTTTGAGGGATATGATATGGAAGAGATTGCCTCCATCCTGAAGATCCGCCGTCGAGCGTACGCAGCCAGTATCTCCGGGCAAAGCGCAAATTATTGGACATAATAGCAGCAAATAAAGAAAATGGATAAACTGAAGAATTTCATAGACACGAACCGGGAAGCATTTGAAGACGACCTGTTACCTGAAGGCCACTTCGAACGCTTCGAGCAGAAGCTGGCTGTTCCGCGCAAAAGCCGGGCTACGTTATATAGCCTTTGCGCTTTTGCCGCGGCAGCTTGCATCGCCCTGCTGTTCCTCTTCAAACTGCCGGGTGGCACGCCTTTGCCTACTCAGCCAAGGCAGGTGGTCACAGGCCAGCATGCCTGCGAGGTGAAAGAGGAGATAGAGGAACTTCGTCTCTACTACAATATGCAGATGAGTGATATCATCTCACAGATGCAGGCGATGTACAAACTGCAACAGACTCCCGGAGCGGAGGAACTCTTGAAAGAGACAAAACGTGTCCTGACAGACAATTATATGTTCGAAGAAACGGTCCTTCCGACTCTGCCTTGCTCCAATGCCGGCCTTTATGCCATGAACCTGCATTACAGTACCAGCTTGGAAAGTCTCAACATCATGTTGAAACAGATGGAGAATATGGAAGATTTCAACAGGAATAGTAAACAATAAACACGTTAATCAACACATAAAACAATTTATCAACACATGAAAACAGCTTATCAACACACCAAGAAGGGACAATCCTGCTTTTTACGGGCCGGTCTGTTGATGCTCCTGGTTTTGTTTTGCAGCGTATCCGGTTGGGCTGCAAAACAGGAAAGCATCAAGAAAAAGGAAATCAACAAAAGCTTCAATGTCGGTAAAAACGACATTTTGCAAGTTGACAACCGTTACGGGAACATTACGGTTACGCATTGGAGCAAGAGCGAAGTCTCCATCCGTGTCGTGATCGAGCGAAAGCCCGTAATGACGAAAAGGCGCAGGCTATCATCGACCGTGTCAACATACGGATGGAAAGATGGGCAATACGGTTTCGGCCGTTACAAGCCTGAGGTCGCAAAACGGGAATGGAGGCTCTAACGAATCCTTCACCATCAACTACTATGTCAATATGCCGTCTGAACTGACGTGCGACCTGACACAGAAGTACGGCAATATCATCATGCCGGAAAACAATAAGGGAAAATGCGATCTGCATGTCAAATACGGCAATCTCAATGGCGGTAATTTCATGGGACCTCTCAGCATCGATGTGCAATATGGCAATATGGATATCTCCGATGTCGACAACGCCACTTTGGACCTGGCCTATTGCGGCAAATCCTCTATCCGCAACGGCTCGCAACTGAATATCGACAGCAAGTACTCCAACCTCAGTCTCGGAAATGTCCGGAAGATGAACACTGAACCAAATACGGCGACATCCATATCGACAGGCTGGACAACGGCTATATGGAACTGAAGTACGGAAATTGCAAGATCGACGAGCTGAAACAGGGCATCACCGTCGACGAACTGAGCTACAGCACGCTTACCATCAAGGATCTTGCCAGCAACTTCGATAAGGTCAATGTGGATGCCCGCTACGGTAATCTGAACATTTATATCGATGTGAACGCCTCCTTCCGTGTCGTTGCCAACAATATGAAATACGGCAATTGCAAGGTTCAAGGCGGATTCAATATCCAACGTCGTAATCAGGACGAAAACTCGGTCGGTTTCGATAGCCGCGACGACCAAAGGAACAAAAACAACTACACCCTCGATGTCAACAACGGTAAAAACGGCCGTATCAATTTCGAAGGAAACAGTTATAGCAACATAAAGGTGATGGCAAAATAATCCCTGCCGCCCTGTATCGGACAAATGAAAGAAGCCCCGGTATCCAAGCGATACCGGGGCTTTCTTATTTTGATAAAAGGAACGACTGCTTAGTCAAGTTCTTTGATAGTGATGTTACGATACCAAACGTCGTCTCCGTGGTCCTGGAAACCGATGAAACCTTCTTTGTTTTCACCACCGCAGTTCAGCAACAGTTCGTAAGCCAACGGCCATTTGTCTTTGCTGAATTTGCTGTTATCCAACATTTCCTTCCACTGCTGTGTCCACAAATGATATTCAACAACCGGTTCATCGTTCTGATAGTGAACTACCGTACCTTTGTAGCACATGATCTTGCCTTTGTTCCATTCACCGAACGGTTTAGAGTTCTGAGGCTTAGCCGGGATCATGTCATACAAGGAAGCAGACTGGCGGTTGCCGTCTTTACCCAACTTGGCGTCCGGATGGTTTGCATTGTCGAGTACCTGATATTCAGGAGCAGAGATATAAGAAGCTGTCCTTCGACTTCCTGGATCATATACAGTACGCCGGAGTTTGAACCTTTACCTACTTTCCATTCGAATTCAAATTCATAGTTTTTGAATTTGTGAGCGAAAACCAAGTCGCCACCATCTTTAGCACCAGCTTCACCTGCACCGGATCCTTTGATATGGATCGTACCGTCTACCACTTCCCAGGCAGCAGGCACATCCGTACGGCCGTAGCCTCTCCATCCATTGAAAGATTTACCGTCGAACAAAGTGACTTTGCCATCGGCATCTTTCGGGAAAGTAGACAGGTCGACAGTAGGCAGATCGTTCATGAGTTTGTATTCAGGAACGGCAGCTTCTGTCTTTGCCTCTTCTGCAGGAGCAGCAGCTTCTTCTGTTTTTTTACCACCGCTACAAGATGTGAAATAACACATCATAATTGCGGCACTTGCTAATAATACTGACTTTTTCATTCTATTTATTTGTTTAAAACTAATTATCTCGGCATATCAGGCAACTTCCAGCCTGACGATAGTTATGCTTGATCATTTCGGCAGCATACTGTTTTGCATTGACAGGATCTGTCCAGTCTTTTGCAAATGACGGGTGTCCGTCCTTGATTGTGAAACCATCCTTGATACAAGTCTTGATCATTTCGTTATCGCCGATGTTGGTGAACTGCATGTTGTTGCCGTCCCATTTCAATGTACGGTGCAAACCTTGCAGGCGGACTGCCAATACCCCCATCACGATCATTTCGTTGAACGGACCAGCTTCCAAGAAGTTTGATTTTGTCTGTACGCGGTTAGATGCACTTTCTTTACAAGCACGAACCCAGTCCATTTCATGGTTCTTGACGCGACGGCATACTTTTGGTGCGTTAGGAACACGACCGGACAGCAAGAACGGTTGTTGGCCGTAGCAACCGCAAACCAACGTATCTTTTGTTCCGTGGAAGATTGTCAAACCACCACCAGGACCCATCAGTTCTTTACCCTCAGGGAAGCCTTCCGGACGGTTCGGCATCATACCGCCGTCATACCAGTGCACTTCTACTTCCGGCATAGCCAGTTTTGGCATGTTTTCACGAGCCGGGAAAATGAATTTAACGTGCTGTGCGTTAGGTGCGCAATCACGGAGCAATAGGGTAGAGGAGGCTTCAACGCTTGTAGGATAGCCTAATTTCAATGCTTTAAATGCAGTGTGCATAATGTGGCAGGCCATATCGCCTAAGGCTCCTGTACCGTATGTCCACCATCCGCGCCAGTTCCAAGGGTGGTAGATTTTGTTGAACGGTTTCAATTCTGCCGGACCGGTAAACAAATCCCAGTTCAGGTAGAAGGAATCTTGTCTGCTTTTTCCGGAGTATTCAAACCCTGCGGCCAGATAGGACGGTCTGTAGCACATTCTACTTTTGTGATGTCACCGATTTCACCGTTCCAGATCCATTCGCAAACCAAGTCGGTTCCTTCAGCAGAAGAACCTTGGTTACCCATCTGGGTTGCTACATTAGTAGAAGCTGCCAACTTGGTCAGCAAACGAGATTCGTATACTGAATGGGTCAACGGTTTTTGACAGTATACGTGTTTGCCTAATGTCATGGCATCAGCGTGATCATGGCATGAGTATGATCGGCAGTTGCGATGATGACAGCATCGATGGATTTACCCATTTCGTCATACATCTTACGATAATCCCAATATTTTTTTGCATTCGGATGTTCTTCAAAAGTGCCTTTTGCATACTTCCAGTCAACATCGCAGAGTGCTACGATATTTTCTGTGTTCTTTACATTATTAATGTTGGCATGTCCCATACCGCCGATACCGACAGCGGCAATGTTCAACTTATCAGTCGGAGCTACATATCCGTGAGATTTTCCCAGGATGGAACCCGGAACGATTGAGAAAGCTGCAGCAGCTGCGGCTCCTCTTTGAAGAAATGATCTTCTTGAAATGTTCGACATAGTAATAATTTTTTATAGATTAGCACTTAATTATAATATTCGATGTGATTTCTTGTCTTATAAAAACACAAACTGGCACAAATATAGCCAATGCAGAAGTAACGGCAAGTCTTCCTTTCGGCTTTCTTCTTTAAAATAGTTTTTTTTAACAGAGGCTATAGATAAAGTCTATTTTTCCATAAATAATATCTATGCTTTTAGGGGAAAACATTTTGACGCTTTCCCTATATTTGTATAGAAAGAAAACTTATTCATCCAATCTCTTGTTATTAAAGTACGATACCGATATGAAAAGGGAGCCTGTATACATACGAATATATCATTTTTATCTGGAAGGATTTCGCGAAATGAAGCTGGGTAAGACGTTGTGGCTAATCATATTGGTCAAGCTCTTCATCATGTTTTTTATCTTAAAACTGTTTTTCTTTCCTAATTATTTAGGAAAGTTGGATGGAGATTCGGCTAAGGAAGAACACGTTTCGGGTGAATTGATCAATAGAGCAATTACTCCTTAAATTATATAATTTATGATCGCAAGCATTGACACATCTTTGATTGACTGGTCAAGAGCGCAATTCGCTCTCACTGCCATGTATCATTGGCTGTTCGTGCCCCTGACACTGGGGCTCGGCGTTATACAGGCCATCATGGAGACCATCTATTACAAAACAGGTAACGAGTTCTGGAAAAAGACAGCGCAGTTCTGGATGAAACTGTTTGGTATTAACTTCGCTATCGGTGTTGCCACCGGGCTGATCCTCGAATTCGAATTCGGAACGAACTGGTCTAACTACAGTTGGTTTGTAGGAGACATCTTCGGAGCTCCCCTTGCTATCGAAGGAATTCTGGCGTTCTTTATGGAAGCGACTTTTATAGCCGTGATGTTTTTCGGTTGGGACAAGGTGAGCAAACGCTTCCACTTGGCTTCCACCTGGCTGACGATCATAGGAGCAACTCTTTCCGCCCTTTGGATCCTGATCGCCAATGCGTGGATGCAATATCCGGTAGGTATGCATTTTAATCCGGACACTGTGCGCAACGAGATGTTCGATTTCTGGGCGGTGGCCTTATCTCCTGTCGCCATCAACAAATTCTTCCATACCGTACTTTCCGGATGGATCGTGGGAGCCGTCTTCGTGATGGGTGTCAGCAGTTGGTATCTGTTGAAAAAGCGGGAGACGGAGTTCTCGCTCGAAAGCATCAAGGTCGGTGCGGTTTTCGGACTGGTCGCTTCCATACTTATTGTATGGACGGGTGATGGTTCGGCTTACCAGGTCGCCCAGAAACAGCCGATGAAGTTGGCTGCGATGGAGGGCTTGTACGAAGGGGGCAACGGAACAGGTCTGGTTGCCATCGGCCTGCTGAATCCCGACAAGACGAGTTATAAAGATAATGTAAATCCTTTCATCTTCGATATCAAGATTCCGAAACTGCTCTCCTTCCTTGCCGAACGCGATGTGGATGCATACGTTCCCGGCATCGTCAACCTGATAGAAGGCGGTTATACGACCAATAAAGGAACGGTTGCCCTTTCTGCTGCCGAGAAGATCGAGAAGGGGAGGATTGCCATCCAAGCTCTTGCTGATTATCGCAAGGCGGTAAAGGACAAAGACCAGGTGGCTGCGGAGCAAGCCCGTAGCCTGTTGGACGAGAACTTCGCTTATTTCGGATACGGGTACATTAAAGATCCTGCCGACCTGGTTCCTCATGTCGGCCTCACTTTCTATTCATTCCGCGTCATGGTGCTCCTGGGCGGATATTTTATTCTGCTATTCATCGTTGCTTTGATCTGGAGCAAAAAGAACAAGTTTGCCGATGCCCGCTGGTTGCAATGGGCGAGCCTGTGGACGATTCCTCTGGCCTACATCGCCGGGCAGGCGGGGTGGATCGTGGCCGAAGTGGGACGTCAGCCGTGGGCTATCCAGGACATCCTGCCGACAGGCGCATCCGTGTCCAAGCTGGCCACTTCATCGGTACAGACGACCTTCTTCGTCTTCCTGTTTCTCTTTACCGTCCTGCTTATTGCGGAGATCGGTATTATGGTGAAGGCGATCAAGAAAGGGCCTTCGGTGAATTAAGAATTATGAATTAAGAATTAAGAAATGAGTATTATGGATAGTACATATATATTGTTACAGCATTACTGGTGGTTCCTTGTTTCCCTCTTAGGAGCGCTATTGGTTTTCCTGCTTTTCGTACAAGGCGGACAGTCCTTGCTTTTCACGATCGGCAAAACTGAATTGCAACAAAAGATGTTGCTGAACTCGACCGGACGCAAATGGGAGTTTACGTTTACGACCCTGGTCACTTTCGGAGGTGCGTTCTTCGCCTCTTTCCCGTTATTCTATTCGACCAGTTTCGGCGGAGCCTACTGGGTGTGGATGCTGATACTGGCTTGCTTCGTTCTGCAGGCCGTATCGTATGAATACCAGTCGAAGAAGGGGAATCTCCTGGGCAAAAAGACGTATCAGGTATTCCTGCTGTTGAACGGCATCTTGGGCCCGATCCTGTTGGGTACGGCTGTCGGTACGTTTTTTAGCGGAGCCGAGTTTGTCGTCAACAAAGGACAGCTGACCGATGTCGCGATGCCGGTGATCTCCACCTGGGCGACCCCCTGGCACGGACTTGAGGCTGCTTTCGTGTTCTGGAACGTATGTCTCGGACTGGCGGTGTTCTTCCTGGCACGCATCCAGCATTGCTTTATTTCATCAACAATATCGACGATGCCGAGATCGTGAAACGCAGCCGCAAGCATTTGGTGATCGAGACGGTGCTGTTCCTTGTTTTCTTCCTTGTCTTCCTGGTGCATCTGTTGCTTGCCGACGGGTTTGCTGTCGATCCGGAGACAAAAGAGGTGTATATGCAGCCCTATAAATACTTTATGAACCTGGTCGAGATGCCTGCCGTATCGGTCGTGCTCTTGGTGGGGGTGGCAGGTGTGTTGTATGGCATCGTCCGCACGATCTTGTCGGATACATGGAAAAAAGGCATCTGGTTCTGCGGGACAGGCACGGTACTCACGGTGCTGGCGCTGCTGCTTTGTGCCGGTTGGAACAATACGGCTTATTATCCTTCGGTAGCCGACCTGCAAAGTTCGCTGACGATCGGCAACAGTTGCTCCAGTCCGTTCACATTGAAAGTGATGAGTTATGTCTCCATCCTCGTGCCTTTCGTCTTAGGCTATATTTTCTATGCCTGGCGTGCGTTGGATCTGCGGAAGATCAGCGGGGAGGAAATGCAGGAGAAAGACACGCATGCCTATTGATGCGATGCTACAGGCTGGTCCCATAAAACAAAGGAAACGGCGAAGCTCACGCTTGGCCGTTTCTACATTTAACCGTTTTAAACAAAAAGAAAAAGTTAGTTAAGGCTTAGATGAAAATATCTTAAGTCTTTTCTACTGACTCTAAATAGCTTCCATAAGGACAGCAAACAAATATATGGAATACCTGTGACCCTCGGAACAATCTCCCCGCTTTTTTTGTTATTTTTCACAGTACGCCAATGCTTTTGTATTATCTTTACACCCGAATTATCCGAAGGATCTTATGGCAGAATTTAACATAAACATATTGGGATGCGGTTCGGCGTTACCTACCACGCGGCATCTGGCAACATCACAGATCGTAGATTTACGAGACAAATTGTATATGATTGATTGTGGGGAAGGTACCCAAGTGCAGATGCGGCGGATGCGCGTCCGTTTCGGCCGTCTCGCCATATCTTCATCTCTCATTTGCATGGCGACCACTGCTTCGGTCTGCCGGGACTGATCTCCACGCTCGGCATGCTGGGACGCACCGGCGAGCTGGTCGTGCACGGTCCGAAGGAGGTCGAGACTTACCTGCGTCCCGTGATGGATTTGTTCTGCCGGGGCATGGAGTTCGAAGTGCGTTTCAATCCTGTCGATACCCGCAGCCATTCGTTGGTGATGGAAGACCGTTCGCTGTCGGTCTACTCCATCCCGCTGAAGCACCGGATTCCCACCTGCGGCTATCTCTTTGCCGAGAAACCGAAGGAGGCGCATATCATCCGCGAGATGACGGATTTCTATCAGGTTCCCGTCCGTTGCATGAAAGATATCAAGCAGGGGCAGGACTATGTCACGCCCGAAGCGAGGTCGTTCCCAATTCCCGCCTGACGCGTCCGGCTGCTCCTCCCAAGCGTTATGCGTTCTGTTCCGATACGGCCTATAACCGCTCGATCATCCCGATTATCGAAGGGGCGGACCTGCTCTATCATGAAGCGACTTTTGCCGAATGCGATCTCGCCCGTGCCAAAGAAACCTTCCATTCCACCGCACGCCAGGCAGCGGAGATCGCCCGCGACGCCCATGTGAAACGCCTCGTCATCGGCCACTATTCCGCCCGCTACGAAGACCTGTCCGAACTTCACCGGGAAGCCGAAGCGGTATTCCCCGGCACGATATTGGGAAATGAAGGAACGGTGATACCGGTTTAATCGAAAAAGAGGTGCCGCAGGAAGGTGTGTCGAAACATGGAATGGCCGTCGATCATTAATAATACAGAACTTTGTGTATTATCCCAAAAAATATTCCTACATTTGTACGATCTTAGGGTTTGGTATATGAAGGTATTGATTACATTCGTTTTGTTGCTGGCTGCATGGGCCGGTTGTCCGCTTGAGGTGATGGCACAACAAGCGAATACGACCGTGTCCCGGACGACCGTCGCCAAAGACAAAGAACCGGATTCGGTTGAGATCAGCGCCTATGATAACAAGATCGTCGTCGAGAATGCTCCGGCCGGTAGCAAGCTCGAAGTCTACAGCGTGGTAGGCATCCGGGTGAAAGAGATACCGATGAAGCAACCCTCCGGCGAATATACGGTGGACCTTGCCAAGGGTTACTACATCGTCCGCATCGGCGACACGGTCCGTAAAGTGTCCATCCGCTAACACCCGTTCAGGCTCCCCATAAAGACATCCCCGTCGCGTATGCAATCAGCGCCCATCCCACGAAGGAGGAGGCTTGTCCCGTGCCGTTTGTCCGTACTCCGAGAGTGTCAAGAGGGCTCCTATACATCCCAGCACCACCTCTGAACGGTCCGCCCACAGGGCCATTATCCCGAGGGCGGCCAGATACAATGCCAATGCTGTCCGAAGGCGTATCGTCCGGCACATCGTCCGGCAACTTGCCCGGTATCGGGCGAGGCGGCTTTTCATTCTTCTCATCCGTTTTCTTCTTTTTCAGGTTCAACAAGAAGCCCAACAAGGCTCTGATAAATTCAAGGATTTGTTTTAGTTTGTTCATGATGGGATTTGTGAATTATGATTTAATTGTCCATTGTTCATTGTCCATTGAAACAGTTCCAGTTGTTTCCCGATCTCTGCTTCGAGCGCGATGATGTTGCGGCGGTAGAGGTCGCGGTTGTCACCGTTTTGTTCGCTGATGTAGGGGCTGTAGGCGATCTCCTTGGCGTAGGCTTCGGCTGGAAGCTGAATGGTAGGCGCGGGGATAGGCGGAACGGATCAGGCGGGCGAAGTCGAGGAAAGAGAGGTGTGTGGCTTCGTAATGCCTGAAATGGTGCGTGCCGTAGGCCGTCTCGAATGTGGCCCGCTGTCCGTGCCAATACGCGTTGGAAGCGCCATACCCCATCAGTCCGAAGAAATTATGATGTTCCGTCGCAAGCATGGAGGTTCCCCATCCGCTTTCGAGCGCACCCTGTGCGAGGATGATCCTGGCGTTCATGCCGAACAGCTTTTCCGCTTCGGCGGCAGCTCCCGGCAAGTATGTAAAAAGTTGATCTTTTTATCCATTATATATCGGTATTTATTTGTATTTCAGATTGATAATGACTATATTTACATATTATAATCAAGAAGAAAAACGATGGAAAATTCACTGAATCAAAACAAAGTATGGGGATGGGGCGAACTGGCCCTGATGTACTTCCCGAATATCTCGCAGAAGAGCGCGACCATGCAATTGTTGAAATGGATACGCGTCAGCGACGAGCTGGTCGGTCAACTGGAAAAATCGGGCTGGCATCCGGGTAAGAAATACCTCACCCCCAGACAAAAGGATTACATTGTGGGACATCTCGGAGAACCCTGAAGAGGTGAAAGTTGAAAGGTGAAAGTTGAAAGTTATTTGTACGAACGCGAAGCATCACTTTCAACTTTCAACTCTCAACTTTCACCTCTCAAAGTTCTCCCGGGCGGTCATCTTCGCCCCCTGCGCTGCCCTCGTCTGGAGCACCGGAAGCGATCTTCTCGAACGTGTAGTTCTTGATCGCATCTTTCAGCAGCTTGCCGGGGCGGAAGACGATGCGGCGGCTTTTGATAAGCGCATGGCTGAACTCCTTCTCGGTCAGCGTGCCGGTGCTGCCGAACTGCAACTGGAAGCTGCCGAGCTCGCCTACTTTGACAACCTCGCCTTTGCCGAGGTTGCGGCGCATCACGTTGACCAATTCGTCGAGGATCAGTTTCACATCGCCCGAAGAGGCGGTGGACTGGGCCGAGATCAGGTCGCACAATTCATACACGTCGCACGTGCCGGTCGTATTGGCACTGGCGTAATACAGTTTCGAACCTTCGGCAGCATCTTTGCGCATGTCTTTGCGCAGGACCAATTTGTACTTTGCTGGCATAACATCAGGATTTTTAGGTAAAACATTTGTTTCTTAATCACATAACAAAGATACAACCGCCCCCGTCGTCCCTGCGGAATGTGGCGGAACGGTGTGGCAAGAGGGGGAGGAGAGGGGAAAAACGGGGAAAGCCGGCAAGTATGCTTGGTTTTGGAATAAAAAAAACTATACCCCACAGGGCAAAACCCTATACCTTTTTCCGTGGAAGCTATGGCTTTTGGGGGAAAAAGGTATAGGGTTTTTCTCTTTCTGAAATCGGCTGCGGAGGGAAAAGGACAATTTGACCGCGATATTTTCCCTACACTTTTTGGGGGGTGACGGGCTTGTTTTTCTGATACTCACCGTGGCTTATTCTCTTGATGAACAGAGGGTTCAGCTTATAAATGAGGCGTCTGACCAGCCTTTTGTCCATCCCTTCCGCCTCACCGATGGTGTAAGCTTCAGCCAGGGTGAAGCGCTCCGGCAATTTCTCCAGCAGGATGCGTCCCTTGCGGGGGCAGGACAGTTCGGGAGCGCTTTCGTTGTGGCGCAGCTGTGTCAGGAGCAGGCGGCTGTGTTCGAGCAAGTCTCGACGATGGCGAGCGCAGCCTTGAAATGCTCTTCGGTGCAATACTGCGAGTCCATCCCGTAGCCCTCCTTGCCGCATCGGGTGGCGGTGAAGATCATGCAGAGGCGGAAGGCGATCAGCGTGGCGTTTGATGACGCTGAGAAACTCCTCGTCGCCGAACAGGTCCGCTTCATGCAGCCATTTCTTGAAACACTGGTTCAGCCGGGCCCACTGCGACAGCGTCAGGCATACCTGCAACGGGCGCCGGCGAAGCGTCTTGGCGATGTTCATCAGCTGTTCGGAGAGTTCCGACAGCTTCTTCGGCATATCCATTTTGTCGCCTTCGGGCGAGACATCCTGCCAGACCGCCTCGCTGCGGCACGTATAGAGCAGCAGGCGGCTCAGGAGTCCGCTCTCGCTGTCGGGGATCAGGCGGGAGAACTGTCCCGGTGTCCCGGAGAGCAGCAGGGCGAGCCGTGGAGAGTCGATGCGGATCATCTCGTTGTCCGTCTTGCGCGACGAAGAGACCGGTTCGTGATGGAACGCCTTGCGGAGCAGGTCGTCAAACATCCCGTAGTCCTGTTTGCTGGCCGATAGGATCGTGTCGATTTCGCTGTCAGCCATCAGCCCGCCGATGTTGCCGTTGTCGCGCAGGTGGACAAGCATCTTGGCTTTGGTGACCTGCGTCGGGATGTTGAGGTAGGCCTTGGCGGCAGGTTTCGGAGCATCCTTTACCACGACGGAGCGGTGCTTCTGGTGTGCCTCCGCCTTCTTCTGCTCCCATTCTTCCAGGGCTTGCAGATATTCGGCTTCGGCCTGTCCTGTTTCCGTCTTGATCAGTTCTTCGTACAAGTCGGCCAGATGGCGCATGTCGTTGATGCACCCCTTACCGTTGGCCGCGGGAGCCACCTCGACGGTGAAAATGTGGGGGAACACCCGTTTGCGGTGATATTTGCCGGACACTTCGGGGAGCAGGCGCTTGCCACCGTGCACGCTCCGAGGAGCGCCATGTCGCGCTCGCGGTGCTGGGGATAGAAGGCGACCGCCTCGCGGAACAGATCGGGAAGCCATCCGTACACCTCGTCGGGAATGAGCGGGGTCCGCTCGCGCAGGACTTCGCCGCTTGTCTCGATTTCTTCCGTCTCTAAGGGATGTCGGGTTTTGAAAACTGTAGGGGAAATTTCGCGGTCAATTTGTCCTTTTGCTCCGCCATAGGTCGCATGCTCGTTCATATTTCCTTGATAAGCAGAATGTAACGCCTGTTCGATCTCTGTCGCCGTGAAGTCTGCCGCTTGCAGGCGCAGCGTGCAGCATGCGGCTGTTTCGGTGTACGAAAAGCCCCTCCGGTTCGCCTCGCAGCCGAGGCGGTAGACCGTCTGGTTACGCGCTCCTGCCAACGGCGGGATGCGGTCGAGGAAACGTGCGACAAACGCGTCGACACCCTTTTCGGCCGACTGCTTTTCGGGGATGTGGAAGACTTCCGCATCCGGATTGTAGTACGCCTCCCCGTCGTCGCCCACGTAGCAGCAACGGCTGATGTCCTTGCACTTGGCATCGCTTGCCACACCGCCTGCCTTCTCGAAGAAGGCGGCGACAAGGGATAGCTTCGCCGTGGCGTTCCGCCGGGCAGTCTACGCGTACGAAGACCTTCAGCCCTTCTCCGCCGGGACTGACGAACATCGCCAGCGTGGAGCTCAGCGCCCGGAAGGTGAGGATCAGTGCCGGCAGGTCCTTCACATGGTCGAAATCCAGTCCGACGACCTGGCTGTATGTTTCGAGCGCACTCGCCTTATGTCCGCCCTTGAATACCCCCGAAGGGGTGAACCCCGGCAATCCGCCTTCAGCTTCCGGGCTTCTTCGGCACGCCCTTCCGCCAGTGCGGTGCGGTAGGCGAGGATCTCATTTTTCCAGCGGCGGCGCCGGATCAGGATGATGATTTCTTCAAGAGTTAAGACTTTGCACTCTGTCCGGAACAGGCTGGCGTAAAAAGATACATGTACTTGTTTTTCCATGATATTATTAATTTAAGGCAAAATGGATTGCCGGTTTGTTTATGCGACAAAGGTAAGCTTATCCCAGTGTGCAGGCAACTATGCCAAAAGCGGATTTTTGAAATATATAATACTGGTTGTTAGGTGTATATGAATTTTGTTTTTGACGGAGCATATTGCTTTTTAACATTTTTATTTAGAATAAATTAACTGTTTGTCCGTTCTCTCTTCTCTTTTGAATAATAATAGGTGGCCAACGTCTTGACCACGACGCTGAAGTTGAAGATGACCTGCATGGCCTTGAATAGCCCGGCTGCCTTTTCCGTGTTTTTCTCAAATTCAGGGAGGTAGCGTATTCCGCTGAAATACTCGGCAAGTGTGCGTGCGTCGTCTACCTTTATCTGTATTTCTTCGATCCCTCCGACCTTTTGGAGCAGTTTGCGTATGCGTCCTTGGCAGGCGCGGATGGCGTCGGTCGTGTAACGTGTCGTTTTGACTCCCTCTATCTGTTTAGACTTGAGGATTTCCAGGCGGGTGTACAATTCTGCTATTTCTTGTGCTTCTTTTGAAAGCTTCTGTTTTTTTTCATGATGAATTTTTTTATAAGATGGATAATATAAATGATGATTATCATCTGTTTTTAATAAATAACGAAGCCCCGGCAGTTTCGTACTGCCGGGGCTTGTTTTTTTGTATGCCTTCGTCCTTCGCAGGGGAAAGGCAACTTGAACTTTAATTTCAATATACTTTAGTATTATTAATAT
>ENA-OQCE01000655-OQCE01000655.1-human-gut-metagenome-genome-assembly--contig:-NODE-655-length-16356-cov-2.365149_pt1 | contig 16356 bp, 14 predicted proteins | sample MGYA00242495_ERZ504572 | MGnify/ENA primary metagenome ERZ504572 (study PRJEB26092, sample SAMD00036228) | human gut metagenome | host: Homo sapiens | study: EMG produced TPA metagenomics assembly of...
TATCATACTACAGCTGGCTTTGGGAGATACGATACGTGAGTCTTTTCTACGCAAGACTCCTGAAGCTGAACGACAAGGACGAAACCGTATGGAGCGTGGGCGTAGTTTCTGGCTTTATATTCACCAGTTGGCTGCATCCCGTGGTTGGGAATGCCATTGGCGCAAGATAGAAGAGTGCGGCATCGGGCATGAGGCTGTCCCTATGGGGAAACAAGCTGTGCCATTATTGACGACAGATTCTTTACGGGTACTTTTTATAGGTAACAGCTATACTTTTTTTAATCGTTTGCCATGGCAAGTCCAATCGTTAGCATCCTCATGTGGAAAAAAAATATCAGTGCGCCAGGTTGCTAACCCTGGTTGGTACTTGAGACAGCATGCAGCCAATACGCAAACATTAGAGGCGATTCGTGAAGGAGGATGGGATTATATGGTGATGCAGGAACAGAGCAAGGCACCTACTCGTGAAAAGGAATGGGTAAAGAAGAATGTATTCCATCCTGCGGCGCAGTTAGATAGTTTACTCCGTCTTTATGCCCCAAAAGGAAAAAGTGTCTGTTATATGACATGGGGGCGTAATAATGATACTTATGAAGGAATGCAGCAGCAACTTACGGAAAACTATTTGGAAATGGCTGATGTCCTTGATGCTTATTGTGCTCCTGTGGGTGAGGCATGGAGACGTGTACGTAGAGAGTGTCCAAGTTTGCAGTTGTATAATTCTGATGGCAGCCACCCTAGTCCTGCAGGCAGTTATCTGGCGGCTTGTGTCTTTTATGCAATTTTTTTTTGGTGAGCCTTTTAGCAGCGATTATTATGCAGGTCTACCGTCTGAAACGGCTCTTTATTTACAGAGGATAGCACAAGAAGTGGTATTAGCTAATCTTGTGTTATGGAATAGAAATCAGTCGAAGCAACCTGCCGGAGTAACTGCAAGTTCTATCCTGACCCCAAATTTGACCGTGAGACACCTACTCTAAGTAAACCTTACGGTAGCGGATTGGCATCGGTTGATGAGATAAAGGACTATTTACAACAATTGGTTGTACGTTCTCCGGGTTTGGCATATATGGAGAATATTGGTGTTACCAAACAAGGACGTACCATTCCGGTACTTTATTTGGGTACTCCCGACAAGAAGAAGGTAAGGGTATGGATTCAAGCGGCACTGCATGGTAACGAGCCGGCAGGTGCTGAGGCTGTATGCATGCTTGTCCGTTACTTACTTTGTGAAAAAGAAGGACGTGAATTGCTGAATCATATAGCTGTGGCTTTGGTTCCTATAGCCAATGTTGATGGTTATGCCATTCAGCAACGTCGTTCAGCCGATGGTTACGATTTGAATCGCGATCAGAGCAAATTAGAGGATACTGTCACTTTGCTGTTGAAGCAGTCCTATCAGCAATGGAATCCGGACGTAGCTCTGATATTCATGAATATACACCTTTACGTCGTGAGTTTAACTTATTACGTGGAGTGCCGACAGCAAATGCTGCTGATGTACTTTTTTTACCTACAGGACATCTTAATGCGCCTTTAGCTTTACGTACGCTGTCTGAAGAACTTTTTCGTCGTGAGGCAGAGGTCGTTTTAAATAGTGCCGGTTATGCTTCCGGTTTCTACTTTACTCCTCGTGTGGCAGATGGTTCCCTTGTTCTTGTAAAAGGTGCCAAAAGTCCGCAGTCCAGTTCTACTTTTCAAGCATTGACGGGGGCTGTATCGCTTTTTGTCGAAATAAGAGGTATTGGATTGGGACCGGAGTGTTTTGCACGTCGTAGTGAGTGCGGTTTCTTGGTGGCACGGCAAACGTTGGTTACTGCTGCGCAACATCGTGCTTCAATTAAACGTAAGATAGAACAAGCCAGGAAGCGCACCTTGAAAGCTACTGAACCGATATATGTTACTTTCACTTCGGATACTGTACGTCATGTAGTCTCTTTTATCGATTATAAGGCCAATGAACTGTTTAAGACTGAACTGCCAACCCTTGATGCCATGCAGGCAACACCTCAATTGATGCGTACTCGCCCTAAGGCTTATCTGCTCGATGCTCCCTGTACAGAAGCAGTATGTAAGCTTCGAGCGTTGGGTGTACACATTGAGCAAGTTACCCGTGTACAAAAAGCAAAAGTTGAGCGTTACAAAGTAACCCGTCTGTATCGTGCAGAGAAGGAATGGGAGGGGATTCATCCGGTAAATGTAGAAACGGATGTCTATGAAGATAATGTAGAACTTCCAATAGGTAGTTGGTTGGTACCTTTGGCACAACCTTTAGGAAATTTGGTTGCCACGTTGCTTGAACCGGAGTCTGTCTGTGGTTTCGTAACTTCTGTGTTATTCCGGCTGAGGAAGGAAAGGGACTGTTTATCAGTAGACTTATAAAATAAGAATTGGATATATAAAATTAAATTCGGTAATGACTATGAAACTAAAAAAAACGCTACAGATTATACTTGCTTTATGTTTAGGCCTATGGATGATTTCATGCCAGCAGGAACATATCAAGTTGACCTCTCCAAATGGAAAACTTTCTTTAGAGTTTACACTTGATGAAGAAGGTGCTCCCCGATATTGTTTAAGACATGCGGGGAAGAATATTTTACTTCCTTCACGTCTGGGATTGGTTTTGAAGGATGCGCCAGATCTTTTGACTGGTTTCGTTCTAAAAGAGGTTAAGCATGATTCGCATAATGATGTGTGGCAACCAGTATGGGGGAAGAGGCTGAAATTGTAAATCATTATAATGAATTGAGGGTATGCCTCAAGGAAGAAACATCGTTGGAGCGGGAACTGAATATTATTTTTCGTCTTTTTGATGATGGGATGGGATTCCGGTATGAGTTCCCGCGCCAGCAACAGCTACAAGAGTTTCTTATTGATGACGAAGTGACTGAATTCGTTTTTCCTGCAGATTATGATGCTTGGAGTATTCCAGTGAAAGGAGTTCGTTTTTACGAGGCCTTATTTGAGAAAAAAACTCTTAGTAAGATGGGATGGGTAAGCACTCCGGTGACGATTGAGACAACAGATAGCCTTTATTTGGCTATTCATGAAGCAAATCTTACAGATTATGCTGCCATGAACTTGAAGCCGGTTGAACAAGTTGAAGATAATAAAACGGTTACATTACGTGCGGCTCTTACACCTTGGAGTACAGGTGAGAAGTACGTGTTACCGATACCCGTGTATCTCCTTGGCGTACAATGATAGTGGCTGAATCTGCCGGTGATTTGCTTCTTTCCCGTCTCATGTTAAATCTTAATGAACCTTGTCGTATAACCGATACTTCCTGGATACAACCTATGCGCTATATTGGAATTTGGTGGACTTATCACATGAAGCATAACACCTGGCATGCCGGTCCCCATCATGGGGCCACAACAGAGAATACAATGCGTCACATCGATTTTGCTGCTGCCAATAACCTGGGAGGTGTACTGGTGGAAGGGTGGAATGAAGACTGGGCTACTTGGAAGTTTAGTTTCACAAAACCTTATACCGATTTTGATATACAACGTATTACTGATTATGGGCGTAGCAAAGGAGTAGCTTTGATAGGACATCATGAAACTGGCGGTAATGTTTCCAATTATGAAAATCAGATGGAAGATGGTTTCAAGTTCTATGAGAAATATGGTGTGCATCAAGTAAAAACGGGTTATGTGGGCGATTTGCTTGATGGGAAAGAATATCATAGCAGTCAGTTTGGTGTACTTCATTATCGCAAGGTAATAGAGGCTGCTGCCCGTCACCGTATCTGTATTGATAATCATGAACCGGTGATTCCTACAGGTTTGCAGCGTACTTTTCCTAATCTGATGACACAAGAGGGAGTACGTGGACAAGAATGGGACGCTTGGGATGTAGATGGTGGAAATCCTCCCTCTCATACCGTAATATTGCCTTTCACTCGTGGGTTGGCAGGCCCGATGGACTTTACACCGGTGACGTTTCGGTTTGTTAACGATGTAATGCCACAGACACGTGTACATACCACACTGGCCAAACAATTGGCGCTGTTTGTGGTGCTCTATTCACCGTTACAAATGGCTTCGGATGAAATAGAGAATTACGAGGCTAATCCGGAACCTTTTAATTTTATAGTATCTTGTCCTACAGATTGGAGCAGAACAGTGGTGCCGGAAGCATGCATTGGCAGTTATGTTACTATTGCCCGTTGTGATAAAGGAGAGGGATACTGGTATATAGGTAGTATCACGGGAGATGAGGAACGAACGGCTAATATCAGTCTGTCTTTTCTCGATACAGATAAAAGATATCTGGCTACTATTTATCGTGATGCTCCTGAGGCCGATTATGAGACATGTCCTGCTGCTATACTTATAGAAGAGCGCGAAGTGACTTATAGTGATACCCTCACCATTCGGCAAGCACGTAGTGGAGGAACTGCCGTACGTCTGTGTCCTATAAAAGACAGTTGAGCCGGAGGTATATTGGGGCAGAGTTGTTTATATTTTCTCTCTCAAGTATTCGTAAAAGCTATATTGCGACCGTACCTTCTCCTTTTGCGGTCGCGACGACTTCCAGCGGTTTCGCAACCGGTCGTCCACAAAGCAGGCTTTCCGTTTGTCCGACAGTTGTATGGATAGCATATCGATGAGCTCTTGCTTCAAGTCCGGGTCCAGAATGGGGGTGACGGCTTCGATACGGCGGTACAAGTTACGCCGCATCCAGTCCGGCGAGCCGAGGAAGAGCTTGGGTGCGCCGCCGTTGCCGAAGTACCACACACGGGCATGTTCCAGAAAGGTATCCACGATGCGTGTCACGCGGATGTTGTGGCTGTACTCCTGCCCGGGGATGAGGCAGCAGATGCCGCGGACAATGAGGTCTATCTCTACACCGGCTTGCGAGGCTTCGTAGAGGCGGTCTATCATGGCGGGGTCTTGCAGGGCATTCATTTTTAGGATAATCCGTCCTTGCTTGCCTTGCCGGGTCAGTTCTATTTCGTGATTGATGAGGCGGTTCAGTTCAGGAATCAGGTTGAAGCGGGCCACAAGCAGGCGGTGGAACACTGGATTTTCCTTTCCCTGCAGAGTACGGAACAAGTTGTGCAGGTCGTTTACAATCACCGGGTTGCAGGTGAATAGTCCGCTGTCCGCATAGAGGGTGGCGGTCTTTTCGTTGAAGTTGCCGGTGCTGATGTAGGCGTAGCTTGTCAGTTTGCGCCCTTCCTTGTCGCGGCGTAGCACGAGGGCTACTTTGGCATGTACCTTTAGTCCTGGTATGCTGAAAATGATGTTGATGCCGGCGGCTTTCATCATCTCGGCGGTGGCGAGGTTGTTTTCTTCGTCGAAGCGGGCTTTCAGTTCCACAAAGACGGTGACTTTCTTTCCGTTCTGTGCGGCGGCTATTAGGGTGTTGATGACGGTGGAGTTCTCTGCCACGCGATACTGGGTCACCATGATTTCACGCACGGTGGGTTCGTGGACGGCTTCATATAGAAAATGGATGAAGTGGTCGAAGGAGTGGTAGGGATAATGCAGCAGCAGGTCCTTCTTCTCCACATAGCGGAAGATGGATTCGCGTTCGTCCAGGCAGGTCAGCTTCATGGGCTGGGGTTTCTTGATGGGACGTACGCTTTGGTTGGGATTAGGCAGATGCCGCAAATCCTCCATGTTGAGGTGCTTGTCTCCCGGCACCAGCTCCCGGCGGTCTATGCGGTAGGCATCTACCAGAAAGTCGAGGAAGTCCTGGGGCATGGCGCGGTCGTATACAAAACGGCACACGGCGCCTATCTTGCGTTTCTTTACCTTCTTCTTCACCTGCTCGATGATTTCGGAGGTATTGGCGGCATCGTCTATCAGAATATCCGCATCGCGTGAAATCTTGATGCAATAACTGCTGTCCACTTCATAACCGGGGAAGATGGTATCCAGATTGGCCTTGATGATGTCTTCAATGAACATCAGATAATAGTCTTTCCCCACCTTGGCAGCTGGATGAAGCGCGGCACTTTGCTGTACGGCAGTTTCATCACGAAATACTGGATGCGGTTTGGAGAACTGGCGGGAGCTCCTTTCAGATGAAGCCGTACGGTAGATAGAGACGGTTGTCGCGCAGGAATGAAATCACCTTGTCCTTGCTTACGGGCACCGGGGCCAGATAGGGGAATATCTCTTCGCGGAAGAAGCTGCGCACAAAGTCGCGGTGAAACGGTTCTACGTTGCGGCTTTGATAAAATATGATGTGATGTTTCCGCAGGGCGGGCAGTATCTTCTGTTCGTAGATGCGGATACGTTCCTCCAGTTGGCGATTGACTTCTTGGTTGATTTCATCTACCAGTTCGGCGGCAGACTGCATAGTCTCTTCATCGCTTTGCGAGGCTCCGGTGGCTATGGCTTATGGTCGGCTACGCGTATCTTGTAGAATTCTTCCAGATTGGAAGAGTATATAGAAATAAAGTTGATGCGTTCGTATAGCGGCAATGTCTCGTCTTCCGCTTCCAGCAGTACGCGGTAGTTGAAGGAAAGCCAGCTGATGTCACGTTTGAAATATCTGTTGTCCATGGTGTTAAGGTGTTAATGTGGCATATTAGCACATTACCACATTGTATTCTTCCCAAATATAATTACCTTTGTCTTAATAAACAAAGGAAAGATGACAAAAGTTGGTTTATTATCGGATACGCATGGCTACTGGGATGAAAAGTACCTGCAATATTTTGAGGGCTGTGACGAAATATGGCATGCCGGTGACATCGGTTCGCTGGAAGTGGCACAGAAGCTGGCGGCTTTCCGTCCCTTCCGTGCCGTGTATGGCAATATTGACGGGCAGGAGATACGGCAGCTCTATCCGCAGATTCTCCGTTTCACGGTGGATGGGGCGGAGGTGCTGATGAAGCATATCGGCGGTTATCCCGGCAACTACGACCCTTCCATCAAGGGCAGCATTCTGGTGCGTCCCCCAAAGCTGTTCATCAGCGGGCACTCGCATATACTGAAGGTGAAGTATGACAAGACGTTGGATGTACTCCACATCAATCCGGGCGCTGCGGGCATTCAAGGTTTCCATAAGGTGCGTACGATGGTACGCTTTGCGGTTGATGGGGGAACGTTTAAAGATTTGGAGGTGATAGAACTTGCTGACCGATGATGTAGTTTGTTTATTTTCAATGGATTGTATTTACCGATTGTTTACGCTATAGTGTAAAAGCCGTTACATGCTAATGTAAAGGTCGTTACGCTATTGGGTAAAGGCCGTTACACTATTTGGTAAAGGTCGTTACACGCTGAGGTAAAGACCGTTTCATCAAGGGGTGACGGCCGTTGCGCACTGAAGTAAGCAAAACAATGTACCGGAGTAAGCAAAGCAATGAAGTAAAAAGATGAAACCAAGCCTTCACTTAATCGAATTTTTCCATTATCTTTGTGCCCGAATAGCAAGTAGAGCCGTGGGGCATCGTCCTCCTTCTTATTTTATTCTCCATTTTGAAGTATCACCGAAAAAGAACTGAAATATGAAAGGAATTATTCTTGCAGGTGGCAGTGCCACTCGTCTCTATCCGTTGTCCAAGGCTATCTCCAAGCAGATAATGCCCGTCTACGACAAGCCGATGATATACTACCCGCTCTCTACACTGATGTTGGCGGGAATTCGCGAAGTGCTTATTATCTCTACTCCACGTGACTTACCCATGTTCCGCGAACTGCTGGGAACCGGCGAAGAACTCGGCATGTCCTTTTCCTATAAGATACAAGAGAATCCCAACGGATTGGCACAAGCCTTTGTGCTGGGTGCAGAGTTCTTGGACGGCGGACCGGGCTGCCTCATCCTGGGCGACAACATGTTCTACGGTCAAGGCTTCTCCGCCATGCTGAAGCGTGCCGCTTCCATAGACAAGGGTGCCTGCATCTTCGGTTATTACGTCAAGGACCCCCGTGCCTACGGTGTAGTGGAGTTTGATGCCAACGGCAAAGCCGTCTCGCTGGAAGAAAAGCCTGCCAACCCTAAAAGCAACTATGCCGTCCCCGGACTGTACTTCTACGACTCCACCGTGACAGAGAAAGCTGCCTCCTTGAAGCCCTCTGCCCGCGGCGAATACGAAATTACCGACCTCAACCGTCTCTATCTGGACGAGGGCACGCTGAAAGTGGAGCTTTTCGGTCGCGGTTTTGCCTGGCTCGACACCGGCAACTGCGACAGCCTGCTGGAAGCCAGCAATTTTGTCGCCACCATCCAGAACCGTCAAGGCTTCCGCGTGAGCTGTATCGAAGAGATTGCCTGGCGCAAGGGCTGGATAGATGTAGACCGCCTGTATCGCTTGGGTGAACAGCTTGGCAAGACCGAATATGGCAAATACCTGATGGAACTGGCTGAATCGAAGCGATGAACTCTTTGTTCCCCAAAAAGAGAAGGAGAATAGTTCTCCTATAAAGGCCCGCTGACTTTAATTTTTAATTTATAATTTTTAATTCTCATGAAGACTTATCTCGTAACCGGTGCCGCCGGTTTTATCGGCGCCAACTATATTAAATACATCCTGGCAAAACATAATGATATTAAAGTGGTGATACTGGATGCCTTGACCTACGCAGGCAATCTGGGCACCATTGCCAATGACATTGACGATGAACGTTGCTTTTTTGTAAAAGGTGACATCTGCGACCGCGTGCTTGCCGACGAACTGTTTGCCAAGTATAAATTCGATTACGTAGTGAATTTTGCTGCCGAGAGCCACGTAGACCGTAGCATAGAGAATCCCCAGCTTTTCCTGATGACCAACATCCTGGGTACACAAAACCTGCTCGATGCCGCCCGCCGTACCTGGGTCACGGGTAAGGACGAGTCCGGTTATCCCACTTGGCGCAAAGGCGTTCGTTACCATCAAGTGTCTACCGACGAAGTTTACGGCTCACTTGGTGCCGAAGGCTACTTCACGGAGCAAACCCCGCTCTGCCCGCACAGCCCTTACAGCGCCAGCAAGACGAGTGCCGATATGGTAGTGATGGCTATCACGATACCTATAAGATGCCCGTCACTATCACCCGCTGTTCCAACAACTACGGTCCTTATCACTTCCCCGAAAAGCTGATTCCGCTTATCATCAAGAATATTCTCGAAGGCAAGAACCTCCCCGTCTATGGCGACGGCAGCAACGTGCGTGACTGGCTCTACGTGGAAGACCACTGCAAAGCTATCGACCTGGTTGTCCGCGAGGGTGTGGAAGGCGAAGTCTACAACGTAGGCGGTCACAACGAAAAGACCAATCTTGAAATCGTGAAGCTGACTATTGCCACCGTCCGCCGCTTGATGGAGGAAGAACCCCGTTACCGTGCAGTGCTGAAGAAACAAGTAAAAGCCGCCGACGGCACGATTGACATCAGCTGGATAAACGAAGACCTTATCACCTTCGTCAAAGACCGCCTAGGTCACGACCAGCGTTATGCCATCGACCCCACAAAGATTACCAATGCCCTGGCTGGTATCCGGAGACGAAGTTCGAGGTCGGCATCGTCAAGACCATTGAATGGTACCTGAACAACCAGCCGTGGGTGGAAGAAGTGACCAGCGGTGATTATCAGAAGTATTACGAACAGATGTATGGAGGTAGAGGTTAAGGTTTAGGGATTAGGGTCTAACCGCTAATCCTTAACCTCTAACCTCTCAATTCAGCGCTACCGCTAACAGTAATCCTAAGAACAGCATATTGCGCGACGTCTCGCCCAGTATGCTGTTCAGCTTTTTACCGCTACCTATCTGTATCATTTTACGCCACGTCAGTGCGTGCATATAGAGATAGACGCAGGGAGCCCAGATAAATTCCAGTGGAGTCAGCTTGCCCGTGTAGACAAACCAGAAGCAGAGCAGCACGCGGCGATGCCCAGTGCCAGATACATATTCTCACCGAACTTCTTGCCGTAGCGTACCACCAGCGTACACTTGCCGCTCACGGCATCCTGCTCGCGGTCGCGATAGTTGTTCACCATCAGCAAGGTGTCTATGGCGAGGCCACTGACGAGCGACAGCACCACCACATCCATATTCAGCGTATAGGCCTGCACGTAGTAGGTGCCGCATACGGCACGAAGCCGAAGAACACCAGCACCAGTACGTCGCCCCAGCCCCGATAGGAGAGCAGCGTGGTATAGAGGAAAGCAAACAGTATGCACACCACGCCCAGCACCACCAGTTCCCAGCCTCCGTGGGGCAGCTGCCCCCAGACGGTGAACAGCACTGCCAGCCCTGCCAGGCACGACAGTGTCAGTGCGATGCCGATGCCGGTTTTCATGGCTGCCGGCGTAATCCAACCTTCGGCGCAGGCGCGCTGCGGCCCCAGCGGTCTTCCCGACGGTCGGTCCCTTTCTGGAAGTCGAAGAGGTCGTTGATAAAGTTGGCGGCAATCTGCATGCCGCAGGCAAAGAGGGCGCACAGCAGGCGGGTGCGGTCTTGAACTGTCCGTCGCTGAAGGCAAGGCACTGCCCGAGCAACTACGATGATGGCTCCCGTCAACGTCTTGGGGCGGGCGGCGAGAAACCATGCGTAGGGTGAATTCTGTTTAATCTCGTTCATCGTAGTTCCAATTTAGTTCGGCATCTGCCAGCAAAAATACTGAAAATCCCTATATTTGCACCCACTTATGATGAAGAAGTTAGTCTACATATCCATTCTTTCTCTGCTGCTCTTGTCTTCCTGCCGTTCCAAGCGGGTGATTACCGTGTCGTTGCCGCAGCCAATCATGCAGGCAGACAGCGCGCAGCTTGGCGATACTATCGGGTTGCCTGCCGCCTTTCGCCGATGTTCACCTTTGACCAGTCTGATTTGCGTAATGTCCGCCGCCAGCCGGCGAAGGGCAGGGTAAAGAAACAGCAGATAAAGAAAACGGCACCGGTACAAAAGGTAATTGTGCAGCGAGGTACAAGAATCACATCGAAAACCACCCACGTAGGCTCGGCCTATAAGGGCGTCAGCCGCATTAAGACGTACGACTTCACGCATCGCGACGTGCCTGCCGCCTTCGAGGCTTCCGCATCGCCTTTGTCTCCGACCTGCACTACAAAAGCCTGCTGAAGGAGGAGGGATTGAAGGACCTGGTCCGCTTGCTCATAGACCAGAAAGCCGACGTGCTACTGATTGGCGGCGACTTTCACGAAGGCTGCCAGTACGTGCCGCCCGTCATGGCTGCCCTGGCGCAAGTGAAGACGCCGTTGGGTACCTATGCCGTGCTTGGCAACAATGACTACGAGGCTTGCTATGACGACATCGTGCGTGAAATGAGGCATTATGGCATGCATCTGCTGGAGCATAAGGTGGACACCCTGCGGCGTGGCGGCGGGCGGATTCTTGTGGCGGGCGTGCGCAATCCTTTCGACTTGGGCAAGAACGGCATATCGCCCACACTCGGCCTTTCGCCCGACGATTTCGTAATCCTGCTGACGCATACGCCGGACTATGCCGAGGACGTCCCGGTGACAAACTCCGACCTCATCCTGGCCGGACACACGCATGGCGGGCAGGTGACGCTGTTCGGGCTTTATGCACCGATAGTCCCCTCGCACTACGGGCAGCGGTTCCTCTCCGGGCTGAAGTACAACTCAAAAAATATCCCGATGATTGTCACCAACGGCATCGGCACTTCGCAGAAGGCCATCCGCATGTTTGCCCCCGCAGAGGTGGTGATGATTGTGCTGCACCGGCTGACAGACTGATTTATTCTTCGGGCATCAGCACCACTCCCAGTTTCTTCTTGCCATCCATCTTTACCACCATTGGCTGGCGGAAATGTACATGCCGCAGGTACTTCGTCTCGTGTACGGCAGGCTGTGCATTCAGGAATTCCTGGTTGTATACGCCGTCATTCATAAAGGCGTTGATGGTAAAGTATCCCACTCCAAAGGAGGTCAGGTTCTGGAAGAAGTGGGTTCCTGGCTGGGGTCTACCCGGTAGTTGGTCAGTCCGGCTTCCACTATCACGCGGGCAGCGCTGATGTGCGGCCACTTCACGGGGATGCCGAGCCAGGTGTCACTGCTACCCCAGCGTCCGGGACCTACAAGGACATAGTTGCGGCCTTCGTCCAGGAACTGCTGGTTCAGCTTCTCTATCTCCCAGGCAATCTCCTGGTTGTGGGAGGCACTATAGTCGTCTGTCTTCACATAGATAATGTCATGTATCTCGTTCATGATGCCATGTCCCAATGAGTTGTTGGAACGGAGCAGTACCTGGTCGTCCGGAATGGCGGTAAGGTCTTCATCCAGCATCTCCTTGGTGTCGACTATCGGGCGGATTTGCAGCAGGTAGAAGGTGCCGGTTTTGTCCTTCTCACGGCTCATGGTGGCGGCAAACTCTATCTCTACGGGACGGCGCATCTCCTGCTCTCCGTATTTCAAAGCCAGTTGCAGGATGCGTGGCAGGGGGAATACGTCGTGTTGCAGGATGTTGGCAAAGGTGATGACTTTGCGTCCACCGGGATAAAGCCCGTCGCGGATAATCTGGTCGTAAGGGTCGTAGGTGGAGGCTATGTAGTTCAGTGCTCCGTCCTTTTCCGCTTCTTTGACGTGCAGTTTCAGCAGGTTGAAGCCGTCGTCGATGGAGAAGTCGTGACCGGCATTGCGCAGGTCGAGGGCATAGAAGCGGGTCTGAGTCTCTTTGAGGGCAATCTCCATTTCGCTGGTTTGCAGCACCTGGTTGGGGTGATAGGGCGAGAAGCGGAGCGTCATGCCGCCGTCCACAATATATTTGCCCAAGCCGAGTGCCAGATTGACGATACCTTCTTCCGCCTTCTCGTCGCCGATGGGGTAGTAGTTGAGCGAACGTGCCACGCCGGACATGCTGGGGTAATAGCGGTCGCCATACTGGTTGCCTACCACCTCTTGCAGGATGACAGCCATCTTTTCCTGGTCGATAACGTTGCTCGTTGCCTGCATGTATGCCTTCGAGTCGCGGAAGTAGACCGAAGCATATACTCCCTTGATGGCATCGCTCAGCATGCGCAGCATCTCGTACTTGTCGTCCAGATAGGGAATCATATAGGTGTTGTAGATACCGGCGAAGGCTGGTAGTGCGAGTCTTCCAGCAATGAAGACGAACGGATGGCAAGCGGCGACTTCACCACGTCGAAGAAGGTGAAGAAGTCTTCCACCAGACGGTCGGGCAGCTTGGCTTTGAGGAAGTAGCGCAGGATGACGTCATCATCGGCATCGGACAAGGCTATCTGATACAGATTGTTGGTATCCATAAACTCGTCGAACACATCGGTACAGAGCACGATGGTCTTGGGGATGGCAACACGGGCATTCTCAAACTCTTCGAACTCGGGGTGATGCTTCACCAGGTTGTCGATGAAAGCAAGTCCGCGCCCCTTGCCTCCCAGCGAACCGTCGCCGATGCGGGCAAAGTTGGAATAGCGGTCGAAGCGGTCGCGCTTGAAGACTGCCACCACTCCTTGGTTTTTCATCTTGCGGTATTTCACGATAGCCTCGAAGATAATTTTACGGTGGGCATCCACGTCTTGCAAGCTATTCCAGGTGATGGGCCGCAGAAACTCTGCCACGGGAAACATGGCACGCGAGTAGAGCCAGCGGCTGACGTGGTTGCGGCTGATGTGGTAAAGGAATGATTCTGCCGGAACAGCAAAAAGAATGTTCTGCAGCTCTTTGAGATTCTTTACGCGGGCAATCTCTTCCAGCGTGTCCGGGTTGCGGAAGATAAAGTCGCCGAAGCCGAAATTGTCTGATACAATACGGCGCAGGTCCACATCCATCTTTTTGGAATTCTTGTCGATGAAGGCGGCATCGTATTTGGCTGCATACGCTACGTTGTCCGATTCGCTGGACTGTATGATAAGGGGTACAAACGGGTCTTCCTTGCGGATGGCGGCACAGAGCTTGATACCGGCCAGTCCGTCCTTCTCGCCCCGTTCTACGCGGGGGAAGCGTACGTCGTGATGACACCTAATATATTATTCTTATATTTTTGGTAGATGCCAAAGGCTTCTTCATAGGTACGTGCCAGTACAATTTTGGGACGTCCCTCATGCGCAGTGTGCGCTGATGGGCATTCAGTGCTTCGGTAGAGAATTCCTGGCTCTGCTTCAATACGAATTTATACAGATTGGGCAGGATGGAGGAGTAAAAGCGGATGCCGTCTTCCACCAGCAGGATGAGCTGCACACCCACTTCGTTGACGTCGTGCTCCAGGTTCATCTTGTCCTCTATCAGCTTGATGATGGAAACCAGCAAGTCGGTGTTTCCCAGCCAGCAGAACACATACTCAAAGGGACTGAGGTCTTCATTGGCAATACGCTTGGTGATGCCGTGGCTGAAAGGGGTAAGTATCACCATCGGAATCTGTTCATACAGGTTTTTGATGTATCGTGCCACGTCGAAGCTGTCGTTGTCTCCCGTGCCCGGCATGCAGATGATGAGGTCGAAAGAGATGGAGGACAGCTGTGTCAGCGCCTCCTCGCAAGTGGAAACCTGCGTGAAACGGGGAGGGTAGCGCAAGGAGAGCGAAGTGTATTCATTGAATATCTTTTCGTCGATGCGGCCGTCATCTTCCAGCATGAAAGCATCGTAAGGATTGGCTATCAGAAGGACGTTGAAAATGCGCCGTGTCATGAGGTTGGCAAACTGTGTGTCCTTGAAATAGAGCTGGTTTAATTTGAACTTACTGAGCATGGCTTCTCATGATTTGTTGGTTTCGGAAGGCAAAAGTAATAGAAATCGAACCTATTCGGATAGTTTTTCGACCGTTTTTTTTATATTTATGCGTAATATTGCATCCGAAAAACAATATATGACCTATGTCTGCTCCATATCCGTTTCCATATAAATCCGTTGCATGTACATTTTTGCTGTTATGGGTGTTCGTTTTTTTGTCCGCTGACTTGTTTGCCGGTTCATTCCGCACCTTGGGTATCAAGGAGGGATTGGGCAGTCGGCAAGTATTCCAGATAAACAAGGATTCAGCCGGATTTGTCTGGGTGTATACTCATGTCGGGATAGATCGTTATGACGGGAATGAAATCAAGCATTACAAGTTGGACGGAATGGTTGATTCCAGGGACAATATCCAGTCTTCCACTACCATGATGTGTGATAAGGAGGGTATTGTCTGGGTTGCATTGAAGAATGGAAAAATCTATGCATACAACAAACTGACGGACTCTTTCCAATTGCGTGTGGACTTGGCCGATTACCTGCCTTCTCCGGTATTGTATAATATGCTGTTTGATGACGAAAACCGTTTGTGGTTGTGTATGTCGAAGGGGCTTTATTCTTGGGAAGAAAGTGCAGGCTGTCTTTTGCCGGATTGAAGGGGCAATCTGTCCGTTGCATAGTCCAAATGGAAGATGAAGTGTTTTTTGCAGGCACCGACAAGGGTGTCTTCCGGCTGACGAAGGCAGGAGCGGCAGGTTCTTCGTCTTTTGAGACGAGGCCGGTTGACCTGCATACAGAGATGCATGTGGAATCGCTCTATGTCTTCGGAGCGAAGCTGTTCATCGGTACCTTTTCAAACGGCGTATTTGTGCTTGACGGTCCCGAAGGCAAATACATTCCTTGAATGACCGGATTCCTCATGTACCTATCCGTTCGTTTGCAAGGACAAAGGATAATTTGCTGCTGGTGGGAGCCGACGGTGCAGGTGTTTTTTGCATGGATGTCGCTACCGGAGAACTTTTGAACCATTATATGAATAACGGGGATGATGACAAAAGCTTGAGTGGTAATACGGTATCCGATATTTGTGTGGATGAATCCGGAGTTGTATGGATTGGCACTTCTACGAATGGCATCAGCTATCTGGATCCGGAGATGCCGGATGTCTATAGAATCAGGCACGAACGCAATAATGATAATTCCCTGAAGTCGGACCATGTAAATGTGATGTTTCAGGACTCGGAGGGAGATTATTGGTATGGTACAAACAACGGCGTCAGCCTCTATCAACCTCGGTCACGCAAATGGACTCACTATCTGGACGGTACGGAATATAGTGGCAAAGTGGTATTGGCGCTTGCCGAAGACTCCGGGGGGAAACATCTGGGTAGGTGGCTATGGTATCGGTGTCTATTGTATTCATAAACAGACCGGACGGGTACAGAAGAAAGAGAAAAGAAATGCACATCCGGAGAAGGGAATGGCCACCGACTATGTTTATGCCATTTATGCGGAAGGGGATTATGTCTGGTTCGGTGGTATTGAAGGAGAGTTTACCCGTTACGATATACGGACGGATACTTATACATATTACCCGATTGATTGCATAGGTGACATAAAGCCGGGTAAGGGGGGCTCATTACTGATTGCCGGTTGCAGCGGGTTGCCGTCTTTGATAAGAAGTCGGGAGACACGCAGTGGCATCAGACGTTTGGAGACATCTCTCTGCATTATCCTGTCT
>ENA-OQCE01000656-OQCE01000656.1-human-gut-metagenome-genome-assembly--contig:-NODE-656-length-16302-cov-6.248037_pt1 | contig 16302 bp, 27 predicted proteins | sample MGYA00242495_ERZ504572 | MGnify/ENA primary metagenome ERZ504572 (study PRJEB26092, sample SAMD00036228) | human gut metagenome | host: Homo sapiens | study: EMG produced TPA metagenomics assembly of...
TCGAAGTTACGAAAAGAGTGTAATTTATTGGAAATGAGCGTAGGTTAATTGCTCTTGATAGTAATAGGTTACGATTTAGTTAGTTATCTACTGCATTATCCTTCTGCGCGTTGCGTAACCTTCAAAGAACTCTTCGTATGCAAAAGTAGCTATTTAATTCGAGATTTTGATATAAACTCCCGTTTTTTATCCCCTCATTCATAAGAATTTTCCGTAAAAGCGGTATTGTCCGTCGGCACACCATTGCCCAAAACGAGTTTGGAACAAACGTGTGCCGACTACCGCATAGCTGGAGAAAAGGGCATTGCCTCACGCCTAAACGATGTTTAGACAGATGAAGCAATGCCCCTTTCTTTTGCGCCTATGCCAAGAGGTGCTTTTACGGGTTTTCAAATGATTTTTCTTTTTTCGCTGTCTCTTTTGCCGGAAGCGGAAAGTGAATGCAGAGTGTGTCAGCCTGCCCCATGAATGAAACAGGCGCCCACACACAGCCGGACAAACCGGGAAGAATGATTGTTGCCACCCGGCTGAACAAGTTCCGTCGGATCGGAAACAATCATACTTCCTTTGTTGTGGTTTGCCCTTTTCACGCTTCCGGTGATGTCTTTTTCCTTTTGGTGATTCTTTTTTTTACGGATTTTCCCCTGAAGTTTTTTTCTACACAATCTGCCTCTGTTTTCGTTTACCTCCATTTTGCGCCTTTCAGTAAGCCGCATCAGTCAGTCATTTTCGTTCTGGGCGCAAAGGTAATTCCGGGATTGGACGGGAAAGCAAGGTCAAGCCTCCTGTTTTCGGTAAAAATCTCCAGCCCTGCGGGTAGTATTTTGACCGAAAAACCTTGCATTCCCTAATCCCTACCTTTTCAAGCACCCGAAACGAAAACGACCGATGCGACAGAAAGACGCATAAAAAAATGTCGGATAAACGAGAGGCAGATAAGATAGTTTGAAACTCAACTCCCTCAGCTCTTGAATCCGCATTAAAAACAAAAAAATCAAAAACAGCGAAGATATGACGGCAACGGCAAATTTCAGACAAATGGCGCAACACATCGGGTTGGCGATATGCGGCTTGATGATGCGCACCGCCTTCGGGGTGTTCGGCATCCTTTGGGGCATCATCAGAGAGATTGTAAACGGAGTGTTCCGAGTGGCGATAGGTGTAATCGTGGCTATCCTTTCCACCATTGCCTTCTTTGGCTTCATCCTTTGGTTATTCACCCTTTAACCCTTACCGACATGGCAAAAAGAAACAGCAAGACGGCAGCGCAGCAGTGCAGATATTACGAGGTGGACAACATCTTCGTGTATATGGTGGAAACGTACATCAACGGCAATTTTGAAACTTTCCGAAGATTGTACCACGAACTGAACAAGGACGCACGGAGGGATTTCATGGACTTCCTTCTCAGCGAGGTAGAGCCGACCTATTGGAGAGAGATACTGAAACAGATAATCTAAAAATGACAGCGATATGAAAGGAACAGACCATTTCAAGAGAACGATATATATGTACTTGGAACAGCGTGCGGAGGAAGATGCGCTATTTGCAAAGAAGTACCGCAACCCTGCCAAGAACATGGACGAGTGCGTGACCCACATTCTGAACTATGTGCAGAAAAGCGGTTGCAACGGTTTCACGGACGGAGAGATATTCGGGCAAGCCATCCACTACTATGAGGAAAACGAGATAGAGGTGGGCAAACCGATGGACTGCCAAGTGGTTGTGAACCACGTTGTGAAACTCACGGCAGAGGAAAAGGCGGAGGCACGTCAGAACGCTGTCCGCAAATACCAAGAGGAGGAACTCCGCAAGTTGCAGAACCGCCACAGACCGTCAGCGAGAAAAGAAAACCAACCCCAACCCTCATTATTTGATTTAGGCTTATGAAACCGAAGACCAAGATACAGAAAGAGGTGGCAAGACTTTCCGCCAACCTTCGCCCCATATCAGCGACACAAATAGATTGGGCATACCGCCACTGCGTTGAGCATATCGGCTACCGCACCAAGAAAGGGAACATCACCTGTTCCGACTGCGGTCACGAGTGGCACAGCGACAGCGGACTATGCGACACCCTTGAAGGCTGCACCTGCCCCAAATGCCATGCCGAACTCAAAGTGCAGGACACACGCAGACGCATCTACAAGGAAACGCAGAATTTCAGCGTGATAACCACCTGCAAAGGGTATCAGGTAATCCGCGTGGCGCAGGTCAGATGCGAGAGCAGGAAAGGCGAACCGATGCGTTTCTACTGCCACGAGGTCGTGCAGCGTTGGATTTCACCCGACGGCAAGGTTACGGACATGGCGTTGCTCCGTGGCTTCCTTTTCTGCTATTGCGATGTGTGGGCATTAGGCAGCGATATGGAGGTAAGACCGCACAACAGCCTATACGATGATGTGGTGGCAAGAAGCTGTGCATATCCAAAGATGAGGATATTGCCCCAACTCAGACGTAACGGCTTCAAGGGCGATTTCCACGGCATCTCCCCCGTGCGTCTTTTCAAAGCCTTGCTTTCAGACCCAAGAATTGAAACCCTTATGAAAGGCGGTGAGATTGAGGTCATGAAACACTTTCTTTTCAATACCCGTACTGCCGATGAATGTTGGGCATCATATCTGATTGCCAAGCGTCACAAGTATCAGATAGACAACCTCTCAATGTGGTGCGACTATCTGCGTATGCTCAAAAAACTCGGTCAAGACCTCCGTAACCCGAAGAACATCTGTCCCGAAGATTTCATGGCGGCACACGACAACGCAACCCGAAAAATTGAAGCCATACACGAGAAGGAAAGAGCCGCAGAGCAACGCCGTTGGGAGATTGAAAGGCGTGAGCGTGAGCAACAGCGACAACTCCAACGAAAGAAAGATGCGGAGGATTTCATCGCCAACAAATCCAAATTCTTCGGCTTGGTAATCACGGACGAGGAAATAATCGTCAAGGTGCTTGAAAGCATAGACGAGTATTACAACGAGGGCAAGACGCAGGGCATCTGCGTGTTTGGCAGTGGATACTACAAGAAAGCCGACACCCTCATACTATCGGCAAGGATTGGCGATGAGATTATTGAAACCGTAGAGGTGGACTTGCGAACCCTCGAAGTGGTGCAGTGCCACGGCAAGCACAACCAGGACACCGAATATCACGAGCGCATCATAGACCTTGTGAACAAGAACGCCAACCTTATCCGTGAGCGGATGAAAGCGGCATAGCATAACCCCTAAAACAACATTGATATGGAAGTAAGAATTGAAAGTATGATTTGTGTGTGGGATGATGCAATCCCCACGATGTTCCTTGAATTTGTGAACCTCCTCACTCTCACAACGAGTGAGGGGGAATTGAGAAAGAGCGTAAAGGAGTTTGCCGAGAAGCACGAACTTGACAAGTTTTTCCTTTACGGCTTCGGCTCACACCATTTCTACCTGCACCAACGCTACACAAGCAACCCCGAAATGGTGATGAAGAACAGAGTTCTGTCAGTACATTTTTAACCATCTAAAAAGCAACATTATGACAACACGAATGACCATCAACGGAGTAAGCACCTGCGCGGAAGCAGGTACGGAGAAATACGAGCGTTTCCAATCGGGTATCGGAAGACGCAGGCGGACACTTGTGCAGTACGACTACCGCCACCCCATAGACAGAGAATTGTTCTCTTGTGTCAAACCCACGTTGGACGAGTGCCGAGCCGCACGGGACAAGTGGCTGAACGCAAAGAAGGGAAAGGAGGACAGACTATGAACACGACCTATCAAACGCTGATAGTCAAGTTCAGCGAACCTATCACGGCATTGGACGGTATCTTTGACGATACCGGAGCGTGGGGAACGGACACCCTCAAGGGGTGGATAGATGATTACGAAAGCACACGTTTCACCGCCACCGACAGCCATACGGCAGTCATCACGAGCGAGTACAATATGGAATGTGTGAAAGAGTGGCTACAACGGCAGACCCCCATTTCCGAAATGCGAGAATTTTGAACGGGATGGCGGTGTCCGCACCGCCAATACTTAAAACCCTAAAAACAAAAGATATGATAGCCAAGACGATATTACAGCAGATAGGCGGAAAACGCTTCACCGCCATGACAGGTAGCCGTGATTTCATAGATATGGGCAACGGCTTACGGATGAGCTTGCAAGGAACAAAACAAGTGCCAACCGCCTTGACATCATCTATGACGAAGGGGCAGACCTCTACAATATGCGCTTCTACCGCAGGACGTTCAGCAAAAAGACCTTTGAGTGCAAGACAAAGGACATTGCCGTACACGAGGTATCTATTTTGATATGCTGGAGGAAATGTTCACGATGGTGACGGGACTTTACACACGCTTTTGAGTGGCGGGGCGGCGAGAGCGCCCTACTTTCTTTCAGTGAGCATGATGGCGGACAAAGAAAGTAGCAAAGAAACCTTTGTCCAATCTGCGATAACTAAAAAATCCGCAAGTAAAACTTGCGGAGGCTATATATTGGGTCGTTATTTTTTGGTGGAGGGGAATGATAATCTCGAACCGTTGAACTACACATTTCTGCTTCGTCTCCATTTCCCCCAACGATTTGATACGTTCAATCATTTTTGTTGTTCCTTTCTGAATTTTCCTAAATACTTTCTTCATAATTTCGCTATACTTTTTATGGTTAATAACTATGTTTTGTATTGCTCTCACAACACTTACAACTTGAAGTGTTATTTGGAAACCGATAGGCAAAAATGGCTCAACGATGTCAATTAACGAGAAAATCCTACGATAATCTATCAAGTGATAGAGCAAAAGACGTGCCAAGTTAAATATGGCACGTCTTTTGCCAGTTTTGTCAGTCCTTTTATGGGATATACAACAGCGCAAACTCCGCCTTTCTCCGTTTGAGCAGCATGGCGTGGCGTTTTCCTTTGTAGTTGCAGAAGGCTATATACTCACGGTAGATGTTCCTGTCACCAGCTTCCAGCTTCTTGATTAAGGTGCTTTTGGGGATTGTTTTGCTGCCTAACAGCTTCGCCGGTCCCACATTGTAAGCTAACGTGCCAAGCAAAATCGAATCAACCCGAATTTACGGAACATGGCGACAAATTTGCGCAGGTCTTTCCGCAAAAGTTCATCCGCATCCCGTTTTGTCATGGTTCGTGCCGAATACTTCTCGTTTGGCAAAAGTTTGTGACCCCAACCGACGTATGGGTAGTGTTTTTCTGAGTGCCAGCCTTCAAAGTAGCGGCAGCATAAAAAAGCACGTTCCATAAGCGGCAGTCGGTAGATTGCCGCCTGCCCGTCCGTTCCCTCTTGGCGGCTGATCTGCGCGGACACAGAACAGACCGTCAGAAGTGAACAGAGCATTGTCATGAATACACGCATCATTTCAACAAGGGGCTGAAGTTGCCGATGGGAACGATGGTAAGATCGTCGTCCTTTACATTCCTGTTGTTGAAGTCAAATTCCAGTTCGTAGGAGTTGCTAAAGTTATCCTCCACCACCACGATGAAATTATGCGCCTCATCACCCGCCGCCGTGTAGTACAGGCGGAATTTTTCGTTCTCCAGCAGGTAGCGGTCGTTAGGCAGGAAGGTGATGCCGTTATCCATTTTGAGCGAGCCTTCCCCCTCGAACTGGAAATAGCGGATGGTATAGAGCGTACCCGAAAAGTCGCCCTCCTTTTTCAGTTCACAGCGGATTTCCACTGTCTGCCCCTTTACTACCTTGTTCGGCACGGGCATGACCTCCACCGTGAAGGGATAGGACTGCTGGATGTCCATGTCATCGTCACATGACACGAGGGTGAATGACATGGCGGCTATCAGGCATAACGCCACTGCCTTGAATATTGATGTTCTCTTGTTTCTGTTGTTCAGTATGTTCATTGTTCTTCGATTTTTAGATGGTTGTTTTTCTGTTTTTTCGTTGTCAGTTGCAGGTACTCGTTCAAGTCCTTGCAACCGTCATAGAGGGAGGAACGGTCGGTGACACGTTCCCCGTATCGCATGGTAAGTGCGGCAAGCGTCCGCCGTCCGGCTTCGTCACGGTCGAGGAAGCAGCCGATGCGCCCGTATCCGTCCAGCAATCCCGCCGCCTTCTCCACGTTGGCGACTGAGTTCAGCACAAGACAGTCAGCGTTACCGGTTACACCAAGCGTCACGGCAGAGAGAAAGTCCATGAAGCCCTCGAACACGAGGCACTCGTCAGCCGGGATGTCATTCGCCTTTACCAGTGATACAGACTTCGGAGGTATGCAACCCTTGAAATATCGCTTCTGACTTCATAGCCACCTGCCATGTTCGGAAAGCCAACGGCAAAATACCGTTTTCCACGCACACCGTAGTTCAAGCGGCAGCAGTGACGGGATGCGATGGCGTAAGGGATGCCCCGTTCCTCTAAATACTCCGTCAGCAGTGAGCGGAGCAGCGGAGCGACCTCCACATCCTCAAAAACGGATTCGGTCGGCTTCGAGAGATAGACGGGCTTTTCCCATCCGGCAACCGTCATATTGGCGGCTTCCGCTATGAACTTCGCTTGCTTCATGAAGTCATCGCTTTGCAGAAACTCCCCGGCAAGCGTGAAGATGTCGCCGCCCTTGCCCAAACCGAAGTCGTACCAGAGCTGTTTCGCCACGTTCACACGGAAAGAGGATGTGCGCTCGCCCCTGTACGGGGCAAGATACCACAGCTCGTTACCGCTCCTTCTGACAGGCTCATGCCCCAGCCGTGCGAGAAAATCCGCAAGCGGCATCCTTCTGACAGCATCTATTTCCGTCCTTTCCATGCCCGTGTCAGTTGATGATGAACTTGATACCGACCCCGAACTGCGTGTGGAACTTCCGTGTGTCGCCACCCCAAAGGCAACGCTCCCGCAGGTTGGCAAGCAGGGCGATACGGTCTGCCACGTAACACTCCACATCGAGCGTCAGCGCACCGCCGTAGATGAAGGCGTCCCGGTCGTGCAGCGTGGAGCCGTCATGCAGCACCTTCTTCCCCCAATTTACCGCCTCATATCCGGCGAGAGCCGAAGCCCCGGCATAGACGAAAACAATCTTTCGGGCGTCCGACAGTATCTTGAAGTAATAGCCGCCCTCCGCCGTGAACTGCGCCACGGGTATCTTGGTGTCCTTGTAGGGATTGTTCTTCAACAGGTATTCGCCACCGAACACCCACTTGTTCCCCTTCTTCGTGTAGGTGGAGAGAGCCGCCCCGAAGCTGTACCCGCCGTCCTTGCCGCCGAGATTGAAGCCGTCCGCCATGTCCGCCCTCACCTCGATGCCCTGCATCTTCGGCAGACACCGCTGGGCGTGCGCCTGCCCTGTAAAAAGGGCAAGCGACGCGATGATTATTGCGATGTACTTTCTCATGGTCAGCGTACTTGAAGTTCGTTGATGGTACCCGCGCGTACCAAATCCTCGTTCTCAATCACGAAGGACTGGTGACGGCCGCCGTTCTTCTCGTTCAATTCCACACGAGGCACTTGTCATCGGGGATGGTGAACTTCGCCATCGTGAAGACCGTGCGCTCGCTCTTTTTGCCCGGCACGAGGGTGGCGTAGTTCTGCGCGCGGAGCGGCAGAATAATCTGCTCCTGCACGGCAGTACGCTTCGCAACCTTCTTGTCCACGATTTTCCAAGTGATGTAGTCCACATCGAAAGGCACGTTGCTCTGGTTCTTTATCTCCGTGTGGAAATAAAGCAAGCCGTTGTGCGTGTAGATGCCTTTCAACAGGTATTGGATGCCGAAACGCTTGCAGCCGATATGCTTCACCTCGCGCTTGTTCTGTTTGTGGATGGACTTCATGATAAGGCGCACCAGCATCGGGCTTTCGCTGCCCAGCTCTTTCAGATAGATTTCCTGCGCGTTGTTCGGGCGGTTCACCGTGCTGCGTCATGGATGAAGTCGCACATCTCCACGTTGAGCAACAGCGGTTCGGCGGCGTACTTCACGTTGAAGGTGTAGAAACTGCCGTCCTCCGTGATGACGGACATATTCGTTTCGTTGGGAAAATTCCTTACGGTAGCCTTCACACGGATGATGTTCTCCGCTCCGTCGGCTTTCCCGGCAATCAGGTCGGGCGAGCCTAAATCGACATAGCGCACCTCCGCCGGAAAAATGACGTGGACGGTCTTGTCGTAGGTCACTTCCAGACCGTGCGGCGGTATCATGCGGTCGAAGGTCAGCTTGCGTGACAGCCCGTGATATAGGTCGCCGTCCGCCTCCTTCTGCGGATAGACTCCTTCGTCAAGGTCGGTTGTTCACTTCCGTTGGTCGTTTCAACGGTTACATTCTCCTGCGCGTTGGCAGTTATGATGCCCATAGCGAGGGCAAACATGATGATTACTTTTCTCATTACTTTTGGATTTTAGTGGTAATTTTTATTGTTTTCAATATTTTTCTTGGTAAAGCATGACCCTGTACCCGGCTTTCAGATGCACCTTGACGGTTCGCATCTTTTTGGCGATGTACTGGCTCGTGCCTTGTATCAGCCCTTGCCCAAGTCGGAGGCGAGCTGCGCCCCGGCATTGGTGGAGATGTTGATGCTGCTTCCCAGCGAGCCGCCCATGTTGGCGGCGACCTCCCGGACGGCGTTCATCTCCATCGAGTTCGGGATGAAGATGCCGGGCTGTCCGTCCGTGTCATAGACCGCAAGCTCCACGGGGATAATCGTGCCGTCGTATTCCAGCGAGGTAATCTCGATGTCGAGCCGCTCACCCTGTATCTTGCCCGTGCCGACCACCACCGCACCCCGGGGTATTGTCCTGCCTGCCACCGCCATAGGCTCCAGCAGGCGCAGCCTTACCGTCTGCCCGTCCGTCACGCTCTGCGCCCCATGCACGCACGCCGGTATGGTGTTCCTGTCCAATACCTCCGCCGTGCCGACAGCCGTGTTGAAACCCCGGTTGCGTTCCTGCGATAAGGCGGCGACAAACTCCGCGTTACTCATAGGCTGTGAGAGTGAAGAAACTACTTGATGCTCCACCTGTCTGATAGGCATTGCCTTGTTCTTCTTCCCTTTCTGCACGGTAGTTGGCTCTGCCTCTGTTCCGCCGATGGCTGTCCTCCGTTCTGACCGCCCATGTACTTTGCCGCCAGCTCGTAGGACTTCTCCATAAGAGCCACCTGCTCGTCCATAGAGGAAGCCTTGCCCCTCTCGCTTTCCAGTTCCGACTCCAGCGATGCGATGCGCTCCAACAATTCGTCCATCTCCGCATTGTCGTTTTTCGGCTGGTCGTAGAAGTTTCCGAGCGTGGCGTTCAGGTCACGGTAGGCGGCTGCGGAGGACTGGATGGTCTGCGGCGTGGCTGGCTTTGCCCTTTCTTCCTTGCCGCCCGGATTGGCGAGGTCGAAGTCCACTCCGTTCTCCGTTCCCGCTATCTCGCGGTCGAACATGTCGCCCAGCTGCCCGATGGCACGGTTGCGGCTCTCCTGACGCTCTTCCATCTCCCCATGCTCGTAGGCTTTCAGCTTGTCGCCGATAATCTGCCGGTTCGCCTTGTCAGCGTCGGGCATCTCGGTGTTGTATCCGTCCGTTCCCGGCGGTTGCTCCTTGCCGGAGGACGGGGCGAATATCAGCCACATCGCCCCGATGAACACCAACACCATAGCGGGCAGCACGATCATCTTCTGCCGTTTCAGCCGTTGCGCCTCTGTCAGCGGTTCGCGCTCCTTTTTCGGTTTCCCCGTTTCGGGAGCAGCTTTGTTCTCTTTCGTCGGTTCATTCTTTGTCTGTTCCATATAAATAAGGTGTTAAGTGATTGCCTGTTTCCGCCGGGGTCGGCAGTTCCACCCGTCCGGCGTGTCCCGTTTCCATATGTGAGCCGTCGTTCCTGCCGATGTCATAGACGGCTCTGCCGAAGGTGTAAAGGGCAAGCACCGCGAAGGCGGCGAACATCCCCAGCACGATGCGGCGGCGTGTTTCCGGCGGCAAGCCGTCCAGATACCCTTTGAGACTTGCCGCCAAGCGTTTCCGTTTGTCGTGGAGTTTCCAATACATGCCCCACATTGATTTTCTGATACTTTTCATGTCCTGTTACCGTTTGATAGTCTGTAAATCCTTGTTCTCAATGATGGTGAAACCCTCGATGGTAAAACCGTTCGGGTTGTCATCCGACCGCGATGCGTTCAGCAGGCGGCAGGTGGTCACGAGGCTGCGCTCGGTGACGTTGCTCTGCCGGATGATTTTCTGTGTGGCGTAGGTCACGGCACGGTAGGGATAGGCGTTGAAGTCGCACACCACGCTGTCCACCTTCAGCACTTGGTTGATGTTCCCGGCGATGATGCGGTTGTAGTACCCCTTCTCCGCGAAGTCCGAATAATAGTGGTACACGCTCTTGTCCGCCAGCAGCAAGGCACGTTTCACGTTGTGTTCAATCGCGCTTTTTTCAGGTGATAGCGTGAAGAACATCTCGTGGAAACGGCGCACATGTTCCCGTGCCTCCGCCGGGCGGTTCTGCGACAAATCCTGAGACAAGGCGAGCATCAGGCTCTTGCCGTTGTCCAGCACATAGATTTTCTCCCGTTGCTTCTCTGCGAAACGGTAGGAGTTCCACACGCTCCACACCGTCACCACGGCGCACAGCGAGAGGAAGACGATACCGAACAGGCGTATCTGCCTGAACGACGATTCGATGTTTCTAAGTGATTTGAATTCCATTTATATTTTCCAATTTATGATTGCACATTGATTATTTCAGCAATTTGCCGACACGTCCGACTGCGTTTCCTGCGGCTGCACCCGCCACGCTGCCCGCCATGCTTCCGGCTCGTCCCGCCATCTGGTTCACGTTGCGACCGTAACCGCCCATGCCTCCGGCTTGGATAATCCAGCCCGCAACGGTGGGAATGGTAAAGTAGCCGATGATGCCGATGCAGAGGAATACGATATACACCCCGTCGCTCGAATCCAGCGAGAAGTTCGGGTCTGCCTGCATCCGCTCGATGTCGTTTTGCAGCATCAGAACCTGTATCTTCGCCAGTATGGTGCTGAACATGTCCGATACCGGTAGCCACAGATAGACCTGTATATAGCGGCATATCCACTGCGTGAGCGTGTTTTGGAAACCGTCCCATACCGACAGGGCGAAGGCTATCGGACCGAGAATCGCCAGCACCACGAGAAAGAAGGTGCGGACGGTGTCTATCACGAGGGCGGCGGCTTGGAACAGCAGTTCGAGTATCTCGCGGAAGAAGTCGCGGATGCTCTTCTTCATGTTGTACATTCCCCGGTCGATATACATTCCCGCCATCGTCACCATGTCGGAGGGCGACCAGCCGAGTTCCTCCAGTTGCTTGTCAAATTCCTCGTTGGACACGAGGTAGGCGGTTTCGGGGTTGCGTACCATCGCCTCGTATTCCAGTTTGTCCTTCTGCTCCCGGTATCGGTTCATGTCCAGCGTTTCCGCCTCCAGCATCTTTGCCGTGCCCTGTACGACGGGTGAGAGGATGCTGTTTATCGTGCCCAGCACCACAGTCGGGAAGAACATGATGCACAGACCGATGGCAAAAGGACGGAGCATCGGGAATACGTCTATCGGTTCAGCTCTCGCCAGCGACTGCCATACCCGGTAGGCGACGTAGAACAGCGCACCCAGCCGGCGATGCCTTTCGCCACACCAGCCATGTCCCCACACAGCGGCATCATCTGCTCATAAAGTGAACGTAAAATCTGATGAAGGTTGTCGAACTTCATAGGCTACCAGTATCTTTCGTTCATGTTCCCGTACAGCCCCATGATGCGGTCGAGGTCGTTCTTCTTTTTCGCACGCAGGTAACTCACGGAGATGTTCTTGTTCGTGTAGTAGCTCACGAGGTTGCGGTAACGCTTCATCTTCGAGTGGCAGCGTTCCACCACGTCCATGCGCTCCTTGTCGGTCATGGAGAGCGTGGTGATGTTCACCACGTTCCTGAGTTCCGTCAACACTTCGTTGCTTTCCTCCAGCAGTTTCGTGTAGCCGAAAGCGATTGCGGAAAGCTCTTCGGGTCTGAAATTCCCGTCACGGAGCATCCGTTGGAAACTGTTCACATAGATGTCTGTGATGTCGCCCACCATCAGGATGGTCTGCTGCACCTTGCGGGCGTCCTTGACCAGATTGTTCACCGATTTGAGGCATCGTAATACTTCTTGTCGAGTAGGTCGGCATCCTTGCGGATGCTTTCCCCTCTAAGAACCGTACATGATACTTTCGCATCATACGGCTCAAGCAACTCAAAGTTTCTGTTATGAAACCGGCTCATATTCTTCTTTGTTAAAGGGTTTGACATTAAATCTGCCGCAGTGGTTATGCACAAGCGTTCGCTCGGCATGTCCGTTTACCGTTTTCTCGGAAACCCTCCAAGGGGTATTCCGGGTTATGGGTTCCCCGCAGCAGGGACATCTGCGCTGTTGGCGTTTCCAGATTCGGACAATCGTGTTTCTGCCTTTCGCAGACTGGAGCATCAAGCGGGTTTCCCGCCTCTCGAAATACTCCCGCCATTCCGGATCATAGGGATTCGCATCGCATTTCAGCTTTGCATAACGGGTAATTTTAGTATCCGTCAGCCACTTGATCGGGAACAGTTCCATTCTGCCCTCCTTGTCGAAAGGTGCGGCAAAAACCCATGTCCTGCCCCGGTGTCTGTGGAAATACTTTTCGACTACCCACCATTTCCCTTTCGCCGGATGTCGCCGGAGCGACCATTGCAAAAGTTTCTGGTAGACGTGGAAGTCCATCTTCTGGAAAATCCTGCCTGACACGACGTGTTGGTAATAGTTCGCCCACCCGGTTATGACCGGATTAAGAAGCCTGATGAGTGATTCCTGCGGGATTGTTTTGTGAGAATTGACGATCTCATTTACTTTCTGCTGGAATCTCTTTTGGCTTTCCTTAGACGGCATAATGAGGAGCTTGCCCTTGTACTTCCGAATATTGAAGCCAGAAAGTCAAAGCCATCTTCAATGTGAGTTATCTTCGTCTTCTCTTCTGACAGGGTAAGCCCCCGGGCTTGAAGAAACTCTTTGATCATCGGCATGACCTCCTGTTCCAACATATCCCTACGTTGAGCGGTGACGATGAAGTCATCTGCGTAGCGGATAAGATGCACTTTCGGATAATACGTTCTTCGGGGCCCATACAAATCAATTCTCTGAAATCTGGTTTCGAGCATTGCTTGCAGGCCGTCAAGCGTCATGTTCGCAAGAGTCGGTGATATGATACCTCCCTGGGGAGTACCCTCTTCGGTGGGAAAGAGCTGTTTGTTGAATACAAAACCGCTTTTAAGCCATTTCCGGAGCATCACTTTATCCATCGGGATATTGTTGAGCAGCCATTCATGGCTGATGTGGTCGAAGCATCCTTTAATGTCGCCCTCCAGAACCCACTGCGGCGATGATTCTTTGGACAGATTGATGTAGCATTGATGGATGGCATCACCCGTGCACCTCTCTTTGCGGAATCCGTAGGAATGGTTGTCCGCAGTAGTTTCTGCTACGGGGTCTAATGCCATGAGATACAATGCCTGCATGGCTCTGTCTTTCATCGTGGGTATTCCCAACGGGCGTAATTTCCCGTTGCTCTTGCGAATGTTTACCCGTTTCAAAGGCATGGGTCTGTAATCCCGCCTTCTCAACACACGAATGGCATTCGCTTGGCAGCAGGAGTAGACCATAATACCTTGTCCACTCCCGATGTATTCTTCCCTTTGTTGGAAGTCACCCGTTTCACAGCCAGAGCTTTGGCCGTGAACGAGTGGGTCAGCAGCCACTGCAAGGATTTGACCTTGCCGTAGCGACCTTCCTTTTGAGCCTTTACAATACGTGCTTGCAGCTTTCTAACCTCCCGGTCGCATTTGTCCCAGTCGATATTCTCCCAGCGCGGCTGTCGGTCAGTAGGTGCACACGATCTTTTCATCTCGTTCATTTGCTTTCCTCCTTTAAAAAGTTCAACAAGTTTCTTGTAAAGAGTTACCTAATGCGGAAGTCTGCCCGGTTTCCCGTGGAGTAACATTGAAACTCCTATCCATTCCATTACAGAAGGGCATTCGCTTTTTCCGCAATCCTATACCCGCACCCCATTCGGTTTGCCTTGCGGCTCACTTACCTGTCCTTAAACAGGAGAGATACGGGCTTACCACGTTTTACATAAATGACATCGAATGACTTAGGCTCTGTCTATACACCGGCAGCGCTTGTGTCCGTGTAACCCCACAAGGTTCGAGGTTATCCGGCTGCTTACCTTTTGGTTCAAGCCTTATAGCATCTTTAGCTTGTTTCATACCTTACGATGCGTCAATGACAGTTCACTTATGTTAGCCATATCACTCAGCCTCGCTCCCTAACCGCCTGATGCTGGCGATAATTGCGTCTGCCTCACGGCTTCCGCTTTCCTTGCGGCGGGCTACTTTGTCCGGGGCGCTTCGTACAAAACAATTGCTTGTAATGCACGCGCCCGTAGGCTACTGCTGACGGAACAGCAGGTTTAAACTCCGGCTTCCATACACGATGGACTATCCTCTGTTAAACAGTCATTTATGTAACTTTTCGTGTCACACGCCCTGCTGATAGATTTTCACCGTCTCCTGAAAGTTGCTCACCATGTTCGTGGCGGTCTTGGAGGTATGGATGATGTTTTTGGAGGCATTGATGATGCCCTGCGCTAGATTGCCCGGATCGCTTACGACCACTGTGCGCTTGCCCTGCCCGCGAAAAGCAGGCACAGGCAGATAATCATTGTTATTCTTGTTCTCATGTTACTTTGGATTTTAGTGGTTGTTATTCTTCGGTCGGATGTCCCGGCTGCGGCTTCACCCGCACATAGTCCCCGTTTGGCGAGAAAGTCAGCACATCCGTGGCCTCGTTGTAGACACGTCGATGCGGAAGCCGGTGTTCATGAACAGGTTGCCGTTCTCCTCCTGCAAGAGATAGGTTTCCGGCTTGAGCTTGCGGCGCAGACCGCTACGACGGAACACCGTCACTTTGTAGGCTTCGCCCTCCTTGTAGATAAGCACGTCAGGTTTTCCCTCCACGCTCTCCCAGTTCCCGCACAGCATGTCGCGGCGGTTGTCGGCCACGTCGCAGGATTGCAGCATCATGACCGCCAATCCGATAAGGCACTTGCTGACTTGCAGCATTTTCACTTTTGGTAAATTCATACGCGTTTTTCTTTTTTGGTTGATACATTCTGTTTTTTAGTTATTCCTTGTTTCTCCGCCTTTCGGCAAGCTGCCGGATGGCGGCTTCGATGTCGTCGCCCAGCTTCTCCGCCAGACGGTAAACCTCCACTTTTTCCGTTTCCTCGGTGGTGTACGCCAGATACTCTTCCGCGCTGACCTCCGTGGCATAGACCGCCGACTGCGTGCCGCCCAAGCCTATCCACACCTCCTTGTAGAGCCGTGAAGGGTTGTTCGCCATGTTGATGGAGAGTATCTGCGACTTCTCCTTTTCCGTCAGTCCGAGCAACGCCTGTATCTGGTCGAACTTGTTCATATATTTCCTTTGGTCAAGCAGGATTTTACAATCCGAGTTGTTGATAATGCTCTCTTTGACCACCGGAGAACTGATAATGTCGTCCACCTCCTGCGTCACCACGATTGCCTCGCCGTAATATTTTCTGACCGTCTTATACATATAGCGCAGATATTCAGCCATGTTCGCCGATGAGAGGGCCTTCCAAGCCTCTTCCACGATAAGCTGTTTCCGCACGCCTTTCAGCCGCCGCATCTTGTTGATGAAGGCTTCCATGATGATGATGGTCACGACGGGGAACAGTTCGCGGTTTTCTTTAATCGAATCTATCTCGAAGACGATGAACCGCTTGCCGAGCAGGTCGATGTTCTCCGTGGAGTTGAGCAGGAAATCGTAACGCCCGCCCCGGTAATACTGCCGCATGGTGGTGAGCATGTTGTCGATGTTGAAGTCGGACTTCTCCACCTTGATGTCACGCTGTGCCAGTTCCTTGCGGTAGTCGTCACGCATATACTCGTAGAAGGTGTTGAACGACGGCACGATGCTACGGTCGGATTGGATGCGCTCAATATAGGCACTCACGGCACTGCCCAGCTCGCCGCTCTCCGTCTTTGTCACCTTGTCGTCCTCCGACTTCCAGAGCGTCAGCAACAGGGTCTTGATGCTGTCCTTCTTCTCCACGTCGAAGATGTAATCGTCGGTGTAGAACGGGTTGAAGCTGATGGCTTATCTTCCGTGTAGGTGAAATACACACCGTCCGCTCCGCCTGTCTTGCGTCGGATCATGCCGCACAAGCCCTGATAGGAGTTTCCCGTGTCCACCAATACACATGTGCGCCTTGCTCATAATATTGGCGCACGAGGTGGTTCATGAAGAAA
>ENA-OQCE01000657-OQCE01000657.1-human-gut-metagenome-genome-assembly--contig:-NODE-657-length-16300-cov-1.459779_pt1 | contig 16300 bp, 20 predicted proteins | sample MGYA00242495_ERZ504572 | MGnify/ENA primary metagenome ERZ504572 (study PRJEB26092, sample SAMD00036228) | human gut metagenome | host: Homo sapiens | study: EMG produced TPA metagenomics assembly of...
AACTATGACCTACGGAGTTGGCCTTTCTATCAGCTTGAGCAATTTCTGACCTACAAGGCTCACGAAAATCGCTCGGAAGTATTGAAAGTCTCGGCAAAATACACCTCTCAGCGTTGCCCGAAGTGCGCTACTATCCGTAAGGAAAATCGTAAGCCTCACCAACACCTGTATCGCTGCCAGTGCGGATACCAATCCAATGATGACCGTATCGGAGCTATGAACATCCAGTACCTCGGAACCCAATGGCTTTCGGGGAACAATCACCCTCGTTACGAGAGGACAACCACTGCCTCGGAGTAAATCTCCTTGGCAAAACGGGCATCGTCAACTGCCCGATGATGTAGGCAGAATTAGGGAGATGTTGTTCTCAACATCGCTGCACCTATGTTTTTTCTGACTTACAAGCTCCCGCTTCTATAAGAGGGAGTCGTTGACCAGATTCCTCCTATTAAACATCCCTATTATACTATACTTTAGGGGCCGATGGAACTTTGAGAAGGTGTCAAAAAAAACATGTGAAATTTTTATGCAAAATACTTGCATAATTTTTCTGCTGATGTATACTATCAAGCGTAGACAGAATAAAACTTATCATCCATCGCAATCGTTCATTCGATAGAGGAGGAAATTATCATGAGCAATACGAAAAAAAGAGATTAAAAAAAATTGTCCTTGCTTATTCCGGCGGACTCGATACATCGGTCATTATTCCCTGGTTAAAGGAAAACTACCCCGGTGCCGAAGTCATTGCAGCCTGTGCCGATGTTGGCCAGCCTGACGACTTTGAAGCCATTGAAAAGAAAGCCTATGCTTCCGGTGCTTCTAAAGTGTACGTCATGGATATCAAGAAGGAATTTATGGAAGAATACGTTTGGCCGACGGTAAAAGCCGGTGCCGTTTATGAAGGGAAATACCTCCTCGGCACGTCCTTTGCCCGTCCCTCATTTCTAAAAAACTCGTAGAAGTCGCTAAAAAAGAAGGGGCTGAAGCCATTGCTCACGGCGCTACCGGCAAGGGCAATGACAGGTCCGTTTTGAATTGACGGTTAAAGCTTGGCTCCGGAAATGACGCTGATCGCTCCGTGGCGGATGTGGGACCTCAAATCTCGTGAAGATGAACTGGCTTATGCTGAAGCACACAACGTCCCCATCGACTATAAATCGGAAGAAAATCCCTATCCCTACAGCATGGACTGGAATATCTGGCATTTGAGCATGAAGGCGATGACCTCGAAGATCCGGCCAATGCTCCGAAAGACATGGTCTACATGGTCACCAAGACGCCGGAACAGGCTCCGGACGCTCCGGAATACGTCACCATCGACTTTGAAAAAGGGATTCCCGTCGCCGTCAATGGTTCCAAAATATGACGCCGTTACCTTGATTACGGTCCTCAATGAAATCGGTGCCCGCAACGGCGTCGGCATCGTCGACATCGTTGAAAATCGTTTGGTCGGCATGAAGAGCCGCGGTATTTATGAAAACCGGCGTGCCATCCTGATGTATGCTCATCGGGAATTGGAATACCTCACCCTCGACCGCGATACCTTCCATTATAAAGAAACGGCAGCCAACAAGTTTGCCGAACTCGTCTATGACGGCAAATGGTTCTCGCCGCTTCGCGAAGCCCTTTCGGCTTTCGTCGATGAAACGCAGCAGACCGTTACCGGTCAGGTTATTTTAAAACTCTACAAGGGCAATATCATCAGTGCCGGTTCGACGTCGCCTTATTCCTTATACAATGAAGAATTCGTCACCTTTGGCGAAGACGATGTCTATGACCAGACCGATGCGGAAGGGTTCATCAACCTCTTTGGATTGCCCCTCAAGATGCGGGCCCTGATGAAGCAGCACGCTGAAAAACAGGGTAAATAATAAGGAGCGAAGGATATGAAGTTATGGGGCGGCCGGTTCACTAAGGCCACAGATAAAAGTGTAGAAGCCTTCAATGCATCCATCCAGTTTGACTGCCGGATGTACGCCGAAGATATTTGCGGCAGCATTGCCCACGCGACGATGCTGCCAAAGAAGGCATCATTTCGGAAGAAGACAAGGACGCTATCGTAAAAGGCTTGAAGGCTATTTTCCAGCAGATTGAAGACGGGAAGTTTGACTTTTCCGTCGAGCTCGAAGATATCCACATGAATATTGAAAAGCGGCTTACCGATGCCATTGGCGAAGCGGGGAAACGCCTTCATACGGGCCGGAGCCGCAACGACCAGGTGGCCCTCGATACGCACCTCTATATTCGTCGGGAAATCGCCGCCATTGCCGACCTCTTGGTCAAACTCCAAGAGTCGCTGGTCAAGGCTGCTGAAAAGTACAGCGACGTCATCATGCCCGGCTATACCCATCTGCAGCGGGCGCAGCCGATTCTCTTCAGCCACCATCTCATGGCCTATTTCTCCATGCTGTCCCGCGACTTCATTCACTTGAAATATGCCTGGGAGATGGCCGATATGATGCCCCTTGGCGCCGGCGCTCTGGCCGGTACGACCTATCCTCTCGACCAGCCTTTTGTCGCCGAAACGCTCCAGTTTGGGGAACTCTATGACAACAGCCTCGATGCCGTCAGCGACCGGGACTATATCATTGCCTTCCTGGAATTTGCAGCGGTCCTGATGATGCACCTCAGCCGCCTGTCGGAAGAATTCATCCTCTGGTCGAGCTCGGAATTTAAGTTCATCGAACTCGACGATTCCCACTGCACGGGTTCGTCCATCATGCCGCAGAAGAAGAATCCTGATATCTGCGAACTCGTCCGCGGCAAGACGGGCCGTTTTTACGGCCACCTCATGGGCGTTTTGACGATGATGAAGGGCATTCCCATGGCCTATGACAAGGACATGCAGGAAGATAAGGAAGGCGTCTTCGATGCCATCGACAATTTGAAGTTTGCTCTGACCATCTACGCCGCCATGATCGATAAAATGACCGTCAACGGCGATCACATGCGGGAAGTGCTGGAAAGCGACTTCTCCAACGCCACTGACATGGCCGACTACTTGGCCAAAAAGGGACTTCCTTTCCGCGAAGCCCATGCCGTCGTCGGAAAAGCCGTCCATTACTGCATCGAACAGGGAAAGGTATTACAGCAGTTATCGCTGTCAGAGCTCCAGGCCATGAGCCCGCTCTTCGCCGAAGATATCCATCATTACTTGGATATCGAAACGTGCGTCAAACAGCGTAACACATATAACGGCACGTCGCCAACGTCCGTTGCGCGTCAATGCAAAGCCGGCCGCGATACGATTGCCGGCGAACAGACCCAAATCGGAACCTGGGACGATGTCGTCTCCTCTGTCTATGAACTACTGAAGTAACGCGATTGAAGCAAAAAGGAGTTGTCTTTAAAGGCAGCTCCTTTTGTTTGGATAAGGCCGCTAGGTGAACAATTACTTGTCATAGGGCCGCTTGATAAGGTATAATAAAAAAGCATGAAAAAAATTATAAAAAAAATTACGAAAAATTTATTTATCTTATTCGTAACCAGAAAGGAGGGGCCTGCCTATGTCACCGACAGCACAAACGACACTGGCTCATGACGTTTCATTCAACGGGATCGGCCTGCACGCTGCCAATGAAGTTCATATGGTACTGCGCCCGGCTCCGGCTGATACAGGTATTGTTTTTATTCGGACCGATTTGCCGGAAAAACCGTCTGTACAAGCCCATCTGACGAATGTAACCAATACGATGCGGGCGACAACCCTTGAAAAGGGGAGCGCCAAGGTCTTTACCGTAGAACACCTGCTGTCAGCCCTTTATGGAATGGAAATCGACAACTGCTTTGTCGAAATGGATTCCGTCGAACCGCCCGTTGCCGACGGCAGCAGTCTGACTTTTGTCAAGCTCATTGAAGAAGCGGGCGTCCATGAACTCGATGTGCCGCGCCGGCCGCTGGTCATACAAAAACAGCATCTCATCCAGGACGGAGATAAGTTCATCGCCCTCGTACCGCATGACGGCTTCCGCATCACCTTTACCTCGATCAATCCACACCCCATGCTGGGCGTGCAGTTTTTTGACTCGATGATCACCAAGTCCTCGTACATCAATGAGGTTTCTTTTGCCAGGACCATCGCCTTTACGGAAGAATTGGAAATGCTGAAGAAACTGGGCCTTGGTAAGGGCGGTACGATTGAAAACGTCGTCGTTTATGATAAGACGTCGTGCTTGTCCGTGCCGCGTTCGGATGATGAATTGGTCCGCCATAAGGTCCTCGACATCATCGGTGACTTGTCCCTCTTGAACCGACCGATACAAGGGCATGTCATTGCCGTTAAATCGAGCCACACCTTGAATAACCAGCTGACCCACCAGATTTTTGAAGAACTACAGTGAGCTAAGGAGGAATTCTCATGACTTTGGAAGTAACTGATATTATGGAAATTTTGCCGCATCGCTATCCCATGCTGCTTATTGACCGGATCATTGAATTGGAACCGATGAAATATGCCATCGGCATCAAGAATGCGACCTTTAATGAGCAATTTTTTTCAAGGCCACTTTCCGGGCAAACCGGTTATGCCGGGCGTCCTCATTGCCGAAGCCATGGCCCAGGTTGGCGGCATCGCCCTCTTGTACCCTGAAGAAAACCGCGGTCTCATCCCCTTCTTTACGGGCATCGATAAGATCCGCTTCCGCCATCCCGTCATCCCCGGTGATCAATTGGTCATGCGGGCTGACATCGAAAAGGTAAAGGGCCGCATGGGTAAGGTCAAAGCCCAGTGCCACGTCGGTGATACCCTCTGTGCTGAAGGCGAAATACCTCTTTGCCCTCATGCCGGGACAGAACCCGAAAAAGTAATCGATAAAATTGACTTTATGTTGAATAGTGAGCTAAATGGGCGCATTTATTAGCATAAAGGGGAATATTGCAGGAAATGGCTTGATTTTGCCGGGCGAAAGAAATCGTCTCTCCTGCGACTGTATACGTAGATATTTATGAAATTAAGCGACTGTCCCTTGGGGCAGGGAAGCGAGGAGTGACTTTAATGACCGAGGAAACGAATAACATGCGCCAGAGCATGATACATCCGACGGCTGTTATAGACCCGCAGGCTAAAATCGGGGCCGGTGTTAAAATCGGACCGTACGCCGTTATCGGGCCTCACGTCACCATTGGTGACGGAACAGAAATCATGGCCCACGTTACGATTGACGGCTGGACGACGATTGGTAAGGACTGCCGGTTTTTCCCGAGCTGTTCCATCGGCTCGGAGCCGCAGGATTTAAAATATCACGGTGAAAAGAGCTTTCTTATCATCGGCGACCGCTCGGTTTTCCGGGAATTCGTCACGGTCAGTACGGCAACGGGTGAAGGGGAAGAAACGCGAATCGGCAATGATTGCCTATTCCAGGCCTGTACCCATGTAGCCCATAACTGTGTCGTCGGCAACCATGTCATCATGAGTAACTGTGCCGGTCTTGCCGGTCACGTTACCGTCGAAGACCGGGTCGTCATCGGCGGCATTGCCGGCGTCCATCAGTTTGTCAAGATTGGCCGCAACAGCATGATCGGCGGCCTGGCCAAGGTCGTACAGGATATTCCTCCTTTGTCATCGCCGATGGTCAGCCTGCACGCTGCATCGGCCTGAACAGCGTCGGCCTTTCGCGGGCCGGTGTACCGGAAGATGTCCGTCGGGAATTGAAAAAAGCATTCCGCATCTTGTACCGTTCGGGACTCAATTTGCGCCAGGCTATTTTTGAAATGGAACAGGAACTGGATAGTTCTGAAGAAGTAGAACATTTTCTCCGCTTCCTTCGCAATGCCGATCGCGGTATTTGCCGAGGAACAAAGGATTAGGCAGCAGCCAGTGAGTAAAAGGGGTGTCGCACCTGCGATAGCCCTTTTTTTACTGACAAGGGACCTGTTTTTTTGTATAATATAGAGATAAATATTTCTCTTTATGAATAAGGATGATTGCTATGGAAAAAGTTGGACTCTTGGCCGGTATCGGTAAACTTCCTGTCGAGTTTATGCGGGCTGCAAAGCACCTGGGATACGAAGTCGTCGTCATCGCCGTCGTCGGGGATGTCGAACCGGAACTGGCAGCAGAAGCCGATGTATACTACGATATCAACGTCGCAAAACTGGATAAAGTCATTAAGACCCTCAAAAAGAATGACGTCTCGAAAGTTACCATGATCGGGAAAGTCACCAAGGAAATTCTCTTTAAGGGACTGAAATTCCCCGATTGGCGGGCCATTAAACTGCTGGCAAAACTGCATAACCGCAAGGACGATACGATCATGCTGCCATCGTCGATGAACTCGCCAAAGACGGCCTTGAAGTCGTCGACCAGACCTTATACCTGAAAGACCTCATGCCGGAAATCGGCGTCTTGTCGCGCCGCAAGCCGACGGAAGGGGAAGAAGACGATATCCGCTTCGGCTTCGTCACGGCTAAGGCCATGGGCGGCATGGACATCGGACAGACCGTCGTCGTCAAGCATAAAGCCGTCATGGCTGTCGAACCATCGAAGGCACCGACGCCTGCATTCGCCGCGGCGGAGCTCTCGGCCGTGAAAAATCGGTCGTCGTCAAAGTGGCCAAACCCAATCAAGACCCGCGTTTTGATGTGCCGGCCGTCGGCAGGCAGACGATTATGTCCATGATTGAAAGTAACTGCAACGTCCTTGCCATGGAAGCCGGACGGACCCTCTTTGTCGAACAAGACGAAGTCCTGCGCCTGGCTGACAGCCACGGCATCGTTATCTGTGCTGTTGATAAAAACTTTTGACGGGAGATCCTATGAAGATTATGTTTTCTGCCGGTGAAGCGTCAGGCGACCTCCACGGCGCCAATTTGGCACGAGCTTTGAAACAACTTGCGCCGGATATCGAACTGCTCGGCATGGGCGGTGAACGGATGAAAGACGCCGGCGTCGATATCGTCTATGATATCGCCAATCTGGGGGTCATCGGCATCGGCGAGATTATCCGCAAGATTCCTTTTTTCTTTCGCCTTCGCGATTTTCTGGTCGATACGATGAAAAAAGAACAGCCCGACGTCCTCCTTTGCATCGACTATCCGGCTTAATATGCGCCTCATTAAGGCTGCGAAAGCCGCCGGCATTCCTGTCATCTATTACATCCTGCCGACCATTTGGGCTGGCATAAGAGCCGCGGAAAGACGATTGCAAAATATACCGATTTGGCCATCTCCCTCTTTCCCTTTGAAGCCAAGCTCTATGAAGACCTCGGTACGAATGTCCTCTATACAGGCACCCGCTCTTGGACAGCGTCCATCCGAGCCTGAGCCGTCATGACGCTTTTCAAAAGTTTGGCCTGGATGAAGAAAAAAAGACGGTCCTGCTCATGCCCGGGAGCCGTGTCCAGGAAGTAAAGAGCCTGTTGCCGTGCATGCTGGAAGCGGCAGAAAAACTCAGCCGCGACCACGGAGATATGCAGTTTCTCGTCCCGCGAGCGACGACGATCGATAGAGCGATGCTCGATGATATCATCGAAGCTTCCGGCGTCCCGGTTACCGTCGGGGAAGGCAATGTCTACGACATGATGAACATCAGTACAGCAGCCATTGCCGCCTCGGGGACGGCGACCCTTGAAACGACCCTCATGGGCCTTCCGACGCTCCTCGTCTACCGCGTCAATCGCCTGACCTATTGGCTTTCCAAAGTTTTAGTACATATTGAAAGTATCGGCCTGCCCAACATCATCATGGGACGCAGGGTTATTCCCGAATTGTGGCAGGATGACGTGACGCCCGATAATATCACCGATGCCGTCCTTCCCATGCTGGACGACGGGCCGCGCCGCACGGAGCTCTGTGAGGGCCTTTCCGCCGTGCGCCGTACGATGGGAGAATCGGGGGCTGTCATGCGTACAGCCAAAGCTGTCTTAACTTTTGCAAGAGAAAGAGGTATTCATGAAGCAGTACAATAGTTGGCAAGGTTATAAACGATTATTAACTTTCATAAAACCCTATAAGACACGGCTCGTTTTCGCCGTCATCTGTATGGCCCTGTCCGGGGCGAGCAACGTCGTCGTCCCCTGGCTGATCAAGGACGTCATCGATAAGGTATTGGCCAATAAAGATATTTATACCCTGAACCTCATCGTCGTCGGCATCCTGATCCTGTTTTTGCTGCGCGGGTTCTTCTACTTTGGCGAACGCTATCTCATGAGTTTCGTCGGTCAGAAAATTGTCAACGATATCCGCGAAAAACTGTATCGCCATTTACAGACCTGTCCTTGTCTTATTACGATAAGCACAAGACGGGCAACATCATGAGTAACCTGACCAATGACGTCACGGCGCTCCAGACGGCCATTGCCGGCAACCTCATTTCTTTCGTCCAGGAAGCGGTCATCCTCGTCGGCTCCCTGGGTATCGATGATTTTCCTTTACTGGAAACTGACCCTTCTGACCCTGGTCATCGTGCCTTTAGTCGTCTTTACGATTAATTTCTTCGGCTCCCGCCTGCGCCGGGCCGGTCACGACGTCCAGGGCAAGATGGCCGATATCACGTCCCTTCTTGAAGAAGCCATTTCCGGTATCCGCATCATTCGCTCCTTTAACCGCGAAGATTTTGAAATCCGTCGCTTCATCCTTCAGAATGACCGCAATTTCTGGGCCCTGATGAATACGACGCGGCTGACGTCTTTATTGACGCCGTTCATTCAGTTCTTTGCGGCCATCGCCGTTACCGGCATCATCTGGTACGGCGGCATGAGCGTTCATCAATGGGGAAATGACGGCCGGCGCCTTGATCGCCTTCCTGATCTACGCCATTAACCTGGCCAACCCCGTTCGCCGCATCAGTGAAATTTACGGCGATATCCAAAAATCCCTGGCCGCTGCCGATCGCGTCTTTGAAACGATCGATACCGTTCCCGATGTCAAGGAAAAAGAAGGTGCCATGGTCCTGCCCCAGGTAAAAGGGGAAGTGACCTTCGATAACGTTTCCTTTGCCTACGATAAAGAACACCCGGCTTTGACCGATTTCAACCTCGAAGTCCGTCCCGGGGAAGTCGTCGCCCTCGTCGGCCCCAGTGGTGCCGGCAAGTCGACGGTGGCCAACCTGATGCCTCGCTTTTATGACGTTACGGCAGGGCGGCTCTTGATTGACGGCATCGACGTACGGGATGTCACCTTTTCCTCCCTTCGTCAGCAGATCGGCCTCGTGCCCCAGGAAACGATGCTCTTTAACGCCAGCGTTCGCGAAAACATCCTCTACGGCCGCCTCGACGCGACGGATGATGAAGTCGTCGCTGCGGCTAAGGCTGCCAATGCCCATGAATTTATCATGAGACTGCCCGGCGGTTACGAGGCCCTCGTCGGCGACCGGGGCAACTCCTTGTCCGGCGGTCAGCGGCAGCGCATTGCCATCGCCAGAGCTATTCTTAAAAATCCCCGCATCCTCATCCTCGATGAAGCGACGTCGGCCCTCGATACGGAAAGTGAAAAGATCGTTCAGGCTGCCCTGGACCGACTCATGGAAGGCCGGACGGCCGTCGTCATCGCCCATCGCCTGAGCACCGTCCGCAACGCCGACAACATCGTCGTCATCGATCACGGTCATATTGTCGAAACGGGGACCCATGCCGAATTATTGGCCAAAGAAGGCTCTATGCACACCTCTATGCTGTTCAATTTAACGATAAGAAAGAAGCTTCAGAAGGTTGAGCGTGATGAAAAATCTAAAATCGCATCCGATGTACTGGCTGTATAACATCCTCCTTCTCATCTATTGGGCGACCCTCATTCCCATGTTGATCTACCGCTTGATCCATGAAGAAGGGTTCTATCAGCGCATCAAACAGAGCATCGGTTTTTTGCCGGAAGAACTAAAAGAAAAAATATCGAACCGTCATGCTATTTGGGTCCACGCCGCCTCGGTCGGTGAAATCGTCGCGGCCAGCCCCATTGTGCGTGAAATGCGAAAAAATCACCCCGATGAAGTCATCATCGTGTCGGTCGTTACGGCGACGGGATTCCGCATGGCCCATCAGATCATTAAAGGGGCCGACGGTATCCTCTACTTTCCTTTGGATCTGCCGTATTTTACCAACCGCATCCTGACCATCGTCAATCCCCAGGCTATCGTCTTGGTCGAAACGGAAATCTGGCCGAACTTTTTGCGCATTGCCGCTGATAAACACATTCCGGTCATGATGATGAACGGCCGCATCAGTCAGCGCAGTGCCGTTCGCTACCGCCTGATTACCTTCTTTACGCGCCGCGTCTTGTCGACGATTCGCATGTTCTGCATGCAGAGCTATATCGATGCCCAGTACATCATCGATATCGGCGCCGATCCCAATAAGGTCATCGTCACGGGCAACACCAAGTACGATCAGCCTACGGCATCGTAACGGAAGAAGAAAAGAAGCGTTTTCTTCATGAACTGGGCTTTGATGAAGCAGTCCCATCATGATTGCCGGCAGTACCATCGGGGCGAGAACAGTCCGGTATACAAGGCCTTCGTCAAGATTCGCGACCATTTTCCCGAGGCCAAGTTGATTATTGCGCCGCGCTATATTTACCAGGCCGACCTCATCGTCGATGAAGGCATCAAGCATGGCGTGACCATGGTCAAGCGCAGTGACATGAGTGGCAGGAAGGCTATTCGTTCCGCCTATGATGGCGTCATCCTCGATACCATCGGTGAATTGGGACGGGTCTACAGCTCGGTGACTTGATTTTCGTCGGCGGCAGCCTGGCTCATATCGGCGGCCATAACATCCTCGAACCGGCAGCTCACGGGAAACCGATCGTCGTCGGCCCGAATATGTTTAACTTTGTCGAAATTTTCGAACTCCTCAGTCGCCACGGCGCCTGCGTTATGGTGAATAACGAAGACGAATTCATCGAAACCTGCCTCGATATCCTGGTCAACCCCGATCGGGCTGAAGCGATGAAGCGAAATTGTATTGCCGTCGTCCAGGAAAACCAGGGGGCGACGCGCAAGAATTTAGATAAACTGCAGGAAATGTTGGAATCGATTCAGGCCGGGAGGTGAGCCTATGTCCTTGAGAACGGCAGGAACCGCTTACTTTCACTATTTGACAGGAAATAAAGAACATCACTGGTGGGACTGGCCGGCCCTGCTCCTGTTGAGCGGTGCCTCTTGGATTTATCGAAAGGCCGTCATCATGAAGTACCGTTCCTTTGCCGATCACCAAGAGCGGCAGGAACGGCTCCCGGCCGTCGTCATCAGTTTAGGCAATATTACCGTCGGCGGGACGGGGAAGACGCCCATGGCCTGTATGCTGGCCAAAGAACTTTCCGCCAGAGGCTGGCGCGTGGCACTCCTCAATCGAGGCTATCACTCGAAACGGGAAAAGAGCGGCGCTTCGGTCATGTCCGACGGCCGCATGGTACTCCTTACGGCTGAAGAAGGGGGCGACGAAGCGAGCCTCATGGCCAGAAGCCTCATGGGCATTCCCGTCCTCGTCGGTCGAGACCGGGCCGTCAGCGGCCGCATGGCCGTCGAAAAATTCGACGCCCAAGTTCTCATCCTCGATGACGGCTTCCAGCACTGGCAGCTTTATCGCGATGTCGACGTCGTCCTCGTCGATGGCACCAATCCCTTCGGAAATGGTCACGTCCTGCCGCGAGGCATCCTGCGTGAGCCATTGGAACATCTTTCCCGGGCCGATATCTTCATCATTACCAAGGTGGACCAAATAACCCAGGAAGCTGTTTCCCAGATTCGGGAGGATCTTCGTCGATACAATGCATCGGCGCCGGTCGCCTTATCGGTCCATAAACCCTCGGCGGTCCTTCCCTTTTTGAACTGGGACCAAGGCCTTCATCCGGAAGATGCCATACCAGCGGGCCTTATGGAGCGCCCCGTGCTGGCCGTATCGGCGCTTGGCAATCCGGCTTCTTTTGAAGAAACCCTGCGGGGGGCCGGGTTTACCGTAGCCGGTGTCCTTCGCTATGAAGACCATCACCATTACGGGCCTTCGGATATCCGGCGCATGGCCGACCTGGCTGCCGAAAAGCAGTGCATCCTGGTGACGACGGAAAAAGACGCCGTAAAACTGCCGGCCGACCTTGTAAAAGAATACAACCTTCCCTTGTACGTCTTGGCCATTACCCTTGAAATCGTAGAAGGGCAAGAACAAATAGATGCCGTCTTGCAATCTGTATTGGAGGATAAACTATGAATTTTGTATGCATCATTCCCTCGCGCTACGCGTCGACGCGCCTGCCCGGGAAGCCCTTATGTGATATTGCCGGCAAACCGATGGTACAACGCGTGTATGAACAGGCGTCCAAGGCCTCGAAACTGACGGCTGTCGTCGTCGCCGTCGACAATCCCAAGGTCTATGATACGGTCGTTTCTTTTGGCGGCCGGGCTGTCATGACCCGGGAAGACCATACCAATGGGACCGACCGTTTGGCCGAGGCTGTGGCTCATTTTCCCGATGCCGATGTCATCATCAACGTCCAGGGCGATGAACCGCTCATTGCGCCGGATGTCATCGACGACTTGTGCCATGCTTTTGAAGACGATCCCAGCCTCTCCATGGCTACCGTTGCAGCACCGCTGGCCGAAGAAGAATATCAGGAACCGAGTGCCGTAAAGGTCGTCCTCAATCAGCGCGATGAAGCCATGTATTTTTCACGGTCCCTCATTCCGTATCCTCGTCATACCTTTGAAGAGGGCGGTATCGTGCCGTATAAACACATCGGCATTTACGCCTACCGGCGGGACTTTCTTCTGGCCTATGCTGCCATGGAACCGACGCCGGCAGAAAAAGTTGAGTCCCTCGAACAGTTGCGAGTTCTTGAAAATGGTTATAAGATAAAAGTGATAAAAACGCATCATCAATTCATCGGCATCGATACTCCGGATGACCTCGCACGCATCCGCCGTTATTTTGCTGAATCTGCTCATAAAGGGGAATAGACTATGGAAACAGTGAAACAAATTCATGTTGGCAATATGCTCGTCGGCGGCAATGGCAATCTGTTTGTCATGGCCGGTCCGTGTGTTATCGAAGATCCGGAACGGACGCTTAATATCGGCCGGAAAATGAAAGAGATTTGTGAACGCTTGGGGCTGCCTATATCTTTAAAGCCTCTTTTGATAAAGCGAACCGCTCGTCGTACACGTCGTACCGCGGCCCGGGCCTCAAAGAAGGCCTGCGTATTTTAAGCGACATCAAAAGGAACTCCAAGTGCCGGTCATCAGTGACATTCATGAAGTCAGCCAGGTGGAAGCGGCTGCAGAAGTCCTCGATGTCATGCAGATTCCGGCTTTCTTGTGCCGGCAGACCGATCTCTCGAAGCGGCTGCTGCGACGGGAAAATGCGTCAACGTGAAAAAAGGCCAGTTCATGGCCCCGGACGATATGAAGAATGTCGTCGATAAAATTGTCCATACGGGCAATGAAAACATCATGCTCACCGAACGAGGCGTCAGCTGGGCTATCATAACCTGGTCGTCGACATGCGCTCCTTCCCGATTATGCGCAGCCTCGGTTATCCCGTCGTCTTTGATGCGACTCACAGCGTCCAGCTGCCGGGTGGTGCCGGCACCAAATCGTCGGGCCAGCGCCAGTTCATCGGAAACCTTGCCCGCGCCGCTGCGGTTCCGGTATTGACGGCGTTTTCATGGAAGTCCATGACAACCCGGCCGAAGCGCTCAGCGACGGACCGAATATGCTGTATTTATCGCAGGTCGAAGGCGTCCTTCGCGATATGGTCGCCATTCGGGACATTGCCAAAAACAGCGTAAGCACGGAAATGTGAGGGGAGTCGATATGATGGATATTTTAGAAGAAGCAAGAGACGTGCTCCATCAGGAAGCACAGGGGATTGAAAAATTAATTCCGACGTTGGATCAGAACTTTGTCAATGCCGTAAACCTCATCCTTCAGTCCGGCGGTCGGGTCATCGTGACCGGCATGGGGAAATCCGGTCACATTGCCCGCAAAGTAGCGGCTACCTTGTCGAGTACGGGGACGCCGTCGATTTTCCTCCATCCTGCCGAAGGGATTCACGGCGATTTGGGCATGGTCACGGCCGACGATATCGTCCTGGCTTTTTCAAACAGCGGTGAAACCGTTGAAATCCTCAATACCCTGCCGTCGCTCAAGCGCATTGGGGCTAAACTCATCGCCGTCGTCGGCAACCACAATTCGACACTGGCCAAACACGCCGACATCATCCTCGATGCCTCCGTCGAAAAAGAAGCCTGCCCCTTAGGGCTCGCTCCGACGACGAGTACGACCGTTTCACTGGCCCTCGGCGATGCTTTGGCTGTCGTTCTCCTTACGCAACACCACTTTACGAAAGAACAATTCGGTATCTTCCATCCGGCGGTGCCCTTGGCAAAAAACTGCTGCTCACCGTCGACGATGTCATGCATAAAGGCGAGGATAATCCGGTCGTCACCGAAGACAGCAGCGTTCAGGACGCCTTGTTCCTCATGACCGAAAAAGGTCTCGGTGCCGTTTCCGTCATCGATGAAGGCGGAAAACTGATCGGCCTCGTTACCGACGGCGACGTCCGCCGCGGTCTTGAAACGGGCTCTAATTTCCTGCAGTGGCCGGTAGATGCCATGATGACCAAAAACCGCGGGTCATCGTCAACCATAAACTGGCGACAGAAGCCTTGCACATCATGGAAAAGAATCAGCCGCGGCCGATTACGGTCCTGCCCGTCGTCGATGAAGCACAGAAGGTCGTCGGCATGGTCCACATTACGGATTTACTGCGGCAGGGAGTGGTCTGATGGGCTTTTTGACACACGTTAAAATGCTGGCCCTCGATGTCGACGGCGTCTTAACCGACGGGATTATCTACTACAGCCCGTCGGGCGACGCCATGAAAGGCTTTTCAGCCCGTGACGGCATGGGGATTTCCCTGGTCCGGGCAGCGGGCTCAAGACAGCCCTGGTTACGGGCCGCCGCTCGCCGATGGTCGAACAGCGGGCCAAAGATTTGCATATCGATTACGTCCTGCAGGATTGCTCACATAAACTTCGTTCGATGCAGCAATTATGCAGTGAAATCGGTCTTTCCCTCGATGAAGTGGCTTACATGGGAGATGACCTGAATGACGTTGAACTCATTGCCAATGCCGGTTTTGGTGCCGCCCCCCTCGATGCCTGTGAAGAAGCACGAAACTCGGCCGCTTTTGTTTCTGCCTATCCCGGCGGCCATGGAGCTCGGGAGTTTGCCGAATATATTTTAAAAAGTCAACACGTTTGGGATGACGTCCTGCGCCAATATCTGGGGGATTCGGCATTTACGTTGCGCCAATAAGAAAGGAGAGTCTGTACTGTGGGGAAGGAATGGCAGTACCACGTTGCTCGCGGATTTGGGAAATTTCTCTGTTGTCTTCCGTATCCGCTCATCATTCTTTGGGCCGTACACTCGGTCCTTTCGTAGGGAAACTTATGAAAAAGCAGCGCGAACGCGGTATTTTCCAAATTCAGCGCGGACTGGAATGCAGCCGGCCGGAAGCGGAAGCCATCATGACCGAAGTCTTTCGCAATCTGGGTCAATCGCTGATGGAAATTCTTTATACACCGCGGCTGAATCCTGACAATATTCGCCAATACGTTACGCTCGACCACCCGGAACGACTCGATGAAGCGATGAAAGAGGACAAAGGGGTCATCGTCCTTACGGCGCATATGGGTAACTGGGAATGGCTCGGTGCCCTGGCCATGTATGGCTATCCGGCGTCGACGATTGTCAAAAACCAGGCCAATAGTGCCGTTACCCGACTGCTCAATGAAAATCGGGAAGGCATGGGCCTTGAAGTCTTTGCCCGCGGCGGCAATGAAATGATCATCGCAGCCCGTGCCTTGAAGCGCAAGAAGCTCCTCGGCTTTTTGGCCGACCAGGACGGCGGCTTTTACGGTGTGCCCCAGCCCTTTTTGGGCAAGATGAGCTCGACGCCGAAGGGACCGGCCATGTTCGCTCAAAAATTTCATTCACCCATCATTCCGGTCTTTACCATCCATGATGAAAACCACCGCACCCATCTGGCGATCGGGGAAATCATGCATTATGAAGACACGGGCGATAAAGAAGCCGATATTGCCCGCATGACCCGGAAGATGGCGGTCATTACGGAAAATTTCATCAAAGAACATCCGACCGAATGGTTGTGGTTCCAGCACCGCTGGAGTACAGAACCGGAAGAAATCATTGCATTACAACAGAAACCGGAGGCGCATATCGATGATCGTCGAGAAGCTGAAAAAGAATAAACTTTCCTTGATTGCCGTCATCGCCGTCGTCGGCTTTGCTGTCATGCTTTACGTCTTCATGAATCCCAATACGTCGGAAGACACGATGGTAAGTCCGGA
>ENA-OQCE01000659-OQCE01000659.1-human-gut-metagenome-genome-assembly--contig:-NODE-659-length-16292-cov-5.217198_pt1 | contig 16292 bp, 17 predicted proteins | sample MGYA00242495_ERZ504572 | MGnify/ENA primary metagenome ERZ504572 (study PRJEB26092, sample SAMD00036228) | human gut metagenome | host: Homo sapiens | study: EMG produced TPA metagenomics assembly of...
AGACGATTTGCACCTTTATCGCCCCAACCGAGGGCAGCACCAAGTTCTGCCTGTGTCATATTCCGGAATGTCCGGATTTTTTTTTATTTTATCACCGATTGTCATATCAGATTTCCCACTTTCTTTTTGATAAATCCATTTTACTACCAAAAACAGTGAATGTAAACAGAAAGATTCGCATTGAAGCGAACAAAACACTTGACATTCGCATGAATGCGAATTAAAATAACAGTACGATAAAGGTTCGCATGAAAGCGAATGTACAGATGAGGATAAATACTTTTTGCAAATTATTGCAAAATGAGGTTGGTAAAATCCTTCTGTCAGGCTTTATTAGTGAGAGGATTTTTTTGAAGTGAACAACATTTTGGTGTTTCCAGGCTGTAATAAGTGAAAGGATATTCAAAAAAACTCTTTTGTACCTTGAAAATTACATGAGCTGTATAATCTGATCTCACAGATGCCATAACCCTGTAAATGATTTTATGGGCGAGCGTCGAAGATACTCCGGAAACGACTGGTAGGCTTGCGAAGAAGCTGGCAGTATTCAGAAATACTCTGATAGAGGTTGACTGTGACGTTGACAACGGGTTATACAAATGGAAGCCAACACGCCGAACAGAATATGCAATGCCATAGTAATAGATAAAATTTGAGAACAAAATGTGAAAGGTAAGGTGATGTGATTGAGAAAATTGTAGGTATAGGACAACTGATACAAAGAATATGTTGGAAAAGAGGTGAGCATCATGGTGAATCAGTCGGTAATAGATTCTAGTGTTGATCTGGAGCAGTTAAAGGACATTGAAGATTTAATTCCTGATATGGATAAAGCTATTTCTGAGAAAGTGGAAACTTTTCTGGATAAATCCGGCGATCAGCCGTATGCTCACATGAATGAAGGATATGTAGTGGTTGTGGAGATGACAGGAGAAATGGATGCCACAGATGCCATTAGTGATTATCTGAGAAAAAGGACGGAGTTGATGTATTAAAATGTCTTGCAAAGGTACAGATGTTATGTTAATGTGAGGTCAGGGAAAATGAACGTGATACATGGTTTCTGACTTCAAATTCAATGGAATAAGTAAGTTGGGAGCGATGTAAAATGGAACAGATGCAAATGAATATGCCAGATATATACGATGCTGCATTGTATCTTCGATTATCGAAAGATGATATGGAAGAGGGCGGTGCGAAGTCAGAGAGCAACAGCATTGCAAATCAGAGAGAGTTACTTCGGAGCTTTGTAAAAAGCCAGCCGGATATTCAGATCTTTGATATATATGTGGATGACGGATACTCAGGAGGAAATTTTGATCGACCTGAGTTTAAACGAATGACAACTGATATAGAAGCTGGAAAAGTAAATTGCGTGATTGTAAAAGACTTATCCAGATTCGGAAGAGAATATATAGAAGCCGGGCGATGGATCGAAAAGACCTACCCGGCTTTAAATGTGCGTTTTATTTCAGTTACAGACCAGTTTGACAGTAAAACAGCAGATTTTTCAGAGAAGTCATTTGTAGTTCCAATCAAAAATTTCGTAAATGAAAGCTATTGTCGGGACATTTCCGGTAAAGTGCGAAGCCACCAGAAAATCAAACGTGAAAAAGGTGAATTTATTGGAGCGTTTGCCCCGTATGGTTACTGCAAAGATCCAGAGAATAAGAATTGTCTGGTGATTGATTCTTATGCATCAGATATTGTAAGAAAAATATTTTCGTGGAAAATTGATGGATTCAGTCTTGGAGCAATCGCAGAAAAACTGAATGTACGTCATGTGCAGTCGCCAAAAGAATATAAAAAGGCAAATGGCGAGAATTACAATTCTGGATTTCACAGCTCAGACACACCGAAATGGTCGGCAGTGCAGATTAAAAGGATTCTGACCAACGAGGTTTACATTGGAAACATGGTGCAAGGCAAGCAGGAACGAATCAGCTATAAGGTAAAGCAACGTCTGGATAAGCCAGAATCAGAGTGGGTGAAAGTAGAAAATACGCATCCGGCAATAATCAGGCAGAATGATTTTGATGTGGTGCAGAAGCTACTTCAGTATGATGGCAGGGCATCGAAAACATCGGACAGTGCAAACTTTTTTTCGGGTTTTGTATTTTGCGGAGATTGCCATACACCGATGATACGCAGGGTAAATCAGTATAAGGGAAAGAAAAAAGCCTTTTATATTTGCCAGACAAAAAATAAAGGTGGAGATTGCACCAGACACAGTATTCCGGAAGAGGTGCTGAAAAGGATTGTATTGAAAGAGATTCAGGCATATACGGCACTTTTCGTAGACTATCAGATGATTATGGAAGAACTTTGTGAAATGAAAGTCAGTTACGATCAGGTAATCGGTTATGATACGCAGATTAGTAAGTTGCAGGAAGAATATAACCGTTATTACAGCCTGAAAGCATCTTTGGGTGATGACTTGAAAGAGGGATTGATCAGCAAAGAGGAGTTCGATGATTTTCGGGAAAGTTACGGAAGAAAATGTAAAGAACTGGAGCAGATGATTGAAAACCAGAAAAAACTGGTAAAGCAAATGTTTGAGGGTGGAGTGTCTGCAACTGTTCAGTTGGAGGACTGGAAGAAATCACTGGAAATCAAAGAACTGGATCGCACATTGCTGGCACTGACTGTAGATAAAATCTATATTTATGAAAACAAACAGATCAAAATTCATATCCGTTATCAGGATATGATTGAGAAAATGAAAGTCATAAGACGGTTTTATGCGGAACACCGGACAGAGTGCAGGAAAGAGGTGGGATAAATGGCAAGGACAGCAAAAAGATATAAGAAAAACACAGAGAAGAAAGTTCTTGGGATTCCGGTATGTATGGCTGCAATTTATGTCAGATTATCCGTAGACAGTGATGAAAAAAAAGTCAGAACCTATTGAAACACAGGTTACGCTGATAAAAGAGTTCATTCAGAAGCACAATGAAAATCCGAACAGAGAGTATGAAATTGCTGTATATAACATTTATTCTGATCTGGGAAAAACCGGAACAAATTTTGACAGACCGGGATTTGAACGGATGATGAATGATGTCAGGGAAGGTAAAATAAACTGTATTCTGGTAAAGGATTTCTCACGATTTGGAAGAAATTATATCGAAACTGGCAACTATCTGGAAAAGATTCTTCCTTTTATGAAAGTGCGGTTTATTTCTGTATGTGACAACTATGATTCATTTGCACCGGATGCCAAGAATCAGGAATTATCCATGAATATCAAGAATCTGGTGAATGATGCTTATGCGAAAGACATTTCCGCAAAAGAACGGGCAGCGAAACGTATTGCACAGAAAAATGGTGAGTATGTGGGATCTACAGCTCCATATGGATACTGTGTGGAAAAGATAAATGGAATTTATAAGTTGATGGTGGAACCGGAAGCTGCAAAGATTGTCCGCAGGATTTTTGAAGAATATGCTTCGGGAGATGGCGTACAGAGCATTATTGACAGGCTGTTTGAGGATAGGGTACATCGGATTTCAGATTATAACCAATATCATCATGTGTACTGTCAGGACGGAGAGAACCTTCATCAGTGGGGAAATTCTTCGATACGTGCAGTGCTGAACCGGAATAATTATTATGGCGATCTGGTTCAGAGAAAATATGAATCCAGATTTCAAAGAGGTGAAAAATGGTGTGACATATTGGACGAGAGCCAGTGGATTATTACGCCAAATGCCCATGAGCCAATTATTAGCAGAGAATTGTTTGAAAAAGCACAGGTCAGGCTAAAAGCAGCACAACAGAAAGCAACAAAAACTACTGCAGGGTGGGAAGATGATGAAAGAGCATTTTACAATGTATTCTATTGTGGTGATTGTAAGCGGAAAATGTGTACACGTAGATACAGAGGCAATGTGTATTACTTTTGCAATGCTGCCTGGTATCGGGATGAAAGAAAATGTAGTCACAAATCTATTTCCGAAGAGAAGCTGCAGAAAATTGTCCGTTCGGAGCTAACCAGACAGTTTCAGTTATCTGGATTGCGGAAAAAGGATATGTCTGCTATAAGCAGTGCGGTATTTCTTTCCAAAATCAATGAGATTCAAACTGAGATCAGAAAATTGGATGCAGATATGGAAAGACGTTCAGAAAAACTGGCACAGGCATTTATGAAATATAAAGAGGGTGAATTTTCCAAAGAAGCCTATATAGAAATGAAAGATGACCGTAATAACTGGAAAGAGTTTTGTGAAGAGAGAAAGAAGTCTCTGGAGCAGACCATACGAAAGCTGGAAAAACAACAGAAAAAAGAAGCCAGATTTTTACGAAGTCTGTTGGAACTGGATGGGACAACCAGAATCAATGCGGAACTTGCGGAGGGCTTGATTGAAAGTATGTATCTGTATGGTGATGGCAGACTGGAAATCAACTTCGGGTTTAAGGGGGCGGTAGAACATGAGTGATCAGAAACTGATTATTGGATATTACCGTCTTTCCATGGAAGATGATTCAGAGGGAGAAAGTAACAGCATTATCAATCAGAGAAAACTGGTAAAAGATTATATTTCCAATATCCCGGAACTGGCTTCTATGCCATTTCAGGAGTTCTATGACGATGGATATTCTGGTTCCAGTATGGAGCGTCCGGCAATTAAGCAGGTTCTGGAACTTGCTAGGGAGAATAAAGTGCAGTGTATTGTGGTAAAAGATTTTTCACGTTTTGCCAGAAACTATATTGAGATGGGAACTTATCTGGAACAGATTTTTCCATTCCTGGGAGTACGATTTATTTCTATCTCAGAACGATATGATTCTAAAGATTATAAAGGAAAAAGTTCCGACATCGAAGTACAGTTTAAAGGACTGATCGCAGATTTTTATGTGAAAGACCAGTCTGTAAAGGTAAAAGCGGCAGTCAGTACCAGACGAGAGCAAGGCGAATATTGCTGTGGCTCTGCACCTTATGGGTATCGAATCAATCCTGAAAATAAGAAAGAACTGGTGATTGTAGAGGACGAAGCGGAAGTAATCCGCAGAGTATTTGAACTGACCAATCAGCGGTATTCCAAGATGGAGATTTGCAAGTTATTCAATGAAGAGGGCATACTGACTCCTTTGCAGTCCATGAGCAGACGACAGAAATCAGACAGTAAGAAAGCTGCTTCGAGAGGATTGCAGTGGACGAGTGATATGATACGGAGGATTGTGGATGATAAAACTTATATAGGCTGTATGGTCTATGGAAAGACAAAGATTCCGGATCCCGGAACAGGGAAAGAAGTACCGGTGCCGAGAAATCAGTGGAAAGTGATGGAAAATCACCACGAGCCGATCGTATCAAAAGAAATTTTTGAAAAAGCACAGTCCTTGCAGATCAGATACACCAAGAAAAGTAAATTCGACAGGGAAACAACGCTGTTAGGTGGTTATGTAAAATGCGGGAATTGTCGCAGAAGCCTGACTTCAAGCAGCCCGGTTCATGGTCATATCCTTTATAGCTGTGCTTACAGTAAAGGAAAAGAAGATACAGGGTGTTTTGCCGGGAAAGCTGATAACAAAATGCTGGAGCATATCGCACTGGCAGAAATTAAGTCATATTTACGTCAGAATATCAGTCAGGAACAGATGCAACAATCCATGAGGAAACAGCATGAGGACAGCATAGAAGCCTATAAGACCGAAAGTGCAGATTGTGAAAAGCGTCAGGAGCAGATAAAGATTCAGAACCGTCAGAACTATGAGAAATATCACGAAGGACAGATGAATCAGAAACAGTTCATGGAAGAAAAGATGCAGTTGGAAGAAGAAAGAGAACGACTGCAGAAACGTGTACAGGAACTGGGAGAACTGATAAATGGTGAGAAAGAAATCCTGATGAAAAAGAATGTTCCGGTGGAGCAGATGTTGATGTATTTAGGATATGAAAAGCTGACACGAGAAATGCTGGAAGAATATGTGCAGGGGATATATGTGTATGATGATGGGAGAGTGGAGGTAGAATGGAAAGAGAGGTAAAACTTAAATTACTTGACAAGCCAAGATATTATGATAATATGTACCATATATGGAACATTTGGAAGGCGGACAGACAAAAGGAGGAAGTAAATGTCATTTGATATTGTAAGAGGAAAAATAGCTAAACCAGAACAAAGTAATCAATTGATTGCGGCAGTTAAAGAGTATATGGAAAAAAATACTACCGATGGTACCTTATATTTAGGATATCCTTTGACAGCTAATGCAGATGAGGCAATTACGGTAGAAGCATTATGGGTAACAGAAAGTAAAGGAATGGTTGCGTTTATTCTTGGAAATTCACAGGATTCTATAGAGCAGTTAAAAGAGCAACAGGATTCTTTATATTATAATTTGGATTTCTATTTGAAGAAGTATTCAACACTAAGAAAAGGAAGAAATCTTGCATTTGAACCCCTAGTAATAACAGTGCTTCCAGATAAGATAGACTATGAAGATGAGGGCCATGAATATTTATTTTGTACGTGTGGGGAAATTGCTTCATTAGTTGATGAATATGCTACTTTTGATAAGAAGATATACAAACGATTATGTGAAGTACTTCAAAAAGTGTCGGAAATAAAGCCAAAGAAAAAAAAGGGCAAATGTAAAAAAAGAAGGATCGTATGGAGATATTATAAAGAAGATTGAAAAGGAAATTGCCAATTTGGATGAATGGCAAAAAAAGGCTGCGTTTGAAGTTCCGGATGGGCCCCAGAGAATTAAGGGATTAGCAGGGTCTGGTAAAACAATAGTATTAGCTTTAAAGGCTGCATATTTGCATACACAATATCCAGAACTTAAGATAGGGGTGACGTATTATACTAGAGCACTATATCAACAATATGTTAATTTAATAACGGATTTTGTACAAGATATGTCAGGAGAAAAAGTAGATTGGGATAATCTGGATATAATTCATGCATGGGGAAGCAATTCTGAACATGGAGTATATTCGGATATGGCACAAAAAGCTAATTTTAAGGCTTATAATTTAACTTCAGCGATTTCAAAATTTGGAAGGACTTCTGCTTTTAAAGGATGTTGTGATGAATTATTGACTGTTATAGGGGAAGATTATGAACCAGAATATGACGTAATGTTAATTGATGAGGCTCAGGACTTACCAAGTAGTTTCTTTAGATTGGTGTATGCAAATGTAAAATCTCCTAAAAGAATAATTTGGGCATATGATGAATTGCAAAATTTATCAACAGTTGAGATGCCATCGTTAGAAGAAATGTTTGGTGTCGATGGCGATGGAAATTTAAGAATTAATATAGAAAATAAAGAGAATGAACCGAAAAGAGATATTACATTGCCAGTATGCTATAGAAATCCACCATGGACACTTGCATTAGCACATGCATTGGGATTTGGAATATACCATAGTCCGATTATTCAAATGTTTGAAGAGCCTTTAATGTGGGAAGATATAGGATACACTGTTAAAAGTGGAAAATTGAAAAAAAATAATACGGTTACATTGTCAAGAAAAAATGTTTCAACACCTAAATATTTTGAAGAGTTATTAAATAAAGATGACAGCGTTAAAGTAGAAAGCTTTTCTACGATAGAACAACAATATTCATGGATTGCTCAAGAAATTCGAAAAAATATTGAGCATGATGAATTAGATCCAGATGATATATTAATTGTATTGCCTAACACATACTCAGCTAAAAGTGAATATAAGGAACTAGAAAAATTTTTAAAGGCAAATGGAATTAATTCAATATTGGCAGGGGTGGATACGGATAGAGATACATTTAGAGTAAATGGTTGCGTTACTTGTGCACATGTATATAGAGCAAAGGGCAATGAAGCACCAATGGTATATATTGCTAATGCAGAATATTGTGCAGATGGAATGGAATTAATAAAACTTAGAAATATTCTTTTTACGTCTATAACTAGATCAAGAGCATGGGTACGAGTTTGTGGTGTTGGAGAGAAAATGCAACAGATTCAGAAGGAATATAATCAATGTGTAACTAATGATTATGATTTGCATTTTAGAATTCCTACAGATGAAGAATTAAAGAAAGCACGAAGATTAAATAGAGAAAGGACATCAACGGAGAAGAGACTTTTAGAAACTACAAAAGACAATATTAATGAACTTATAGATAATATAGAAAAGGGGACAGTTGATTCAGAGTTGTTACCTGAACTTAATAAACTGATGAAGTTGTTAAAAAGAGGGTAATAAGAATGAAAAAAAGGTAGAAAAAATTGTGATGAACAGTTGATAGAACAAATATCAAATACATTAGAAATGTTGTTGGAAAAAGGGTTGCTATATACGTATAATGAGTTAAAAAGAGAGTATTTAGATAAAAATACGATAAGATTATCTTGGAACAACCATTTATCGGGATCTTTCAATTCCGGAGATAATTTCTTGAAATTAGAACAATACAAACAAATTATAAACAATCAGAGTTATCTTTGTGTTTTATTTGATGGTTCATTAATCAGAGTGAGTTATACCATAAAAAATGGTTGTATTGTCGGACATAATTTGCTTTGGTGGCCTGCACCATATAAATACTCTGGTGTTTCACTAGATGATGTTCCACCGAAGCAAATGCTTTCAGATTTTTTAGAAGATGATAAATGGTATGAAAATATAGAAATGCGTTCTCCGGTCAGAATAGATTATGATCCAAGAAAAGAAGTTGTGTCCTCTGCGCATCCACCAGTACATATGCATATAGAACATATGGAATGTAGAATATTTATTGAAAACCAATGTGCTTTAATTCATTTATAAAACTGATATTTAATAATTTTTATCCTGATTGCAAGATTTATTTGGACCCCAATGATTATATATCTTTTGAGGTTGATGATAATTACGAATATGTAGAAGGTTTGACTAAAATTGTGTGTTAAGAAAAAAGAAGATAGCCAGTTTTATAAAAGTGGAATCAATATAGAATATATACAAAATAACGTCAGAAAATCATTGGTTAGAGAATATATATATTTAAGAAAGTTAAAAGGATTAACTCAAGCAGAGGTGGCAGAGAGAGCAGGAATTTCGAGAACAAATATATCAAGATTCGAAAGTGGGGAATATAATCCAACATTAGAGATGTTGGTAAAATTAGCAACAGCGATGGATTTGGATATTTTAGTTACATTAAAACCTAAAAATAATAATGATACAGAGTGTGACAATGACGTAACATCCTCCCCACCTACTTTGTGACAATTATATAACGTCCTCTATACAGAAATATGCGGTTTTAAGCCATTCTCTTGGCAAAAAAGCCGCATATTTTTTGTAGCAATGACTTGACATCCTCGGGACGACTCTGTTTGGAAAGTAGTCTGCCAGATTAAAATATTGTATTTATAGAAAAATATGCTATGATATATACACCATGTGTGTATGTAGAGGCAGAATAAATATGGAAATAAAAGAATTACGCGAAAGCACAGGAATGAACAGAAAAGAATTTTGTGAGTACTTTGAAATTCCCTACAGAATTGTAACAGAATGGGAAAGGGGAACAAGAAAAATGCCAGGATTCTTATTCTAAAATGTGGACTGCGGGGAAATCGTGATGAAGAAAAAATTAATTAAGCCATTTGCAATACTGCTGGCTGTCTTTCTGGGATCACTGGAGGTGGGATGGCGTTTTTTTTAATATGGTGGTCTGCTGCAAAAGAGGAGAGCACAAAAAGGAAGAAAGAAATGGTTTGAACTGTCTCATATCAGGGAAAATCATCCCAGGAATGGTTATGCAAGAGAATATAATGAGAGTAAGGCCTGGTGCCTTGAACAGAAGATGCAGAACTGTTATATCAAAAGCATTGACGGATTAAAACTGCATGCATTATACCTGCCGACAGAATATGCAAAACGGATTGTCATATTAAGCCATGGATATCGTGGCAGCCGTTTTGGCACATTGTCATTCATGGCAAAATATCTGCATGAACATCAGTGTGATGTCCTGTTTATAGAACATCGCTGCTGCGGCGACAGCGAGGGAAAATATATTACCTTTGGAGCAAAAGAACAATGGGATGTGCAGCAATGGGCAGTCTATGTATCTGAACGAAACAAAGAGAAGCTTCCAATTTATCTGTATGGACAGTCCATGGGGGCGGCTGCTGTACTGATGGCAGCAGGACATACACTCCCGGCGGAGGTAAAAGGCCTGATCGCGGACTGTGGTTTTCAGTCTATGGAAGGACAGATGCGTGATATGGCAGCTAACTGGTTCCATTTGCATCATATTCCACTGCTTCTGATGGAACTGGACTGGTTCTGTTCTCTTCTGGCAGGATTTCATATGAAAGATGCAGATACTGCCGAAGCTATGAAAAAAAATACAAGACCGGTTCTCTTTTTCCATGGAGAAAAGGACACCTATGTGTATCCGAATAACTCTTTTCAGAATTATATGCTCTGCAGGGCAGAGAAGGAACTGGTGATCATACCGGGAGCACGGCATCTGTGCAGTGCCTATGTGGATCCGGAACTGTATCAGCGCAAGATGATGGAATTCTTTGAGAAATACGATTAAACGGACATAAAAAATCCTGACCGGGATTTATCAGACATAGTACATAGCAGAAATACACCTTTGAACTGTTATGTTAAATGTATGATAAGTCCCGGTCATTTTTTTGTAAAGTGTTCATTAAGTCCTGGGGGTACTGGTATTTCCTGAGAAGATATGATATTTTTTCACCTGAAGCATATATACAATGTTTTCTGTCTCGGATAAAGAAGAAAAACGGGACAATGGAGGTTATCTATTATATGAGAAATTATTATCCTTTGACGGCAGCTCAGAAGATGCATCATAACTGGATCATGGATTATGGTACACAGCAGGTATCCGGTGTAAGTGTTGTGGCTTCTGTACAGGCAGAACTGGATTTTGGATTATTAAAAAAATGTATTCAGATGGAAACAGAGCGTTCAGGCTGTACCAGAGTCCGTTTTACAAAGCCGGATAAAGATGGAAATGTAAAACAGTATATAGAGAAGCAGGATTCGCGAGATATTGAGCTGAAGGATCTGTCGGGAATGGAAAGTCTGGCAAAGGCAGATGAGCTGATGCAGCAGTGGCTTATGAAACATTTGACGGAGATAATATCCCGATGTGTGAATTTATTATGTTGAAGCTTCCGGAAGGATACAATGGTTTCTTTTTACATATGGATCACAGACTGATCGATTCCTGTGGGCTTGTAGTTATGATTGAAGACCTGTTCCAATTATATACGCATTACAGATATGGAACAGCCTGCCCACAGGAACTGGTTGATTTTGAGACGGTCCTGAAGAAAGATCTTGCAAAAGCGGGCAATGAAAAGCGTTTTGCAAAAGACAAAAAATTCTGGGATGACCAGCTGGATGCACTGGGTGAGCCGTTATATTCTGATATACAGGGACCGTCTGTACTGGAGGGAGCAAGAAAACGTCATGGAGATCCAAAGCTTCGTGCTTCTGATATTGAAATGAACGAGCTGTTTGTTGCAGTAAAGGATTATCATCTGGAACCGTATGCGACACAGAACCTGATGGATTTCTGTATGAATCATCAACTTTCCATGACGAATCTGCTTCTGCTTGGTATTCGTACTTATCTGTCAAAAGTAAATAACGGACAGGAAGATATTACGATCCAGAATTTTATATCCAGACGTTCTACCATGACGAATGGACTTCAGGGGGAAGCAGAACCATTATGTTTCCGTGCAGAACAGTGATCTCACCGGAGACAGATTTTCTTTCGGCAGCTTATGAAATCCAGAATATGCAGAATCGAATTTATATGCACAGCAATTACGATCCGGCACTTATCGTGGATGAGATGAGAAAGAGATACCATACACCGGAGCATACCAGCTATGAAAGCTGCTATCTGACCTATCAGCCAATGCCGGTGAAGGTGGAGAATGAAATGCTTGGGACTGTTCGTCAGCATGCCAAATGGTTTGCAAATGGTGCCGCAACCAAAAAAATGTATCTGACCGTATCTCATACTGAGGATGGCGGCATGAACTTCTCCTATCATTATCAGACTGCTCATCTGGAAGAGCATGACATGGAACTGCTTTATTATTATATGATGCGTATTCTTTTTAAGGGGATCGCAGAGCCGGATATGAGCATCGGAGAGATTATGGAACAGGTATAGAAATCAAAAATACGAGGAGGAAATGGAATGAATCAGGAAATGGAATTTAAAAATATTGTAGCGCAGTACAGCAAAGTGAAACCGGAGGAGATGACGGGGAAAATGAGATTCCGTGAGGATCTGGGATTCACTTCTCTGGATTTCATGTCTTTTCTGGGAGAGCTTGAGGATACCTTTGACATTGAACTTGAGGAAACCGAAGTGACCCAAATTACAACTCTTGAAGAGGCGCTTAAGCTTCTGGAGGAGCTTCAGTAAGAATGAAGCTGTTGTCTGCAGAAAAGTGAAGGAGGAGAAAAACATGCTGATCAGGGATATATTAGAAGAAAGTGTACAGAAATTTGGCGAAGTCAAAGCAGTAAAATGGCTTAACAGGAAAGAAGTTCTGGAGAGAAGTTACAGCGAAATATTGAGAAACGTGATTTCCACCAGAAAAGGACTTCTTGCAGAAGACTTTGCAGGAAAGCATATTGCATTGATCGGAACCAGTTCTGTAGAATGGATCGAAAGTTATCTGGGAATTATTACAGGATGTATTACAGCGGTGCCGCTGGACGCAGCACTCCCATGTGAAGAACTGATCGATCTGATAAACCGATCCGATTCTGAAGCACTCTTCTTAAGTCCGAAACACAGACCTTATCTGGAAGCGTTCCTTGCAAACTGTCCGAAACTCCAGAAAGTATGGATGCTTCAGGAAGAGGTGGAGGATGTACCTTCAGGCGTGTACAGTATCAATGAGCTGAGAAACACAGGAATTAACGCATCAGCAGATGCTTCCTGCCCGTCAGCAGAAGATATTGCGACGATTATCTTTACGTCCGGAACGACAGGAAAGAGCAAAGGGGTTATGCTGACACAGAATAATCTGGCATCTAATGTTGAGGCAGTTAAGATTTCAGCAGAACCCGGAACTGCCATGCTCAGTGTACTTCCAATCCATCATGCATTCTGTCTTGTCATGGACTGGCTGAAAGGTTTTTCTCAGGGAGCAACTATCTGTATTAATGACTCTCTGCTTCATATGGTCAGAAATATGAGCATTTTTAAACCCGATATCATGCTCATGGTTCCGATGATGATTGAAACAATTTATAAGAGACTGGCAGCAGCTGATCCACAAATCCCGAAGGCAGTTCTTGCAGAAAAAGTTTTCGGTGGAAAACTGCAGACGATTTTTACCGGTGGCGCACATCTGGATCCGTACTATATTGATCGTTTTGCAGAGTATGGTGTTCAGATTCTGGAAGGATATGGCATGTCGGAATGTTCTCCTGTTATCAGTAATAATACGCCGGAAAATCATAAGCCGGGTTCTATTGGAAGACCACTTGAGAATGTGGAGATAAGATTTGAAAATGGTGAGATTCTGGTAAAAGGCACAAGTGTTATGAAAGGGTATTATCAGATGCCGGACGAGACAGCTGAAACACTGAAAGATGGCTGGCTGCATACTGGCGACAAGGGTTATATGGATGAAGATGGATATCTCTTTATTAATGGCCGGGTGAAAAATCTGATCATTCTATCCAATGGAGAAAATGTATCTCCGGAAGAAATCGAGAACAAGCTTGCACTGAATCCGCTTGTGGGTGAAGTTATTGTAACAGGTGAGGACAATGGTCTTACAGCCCGAATTTATCCGGAACAGGCAGTTGTGGAGGCAAAGGCACTGGATACGGAGATGATTCGTTCACAGCTTCAGGAATTTCTGGATGAATACAATAAAAATCAGCCGACCTACCGTCGTATTACAGGTCTGGTGATCCGGAAAAATCCGTTTATACGCAGCACGACAAAGAAAATCAGGAGACAGGATGTCCTGATCGATGAGCCACAGGCATAATAAAAACCCGTTTGAGTGAATTGCTCAGACGGGTTTTGCTATGCTGTTTATATGCAGGACACTCAGGATAAAAGAGGCAGCATGCCAGACAGGAAAATCTGAGTCAGAATTCCTGCAATTACTTCTGGTGCAAGATCAAAATTATCCCTTGTCCATTTGTGAAGGACACCGATCGTACTGCCGATCGCACAGGTGATCACGTAAGATATTTCCTCTTTTGTATGTCTGCCGGGTCTGGCACTGGAGGTAGTAGCGGTGACATAGTGATGAAGCATAGTCAGCATTTTTTCGAATAGATCATTCCCGTGAGGTGTACTCAGAAGACTGGAAAGAAAAGGATTTTCCATTGTATAGCGGCAGATCGTCAAAAAATAGGACTGACAGATATCGCGGTCATTTTCAGGATGAAATTTTTCCATTATGGAGAAAACATCATGGATCGTCTTTTCTTCAACAGCAGATACAAGAGAGGGGATGTCCTGATAATGATTATAAAAAGTGCTTCTCGCGATACCAGCTGTTTTTGTGATATCGGATACAGTGATCTGGTCAGGAGTTTTTTTCTTTATAGTTTAAAAAAAGCGCCCAGGATGGCTTCATCTGCCACAGAATATCTTTCGTCAGGAACTGGATTTTGCATAGTCGCTTCCCTCCCATAGCTTATCAGCATTCTTGAATAAAGTATAACACAAATCCATTTCTTTATATAGTAAAGAAAAAGCGGAATGTGAAAAGCGATTGGAGCAAATAAAAACTCAGAACCTTCAGGGGTATGAAGAATATCGAAATGGGGAAATTACTCGAGATCAGTTCGCTTCAACCAAAACTCAACTGGAAAAAGAGAAACTAAATTTACAGAAACGTATTCAAGAAGTTGAAAATCTAATCGGTGATGAGAAAGAAATATTGTTGAAGAAAAACATACCGGTTGATCAGATGATTGAATTTATGGGATTTGAAAAGTTGACACCGGAAGTGCTTCAAAAATATGTAAAAGCCATTTATATGCATGATGATGGAAGGATAGAGATGTGTTGGAAAGAATTGAAATAATAGATTTTGTAGTCTTTATACAACATCCACTATATGAAAGTCTATAGCATTTATATAACGTCCACCCCCTGTATTTTTGTAACCTTAATGAAACGTCCTCTGTATGAAAACAACGGTTTTATGGGAAAAAAAACGCAAAAAAAATAGTAAAAACTTTGTGGTTTTTACTTGACATCCTCGGGACGGTTGTGTCTGGCAGAGAGTATCCCATACGGTATATCCTGAACATATAGAAATGGACAGGATTTTTAGATACGATCCTGAGATCCTGCCATTGATGTGGAGATGAATTCAGTTACTGTCAGAGGTGCTAGTGCAAATATTGAAGCATTCACGCATAATGTAGATAAACAAAAACACAACTATAAAAAGAAGGAGGATAGGGTATGGGTTTATTTGATAAGAAGATCTGTGATATCTGCGGAGAGAAAATAGGTTTATTGGGAAACAGAAAACTGGATGACGGAAATCTGTGTAAGGATTGTGCAAAAAAATTGTCACCATGGTTTGAAGACCGGCGGCACAGTACGGTAGAGGATATAAAACGTCAACTGGAATATCGTGAAAAGAACAAAAAAGCCGTAATGGATTTTTGTATAACCCGTCAGATCAATACCAGAAATTATAATGTTTTTATTGATGATAATAAGGGGAATTTTACTGTTGCACGGAAGCTGGATGTCAATGAAAATCCGGACATAGTTCCTTTATCCGCTGTTGTGCAGTGTAGAGTTGATGTGGAACGACAGCAGAACGAGGAAACATATACAACAAAGGATGGAGAAACCGTAAGCTATCAGCCACCGGTATATAAGTATGAATTTGATTATACTATGCGTATTAAAGTAAAAACTCCATGGTTTGATGATATGGATTTTCGTCTGAATACTTTTTCCATAAGCAGCGATAACAGAGGCGAATTGATGGAAGTGGAGCAGACAGGTCATCAGATCATAGCCGCCTTGACACCAAATGCGGCTGGAATGCAGCAGCCCGGGATGCAGATGAATAACGGAATGCAGCAGCCTGGGATGCAGATGAACAGCAGAATGCAGCAATCTGGAATGCAGATGAATAACGGAATGCAGCAGTCCGGGATGTACATGAACAATGGAATGCAGCAGCCTGGGATGAATATGAACAACGGAATGCAGCAACCCGGGATGAACATGAACAATGGAATGCAGCAGTCCGGGATGTACATGAACAACTGGAACGCAGCAGCCGGTGAT
>ENA-OQCE01000661-OQCE01000661.1-human-gut-metagenome-genome-assembly--contig:-NODE-661-length-16292-cov-2.647572_pt1 | contig 16292 bp, 13 predicted proteins | sample MGYA00242495_ERZ504572 | MGnify/ENA primary metagenome ERZ504572 (study PRJEB26092, sample SAMD00036228) | human gut metagenome | host: Homo sapiens | study: EMG produced TPA metagenomics assembly of...
CCGTTTTTTGAGCAGCCCGTAAAACGTATACCGTTAATGAATTCAATTATTTTTTGTCCGACTTTTTGTCCGACTGTTTTAAAAGTAAAGAGGATAAAAAGATTGTGATTCAATCATTTATCCTCTTTTTAGTTGCGGAGGCCTGACTCGAACAGACGACCTTTGGGTTATGAGCCCAACGAGCTACCAACTGCTCCACTCCGCGATGTTGTGTTTTGATTACGGGTGCAAAGGTACGGCTTTTTTTCTAATCTCCAAATTATTTCTGCATCTTTTTCTCAAATAAAATAATCTTTTTATCTAATGTGTTGATATATAGAGTGTATGTAATATGTTAATTAACATTTACTTTAAGATTATACTTTATTTGTTTGTGTGGTACAAAGAAAAAATGTAATTTTGCTCACATATATATGTAATGTGCAATTGAACTTATATGGCAGTATCAAAGACTAGGCTAAATTGGTAGACGTCGCCCGTCAGCTTTTTGCGAAGAATGGGGTGGATGATACGACAATGAATGATATAGCGGTGGCTTCCAAGAAAGGAAGACGCACGCTCTATACGTATTTCAAGAGCAAAGAAGACATTTATATGGCAGTGGTGGAGTCGGAGTTAGAGATGCTGTCGGGCGCTATGGAGAAAGTGGCTGAACAGGATATCGCTCCTGATACGAAAATACTGCGGCTGATAGAAACACATCTGGACTCTATCAAGATGGTGGTGTTCAGGAACGGAACTTTGCGTGCCGGTTTTTTCCGTGATATATGGAGAGTGGAGGCAGTGCGGAAGAATTTTGACCGAACGGAAACAAAGCTGTTCAGGCAGGTGTTGACGGAAGGAAAGGAAAAGGGAATCTTTGATATAGACAATGTGAATATCGTGGCGGATATTGTGCATTATTGCGTGAAGGGAATTGAAGCGCCTTATATACGTGGTCAGATAGGTGAGGAGCTGGACGATGAAACAGGATGGGCATACGTGGCAAAAATTGTGTATGGCGCATTGGGACGTAAAGAACAGAATAAGGAATAAAATTAACTTTATAATTATAAAATCAAAAATTATGGGATTATTAACAGGAAAGACTGCGATTGTGACAGGTGCCGCTCGTGGTATTGGTAAGGCGATTGCATTGAAGTTTGCTGCCGAAGGAGCAAATATCGCTTTTACAGACTTGGTAATTGATGAAAACGGTCAGAATACAGAAAAAGAAATTGCTGCGTTGGGTGTAAAGGTGAAAGGTTATGCTTCTAATGCTGCGAATTTTGAGGATACTGAGAAAGTGGTTAATCAGATTAAGGATGATTTTGGTTCTGTTGATATTCTGGTAAACAATGCAGGGATCACGAAAGATGGCTTGATGATGCGTATGAGTGAGGCACAGTGGGATGCGGTAATCGCTGTGAACTTGAAGTCTGCCTTTAACTTTATCCACGCATGCACTCCTATCATGATGCGTCAGAAGAGTGGGAGCATTATTAACATGGCTTCTGTAGTGGGTGTTCACGGAAATGCCGGTCAATGTAACTATTCTGCTTCAAAAGCCGGTATGATCGGTTTGGCTAAATCCATCGCTCAGGAATTGGGTTCTCGCGGTATCCGTGCCAATGCCATCGCTCCGGGATTCATCATTACGGATATGACAGCCAAATTGTCTGACGAAGTAAAAGCTGAGTGGGCTAAGAAGATTCCTTTGCGTCGTGGAGGTACTCCTGAAGATGTGGCGGATGTGGCTACTTTCTTGGCTTCTGATATGTCTTCGTATGTATCAGGACAGGTTATCCAGGTTGACGGCGGTATGAACATGTAATATGATAGTTGTTTACGAGGATAATCATATTATTGTAGTCAATAAGACTTCTTCTGAAATCGTTCAGGGAGACAAGACCGGTGATACTCCTTTGTCGGAGATGGTGAAACAATACCTGAAAGAGAAATATAATAAGCCGGGCAATGTTTTCATTGGGGTGTCCCACCGCTTGGATCGTCCCGTCAGCGGATTGGTGGTGTTTGCCAAAACGAGCAAGGCATTGCCCAGACTGAATGAGATGTTCCGTAACGGTGAGGTGAAAAAGACCTATTGGGCGATAGTGAAAGAGTGCCCCAAGGAAACGGAGGGTGACTGGTACACTATCTGGTACGTAACGAGAAACAGAATAAGTCTTATGCATACGATAAGGAAGTAAAAAATTCCAAAAAAGCTGTACTGCATTATAAGCTTATCGGCCATTCTCAGAATTATTATTTATTGGAGGTGGATCTGAAAACCGGAAGGCATCATCAGATTCGTTGCCAGTTGGCCAAGATGGGATGTCCCATTAAAGGTGATTTGAAATATGGCTTTCCACGTTCCAATCCGGATGGCAGTATTTGCTGCATGCTCGGACGGTACAGTTCGTTCACCCTGTGTCGAAGGAAATGATCCAGTTGACTGCACCGGTACCCGAAGGTAATTTGTGGAACGGCTTTGAGATGGATTAAAGATAGAAAGCAAAAAGGGAATGCTTCACAGCATTCCCTTTTCTTACTTTTAGGCATCTTTCATTTACTTCAAAACTTCTCCGCTTTCGCTGAAAAGTACAGTGCTTTCAGTTCCCTCTTCATCAGTTAAAACAACCTTGTAAGTTTTAGTTCCATCTTCGTTCGCTTCTACGGCAGCTTCTTTGATAGTAGATTCTGCATAGTTCTTTGTGATAGCTTCCTGCACGGCAGCCGGAAGGTCTTTCACTTCAATAGGGGTAAAATCATTTATCATAGTTACGGTCACAGAGTCCACCATAAAGTTGTCGGCGAATGCTGCTGATGTTCCTAATCCCATTACCAATGCTGCTGCAACAAATAACTTTTTCATAATTGTAGGTTTTTACTGTTAATACTATGTTGTTTAGTTTTCTCTGATAACAGAAAAAACAATATCTGTGCCAGAAAACGGGGTTATTCTTTAAAGTGCTGATATTTAGTAAATTGCCTTCGATTGGGATGAAAGGAAGATGGGAAAAAGTGTGGAATATGGGGAATATCTTGTGGAATTATTCCACATGGCCGATGGGGGAATGGGGTATATACTGTAAGGTTGTGCCCTACTGGAACAGCAGGGGTAACAGCCTTACGGTACAGTAGATTCTTGTTGGTAAAGTTATTGAATATCGTACAGCTTCAATTTGTTATATAAAGTCTTCCGGTCTATGCCTAATAAGATGGCGGCTTTACTTTTATTATTTCCTGTTTGCTTCAATGCCTCAAGGATACGTTTCTTTTCTGCCGCTTCATCATGCAGGCTGAATGTCTGCGGACCGGCGGACCTTATAGGTTCCTGCAGCTCATAACCTAATTCGGCAAGGGTGATGAAGTTGCTCTGTGCCAATAGGGTGGCACGTTTTACTATATTTTTCAATTGCCGGAGGTTCCGGGCCATGAATACGTTTGTAAAGCTTGGCTGGCAGCGGTATCAAACCCTATCAGCTGGCGGTCCAGTTCCCTGTTTGCCTGATCCAAAAAGAAATTGGCGAATAGCAGGATATCTTCTTGCCGCTCTTTTAATGCCGGCATACGAAGGGTGAATTCATTGATGCGGTGGTAAAGATCTTCGCGGAAGTTTCCTTTTTCAATGGCCTGTTGCAGGTTCTCATTGGTAGCGCTGACCAGTCGCACGTCTACCTCTATTTCTTTATTGGAGCCGACCGGACGGATACGTCTTTCCTGCAAGGCACGGAGCAACTGTATCTGTACTTCATAACTTAAGTTGCCTATTTCATCCAGAAACAAAGTACCTCCGTTGGCTTCTACGAATGCTCCTGTTTTGTCGTTTAACGCCCCTGTGAAGGAGCCTTTGACATGACCGAAAAATTCGGAAGCTGCCAGCTCTTTGGGGATAGAACCGCAGTCTATGGCAATGAATGGCTTGTCGGCCCGTTTGCTTAGCTGATGAATACGGTGCGCCACATACTCTTTACCTGTTCCGCTAGCACCGTTTATCAGCACGGACATGGGGGTGGGGGCTACCAGACCTACATAATTGTAGAGTTGGCGCGCTGCCTCGCTTTCCCCCTCCAGAAAATTAGAGGGAGGAACGGTTGCACTGTGGGGAACGGCTTTGTTCTTAGATGCTTTGGGCGCGACTGTGTTCTTTTCTATTCCTACCGGTGTGGGTAAAGCTTTGTTTTGCAATGCCTCATTAATTTTCTTCAGCAACTCATCCGGTTGTATCGGCTTTGAAATGTAATCACTGGCTCCATGTTTTATAGCCTGTACAGCGCTTTGGATGTCAGCATAGCCTGTCATGATGATGAGTGGGATGTTATATTTCTGTTCTTTCATCCATGAAAGCAAGAAGATACCATCTTGATCAGGCAGGCGCAGATCAGACAAAACAAGATCGTATGGTTGTGCATCCAGTTGTTTGCGTGCGCGCGCATTACTGCTTGCTGTATCAACCGAAAATCCTTTTTTACCCAGCCAAGTTTTCAACATGGTGGCAAAAGTCAAGTCATCTTCTACTATCAGAATGGAATGTGGCATCTTTATGTGGTTTTTATTCGTGCAAAAATAAGCTTTTTTCACGGTGTACCGAAACACGGACTCTATTTCTAATACCTTTTAACTTAACAGGGCTTAATTCTTCATGCTTCATTCGGTATTTCGATCTGCTTTTTTGCTTCGTCAATTACTTTTTCTATTTCTTCTATTATAAAGTTTGTTTTCTCTATCGCTTCTTCACCGATTTCGGTTGTCCCTCGTCTTTGTTCCATCCATGTCAGTGCAGGAATGCAACGGGTAGCTCCCAGCATGGTGAACAGTGGCAACAGTTTATGAGCTATTGCCGTGATGTCTTCCATATTCTTTTTCGCCAATGCTTCTTCCATACACTCTCGGTTCTTTTTTGTTTCGCTGATGAAGGTACGGAGTATTTCTGCGGCTGCTTCCGGATCATCTTCCGAGAAGGCGGTCAGGGCGGAGAAATCCAACGTTTCTTGTTGGGGATGATTTTCTTTGGCCGGTGCTATATGGGGAGTCGGATTTCCTGTGGCGGTACATCCTTTCCTGTGACCTGGAAGATGGCTGTAAACAATTCGTTTATGGTGAAAGGTTTGTGCAGGCAACCGGCAAAGCCATGTGAACAGAAATAATTTTCGTCCATATCGCTACGGGCGGTCAGGGCGATCACCGGCAGGGTTTGCACCCATGATGTGTCCAGCGTGCGGATGGCTTTCAATAAGTCGAATCCGTTCATGGCAGGCATTTGTATGTCCGTGAGTAAGACGTCGAAGCGCTTTTCTTTCAATTGGTTGAGGAGCTCTTCGGGATGATGGCAGCAGGTCACAGTCACTCCGGGGCGTTCCAGCATGGCGGTGGTAAGCTGTAACTGTATGCGGTCGTCGTCAATTAAAATCAGGTGAATCGGCTCACTGTCTTCGCGTGGAGTGTCTGTTTGCCGGATCCCGGTTGCGTCAGGGGAAGCAGGAGTATGTTCTGCTCCCGGTCCGGAAAGATTTTCATCCGGATGGGAAGGACCCTCAGGCAAAGGCAGATATACATGGAAGCAGCTGCCTTTGTCTTGTTCGCTTTCTATCTTGATATCCCCTTCGAGCAGAAGCACCAGTTTACGGGTGATGGCCAGTCCCAAGCCGAATCCTTCTTGTCCTTGTGCATTATGGAGCCGGGTGAATTCCTGAAAGATACGTTGTTGCTCTTCTTGGCTGATACCGCATCCTGTGTCACTGATACTGAAATGCAATTGGCCGTTTTCCAATGCTGCCCGCAGGGTGATGCCTCCTTCTTTAGTGAATTTCAGTGCATTGGATAGCAGATTCTCCGCTATTTGGCGGATACGGAACGGGTCTCCTATGTATACACGGTTCAATGATTCGTTGCAATGATAGTTCAGTTCCAGCTGTTTGGAGTCTGCCATCGGTTTGAAGCTAATATAAATGGTGTCGAACAGTTGGTGGGGGTTGAACGATACCTGGTTGACGTCCATTTTATGTGCATCCAGCCGGTGGTAATCCAGCAGGGATTTGACCAGGCTGAGCAGGTGATTGGCTGAACTCTGCATATTGTTCAGATAGAAACGCTGGCGTTCTTCGGTAGTGATCCGCTCCAGCAGGTCGGTATAGCCCAAGATGGAACCCACGGGAGCTTTGATATCGTGGGTGATGGTCAGCATTAGTTTTTCACGCGCCGCCAATAAGTCTTCGGCGCGACGTTTGGCTTTTTCCAGTTCTCGGCGGTAGTGGTTGCTGCGAGTGATGTCTCTCCATATCAGGACCAGAAAGAAAATAGCCAGAACCACAGCGACAATGGCGATTCCCGCCACTGTGCGGATAGAGCTTTGGCGAATATATTCCTCTTGTATATGTTTGTTTTGGGCCAAAGCTTGCTCTTCTTCCTCTATAGTACTTAATAGCTGATTGACTTTCTGACTTAGTTTCAAGCCGCTGAGGCGCAGGGACTGGGTGCGGCGATTGACCATTTCCATACGTTCTTGTTGGGTATCGGTTACTCGGCTCTGTATGTTTTTCAACATGGTGACCACAGTATCTGCCGGACTGTATGCCTCGGTCAGCGTATCGGTATATTCTTCCTGAATCACATTGTTGACCTGTGTGGAATCTGCTTTTCCGGGCGAGAACACTTCTCCCAAACGTTTGAAGAAGCTTTTGGGCTTTTTACGAATAATATAAGAATTGGTGTGTGTGATTACTTTTTTTCGTACATGGGGAAGGCTGAGCAAGGAATCTTGCTGGGCGATCAGTTCGTCTATATGCTGTTTGTAAAGTATATCTGTCCCACCGTCCTGAATTGCTTTCAGCAGGTTGCGCATATTCCGTTCTTTATCCATGAAAAGCATTCCTACGGTATCCAGTCGCGCCAGTTGTATGCTGTCTGTCAGCAACGTGCGTAGGGAGTCAAGTGCCGTGGTGGCTTGTTTCATGGCTCGTTGGTATCGGTAGTATTGTTCTATTTGTCCCGTACTGAGCGATTGTCCGATGACTTCCGCCTGATAGAGCTGGCTGATAATTTGGTTGGTGACATGGCGCCGTTGGCTCAGGATGGCTTCATCATCACCGGTTCCGGACAGTGACTTCATTTCTTGATAGATATATCCGATAGATATAAAGAGCAGTGCAGTCAGCAGAATATAGCCGAATGCAACTTTCAGCTTGGTGGAACGGTTGGGCAGGCTCATGGTGGTTTTATTTTTATTTCGTATCACGGTTAAAGCGCAGGTAATAGAGTATTCCGGCTGTAGTCAGTCCGAAAGGAAATGCCATCCATATTCCTATGATTCCCCAATCCATGATGAAACCGAAAAAATAGCCGGCCGGCAGGGAGATAAGGAAATAGGCGATGAATGCGATATACATCATGGGTTTCACATCTGCGATTCCACGAAGGGCATTGGCGAAATTTATCTGTAATCCATCACCAAACTGGTAGATGATGAACGGAATGATAAGTTGTGCTACCATTACGCTGACCGCCGGACTGTCGCTGAACCATCCTCCCAGTTCGTTACGCAGCAGGAAGATGGGCAGGGCGCCTATCAGTGCGATGAGCAGCATGATATGGAATCCGGCGTATGCAGAGCGCCTGACGTTCATCCGGTCATTCTGTCCGCGGAAGTTGCTAACCCGCACGGCAACGGCTGCTCCCATGCCATAATACATCATAAAGCAGATTTGGGAAATGGCGAGCATCACTTGGTGGGCCGCCAGAGCAGTAGTCCCGATCCATCCCACCATAATGGCACTGAGACTGAACGAAGCAGTTTCCATTCCCATCTGCATGGCAATGGGCCATCCCAGTTTGTTCAGGTGCAGGAAGTCTGCCCGGTTGAGCGTATTGTGTAGAAAGCCTTCTTTATAAATATGATAACGTCGGGTACAGAAAAAAATGACGGCGAACACGATCACCATCATGATACGGGAGGCCAATGTGGAAATTCCCGCTCCCAGCAATCCCATTTCGGGCATTCCCAGTTTACCGTAAATCAGAATGTAGTTGCCGATAATGTTCATTACATTTCCTGTCAATAAGATCCACATGGAAACGCGGGTATCGGTTATGCCGTCGGCAAATTGCTTGAAACCGTTGAAAAGCAGTACAAACAACAAGGATATCAGCAAAACGATGAAGTAGGGACGCATTAAAGGCAGCAGTTCTTCGGGTTGCCCAGTCGGTGGATATTCAGATAAAGTATCCACATGATGAGTGTGAGCAATACGGCCAGCAGTGTGTTGGCAAACAGGCTGTTCTTCAGCATTCGTCCCACTACATGGGTTTCTCCCCGTCCGAACAGACTCCCTACGATAGGAGTCAGCCCGTATGAGAATCCGGTAGCGAAAATAATGGCCAAAGTAAACATATTGTTGACAAAACTGGCGGCGGCTAATTCATTCGTGCTGTGATGGCCTATCATCAATGTATCGGCAAAACCCAAAATGATGACACCTATCTGGCCGATAACGATAGGGATACCTAAAGTGAAAAGTGCTTTGTAATGTTGCATGGTTAATAAATTGCTAATGTGCCAATATGCTAATTTGCCAACTGGCTGTGCTGTGTTCCGCATGGCGCAGCCAGTTGCAAATTAGCATATTATCAGGTCGGCAAATTACTTTTATAGTAGAGTGTGGAACAATTTTCTCGCACAAATGTTTTTTGTGCAGCTTCTTTTATCTGGCCGGCAGTGACCGAGCGATATTTGTTTACTTCATTGTTAATATCTTCCGCTTTGCCGGTCAGTTCAAAATAAGCCAGATTGGTAGCCACATTCAGGTAATTCAGGTTATTGAATATCTGTTCGCTTTCATAGCGGTTCTTTACTTTTTCCAGCTCGTCTTCATCCACACTTTCTTCCGTCAATGCCTTCAGTTCCTGCCATACGGCAGCTTCGGCAGCTTCCAGCGTGACGCCTGGGGCGGGTTTGCCGGTGATATGGAACAATCCCTCGTCAATACTGCCCGATATATAGGCGTCGATACTGTTGAATACCTGTTTCTCTTGTACCAGATGCTGCACCAGACGGCAGGAACGTCCACTGCTCAGCAAGTCGCTTAGCATATCAAAAGCATAGTAGTCGGGATGGCGTCGTTCACAGATATGGAATGCCATAAAGAGCGCGTCTACAGGCACGTTCCGCTCTACTGTCAGTCGGCGTTCCTCCGTTTGCCGGGGTTCTGCCGGCAGTGAGCGGGGGGCTACGTTGCGGCGCGGGATAGGGCCGAACCACTTTTCAGCCAATGTCACTGTCTCTTCAAAAGTAATATGTCCCGTTACAGCCAGAATGGCGTTGTCCGGTGCATAATATTTAAAGAAAAAGGCTTTCACCTCTTCAAGGGTGGCATTGGCTATGTGGCTGATTTCTTTACCGATGGTAGGCCACTGGTACGGATGCACCTTATAAGCTAGGGCGCGTAGCAGATGTGAGGCGTCTCCGTATGGCTGGTTCAGGTTCCGCTGTTTGAACTCTTCGATTACCACTTGCCGTTGCACTTCCAGACTGCGCGGGTTAAAGTCGAGGGATAACATACGGTCACTCTCCAGCCAGAATCCGGTTTCCACATTCTGACGAGGGAGGGTGATGTAATAATTGGTTATGTCATTATTTGTCCATGCGTTGTTTTCGCCTCCGGCATTTTGTACCGGAGTGTCATAGTCGGGCACATGGACGGAGCCTCCGAACATCAGGTGCTCAAACAGATGGGCGAATCCGGTATGATCAGGATCTTCATCGCGTGCGCCCACATCGTACAGTAGGTTCAATGCCACCATCTGAGTCGTATTGTCCTCATTGTGTATCACACGCAGCCCGTTGGACAAGGTGTATCGGTTAATGTTAATCATCTGAGTCGCAAATTACTGAATACTTGCCTTGAGAATCCGGATATTCTCTATAGGGCGGTCTGCGCGGTTCGTTTTTGCTATTTCAATATTGTCCACTACTTCCATACCTTCGGTTACTTCACCGAATACGGTATAAGAACCGTCCAGGTGGGGAGCACCGCCTATGGTGCTGTATGCTTTGATCTGTTCGGGGGTGAAGCGGAATTTCTCTTCTTTGTCCGCCAGCTCACGGGCTTGGGCTTCCAAGGTGTCCTGTAATTCCAGTAATCCGGCATTGTCTCCTGCCTTGCGCATCTTGTATATTTCCTTCATGTGCTGGCGTGCCAGACTGTCGAACAGAGCCTCTTCACGCTGTTCGTTTATTTTGTTCTCCATGCCCAGCAATTGCGGTTCGGTGAACTTGCGTCCGGTAACAATATAGAACTGGCAACCCGATGAAGCCTTTTCGGGGTTCACATCATCACCCTGGCGTGCTGCCGCCAATACTCCTTTCTTGTGGAAGAATTTCGGATTGAACTCAGCGGGAATGGTGTAACCCACATCACCGCTGCCCAGCATGGCAGTATCCGATGCGTTTTTGCTGTCTGGATCGCCAGCTTGGATCATGAATTGTTTGATAACCCGGTGGAACAATGTACTGTCATATACTCCTTCTTTTACCAGTTTGATAAAGTTATCACGATGTTTCGGCGTTTCATTATACAGGGCCACTGTGATATTTCCCATGGTGGTTTCCAGTTTTACCAAGGTACGCTTTTCATTTTCCATATGATGATTTGTTTGTCTTTTCGAGCCGGCGTTGCATGCAGTCAATGCAATGAAGGCCAGGCATATTAGTAAAATTTTGTTTGAAGTCATGAGCTATTTTTTATTTATCGGACAAAGATAGGAAATAAAATTGAGAGTAAGAGCGGAAAAGCGAAGAAAGGAAGGATAAAAAAAGGGAGAGAGCGGAGGAATACTTCAGACGTAGAAGCGGCAGATCCAGGTCTTTTTTCCTCACAAACGTGCGTGTTCTTATAATTTGTAGAGAAGAAAAGTAAATGGGGCAGAGTGAGGGGAAGAGAAGCACCGGAAAGAGAAAAGACGAAAGAAAATAGATAAAAAGACCGGCGGCAAAACCGGAAGATGATAAGACTTGAAAAAAGAAAATTAAAAAAGTTTCTGAATAACATGGTTTGCATAAGTCTTGAAATTCGCATTGAATAGTAGTATGCATCCATCGTTTCAGAGGGAAGTCTTTGATGAAGGATGCCGGATTTATATCATATTTGTAATATGCGCGCACGTGTGTGAGAAAAAGGAACTGCGTCTACGTTGGAAGTAGCTTCCGTCTTCTTGGAAATCTGTCGGCTTGTCCGTATTGTTCATATTATGGGAACAGACGGGAGAGCTGAAAGATTTAAATTTTGCGGGGGTAAGATTATAGATCTTTCCTAGTGGCAACAGGTAGTCCGTAAGTTCTTTTTTAATAAATTATGGGAAACAAAAGATAAAAGCTGCGTTCTTTCAACCATTATGCCGATAAAATTGTTTAAATTTGCAGGAATACTTGTACAGACACTCGATGAAGAAAAAATATGTTCGTTGGACATTGTGGACGATAGCATCTCCGTTCATTCTGTTCATCATTTTATGTATATTGATTTATTTGCCACCTATTCAGAATTTTCTGGTGGACAAAGCTGCTGTATATGCCTCGGAAGCTACTGGTATGAATATCTCCGTGGGACGTATCTCTTTGTCTTTTCCGTTGAATCTGGTGGTGACCAATGTAGATGCTGCTTCCCCGCATAATGATACGTTGCTCAGTGTACGCCGCCTGCAAGTGAATGTGCAGTTGCTGCCACTGCTGAAAAAGCAGGTGGAAGTGGATGGCATATCCCTGCAAGGAGCCACAGTGAATTCTAATGACTTGATACATGGCATGAAGTTGAACGGTACTTTGGGGGAATTGTTCATTTCCAGTCATGGAGTGGCACTGGACCCCGAAACTGCCATCGTTAACAAAGTCTTGTTGAAAGATACGGATTTATCTCTTTGCCTGAATGACACCGCTGCGGCCGATACGGCTGCAAGCGACACCGCCTATTGGAAAATAATATTGCAGGATATTGATTTACAGAATGTATCCTTTGCGCTGGATATGCCTTTGGACAGCTTGTCATTGGCGGCTTCGCTGGATAATGCCATACTGCGCGACGGGCTGATAGACTTGCATAAATCGGCCTATTCGCTGCAAACGTTTCGGATAGAGAACGGACGTGTGCGTTACGATAACGGGAAGCCGCTGGCTGCCGACAGCCTGTCCTCCGGACTGGACCCCTCCCATATTGCACTGACGGATATCGGTGTGAAACTGGATTCCCTATATTACGAAGGTAGGAATATGAAAGCCATAATCAGCCAGTTTGTGCTGAAAGAGCGTTCGGGAGTGGAAATCGTTTCTGCCACAGGGCGGATGGTTTCCAATGACAAGGTGCTGCGTGTGCCTTCATTGAAACTGGAAACCCGGGATTCTTATCTGGAACTGAACGCTGCGATGGATTGGAATGCCTTGGATTTTAAGGATGAAGGCTTGGTGTCCGCACGGCTGATGGCTGATATAGGAAAGCCGGATGTGGTGAGATTTATGGGAAGTATGGATGAAAAGTTTATCCGGCAGTATCCTTCCGAACCCTTGCGCATCCGTACAGGGATCGACGGTGATTTGAACAAGCTGAAACTGACTACGCTGACTGCCGAACTGCCCGGTGCATTGGGATTGTTCGCCCGGGGGGAGCTAACCCATCTGACAGACAGTCTGCTGCGCGGGGGGGATATCACTTTGGAAGCTGAAACCAAGGATTTGAAGTTTGTTTCCACGTTGGCTGAAGGAATAGAAATTCCATACGGAACGCGCTTGGAAGGCAAATTTACGATGGCGGGCACTAAAATGGGCACGGACCTGCTGCTGATGCAGCCCGAAGCCCAGGCGGTGGTTGCGGCCGATACTATTCCTATAACGGTTTATAATGACAGCATCTCCGTAGCGGATGATTTCAAGATGGAACGGGCAGCCCGTCTGTTTGCCAAATACGACTTGTCGCGTGACAGGTATGAGGCAGACTTGGCTGTCAATCATTTTGACCTGCACCAGTTTATGCCTGCCGATTCTTTGTACACCTTGTCCACCCGTCTGAAAGTGGAGGGGGAAGGTTTTGACTTTTTCTCTCCCCGTACTTATTTCAATGCGGAGGGCGGCATAGACCGTTTCCATTATGGCAGTTATCATCTGACAGGAATTTCATTGGCTGCCGGACTGGAGAAATCAAAGGTGCATGCTTCACTGGCAGTGAAAAACTGGACCATGGATATTAAGGCGCATTTGGATGGTATCTTGAAACCTCATGATGTTTCGGGCGACTTGAAAATGGATGTGGCTCATTTGGATTGGCAGGCGCTTCATCTGATGGATACCCGTTTTCAGACCTCCCAGCACCTGGGTGTCCGTTTCAGCAGTGACCTCAGAAAAAGGTATGTCGTAGAGGCCGAGATGACGAATGCTACGATTGTCACTGCCAAACGCACTTCCCATTCCAAGGACCTGTTTGCCGGATTCAGCACTTCCAGAGATTCCACTTTTGCTTATCTGCGTGCGGGGGATCTTGATTTGAGTCTGGAAGGAGCAGGCACATGGAATACATTTCCGGCAGGGCGGATTTGCTGATGAAGAAACTGGCGGAACAATGGGAAAGCAAACATATTGAACAGGAGGAGCTTCGGGAATTTCTTCCGGGACTATGTCTGAAAATATCTTCCGGTCCCGATAATCCGATAGCCAATTATCTGTCAATGATGGGGTTGTCATACACTCGTCTGTTTATGGATGTGGATTCATCTCCGGCAGAGGGATTGAACGGGGAGGCTTATTTATATGGATTGCGTACAGACAGCCTGACTTTGGATACCATTTATCTGGATGTACAGCAGGACCTGAATGGCATAAATATGTTGAGCGGAGTGGTGAACGGACCCAAACCGGGACAGGAGGCGTTTGATGTGACGCTGGAGGGAAATGTGGGAAACAACAGCGCCCAGTTGTTGGTTCAATACCTGAATGCCCGTAAAGAACAGGGAGTATATATGGGAGTGATGGCCGACCTGCGCCGCCACGGCATACGCATGAAGGTTTTTCCGGAGCATCCCACGTTGGTATACCGTCCTTTTACCGTGAATAAAAATAACTATATTTATCTGGCTGACAACGGGCGGATTCATGCAAATCTGGATTTGCATGACGAGCAGGGGACCGGACTCAGTTTCTATACCAATCGGGAAGATACCATAGCCAAACAGGATATGACGGTGGAGCTTTCACGCATCAATCTGAAAGAATTCCGGCGTATCCTTCCCTATATGCCTGATATGGAAGGATGGATCGGAGCAGAAGCGCATTATATAGATTCCGGTCCGTATATGATGGTGAGCAGTGATTTGCGTATAGATGAATTCAAATATGAAGGCAGTGCGTTGGGAAATTGGGAACTGGGTGGTGTGTATCTGCCCGGTGAGGCAAAGGATCATCATCTGGATGCCTATATACGCCATGATGGTGAGGAGATAGCTCATTTGGGAGGTATCTATCTGCCCGCGGAGGAAGGAACGGGAAGCCTGAGCGCGGATATAGCCTTCGAACATTTTCCGCTGAATGTCGCCAATCCGTTTGTGCCCGACCGCATGGTGGAACTGGACGGGGATATTGATGGAACATTGTCCATGAAAGGTGATCCGGCCAAACCCTTGCTGAATGGGGAACTGGCATTGGATTCCGTGACTTTCTTCATGCCGGAGATGTCTGCCATGTTCCGTTTTGATAATGAACCGGTGCAGGTGGTGAACAGTAAGATGATGTTCAAGGAGTTCGATATATTCACCAAAGGCAAGACTCCTTTTACCATTAACGGCGAGGTGGACTTCTCGGATTTGGAACGGACGGCGGTGAACCTTAAAATGCATGCCGAGAATTATGAGTTGCTGAATGCCCCCCGTACCAAGCGGGCTATGGTTTACGGCAAGATGTATGTGGATTTTAACGCAACGCTGCGCGGTCCTGTGGAGGAACTGGTGATGCGGGGGAACATGAACATATTGGGGAAGACCAATGTGACCTATGTCCTGAAAGACTCTCCCTTGACGGTGAACGACCGTTTGGGGGATATGGTGACTTTTGTCAATTTCAACGACACAACTTCGGTAGAGGAGTCCTCTGTCCAGCAAATCTCTTTGGGAGGGATGGATGTGGCCATGACTATGCATATAGACCAGGCGGTGCAGGCACGTGTGGATCTGGTGCCGGACGGCTCCAACTATATGTTGCTGGAAGGAGGCGGAGACTTGTCATTCCAGTACACTCCTCAGGGGGATATGTTGCTGACCGGGCGTTATTCCTTGATGAGCGGGGAGATGAAATACCAGATTCCGATTATTCCGCTGAAGACTTTTAATATTCAAAATGGCAGTTATGTGGAGTGGATGGGAAATATCATGAATCCGCAACTGAACATTACCGCGACCGAAAGGGTCCGTGCTTCGGTGGGCGAGGATGGAAAGACTTCGCGTATCGTCGGGTTTGATGTAGGGATCGCTTTGAGCCAGAGTCTGGAGAATCTGGGGCTGGCGTTTACCCTTTCGGCTCCCGAGGATGCGTCTGTGCAAGACCAGCTGAATGCCATGTCGGTGGAGGAACGGGGAAAACTGGCTGTCACCATGCTGGTGACCGGAATGTATATGGCTGAAGGAAACTCTACGGGAGGATTTAATGTGAATAATGCCTTGAACTCATTCCTGCAGAGCGAAATCTCGAATATTGCCGGGAAAGCACTTGATATCAATGTGGGCATGGAAACGGTGGATGATGCCGATAGCGGCGGGAAACGCACGGATTATAATTTCCAGTTCGCCAAACGTTTCTGGAATAACCGCTTCCGTATAGTGGTAGGCGGTAAAGTGTCTACCGGAAGTACGGTACAGCAGGATGAAACCTTTATTGATAATGTATCCATAGAATACCGCTTGGACAACAGCGGTACCCGGTATGTCAAGCTCTTCCACGACAAGAACTATGAGAGTGTGCTGGAAGGTGAGATCATAGAGACCGGTGTGGGTATTGTGCTTCGCAAGAAGATGAGTCACCTGGGCGAACTGTTTATTTTCAAGTCTAAGAAGAAAAAATGATTGTTGGAGATATGGAGAGAAAACATAACATAAACCTGTTTCTATTATCGGTATTGTTGCTGATGACAGTTGCCTGCTCTACTACCAGAAATTTGCCGGAAGACGAAACGCTATATGTCGGTGTGAAAAATATGGAGATTCTGAATGAAGACAAGACCCCTGCCGGTGTCCAGACCTTGGAAGAGGTGGAGGCTGCTTTGTCTTATCCTCATAATGACATTGCTTTG
>ENA-OQCE01000662-OQCE01000662.1-human-gut-metagenome-genome-assembly--contig:-NODE-662-length-16282-cov-1.993996_pt1 | contig 16282 bp, 29 predicted proteins | sample MGYA00242495_ERZ504572 | MGnify/ENA primary metagenome ERZ504572 (study PRJEB26092, sample SAMD00036228) | human gut metagenome | host: Homo sapiens | study: EMG produced TPA metagenomics assembly of...
ATATTGAAATCTATATGAATGAAGGAGGGCACTACAAAACGGCGTATGCTCTCCCTCGTTCCTTTTATTTCTCATAAAGCAGTAAAAATTCCATTTTTCTGCGTCTTTCTATTGATTTGACCTTCCGTCCCCGGTAGTGCAATAGGAAATGTATTCCCTGTATATATCACGGTCTCCGGCTTCCAGCTTTCGGAGCAGGCGGCTTTTGGGGCGTTTCCCATAGCCGAGCAATGCGGATGTCCCGACATTGTAGCTCAAGACCATTAAAAGAAGTGCATCCTTGCCGTAGCTGCGAAACAATGCATAGCGTTTCATGAGATCCCTACGCAGCAGTGCCTCCGCTTCAGCCTCCGTCATGTCGTAGGACAGATTTTCGCCTGGTAATAACCTGTGTCCAAATCCATAGTAGGGAAAATTGTCCCTTCCATGAAGTCCTTCGAATTTTTTTATAAGACTGACTGCAAGCTCAAATTTTGCCGGATCCGGTTTCTGTCGCATTTTTACAGGCTGTGCCGACAGGCCGACAGTCAGTCCTGACGGCAACAGTACCATCATAAGCAGGCATAGTATTGCCTTTCCTCTTCAAACTGATATTTTCTTTACCTTTTTCATTGTTTTTACTATAATCTTAATCCTTTTTTCTGCACCTTATCCCGGTTGACTTTTGAAGCGCGTTCTTCTTCCTGCCTCTGTCGTGGGGTTGCAGTAAGGAAACGGATAAACAGGTCATATTCACGGATAAGCTGCTGCGAACACTCGAGCCGGAGTGTATGGGCCAGATTGCTCATCGGGCTTGTACTTCCGGCAGAGATGTCCTGTTCCAGCAGTTTATCCAGACAGACATTCCTTCTTCGCTGTATGTATTCCTGAATCTGCTGCGGTGTCTCAAGTTTTCTTATATTAGAACGCAGGTCATTTAAGCATTTATACATATAATGCAGCCTGTATAACTCTTCTGATTTGTCTTCAAAGAAAGAAAGGTAGTTCGCATTGGACCTTGCCGTACCTTCCTGGATCTTCCCGTCCAACACTTCCATTGTAGCGTCCAGACGTTCCATCAATCTTGTAACGTTGGGATTCTGTCGTACCATCTTATTATCTTTTTAATCCGTTCGACTTTTTCTTCACAGGCTGCCCGTTTGCCTCTTTCATTTCCCTTTTCGGTTCCTTGAGGGAAAGAGTATGCAAGAATCCCTGACAGTCCTGAATCAGCCTTTGCATGCATTCCAATGACAGGGTATGCGCCATGTTCGCCATCGGGCTGGTGCTGTTCCTTGCGGGCGGATTGGCAAGCAGCCTTTCCTGCTGGTATCTTACGATATCCTTGAAGTACCTTTGCAGTTCCTCCACATCATCCGTCCCGTTCACCTTGTTGCGGAACACGCCGTAGTAATCACGCAGGCGGCCTGCCTTGTACACATCGTCCGCCTGCCATTCAAAGAAACGGGAATAATTCTTTTCCGCCTCTTCCAGCCCCTTGCGTATCCGTTCTTCCGTGCCGGCAATTTTCCTGTCCAGCGACTGCCGGAGCTGTTCAATATTCCAATTGTCCTGTCTCATGCTTTACATTTTTAATCCGTTCGACTTCTTTTTCATCGTTTCCAGCTCCGTTTTTGCTTTCACTTCCTCGCGGGGAGCCTTCATCGAGAGAAGCCGTTCGAAGCCCGTATAATCCTTGACCAGTCTCTGCATGCATTCCAGCCGGTAGGTATGTGCCAGGTTGGAAATATCGTCCGTACTACGCCTGCGGATACTCCCGCTGACCAGCTCCTTCAGGCATTCCTCCCGTTTATGCCGTATATATCCATGCACCTCCCCGGGAACTCCCACCTGCCGGATTACCTGGCGGAGTTCCCCGTATTGTTTTACCATGAAATGAGACTTGAACAATTCCTCCCCGGTCCACGCAAAATGATAAAGGTAATCCCGGTCCAGTTTATTCCGGATCTCCTTTATTGTTTTTTCCTCGTACCGTATTCGCATGTCCAGATATTCGGCAAGCTGCTCCATGCCGTATTTATCCTGTTCCGTCATAGCTCCCGTCTCCTGTTAGTCGATTGTATCCGTATTTGCCCTGTCCTCGATGGAGAACGGGATGTCCAGCGTCCGTTCCACGCCGAAGTTGTCCACCGCCACGAAGCGGATCCCGGGATTGTCCTCTCCCGTGTTCCGGTAAAAAAGGGTGAACACCTGGCGGCGGATGTCCGTCGTGTCCAGCCCCGCGATGCCGGAGAGTTCCGTCAGCTCGCGGTTCACCAGCCTGGTTCCGTCCGCGGCGAACACCTCGCCGTCACCCTCCAGCTGTATGTATCCGATGCGGTAACTGGCCTCCCGGTAATCCCCCTCGCGGTCAAGCGTCAGGCGGATCTCCACCGTCTCGTCGGGTGCGATGCCTTCCTGCAGGTACCAGGAAGAGAGCGAGAAGTCGTATGCCTGCCGCACTTCCAGACGGTCGTCGCAGCCGGCAAAGGTGCACGCCAGCAGAGCCAGCGCGCATCCCATGATGAATGTTCCTAATTTCATTGTTTCCTGTTCTTAAAAGATTAATCGATGATATATTTCAGTCCGACGGCCACTACCGTATGGAAATGCCCTACGGACGAGCCGAAGAAGACACGCTGCCGGACATTGAAAAGAAAAGCCCAGCGGTCCGTAAGGAACGCCTCCATCTCGAATGCCGGGGCGAAGCCGTAGATGAAGGCCCCTTTGTGCAGCAGGGTCGCCCCGTCATAAAGGAGCCTGCCGTTCCGGTTTACCCTCTCATAGCCGGCCAGCGCGGACAGTCCGGCAGAGAGGAACACGTTCCTGCCCCTGTCCGAGAGGAACGGGAAGAGACAGCCCGCCTCCGCGGTGAACTGCTCCTTGGGAACCGCTATTTTCTTATAGGCGTAATGCTTCTTCACATAATCCGCACCGACCACCCAGCGCGAGCGGTTACGGTTGTAGCGGCTCAGGGCCATCCCGACCTGGAAATTCCCTCTCAGGTGCCTTACGTTCCTTCCGAAGTCATCCACGCCGCCCAGCCTCAGTTCAAGCCCCGTCTGCCCGGCAGGTAGCGTTGGGCGGAAACCTTGCCCGCCCAAAGGGACAGGAAGGCGCACATTGTTATAAACAGATACTTTCTCATGGCATTACTCCTTTACCAGTTCGTCCACCAGTCCGGCATCCACCAGGTCGCTGTTCTCGATATGGAACCGCTGGTGGCGTCCGCCGCCTTTTTCGTAAATCTCCACCTCGATGAGCTTGTCATCGGGGATGACCACTTTGTGGAAAGCATAGACGATGCGTCCTTCCCCTTTGCCCCCTATACGCCTCAGTTCGTTGAGCGCACGCACCGGCTCGATGTAGGTTTCCTGCTGCGCCGTACGTTTGGCACTTTCTTGTCCACCACCTTGAAACGCACGAAGTCGATGTCGAAGGCACATGTGAGGAATTGGCCAGCGAGATATGGAGGAACAGCAGGTCCTTATGCACATAGATCCCCTTGAGCAGGGCCTGCATCCCGAACTGGCGGCATCCGATATGCTTCACGTCCCTGCGGTCCAGGCGGTGGACGGTGTACATCAGGCTGGCGATGACCGAAGGGTCCTCCTCGCCGAGCTCGGTCACACGGACGGCACTCCCACCTGTGGAGGGTCCCGTCGGAAACCGGCTGTCCATGTTGATGTTCAACGCTTCCGGCTCCTCCTCGTAGGAGACGAGGAATGAATAGAACGAGCCGTCGCCCGTGATGACCGAGAAGTTCGTCTCGCCCGGGAAATCCCGGACGGCCGCCTTTACGCGCACCACGTTCTCCACGCCGTCCGCCTTGCCAGCAATGATGTCCGTGCTGCCCAGGTCGACATAGCGGACTTCCGCAGGGAAAAGGACATGGACCGTCTTGCTGAACGGCACGCCGATCCTGTAGGGCGTGATATGCTGGCCGGCGGTCAGGGTTCTGACCCCGCCCTCCGGCTTGCGCTCCTGTGCCCGGCAGGTCATTCCCGCCAGCGCAGCCATGATTAAAAGAATGAATGTTCTCATCTTGAATGATTGTTTAAAAATTACAGTTAAACCTTGTTATTGTTTTTTTGTGACCAGCAACACCCTGTATCCGGCCTTCAGCTTTACCTTGACCGCCTTGACCCGCTGCGAGATGAACCGTGTCCCGCCTTGCAGGACACCCCGCGTGAGGTCCATCGCCACCTGCTGCCCGGCGGAACCGGCGAAGGAGATGCTGCCTCCCATGCTCTGGCTCACGTCCCCCAATACTTCCTTGGCGGCCGTCCGGCTTTCCGATCCCGGTACGAAGATGCCCCGCTGCCCGTCAATGTCATATGTGGCCAGTTCCACCGGGATGATATTGCCGGCATATTCGATGCTGCTTACCAGGATGTCCAGGCGTTCCCCCCGGATGTCGGCCGTGCCGGTCACCAGGCTGTTGGCCGGTATGGTGACACTTCCGGCCTGCAGGGGCTCGAGCAGGCGCAGCTTCACCCGTCCTCCCTGCTCGAGGGTCTGGCTCTCGGAGATGCAGGCCGGGATGGTGTTCATCCCCATCCGGTAGCTGCTGCCCACCGCCGTGTTGAAACCGTAGTTCCTCTCCACGACAAGTGAGGCGACAAACGCGGAATCCGCCAGCGGCTGCTCCAGGGCGGAGGTCGTTCCACTCTCCGCCCGGCTGACAGGGACAGGCTCCGGCTTTTCTTCCTCCTCCGCCTCGCCGGGCGTGGCTTCCGGTTTAGGCTCAGGTACCTGGCGGCCATCCGGTAGGACTGTTCCATCATCCGCTCGCGGGATTCCGCGCGCCGGTTTTCCGCTTCCGCCTCTTCCAACCGGCGGTTCAGCTCGTCCACCTTCTGTTCCAGGCCGCCGGCCGTTTCCTGCGGTGTCTCATAGAAGGTCTCCAACTGCTCGGTGATCCTTTCGTAGGTGTCCGCCGACTGCCGTATGCTTCCGTCCGGACGGATACGCTGTCCGTCTGTCCTTTACCTTCCAACAACCTTCCGGCAAGGTCGGAAAGCGACTGCATCCGTCTGTCTTTCTCGCGCCGGGCCTGCTGCCTTTCATAAACGTCCGTTTTATTCCCTTCCAGTTGGACCGTCGTAGGTTCCGGCACGTTCACGTTGAATCCCGAACCGCCCGCCACCGTTTTCCCGCTGTCACCGGAAGGGGCGAATATTCAGTAGAGGACCGCAAGGAATACCAGTACGAAGACCGGTATGACGATGTATTTCCTGTGGCGCAGGATTTCCTCCCCGCTAAGCCGTTTTTCCGTTTTTGTCCCTTCGGAGGGGACGGAACCGGCTTCTGCCGGCCGTGTGCCTTCCGGGGCTTCCCCGACGGGCACGTGTTCTTCTTCCATGTTACTTTTCCTGTTTTCCATTCTGCTGGGGTTGTTTAATGGTCCGGTAAATGTTTGTTTCCTGTCCCCTCAGGGGATCAGGCAGTCTGCGCAGGGTATCCGAGAGGCTGCCTTCCCCGAAGGGAAGCTCCATGCGCCCCCTTGCCGGTTTCAGCCGTCCTGCTGCGCGCAGCAGGACGATGCCCGATGCGATGCAGGTGAAGACCAGCATGGCTATGAGGATGCCCCGTTTTTGTTTCTCTGAAAGACTTTCCAGATAAGCCTTCGCCTTTTCTTTGACTGTTGACTTTGTTCCCATTGTGAAAATGCTATCAAATGATTGACTACCATAGGGAGCGTTACCTTTCCACGGTACGCAGGTCCCTGTTTTCCAGAATCTCGAAATGCTCCGCAAGGAACCTTGCGGGTTGTTGTCCGAGCGGACCGTGCTCTGCAGGCGGCAGCGTGTCACCAGGGAGCGTTCGGTGATGTTGCTCCCCCGGATGATCATCTGCCTGGCATAGGTGGTGACGCGGTAGGGATAGCTGTCGAAATCGCAGCCCATGCTGTCCACCACTATCGTCTGGTTGACGTTCCCGCTGATGAGCCGGTTGTAAAACCCTTTCTCGTTCCAGTCCCGGTAATACCCGTACAGGCTCTTGTCGGCCAGGTACATCGCCCGGTTTATGTTCGACTCGATGGCCGCCTTGTCGGGGGCCAGCGTGAAGAACAGCTCGTGCAGGCGGCGCACGTGCTCCCTCGCTTCCACCGGGCGGTTGCGTGCGGCATCCTGCGAGAGGGCCATGATGAGCGACTTCCCCTCGTCCAGCACGTAGATCTTCTCCCGCTGCGCCTCGGCGAACCGGTAGGACTTCCAGACGGAAAAACCGGTCAGGAGGGTGCAGGAGGCGAGGAAGACGATACTGAACAGGCGGATCTGCCTGAACGAGGACTCGATGTTTTTTAAGCTCTTGAATTCCATGTCTTGAAATGAATGAATGTTATTACCCGGTTCATCTTTATTTCTTCAGCAATACTCCGGCCACGTTGCCCGTGGATGCCCCTGCCACGGCCCCGCCCACGTTGGCGGCCTTGCCCGCAGTATTGTTCATGTTGCGGTTGTACGCACCCATACCGCCGGCCTGTACCACCCAGTTCGCCACGGTGGGGACACAGAAGTACCCGACCAGCCTATGAGCATGAACACCAGATAGATGGCCGTCGATCCGTCCGGGGAGAAGACGCTCAGGGATCCCGGATCATTTCCATCTCGCTTTGCAGCACCAGCGTCTGTATCCTGGCGAGCATCACCCCGAGCAGGTCGGAGATGGGCAGCCAGAGATATACGCTGATATAACGGGCCAGCCACTGGATGAGCGTGTTCTGGAAACCGTCGAAGACCGATACCGCGAAAGCGAAGGGGCCCAGCACGGAGAGGACGATGAGAAAGAAGGTGCGGATCGTGTCCACCACCAGCGAGGCGGCACGGAAAAAGAACTCCATCACCTTGCGCATGATGGTCTGCACGATGCCTTGCAGGGAGAACGAATAGCAGGTGTGGGACATCCGCTGCATCACCGCGTAGTCCTCCTCATTCCAGCCCATGTCGCGATCTCCTTCTCCAGCTCCTCGTCCGTGGGGTTGAACTCCCCGGTCACGGCCACCTTCAGGGGCATCTCGGAGAGCAGCCTGTCCTTTTCCTCCTGGAACTTCCTCACGTCGAAGGTCTGGTCGTGGAGCATGGCACCCGTTCCCTGCACGACGGGGCTCAGGATACCGTTCAGGCTTCCCAGCACGATCACGTCGAAGAACAGGATGCAGATGCCCAGGCAGAAGGGACGCAGCATGCCGAACACGTCCACCGGTTCGGCACGCGAGAGGGACTGCCACACGCGGTAGGCTATGTAGAAGAGCGCGCCCAGGGCGGCGATGGCCGTGGCCAGCGTCATCATCGGCTGGCAGAGTTCGGTCATCTCGTCATACAGCCGGCGCAGGATACCGTGCAGGCTGTCGAAAGATAGGGATAGCAATACCATATAGTCTGTATCTTTTTAAAGGTTTACCAATAGCGTTCGTCCTCCCCGTAAAGCTTCAGGACCTGCTCGGTCTCGCCCTTCTCCCTGGCCCGCAGGTAGGAGACGCGCAGGTTCTTGCGGGTGTAGTAGTTCACCAGCGTCCTGTAATGCCTCATCTCGCGGTACACCCTTTCTATAAGGTCCAGCCGCTCCTTGTCGGTCATGGACATGCCGGTGGGGTTGATGATGTCCTTCAGCCCGGCCACGGACGCGCTGCTTTTCTTCATGATGTTGTTGTAGCCGAAGGCGATGGCATCCAGTTCCCGCTGCGTGTAGTTCCCGTCGGTGAGCATCTTCCGTAGTTCGTCACGTAGCTCTCCGAGATTTCCGAGAGCATCAGCACCGACTCCTTGACCTTCAGGCTCCCGCTCACCAGCGAGTTCACGCTCTTGAGCATGTCGTAGTATTTCCGGCTTTGCTCATAGATTTTCGAGGCCTCCTTGAAGGTGGACATGGCGTTCTGCGCCGTCTCGGAAGTCTCCACCATCTCGTTGACGCTGTTCACGATGCCCTGCGCCAGGTTGCCCGGGTCGGTCACCACCCATTGCGCGTGCATGGCCGGTACGGTAAGTAAAAAGGCGCACAATGCGCTGAAAATTTTTCGTTTCATTGAATCGTTCCTTTAATTGTTTTACAAAGATTATCTCTTGCCGCTGTTCTTTTCGGCGGCCAACACCCGTATGGCCTGTTCCATGCTGCCGGTCTTTGCCGCCATCCGTTCCACTTCCAGCTTCTCGCCCTCCTCCGTCGTGTAGGTAAGGTACTCGGCTGTGGAGGTCTCCGTGGCATAGACGGCCGACTGCACGCCTCCCAGTCCGATCCATACCTCCCTGTACCGGCGTGAGGGATCGTTGGCACGGTTGATGGAGAGGATCTGCGAGCATTCCTTGCCGGTCAGTCCTAAAAGAGTCTGTATCCGTTCGAACTTGTTGAGGTATTTCCTCTGGTCCAGCAGGATCTTGCAGTCCGAATTGTTGATGATGGCCTCCTTTACAATCGGGGACGAGATGATGTCGTCCACCTCCTGCGTCACCACCACGGCTCCCCGAAATACTTTCTGACCGTCTTGAAAAGGTACAAGACATAGGTGGCCATATTGGGGGACATCAGTGATTTCCAGGCCTCTTCCAGTAATATCATCTTACGGACGCCTTTCAAACGGCGCATTTTGGAGATGAACGTCTCCATGATGATGAGCGTCACCACCGGAAGCAGCACCTTGTTCGATGAAATGTTGTCCAGCTCGAAGACGATGAACCGTTTGTGGGTCAGGTCGATCTCCTTGTCCGAGTTCAGAAGGAAGTCATAGTCCCCTCCCTTGTAGAACGGTTCCAGCACGTTCAGGAACCCGTCGATGTCGAAGTCCTTCTCACGCACCCTCTTTTTCTCCATCATCCGGCGGTAGTCGTCACGGACGAACTCGTAGAACCCGTTGAAGTCCGGCCGGAGTTCCGGGTTGTCCGTAATCCTGCGGATATAGGCGTTCACCGCGCCGGAAAGGGCGACCTCCTCGGAGCGTTTCGGCACCTCATCCTCCGTTTCCACAAGGTCAGGATCAGCGTCTTGATGCTCTCCCTCTTTTCCACGTCGAACTGCCGGTCCTCGCTGTAGAAGGGATTGAAGGTGATCGGGCGGTCCTCCTCATACGTTATGTAGATCCCGTCCTCCCCGCGGGTGCGCTCATGGATGAGCCGGCACAGCCCCTTGTAGCTGTTTCCCGTATCCACCAGCAGGATGTGCGCGCCCTGCTCGTAATAGTTGCGCACGAGATGGTTGGTGAAGAAGGACTTGCCGCTGCCCGAAGGCCCCAGGATGAATTTGTTGCGGTTGGTCGTGATGCCCCGCCTCATCGGCTCGTCCGAGATGTCCAGATGGATGGGCCTGCCGCTGAGCCGGTCCGCCATCTTGATGCCGAAGGGCGAGAGGGAGGAGGCATGGTTCGTCTCCCCGATGAAGAGGCAGGCCGCCTGTTCGATGAACGTGTGGAAGGACTCCTCGGCGGGAAAATCACCCTCCCCGCCGGGGATGCCCGCCCAGTAAAGGTCGGCGCGTCCACGGTATTGTGCCGGGGCTTGCAGCCCATCTGTGCCAGGGCCGAGCCGGTGTCGTTCCGGATGTTCCTCAACCTCTCCCTGTCCTCCGACCAGACCATGACGTTGCAGTGGCAGCGCACGGGAACCAGCCCGAAGGAATGCGCCTCGTTCAGGTATTCCTCCGTCCACTGCCGGTTGATCTCGTTGGCACGGCTGTAACGTGAAAGGGAGCGCATATTCCTGGCCGCTTTCTCGAAATGCCGGAGGGTTTCCGACGGATCATCTATGAACACGTACTGATTGCAGATATGGTTATAGGGCAGCATCAGCCGACGGGGGCGGCAAAGGAAAGGCGGCAGTCGCTGCGGTCCGTGGAGTATTTCTCATAACGCCCGTCCGTCCGTACCGCGGAGGCAGGTCGTCCGCGTCGGAAAGCGTATGCACCGAGAGCCGTTTGTCGCCGATGCGCATTTCCGCGCCCCCGAGCCGGATGTCCTCCAGCGTGGTGGTGTCCTCCTGCGAGAGGGAGAAGTATTTCTCCACCAGGCCGGCCTCCTTTCCCTTTCCGGTGATCTCCTCCGTCGTGAGCCGTTCCAGGCGGACCAGCCCGGAATCGCAGATGATACGCCCGAACTGCTCCACGGCTTCCAGGAAGCGGAGGATGCCGTCCTTGTCCCGGACCTCCCTGGGGAGGATATGCCCCCTGCAAAGGACGGAGAAGTTGCTCTGCTGCCGCATGCGTTCCTTCGTGGTACGGGTGATGAACAGGTACGAAAAATGGTTCAGGAAGGGCCGCTCGTTGAAATGAAGCTCGAAGCTGCGGTCCAGGAATCCCGGCTCCTCCCTGTCGGTGCGTGCCCTGTAGCTCTCCTCCAGGAACCAGTCCTGACGGTGGACGATGGTATGGCAGGGCAATACCCTGATGGCCTTCGCTCATGCGCCGTGCATGGCCTCGTAATCATCGGAGGTGAGGGTGAAGACCTCCGGCAGGCGAACCTTGAAGCCGACGGTCACGTCCGCGTCCTTGGAGAGGATGCACCCGTCCTCGACGGCAAGAAGGGGGAACTTACTTTCCAGGGTGGACGCTTTGAGTATGTTTCGCATATTTTCTTCGTTTAAAAAGTGAGGTGATACGTTTTCTGTTGATGATGTAATAGGGACGGTAACCTGCCGCCGCCAGCTTCATCAGCCGTGGGGGCCGTATTTCCTGTTCAGGCGGAACACGCCCAGGGTGATTCCCGAGGCCGATATGACACAGAGGGCGATGCAGAACAGACGGTTCACGCCCGCCATGTAGAGGATGACGAACACGAGGAAGACGGCGAGCAGGCCGCCGGCAAAGAGATAGAGGTACTGCGCCTTCAGGCCGCAGAACTCCACGTCCTGCCCGACGCCCTTGTTCAGCTTGTATTCCATATGGCATGGGGGTTACAGGAAGAACGACCTCAGTACCGTGGCCGCCACGATCAGGAACACGCAGGCCCCGAACCAGCTGCCGGCGGTCTTGCCCGTGTCCGGATCGCCCGACGAGAACTTGGAATACACGCGGATGGCCCCGATAAGGCCGCAGAGCGCGCCGGCCGCATAAATCAGTTTTACGGCGGGGTCAAAATAGCTGTTCACCATCTGCGTGGCCTGTACCAGCCCGGCAGACCCGTCACCGGCAGCGGATGCGGGGGCTGCTCATGTGGCCAGTCATGCCAGCAGGAAGGCTGTTCCGGCAGGTATGCGCCCGATAAGGGATGCCAATACGTCTGTCACTTTGCCCATAGGGAGAATCGTAAAAATGAATGGGTTCTTGAATGTCTCATTGTTTTTATACCAATTATTATAATAAATGTTTGTCAGACTTTCTTTTTTGACAGGCTGCAGGCCGGATGCCCGCGGCCTGTCCTTGCAACCACATGTTTACTGCCGGCATCAGCCGGAATCATAATAACCGTACATCGTTACCTCCTTCGTTAATTGTTTGCTACTCGTGTCGCTCTCTCTTCGGGACGGGATGTCCGTAGGATCATCCCGAATCGTGATACTTTTTCATGCCTGTATTCTATTGTGTCAAAGTTTCCTTTTAACGGCTGCAGCCCCGGATGCCCGCGGACCGTTCTTGCAACCGCATGTTTACTGCCGGCATCAGCCGGAATCATGATAACCGTACATCGTTACCTCCTTCGTTAATTGTTTGCTACTCGTGTCGCTCTCTCTTCGGGACGGGATGTCCGTAAGGATCATCCCGAGTCATGATACTTTTTCATGCCTGTATTCATATTATGCCGGATTTCCTTTTTTAGCGGTCTGCGGCCCCGGATGCCCGCGGACCGTTCTTGCAACCGCATGTTTACTGCCGGCATCAGCCGGAATCATAATAACCGTACATCGTCATCTCCTTCGTTAATTCATTCGTCACTCATGTTGCTCTCTCTTCGGAACGGAATGTCCGCAAGGCGGATCAGCTTGAATCATGATACTTCGCCATATACACATTATATTATTGGTTATCGGGGTATGAAATCCATGATATCGAAATCCCTGATTATGCTTTCCCTGTCCTTTCCCGCCAGCAGGGGCGGCTCCCTGTCACTGTCCACGTACAGTTCCATGTACCGTTTCAATGTCTCGTCACTGCCCAGGATGCCGGCCTGCAGGATACGTTCCATGTCGGTTCCCTCCAGCCGTTCCAGTGTCTGGCGGGCATGGGACTGTTCCGGTTCCGAAAGGCGGTCCGTGGACATGAACCTGGAGAGCAGGTCCATGTCGTCAAAGGTCACGCCTCTGGCGCGGTGCGGATCGGGACGTTCCACATAACCGGTGATCTCGTAGCGTTCCGGCACCTCACCCTCCTCCGGTCTTCCGAAAGGGGCGGGGAATTCGGGCACGGGTGCCTTTCTCCCTTTCATGGCCGTATCCGTCCGCTTTTCGCTCATCGCGTATTCCCCGTCCATAGGCGGGGATTGCCATAACCGGTACCGGCTTCTGCCGATGACAGCTTCCTCAGACGTTTCCTCCCGTGGTTCCGCCGGTTCTTCCTTCACCGGAAGAGCGGAGGCAGGACGCTGTCCTCCCCTCCATTTAAGGATGTTGCCCGTGTGGACGTACTTCTCTATGCTCAGGTAGGAGGCATACAGGAACAGAAGGATGAATGCGTATTCCATACCGGTCTACATAAGGTTTGTCATGAGATGTGCGTGTTCCGTCGGGCCGATACTGTACTGGAGCGGGGCACAATCCATCATGGCAACGTTGTATCCCCGGCGGTTATGTAGGACACCTCCCGTGAACACGGTGAAGAAGGTCTTGTCGGGTTCACACTTCCGGCCGGTCAATTCGATAAATAAAGGTTCTTTTTTCCATGTGCATTTCTTTTTTTATGGTTGTTGCCGGCAAGCTTTCCTGCCGTTTCATGCCACAAAGGAAATAACAAGCGGAATGACCTCAAATACCCTGTCGTGTATTGTCATGGATAGTCAGTTTTTGTCATGGGGGAAGGGGCGGTGAAAAGAAAAAAATGCTTTCCCGAAGGGAGTCGTGAAGCCAGCCCCCCTTTGGAAAACAGGATACGGGGGACATCCGATACAGTGAAAAAAGAAAAATCCCCACCGGCTTCTGCTGGCGGGGATCGCAATAATAAAGGAGCGGGCTTCTCAGCCTTGATGTAACCGTACTTTTTCAGGTCATCCATGAAATGCTCCGGCGTGTCGGTCCTCACCGTCACCCCGTGCAGTTCCCTGTACCGCCCGGAGAAATTCACCATGTACTCCCCGTCGGTGCACTCGCTGTCAAACCAGCTGCCCTCACGCAGGGTGCGTACAAACTCGGAAGGGTCGGAGGCGGCAATCCTGCCGCCGTCCGCCAAAATATACATATGCTTGTTCATGCCGATAATTTTTTAGTCCTCAGTTTATAATATAGTTTCTGTTCATCGTCCAGGAAAGGGATGTCACGGAGCGCGGTGGCTGCGGGCACCTGTCCCCTTGTGGCAAAGGTAACCAATTTATGGAGAAACAGCACCCAGTTACGCATTTTTGTGAAGTTGGTCGTTCCCGAATGCTGCCGGAACTCGACCGTCTTGTGCCGTGAATAGCTTCGAGATTCACCTTGTGGTAACGGTTGCCGATTCTGTTTTTCAGTTCGTTCACCGTCCTGGCCGAGCGTATCGTCTCATCAGATACATGGCCTAATCCCTTGCAATAGTAGTTATCCCTGCGGGATGCCGGCATGAACCTGTCGATGACCGGTTCCAGATGTTTGTAACTCAGGGCCAGATTACGCCAGGTCGCCATGTTGAAACCGGCGGCATCGATATGCACGTGAAGCCCGCAGCTCTCGTTCACTTTCACGTCACACAGGTCAAGCACCCAGCAGACCTTCTCCAGTTCCCGCAGGCCGGCTTCACCGACCAGGATCGGACTGACCAGTTCGAAGGTGTCGTTGCCGTTCAGACTGCTGTCCGTCACGAGCTTCCAATGCGGACGGTGGTATGGTTGTAGCCTTCTACCGTAACCTCGATACCGGCCTCCCTGAGCTCGCGGGCGAGCCGTTCACGGGAGCAGTTGTAAGCCTCGATCTCGATACCGAACTTGCGGTTGAAAGTGTAATCCAATACGGTTGTCGCCTGATGGGTATTCAAACCATCCTCACGTTCACTCATCCGGCGCAGGGCGTTCACTACAAAACCGTAATTGCCGTTAGTCACCATTCTTGCGATTTCCGCACGGGGAACTCCCAGAAGGAACAGCTGCCGGATCTTGCTTGTCTTTGTTGTCTCTTGTGCTAAAATGCTTCTAACTTGCTCGTTCATAATTTGTTACCTCCTTTATTATTATACTGCTAAGGTAATGCTTTTATAGGAGAAGTCGTAATTATAAGAGCCTTATTATCATGCTGTTAGCTTACTTTATCTTAGGCTAAAAGTCCTTATTTAAGGTGTCTGTATCCTATCGTCCGCTACCGGTCGGTGTCGGATTCCCCCAAACCGATGGCGGGGCATATCTCCTCCACCAGTTCAGGAAGGCCGGAGCCTTTCTCCTGACGGGGATCGGGCGGGAACAGCGTGGAGCGGAAGACACCCTTGCAGACAGGATCCGCCTCCCTGTTGTAGCGGAGGGTGTTCGGGATGTGTGAGGACAGCAGCTGCAGCCCCATCCTGTGGATGACACGGTTCCAGGCATCATACAAGTCCTTCCGTCCCCGCCTGTCCACCATGTTCCAGAACAGCCGGATACCTTTCAGGTTGCAGTTCCCCTTGGCGATCAGCTCCTCCTCCAGCACCTTGGCAAACTGCAGGGAACTCTGCATGACGATGTTGTCCGCCTTGAGCGGGACAAAGATATAGTCCATCGCAGAGACGGTATGGACCACCCCCTCGCTGCGGAGCGTTCCAGGAAGGTCGAAGAGCACGATATCGAAAGTCTCCCCTTTTTCGTCCATATAACGCCGCAGGTCTTCCACCCCCTTTTCCGGGTCGCTTTTGATGACCGGATAGGCAGGCTTACGGATTCTTTCGTACTGCCGGTACAGGTTCACCTTCAGGTCGTCATTTTTCATGACACTCTCCATGTCCCTCTCACGCATCAGGCGATGCTGTGCTGCGGGTAGTCACAGTCCACAACCGCCACACGCAGGCCTTTACGGTAATGCAGGACACTGGCCAGCAGTACCGTAAAGACGGATTTTCCCACGCCACCCTTCTGGCTGGCGATGGCAACCAACAACTCTTTTTCTTTTTTTCATCATACTTCTTTTCCATTAAATGTTAAACACTATTGTTTCAGAAACAAAAAGCAAATGCTCCCACCGGGGAAGAATACCCTCTCATGGGGACGGCCCTTTATGACCGTCCGGGCAGGGACTCCTCCAGAATCATCTCCACCGTTTCCCTGTATTCTTCCAGATGCCGCGAGACAAGGTGGTTGATGAACCCTTCCAACGTGACCTTCCCGTTTCTCGAGGCTCCCGTCAGAATGGACAGTTTCCGGTGCAGGGCGGCGGGAATATGCAGTGACCGGCGCTGCATGCCCGCAATGCCATGCAGGTATTCCTTTCCGTAGACGGACGGCTGCATGGGAACACTTTTCCTTGTGGGACGCATAATGTCGTTACCGGACGTTCCACGTCCCTGCCGGGGACAGGCAGGAGCTTCCCCCATGATCTCACGGATGCGGTCCGCGTCCATCCCGCCGGGACCCATCCGGTCTTTTACGTTCTTTCCTGTCATGATATATCTTCTTGGACAATGACAACATTTTATCGGCGGGCCGTTCCTCCCCGCTGCCCGTCTTCATCCCAAGGACGATAGACCTCACCGAGCAGGGCGGCGATGTCCTCCCTGTGTTCCTCCATATGGAGTTCCAGCAGCCGGATGATAAAACCGGAGATGCTGCCGCAACCGGCTGCCCTGACCAGCATGGCAATCCGGCGGTGCAGTCTCCCGTCAATGTATGCGGTCTTCCACTCCGCGGCCTTGGGAGCGGGAACCAGAAACCTCCTCTTGTATTCTTCCGGGGCTGTCACTTTCCCTGCACGGACCTGCCTTTCATGACCCGGCATATCCACCGCCGGTTCCGGGGATGGGGAAACGGGAGCTGACAGAAGGTTTCCCGTGAGTCCGACCCTCTCGAGAACGATATCGGAAAGCCGGTTCTTTTCCTTTTCTGAATCCATTGTCTTAAAATCTTAAATTATTAAATTACACAACTGGCATTGTTTCGGAATACAAAATAAAAAAAGAAGAGGACAGGACGGAACGGAACCACCTGTCACTTATAGTCATCCAAAGTCGGGGATTGTCATGATACACATGACGGGGGGACGAACATATGGTTCCATCCGGATGGTTCTTCCCATGCAGGAGT